>Ga0207661_10003703_pt1 | contig 10652 bp, 8 predicted proteins | sample KBSC713LmetaG_FD_184337 | JGI IMG/M metagenome (GOLD analysis project Ga0207661, IMG submission 184337) | Corn rhizosphere microbial communities from Kellogg Biological Station, Michigan, USA - KBS C7.1-3L metaG (SPAdes) (version 2) | ecosystem: Host-associated > Plants > Roots > Rhizosphere ... | reverse complement strand
CGAATTGACTCGGCGCCACCTCGTTGTGTCGCGTGACGATGGGCACGCCGAGCTTGTACAGCTCGTGTTCCACTTCGGCGATGCAGGCCTGAATGCGTTCGGGGATGCCGCCAAAGTAGTGATCTTCGAGCTGCTGCCCGCGCGGTGGCGGCGCGCCGATCAGCGTGCGGCCGCTCATGACGAGATCCGGACGCAGCGCGAAGTGGCCGCGATCGATCAGGAAGTATTCCTGCTCGGCGCCCAGCGTGGTGTACACGCGGTAGACGCCCTTGTCGCCCAGCAGCTCGAGCATCTCGATGGCCTTGTCGGACAGCACATCGGAGCTGCGGAGCAGCGGCGTCTCCTCGTCGAGCGCTTCGCCATTGTAGCCAATGAAGACCGACGGAATGCACAGCGTGCGCGAGCCCGCGGACTCGACGATGAAGATGGGGCTCGCGGGGTTCCACGCCGTGTAGCCGCGTGCTTCCCAGGTGGCGCGCAGGCCGCCGGACGGGAAGCTGGACGCATCGGGCTCGCTCTGAATGAGCTGTTCGGCGGTGAACGACTCCATGGGCTGGAGGTTGTCGTCGAACGAGAGGAATGCGTCGTGCTTTTCGGCGGTGAGTCCGGTTTGCGGCTGGAACCAGTGCGTGAAGTGGGTGACGCCGCGCGAGACGGCCCATTCCTTGATCACCTGCGCGACGGTGGGCGCGATGTCCTGGTCGAGCTTCTTGCCGTGGCGAATGGCGGACGCGAGCCGGGCATAGACATCACGCGGCAGCTTGGCGCGCATCTGGCGCGCGCCGAGCGTATTGATACCAAAGTATTCGGACGTGGAGTGCGGTCCGGCGCCATTGGAGGTGCCGTTGAGCGAGGCGGTGGACGACGGGGAGCGGCGCTGCGTGATTTCCCTGAGCGCGGTTTTCCGGGCGGTAAGACCTGGGGCGGTCATGGGGTCGATACTCCGAATGTCAGAGATGGCGTCTGGGCAGTGGGCGCGAGCACGTCAATGAATATAGTGTCTTCACCGGCGTGCTAAATCTGCACAAATCCGGTGACATTTGGCAATAGCGGCGGCGAGAATCGCCCAATTGGCAGGCATTTGGTGCACCAGCTGCCAGAAACGTGGTTCGGCCCGCGCCGGGGGACCGCGGCGCGCGCCGGGGTCAACAGATCAGAAATCGTCGCACACGGGCGTGTCGCTGTCCCCGGTGCGGTGTGCGGCGTCGGTGGCGACACGCGATGCCGGCGCGGCGCCGCCCCACATCACGCACGACTTTCCGGGCTCGCCATCATACGCGGCCCGCACCACCCACGAGGCGCTGTCCGCCTGGAGGAACGTGAAGTGAAGGGCCGGATCGAATCGGTTGGCCCGAATCTGACCGGCATCGCCCGGATACACGCCATGCGCGGCATGCGCCTTTTCCTGCGCCGCCGCGAGACGTGCGAGTTGGGACACGATGCTCGCACGCGCATAGGCACCCCACCGCGCGTGCGCGCTCTTGCCATCTCCATCGCAGGCAGGCGCCCCCTCGTCTCCCGTCTGATGCTCGACCCGTGTAGCGGGCCACGCGGAGGCGGGAATCCAGCCGATGTACACGACGCACGTCGCGCCGGGATACCCATCATCTGTGGCCGTTGCCACATACGCATAGCCACTCGACCAGGTGAAGCGGATGTGCAGCCCTGCACTGGTGGCATAGTGCGTCATGCGCGCCACGTCCGGAGCGTACTGCCCATGCTCCGCGAAATACTGTTCCTGCGCGACGATCAGATTGCGCAGCGCGGACTTCATGGCGAGCACCGCCGCCAGCGATGCACTGTCACCACCAGGCGTGCGAGCCATCCACGGCGCGTGGATGGCGGGATGCGTCACAGCCGGCTGTGGCACCAGCGTGCCGGCCGCCGCAGGCGCCGCCGAGAGCGCGCAGAGCGCGAGCGCGGCCAGGAGCGAATTGCGCATGGGCCGATTCGTCATCATGTGGATCCTCTGTTCGAGAAGAGTGTGACCAGCGGACAGTGGGGCCAGCATCACGGCAGACCCGGTCGTCGCGCGCCGCCCGACCTCGATGAGCAGCGCGCCGTACGCCGCCACATCCGGGGCGTGGCGTAGCACGCGCGCGTCGCAATCGAGCTCGATCGCGCGGCGCAGCCGGTGCACCAGCCACCACAGCACGACGTTCCAGGGGAGCAGGACGACCATGGCCGCCGCGTAGAGCAGCAGCCTCGGATCGCGAGCCCGGACGTGTTCAGACTCGTGCAGAACGATGAGCTCGAGGTCGATGCGCGACGCATGGAGCGCCCATGCCGGGAGCACGATGCGCGGCCGCAGCCATCCGGCGACAGCAGGTCCCGTGTCCGGTGCGATGAGCACCGGGCATGCCTCCACCGTGGCGCTCGTCCAGTCGCGTTGCGCGCGCGCCATGCGACGGGACGCGTCAACGAGTTTCGTGGCCATCGCGAGCGACGCGAGCACCCAGGCCGCGACGAGGCAGGGATCGAGTGCCGCGAGCGGACTCTCCATGTGCTGTGCCTTGATACGCACGATCGTCGTGACTGGTAAACGCGGAACCGGTGCCGCGTGATGAACCGGCAGCGCGCGCGCCGATGCGGTCAGCGCATGCCAGGCCCATCGCCCTCCGCCTGCCGCGAAGGGCGCCGTGACACAGAGCGTAAGACCAATCATCCACACCCAGCGGAGCGGCCGGCGCGCCATTCGACACGCTCGGTCGCCCACCAGCGCGGCCACCGCCACGAGCGCGCTCAGCGTGAGCCAGTAGGCCATCCACTCGGCGATCATCGTGTTTTCTCGCGCAGCCGCGCGTCCAGCAACGCCTGGAGACGGCGCAGCTCGTGCGGTGTCATGGACCGGTCGCTCACGAGCTGGGTGAGCAGCAGTTCAGGCGAGCCGCCGAACAGTTTGCGCACAATGCGACGGAGCGCGCTGCGTCCTGCGGCCTCGCGCGCGACCGCGGGACGGTAGCGGTGCGTGCGACCTTCGGCTTCGTGCGTCACCCGCCGCTTGGCTTCGAGCGTGCGGAGTACGGTGAGCACCGTGGTGTACGCGAGGCGGTCGCTGAGCCGGTCGCGCACCTCGGCGACGGTGGATGGGCCCCGCTCCCAGAGCACTGCCATGACATCCAGCTCGCGATCGGTGAAGCTGATTCCAGGAGGCATCGTCAACTAGAGTTGTAGTAGTTCTGCGCGCACGCCAACCGCGCGCAACTATATCTCTAGTTGAGACGCCCCACCACCCAATGCGTCACGATCGCCCTCACGGCGCCAGCCCCAGCCACCGCTCCAGCGCCTCGCGGCGGGAGCGGCTCACCCGCAGCCGCACGCCGCCCTTCATCTGCAGCTCGTAGTCGCCCCCGCCTCCGCGGTGCAGCGCTTCCACGAGGTCGAGCCGCACGATCACCGAGCGGTGCACCCGCATGAACCGGTTCGGGTCGAGCCGCTCTTCCAGTGTCTGCATGGCCTCGCGGATCACATAGCGGCGCTCGCCCACGTGCAGCTCGGCGTACGGCCCCGCCGCGGTGATGTAGTCGATCTGTGAGACCGGGACCGGCTTCACCTGCCCGTGCATCTCGACGGCAATACGTTCGAGATACGGGCCGCGTGCGCTGGCGCCAGGCAGACGGGCCGGCGGGCCGTCGAGCGACGCGCTCTCCCGCAGCAGCGTCAGGAGATGCTCGCGTGCCCGCTCCACCCCCTCCAGGGCGAGCGCACGCCGCGCCCGCTGCAGCGCCTGCTCGAACCGCTCGTCGTCGAATGGCTTGACCAGGTAGTCCGTGGCCGCGACGTCGAACGCCTGCAAGGCATACTGATCGAACGCCGTCACGAAGATCGTGAGCGGCATCGCGGCCGGCCCGATCTCGCGCACCACGTCGAGGCCGCTCCGGCCCGGCATCTGCACATCGAGAAAGACGAGGTCGGGTCTGAGGGCGCGAATCGCCTCCACCGCACTGTCGCCGTCCTGGGCTTCACCCACCACCGTGACTCCCGCCGCATCGCGCAGCAGATCCTGGAGTCGCAGGCGCGAGAGTGCCTCGTCGTCCACGATGAGCACACGCACCCGCCGATCAGCGGCGGCGGATTCAGCGCACATGCTGTTCCTCGCCCTGCGTCACGTCCACGCCCTGCACCCGGAGTTCCGACCCGTTGCGCGCGGGCACGCGCAGCTCGGCCACGGTGACGCCATCCGCGCGCCGCGAGAGTGTGAATCGTGCGGCGCTTCCATAGAGCTGCTCGAGACGCGCCGCCGTGTTGCGCAGCCCGATGCCATCACGCATGGGCGAGGCCTCCGGCGCCCACCCCGGTCCGTTGTCGCTCACGCGCAGTACGAGCGCGCCGTTCTCGAGTTGCGCGTCGAGGTCAATGCGCCCGGGACCGATGATCTTCTCCACGCCATGCTTGATGGCGTTCTCCACCAGCGGCTGGAGCACCATGCTCGGCACCAGCATGTCGAGCGCTGCGTCGTCCACGCGACGCTCCACCGCGAGACGTCCCTGAAAGCGGAGCTGCATGATGTCGAGGTAGCGATCGAGCAGGTCGAGTTCGCGGCGCAGGGTGATCTCCGGTTCACGAGCGCCCTCCATGCTGAAGCGGAGCAGCTCGCTCAGCCGTGAGATCATCCGTCGCACACCACGCGGGTCCCGCTCCACGAGCGATGATACCGCGTTCAGCGTGTTGAAGAGGAAGTGCGGATCGATCTGGCGACGCAAGGCGTCGAGGCGCGCTTCGGCGAGCTGCGCCTGGAGCTGCGTGGCCTGCTCGCGCCGCGCGCGGAAGCGCAGCGAGTACGCGCGCGCGAAGCCGGCCGCGAGTACCCCAAGATAGATCACGAGGGCGTTGATGAATCCGAACCAGAGCGGTGGACCGTGCGGGCGGTTGGGATTGCCGCCCGGCGGCGCCAGCAGCGCGCCGCGCACCGCTCGTCCCACGAGCGCCACGCCGAGTGCGATGCCGATGCCGACGAGCAGGAGCACCGTGACGTTCGCGAAGCGGCTCGAACGCCAGGTGCTCGCCCGGGCGGCCAGCGACACAATGAGTGGCGTGAGCAGCGCCCAGAGCGCCGCCTCCTGCAACGTGACAACGACCCATGCGGAGAGCGGGATGGCATTTGGTCCGCCACCTCGCGGAATGAAGAAGTCGTTGCCGATGTTCAGGAGCGCATAGATCGCCCAGAATCCCACCATGAAGGCGATATCGCGCGCGGTGAGCGGAAAGCGCTCCGCCGTCATGGCGAGCGACATCGCATCCGGCCGCGAGGCGTCGGGCTTCTCGAACAGGCTGATCGTCACACGCGAATCATAGACAGGGCTCGCAGCCACGCGCGAGAGGCCGCTGCACGAGATGCACCTGCGTGTGCACGAACGGCACGTGATGGCAGCGAATGCCGCGTGCGGCCTGCGGGTGCAGTTCATATCGTCCGCCGGTCGATTCGGAACGCTGGCGTGCAACTCAATACAAATCAGTAACTTACGCGCTCCAGGCGCGTATCATTCAGCAGCGGGACTGGATACACGGTCCCCGCCACTGATCGCTGAGAGGAGACACCATGAAGAAGAAATTGCTGACCATCGCGCTGCTGGCGACTGCGCTCGTCACGAGCGGGTACGTCGTGTACCGCCGCACTCGCGCCGACGCGACGCCGGCCTACCGCACGGCCACGGTGCAGCGCGGCAACATCGAGTCCACGGTATCGGCTACGGGTTCGCTCGGCGCCGTCACGACCGTTCAGGTCGGGACGCAGGTGTCCGGTCAGATCGCGGCGATCTACGCGGACTTCAATACCAAGGTGAAGAAGGGACAGCTTCTCGCGCGCATTGATCCCACGCTGCAGCAGCAGGCCGTGGCCGACGCCGAGACCGGCGTGGCACGGGCGAACGCCACGCTGCAGCAAACGCAGGGCGACTACGCACGCGAGAAGCAGTTGCACGATTCGGGATTCGCCACCGACCCCGAGTTCGAGACGGCGCAGCTCAACTATCAGGTCGCCGTCGCGAACGGCAAGTCGGCGCAGATCGCGCTCGACAAGGCGAAGCAGAACCTCGCGTATACCTCCATCTACGCGCCGATCGACGGCATCGTCGTCGAGCGCGATGTGGATGTGGGACAGACGGTCGCCGCGAGTCTCTCGGCGCCGCAGCTCTTCGTGATCGCGAACGATCTCTCGCAGATGCAGATCCTCGCGACCGTCGATGAGAGCGACATCGGTCAGATCCGGGACGGACAGCCGGTGACGTTCACCGTGCAGGCCTACCCGGGCGAAACGTTCACCGGGTCCGTGCGCCAGGTGCGCATCAACTCGGCCACCGTGAACAACGTGGTGAACTACACCGCGGTCATCGCGGTGGCGAATCCAAATGCCAAGCTGCTGCCCGGCATGACGGCGACCGTGAAATTCGACGTGGGCTCGGCGCGGAACGTGTTGCTGGTGCCGAACGCCGCGCTGCGGTTTCGCCCGGCGACCACGACCAGCCCGAGCGCTGCGAACGCGTCAGCGGGTGCGGCGCGCGTGCGGAAGCCGCAGACTGGCGCGGCGGATTCGAGCGCCACGATCTGGTCGCTCGACGTGCAGGGCGCACTCGCGTCGCTCAAGGTGCACACGGGACTGACGGATGGTACGCGCACGGCGGTGTCGGGTGCCGGGCTCACGCAGGGAATGAGCATCGTGATCGGCACGAATACCGGAACGGCGACGGGCGCGGCGAGTGCCGCGACCACCAACCCGCTGCAGTCGCAGAACAGCGGGCGGCGTGGTGGTCCTCCAGGTGGCTTCTGACCGGCGAGAGGAGATGACCATGTCCACACCAGTGATTGCGATCGCGGGCGTGAAGAAGATCTACCGGATGGCGGGAACGGAGGTGTTCGCGCTGCACGGCGTGGATCTCACGGTGAACCAGGGTGAGCTGATCGCGATCATGGGATCGTCCGGCTCGGGGAAATCTACGCTGATGAACATCCTCGGATGCCTCGATACACCGACGTCGGGCAGCTACCGGCTGGACGGCATCCGCGTGGATGGCATGAGCCGCAACGAGCTCGCCGATCTGCGCAACGAGAAGCTCGGCTTCGTCTTTCAGGGCTTCAACCTCCTGGCGCGCACCAGCGCCGTGGAGAACGTGGAACTGCCGCTGCTGTACGATCGCCGGAACCGCTGGACGAACACGCGCGAGCTCGCGGTGGAAGCGCTCAATCGCGTCGGGCTTGGCGCACGGCTGGATCACGAGCCCAGCGAGCTGTCGGGTGGACAGCAGCAGCGCGTCGCCATCGCGCGGGCGCTCGTGACGCAGCCCACGCTGCTGCTCGCGGACGAGCCCACCGGCAATCTCGACAGCCGGACATCGGTCGAGGTGATGGCGCTCTTCCAGGAACTGAACGCGCAGGGCATCACGGTGATTCTCGTGACGCACGAGCCCGACATCGCGCAGTATGCGCACCGGGTGGTGGAGATTCGTGATGGGCGCATCATCCGCGACCACGCGGTGGCCGAACCCCGCCGCGCCGCGGAGGATGTCCAGACCATGTTCGCCGAGACGGGGAACGTCATCGGCATGGCAACGCAGGAGGCAGCATGAAGACCAGATCGCTACTCGGCATGGCGCTGGGCAGCATCCGCAAGAACACGATGCGGACGATGCTCACCATGCTCGGCATCGTGATTGGCGTGGGCGCCGTGATCATCATGGTGGCCGTGGGACATGGCGCGCAGTCGCAAATCGAGTCCCAGATCCAGAACCTCGGCACGAATCTCATCGTCATCACGCCGGGCAGCAGCACGGCGGGCGGCGCGAGCCAGGGGGCGCAGACGTTCAACCGCCTCTCCGTGGCGGACGCGGACAAGATCCGGTCCGAGTCCACGCTGCTGTCGGGCGTCTCGCCGGTGGTCGTGACGCGCGCGCAGGTGATCACCAACACCGGCAACTGGCGCACCGAAGTCGATGGGGTGTCGCCGGACTATGCGGCGATTCGCGACTGGAACGTCACCAGCGGCGCGTTCTTCACGAACGACGACGTGAGTGCGAGCCGCAAGGTCGCGCTCCTGGGCAACACGATCGTGAAGAATCTCTTTCCGGACAGCGATCCGGTGGGCGCCGAGATTCGCATTGGCGATGTGCCATTCACCGTAATCGGCGTGCTCGCTCCCAAGGGGCAGACTTCGAGCGGCCAGGACCAGGACGACGTGGTGCTCATGCCCTACACCACGGCGCAGGACCGGCTGAGCGGCCGCACGTTCCTGGCGCAGATTCTCGCGAGCGCGCAGTCGCCGAATGACATGGCAGCCGCGGAGGACGAGGTGCGTGGCATCATGCGCGATTCGCACGGACTGCTCAACGGTGGGGCGGACGACTTCACGGTGCGTGATCAGACCGCCATTGCGCAGGCCGCGACGAGCACCACGTCGGTGATGACCGGGCTGCTCGCGGCGATCGCATCCATCTCGCTGGTGGTCGGCGGCATTGGCATCATGAACATCATGCTCGTGTCGGTCACCGAGCGGACGCGCGAGATCGGCGTGCGCATGGCCGTCGGGGCGCGCGGCTCGGATGTGCTCACACAGTTCCTCGTGGAAAGCGTGGTGATGAGCGTGCTCGGCGGATTGATCGGGCTCGTGGCGGGATACGGCGGATCCGTGATTCTCGGTCGCGTGATGGGGTGGAGTACCTCCACGCCGTTGATCGCCGTAGCGGCCGCGGTGGGATTTTCGGCGGCCGTGGGCGTGTTCTTCGGCTACTATCCCGCGCGCAAGGCGGCGGCGCTCGACCCGATCCAGGCGCTGCGCTACGAGTGAGGCGTACGGGCGCCCTCCGGATCAGCGGAGGGCGCTCACGTGTTGTCGTATGCCAGGTCGTCCATGAGCTCCGCGAATCGCGACCAGGAGAGGCGCTTCTCCTTCTGTCGCCGGCCGCCTCGCCAGAAGAGCGAACCGCGGCCGATCGTCAGCTCACCGATCTTCTCTCCACGCGCACTGATCTCGAGCGTCAGACTGGTGCCGGCCTTGGTGAGTTCCTGCACGTGGAGCTGCGCACGCACCTGATGCTTGCGGGCGAGCGGTCTCCTCCGCGCGGTCTTTCGCGTTGGCATGCGGCCTCCCTGGTGTCTATTTCATCATCACGATGGACAGGTCTCCCTCCCGACGCAGCACGTTCACCGCCACGTCATGCTCGTGCCTCACGAGGAGCAGATCCACAGTTGCATCGCCCACCTGCAGGTTGTCAATGCGCACTTCCTGCAGGAAGTCGGGAAGAATGGGGCGCGAGAAGATGAGTTTTCGATCGCAGCCGCGCACGTCCAGGCCCAGACACGCTTGCAGCAGGAGGAATACCGCGGCGGCGGCCCACGATTGGGGCGCGCACGACACCGGATAGCGCGTGGGACTTTCGCCGGCGCGCCGATGAAAACCACAGAAGAGCTCCGGCTGCCGGTGCAGATCGAACCAGAGACTCGCATCGAACAATCCGGCGAGTACCTGCGCGGCCTGGTCCCTGAGTCCGTAGCGGGAAAAGCCGGCCGCGATGAGCGCGTTGTCGTGCGGCCAGACGGATCCGTTGTGATACGACATCGGGTTGTAGCGCGCGGCACTCACCGCGACGGTGCGAATACCCCAGCCGGAGAATCCCGACGGATCCGTGAGCGTCGTTGCGACCCGGCGGGCACGCGATGAACCCGCAATGCCGGAGTAGAGGCACTGTCCGGCATTGGACGTGACGACGCGGCAGGGCTGCTTGTCGCCATCCAGGGCGAGCGCATAGGTGGACAGCTCCTCGCACCAGAAGGTGTGCTCGAAGCGCTGACGCAGCACCCTGGCCTCATTGGCCAGTTGCTGCGCCCGCGCGGGCAACTCCATGGCACGGGCCAGCCCGGCGGCGGCGACCTTTGCCGCGTAGACGTACCCTTGCACTTCACAGAGCGCGATGGGCGGACGCGCGAGTGCCCCATCCTGATGGAAGATCGAATCGTGCGAATCCTTCCACCCCTGCTGGATGAGACCTGTCGGGGTGCGGCGCGCATATTCCACGAATCCATCACCGTCGCAGTCGCCATAACGGGCAATCCACTCGAGCGCGCGCTCCACGTGCGGCCAGAGGGAGCGGATAAGCGGCAGATCACCCGTGCGTTCGTAGTACGCGCCGGCGAGCAGGATGTACAGGGGCGTGGCGTCCACGGAGCCGTAGTACCGGCCGAAGGGCACCTCACCCAGTGCCGCCATCTCCCCGGCGCGCAATTCATGAAGAATCTTCCCGGGCTGCGCATCCCACTCCGGAACCTCCGCCGTGGCCTGCGTGGCGGCCAGATACCGAAGCACGCCGCGCGCCGGCTCGGGATCAAACCAGAGACATTCGAGCGCGGTGATGATGCCATCCCGTCCAAACACGGTGCTGAACCAGGGCACGCCGGCGTACGGATAGGGGCCGTACGGCGTCTCCGTGCGCATCATGTGCAGGTCCGCTGTCGAGCGGTGCAACCAGTCGTTGAACTGTGCGTTGGAGGTGGACACCATCGCCTCGTGAGCGCCCATGCGCATCAGGGAGTCGGCCATGTCCGCCGCGGCTTCCTCATACCAGATGCGGGGGCGATCGGGAGTGGCTACCGCGAGTCCACGCTCCGCATCGCTGCGCCACACATCGGGGAGACTCGCGATCGCGACGCGGAGACTCGTCTCGGTG
>Ga0207661_10003699_pt1 | contig 10657 bp, 8 predicted proteins | sample KBSC713LmetaG_FD_184337 | JGI IMG/M metagenome (GOLD analysis project Ga0207661, IMG submission 184337) | Corn rhizosphere microbial communities from Kellogg Biological Station, Michigan, USA - KBS C7.1-3L metaG (SPAdes) (version 2) | ecosystem: Host-associated > Plants > Roots > Rhizosphere ... | reverse complement strand
ACGCGAGCCAGCGTTCAAACAGATGGGGCTGAATGCCTGGAATGACGAGGTGCTTGACGACGGGATTGCCCTTGTAGCGTCCTGTGGTGAGCATCACCGAGGACCAGAAGGCATACATCTTGGTCAGATGCGGTTGCCAGTCACCGGGGATGGCGCGCGCGAAAATTGGCGCGAGCTCGGGGTCGAGGCGAACTTTGGCGTAAAAAGCATCGACGAGCTGTCGAATGCCGTACTCGGAAACATGCTTGAATTTCGTTGCGGAGGAACTCATGTCGCAAGCGCCACAACCAGTACGCCGAGTACGGTCCAAAAGAGGGAATTGATCAGCATGCGGACCAGATCTCGGTGTCTGGCAAAGCCGAGAGCCCTGCAGGCGAGGTTTCCTGGCAGCAGAAATGGCCATGCCACGATGTCACTGATCGGAACGGTCCTCCTCATCTGGGTATTCCCTTATAAAGATGTATCTACTATACTGCTTATAAGCTCGCTCTTGCGATAAAGCAATATCGATGATACATCTTTTTGTTGCAGTCCCGGGTGAGAGGGAGGAGAGGGAAGCGCGTGCGCCTGACCGTCTATACCGACTATGCGTTGCGAGTGCTGATGTACCTGGCTCTCAAGGAAGATCGGTTGGCGACAATTGCGGAGATCGCTGACAGCTTTGGCATCTCCAAGAACCATTTGATGAAAGTGGCCCATCAATTGGGCGTTGCCGGCTATGTTGAGACCGTCCGTGGCAGAGGTGGTGGACTACGCCTCGCTAAGCCGGTCGAAGCAATCGTTCTTGGCGAGGTGGTGCGCTACACCGAGCCAGATATGGCGATCGTGGCGTGCCTCAAGCCTCTTGATGCTCCCTGCGTTATTCGTCCGTGCTGCGTTTTGAGGCGGGCGATGGAGAAGGCACGTGCGGCATTCACTGATGTTCTCGACGGCTATACCTTGGAGGATCTTGTCCAGCCGCGCGGGCGGCTCGTTAGCTTGTTGGGTATTTCGGAGAGCGAAGCCCTGAGTTAATTGACAGCACACCTTCGAGCTATCTCGCGATCTATCTCGCGCCCCGGGCAAAAACCGGTTCCGAACCCCTTCGCCCTGTCAACTCAGTTGGTCTGTGCAAACCCACGTCAAAATCGTCAGTATCGCGGTAAGGCCGGGATCGTCAGATTGCCGGATGATCGTGAGCAACTGAAACCACAAGTCATCGTCGCCGCGTTCGATGAATTCTCGAACTGCGCCTGCTGAAAAATCCGCCAATGTCATGGATGCCGCGGCTGCGCGCCGCTCGATCTGTTCCATGATGGCAGGGTCCAGCGTCGTCAGCACGCTCGCCGCGATGCCGGGCCGATCAAGTTGTGCAATGAGATCTCCGAGCACTATAACCGCCTTTCCCCGACAGAAGCTTCTTCATTGGAACGCAATAGCCTTTAACGCGAAGGCGTGTTGAACCCGCGGAACTGGCAGCGACACCTACTGAACCAGCGGCGTATTCGCCGCCGCGAGATCGGCGCCATGAACGTCGGCTTGGCCGGCGAGAACACTGATATATTGCCGAATTGCCTTCTCCTCGACGATGGCGCGCAAACGCTCGGCAATACCTTCTCGCACCGCCTCGAATGGCAGCCTGGTTCCCGGAATGCGCTGGTCGACGGCAACGATATGGAATCCGTAGCGCGTCTTGACCAATTCCCGCAGAAGACCGGTGCGGCCGAGCCGGAATAATGCCCTTTCGAACTCGGGCACCGTGTCGCCGCGGCCGATCTGCCCGAGATTGCCGCCGTGCTGGCCCGAAGGGCAGTTTGACATCTCAGCCGCAATGTCCGCAAACCGCGCGGGCTCGCGGAGGAGGTCGTTCAAGGTCGCCTCGGCTCGCGCACGCATTCCGGATACGGGCACGGCTGGTGTTACCTGAAACAGGATGTGGCGCGCATGCACCAGATCGCCGCTCCGTAACTCCTGGGCGTGCGCCTCATAATAGCGCCGGCATTCGTCATCGGTGGGCGCCGGCGTCGTCACCTCGCGTGCGAGCAGGTCCTCGATCGCCCGGTCGATGAACGCCTCGTCGGCTGTCGCAGCGTCCAACAATCCGATCGCGACTGCTCGCTGTCTCAGGAGCTCGCGCGCGGCCGCGAACTCGTTTGTCGTCTTTGCCTCGGCAGCGATCTCGACGCCATTGACCAACAGGCTCATGACCGGACCGGCTCCTTCGCACGGGTCTTGGGTGTGCGCACGATCTGATAGGGGCGGAACAGATAGGCGAGCGCGCCCGCTCCGCTCCAGATATGAATCATGCGGGTGAAGGGCGAGACCAGGAACAGCGTGAACCCCAGCAGGATATGCAGCTTGTAGGGAACAGGCACGCCAGCCATGAGCGCGGCTGCGCCGGCGTCGAGCGTCACCACGCCTTTGACATAGGTCGTCAGCGTCTCGAACAGGGCGCCGTCCATGTGGAAGGCGGAGAGGGGCACCGTGAGGAGCCCGAGCGCGAGCTGCAGCCACAACATCAGCGCGACGGCAATGTCCCATTTGCGGCTGTTCAGCCTGATGCGCGGATCGCCCAGCCGCCGCGCGAGAAGGATGGTCAGCCCGATGATGGCGACCAACCCGGCGATCCCGCCGACCACCATCGCCAGGAGCTGATGGGCAATCGGCGATAAAGCCCAGTCGACGGCCCAATGCGGCGCCAGGAACCCGGCGAAATGACCGAGGATCACGATGATCACGCCGTAATGGAAGAGATTCGACCCAAGCCGTAGCTGGCCCTTGCGCAGCATTTGCGATGAATCGCTCTTCCAGGTGTAGGGCTCTCGATCGAAGCGGATGAGGCTGCCGATCAGGAGCACCGCCAGGCAGACATAGGGATAAACGCCGAAGAGAAGCGTGTTCACATAGTCGTTAGACAGCATCACCAAGTCCTCCCTTCCAGGCCGCCGGCGTGCCAGCGGCCGGATCCGCCGACACAGGGGCTCCACCAAAAGCGGGCTCTTCCGCCCAATCGCGGTCGAGTGTTTCGATCCGTTCTTTCACCGGGGGCACTTTCGCGACTTCGATCGGGCTTTCTCCGGCGATGACGATCAAGGCCTGCAGAACGGCCGCATAGTGACTTCGACGCGCGACAAGAGAACGGCCGATCGTCGTCAGGATATGAGCACAGTCCGTGAGCATCTCGCGTGCCTCGGCGAGGTCTCGGCAACTCAGATACTCAAGCACGACGGGGAGGTAGTCCGGCAACTCACGCGCGGAGAGTTCAAAGCCCGCCTTCTCATAAAGCTGCTTGAGCTCGACCATGGCCTCGCCGCGGTCACGGCTCTCCCCGTGCAGATGCTCGAACAGGTGCAATGAAAGCGCGCGCCCGCGATCGAAGAGATCAACGTAGCTTTCTTCAGCGGCCAGAAGGTCGCCGCGGCTGAGTTGATCAATCAGGTCGAGGAGATCGCCGCGCTGCTGCGCCTGAACGAGGGGCGTCGTCCTGATGATGTCTGCAATCTCCGGCAGGGCCCGCCGCATGTCTTCGGAAGGATAGGAGAGCAAAGCGCTGAAAGCCTTGAATACAAGCATGGCGGCCTCCTCAGGTATCCAGCGGTCGCACGGGCGTCAGCTTGCGGCGCCCCATCTTGCCGCCGAACAGGCTGGAATGCGGTGGCCCGAAATCGCAACCATTGCCGAAAGTGAAGCCGCACGAACCCTTTAATCCATAGGCGTCCTCGGCCTGTTCCCGATGACTGGTCGGGATGACGAAACGGTCCTCGTAATTGGCGATCGCGAGATAGCGGTGCATCTCCTCGACTTGCGCAACAGAGAGGCCCGCCTGATCCAGGACGGATTTCCCGTCGCCCTCGCCGAGCTGGCGCTGGCGAAAATAAATGCGCATTGCGAGCATGCGTTCGAGTGCGGTGACGACCGGCGCCTCGGCACCCGCCGTCAGCAGATTGGCGAGATAACGTACCGGGATGCGCAGCGAGCGCACGTCGGGAATCTCGCCGTTCGTTTCGATCGCGCCGGCATTGGCGTGCGACTGGATCGGCGAGAGAGGTGGCACATACCAGACCATCGGCAGAGTGCGATATTCCGGGTGGAGCGGGAAAGCGATCTTCCACTCGACCGCCATCTTGTAAGCCGGCGAGCGCTTCGCCGCCGCGATCCAGTTGTCCGCGATGCCGTCGGCGCGCGCCTGCGACTCGACTGCCGGGTCATTCGGATCGAGAAAGAGTTTGAGCTGCGCCTCGTAGAGATCCTGTTCGTCCTCGACGGATGCAGCGCTCTGGATACCATCGGCATCGTAGAGCAACACACCCAGATAACGGATGCGGCCGACACATGTCTCCGAACATACGGTCGGCTGACCGGCCTCGATTCGCGGATAGCAGAAGATGCATTTCTCCGCCTTGCCGGAAGTCCAGTTGTAGTAGATCTTCTTGTAGGGACAACCAGATACGCACATCCGCCAGCCACGGCACTTGTCCTGATCGATCAGGACGATGCCGTCCTCCTCGCGCTTGTAGATCGAGCCGGATGGGCAGGAGGCTACGCAGCTCGGATTGAGGCAGTGCTCGCAGAGCCGGGGCAAATACATCATGAAGGTGTTTTCAAACTGGCCGTAGATATCCTTCTGGACCGCCTCGAAATTGTAATCCCTGGAGCGTTTGTCGAACTCGCCGCCGAGAATCTCCTCCCAGTTCGGCCCCCATTCGATCTTCTCCATCGGCCGCCCGGTGATGAGAGACAGCGGCCGCGCCACCGGCGCCGTCGGCAGTTCCGGCGCAATATGGAGGTGCTCGTAGTCGAAGGTGAAAGGCTCGTAATAGTCGTCGATCTCGGGCAGATGCGGATTGGCAAATATCTTGGCAAGGATCGCAAGGCGGCCACCCTGCTTGGGCACGATCCTGCCACTCGCTTTCCTCTCCCATCCGCCCCGCCAACGCTGCTGGTTTTCCCAGTCCTTCGGGTAGCCGATACCGGGCTTCGTCTCGACATTGTTGAACCACGCATATTCCATGCCCTGGCGTGACGTCCAGACATTCTTGCAAGTGACGGAGCAGGTGTGACAGCCGATGCACTTGTCGAGGTTCATCACCATCGCGATCTGTGCGCGGATCTTCATGATGCAGTCTCCTTGACGGCGCGATCGACCGGATTGGAATGATCAAGCCAATCAATCTTGTTGAGCTTGCGGACGATGACGAACTCGTCACGGTTGGAGCCGACGGTGCCGTAATAGTTGAAGCCGTAGGAGAGCTGGGCGTAGCCGCCGACCATGTGAGTCGGCTTGAGCACGGTACGGGTGACCGAGTTATGGATACCCCCTCGCAGCCCCGTGATCTGGGAGCCGGGCACGTTCACGATCTTCTCTTGCGCATGGTACATCATGCACATGCCCTCATGGACGCGCTGGCTGACGACGGCGCGGGCCGCGATGGCGCCGTTCAGATTGAACAGCTCGATCCAGTCGTTGTCGACGATCCCGGCGTTCCTGGCATCGGTTTCGGAGAGCCACACAATCGGCCCGCCGCGCGACAGCGTCAGCATGATGAGGTTATCGGTATAGGTCGAGTGGATGCCCCATTTCTGATGCGGCGTGATGAAGTTGAGCACAATCTCGGCTTCGCCGTTGCTGCGTTTTCCGAGTATCCCGGCGATGGTGCGGGTGTCGATCGGCGGCCGGTAAACCGCAAGGCTCTCGCCAAAGTCCCTGAACCAGCGATGATCCTGATAAAACTGCTGGCGGCCGCTCAACGTCCGCCACGGGATCAGTTCGTGGACGTTGGTATAGCCGGCTGTGTAGCTGACATGCTCGCTCTCAATGCCGGACCAGGTCGGTGACGATATGATTTTGCGTGGCTGCGCCTGGATATCGCGAAAGCGGATCTTCTCGTCCTCGCGAGTCTCAGCGAGGTGGGTGTGATCGCGACCCGTAACTTTGCCGAGCGCCTCCCATGCCTTGACGGCAACCTCGCCATTGGTTTCCGGCGCGAGGTAGAGAATCACTTCTGCGGCGTCGATGTCGGTTACGATGCGCGGCCGCCCGTCGGTCGGACCGCCGTCGTTGACGCGATAGTTCAAGTCGCCAAGGCCTTTCACCTCGTGCTCGGTGTTCCAGCCGATGCCCTTGCCGCCATTGCCGAGCTTGTCGGCGAGCGGGCCGAGCGCGGTGAAGCGGCGATAGGTGTTGGGATAATCGCGCTCGACGACCGCGATCTGCGGCGCAGTGACGCCAGGAATGAGATCGCATTCGCCCTTCTTCCAGTCCTTGACCTCGAACGGTTGCGCGAGTTCGGCCGGGGTATCGTGCTGGATCGGCGTCAGCACGACGTCGCGTTCGACGCCGAGATGGCCTTCGGCCAGTTCGGAGAAGCGCCTTGCAATCGTCTTGTAGGTCTCCCAGTCGCTGCGCGATTCCCAGACCGGATCTACCGCCGTTGACAGCGGATGGATGAAGGGATGCATGTCGGAAGTGTTGAGATCGTTCTTCTCGTACCAGGTCGCGGTCGGCAGCACGATGTCGGAGTAGAGGCAGCTCGTTGACATCCGAAAGTCGAGCGTGACGACGAGATCGAGCTTGCCTTCGGGTGCCGGGTCACGCCACGCCACCTCCTGCGGCTTCAGCCCCTCCATCTCGCCGAGATCCTTGCCCTGCAAGCCGTGTCGGGTGCCGAGGAAATGGCGCAGGAAATATTCGTGCCCTTTGCCGGACGAACCGAACAGGTTCGACCGCCAGATAAAGAGGTTGCGCGGGAAATTGATCGGGTTGTCCGGATCCTCGCAGGACATCTGCAGGTCACCCGACTTCAGCCGGCCGACCACATGATCCTTGATCGGAACGCCGGCTTTATCGGCCTCGGCCGCGAGCGTCAGCGGATTGACCGCAAGCTGCGGCGCAGACGGCAGCCAGCCCATGCGCTCCGCCCGCACGTTGAGATCGATCATGCTGCCCCGATAAGGCGCCGAATCGGCCAGTGGCGACAGCAACTCGGAAACCTCGAGCTTCTCGTAACGCCACTGATCGCTATGCGCATAGAAGAACGAGGTGCCGCACATCTGGCGCGGCGGACGTACCCAGTCGAGCGCAAACGTCAGCATCGTCCAGCCGGTCTGCGGCCGAAGCTTTTCCTGGCCAACGTAATGTGCCCAGCCGCCGCCCGAGATTCCGACCGTGCCACACATCATCAGGAAGTTGATGATGCTGCGATACCCCATATCCTGGTGATACCAATGGTTCATGCCGGCGCCGATGATCACCATCGAGCGTCCCTTGGTCTTCTCCGCGTTCTCGGCAAAACCGCGGGCTACGGCGATCGCCTTGTCGGCGCCGACACCCGTAATCTGTTCCTGCCAGGCGGGCGTATAGGGCACATTGTCGTCGAAGCCATTGGCGCAAGCGCCGCCGAGACCGCGGTCCAGCCCGTAATTGGCGCAAAGCAGGTCAAACACGGTCGCCACATGCGTCTCACCATCAGCGAGCGCGACACGGCGCACCGGGACGTTGCGGAGTAGCACGTCGCTCCCCTGGTCGTTCTCGGGGAAATGCTCATGCAGTTTGCCGCCGAAATACGGGAAGGCGACCGGCACCACCTCGTCACGGCGGTGGATCAGGCTCAGTGCGAGGCGTACCGCGTCGCCGGTCTCGCCATCCTTCTCCTCGAGATTCCAGCGTCCCTGCGCCTCTCCGTCCTTTGGCCAGCGAAAGCCGATCGAGCCCTGTGGCACGACAAGTCCGCCGCCTTCCTCCGCGACCGCGACCGTCTTCCACGCGGCGCGCTCTGACGCTGGAGCATCGACAAGGTCGCTCTGGCGCACATAACGATCCGGTACCCAGCGCTCGCCATCCCGCCGCAGCCGCACCAGCATCGGCATGTCGGTGTAGCGACGGGTATAATCCTGGAAATAGGGGACCTGGCGATCGAGGAAGAATTCACGCAGGATCACGTGCCCCATCGCCATGGCGAGCGCGGCGTCGGTGCCCTGCTTCGGATGAAGCCAGAGATCGGAGAGCTTGGCCACCTCGGCGTAATCGGGGGTGATCGCCACGACCTTGGTGCCGTTATAGCGCGCCTCGACGAAGAAGTGGGCGTCGGGTGTACGCGTCTGTGGCACATTGGAGCCCCAGGCGATGATGTACCCTGAATTGTACCAGTCGGCGGATTCCGGCACGTCGGTCTGCTCGCCCCAGGTCTGTGGGCTGGACGGTGGCAGGTCGCAGTACCAGTCGTAAAAGGACAGCAATGTCCCGCCGATCAGGCTGAGATAGCGCGCACCCGAGGCATAGGAGACCATTGACATCGCCGGAATGGGCGAGAAACCGACGATGCGGTCCGGGCCCCAGCTCTTGATGGTGTGGATATTCGAGGCTGCGATGATCTCACTGACCTCATCCCAGGTCGAACGCACGAACCCGCCCCGGCCGCGCATCGACTTGTAGGATTTTGTCGTTTCGGAGCTGCCGACGATTGAGGCCCAGGCCTCGACCGGCGCGAGGGTCTTGCGCGCTTCGCGCCAGGCCTTCACAAGACGGCCGCGGACCATCGGATACTTGATCCGGCTGGCACTATAAAGATACCAGCTATAGGACGCCCCGCGCGAGCAGCCGCGCGGCTCGTGATTCGGCATGCCGGGGCGCGTGCGCGGATAATCCGTCTGCTGCGTCTCCCAGGTGACAACACCACTCTTGACGTAGATCTTCCAACTGCAGGAACCGGTGCAGTTCACGCCGTGCGTCGAGCGCACGATCTTGTCGTGTTGCCAACGTTGCCGATAGCCTTCCTCCCAGGTGCGGTCTTCGTCGCGAAGTTCGCCATGGCCGCCGGAAAACGCTTCGCGCTTTCGGGAAAGGTAGGTGAGACGCTCCAGGAAATGGCTCATGGTTCTTTTTCCTCTCCCTTACGGGATCACGATCGAGATATCGTTCTGGGCGCGCTGGATGTTTCACCCATAACCGGCGCGCGGCGTACTTCCGTCACGTAGTTCAGCACCAGCGAAACCGCGACGATGCCGTAGAGCAGCATGAAACAGCTCGAATTGATGCCAAGATGATCCAGGATCGCGCCGAACATGATCGGCAACAGGAAACCGCCGAGACCGCCGGCCATGCCAACGATCCCGGAAACGGCGCCGATCGAGTCGGGAAAATCTTCGCCGATATATTTGAAGGTCGAGGCCATGCCGAATGCCAGGGCAATGCCAAGCACGAACAGCAATACGGTGAAAAACCAGGACGGCAAAGCGATCGAGAAATTGATTGGTCCATCAACGGCATGAATGATCAGCTCGGTCTTTGGATACGACAGGAGGAAAAGGCAGATCCATGCGACCCACAACACCCACCACGTCACCGCGTGGGCGCCAAATCGATCGGACAGCCAACCACCGAATGCGCGAAAGGCACCCGCCGGCAGCGCAAAGCAGGCCGCAAGAAGCGCTGCCTGTGTGATCGACAGGCCGTATTCTGTCTTGAAATATTGCGGCATCCAGATCGACAGGGCTGTAAAGCCGCCAAAAACGATTGAGTAGTATTGGCAGTACTTCCACACACGCGGATCGCGCAGCACTGCAAGCTGTCGCCTCATCGAGGGCGTGAAATCGCCGGACCTTGCCGGGTCTGGCGCGGAGAAAATCCAGAACAGTGCCGCGGTGGCGACCAGCGCCATGGCGTAGACCTTTGGCACCATCTCCCACCCATAGCGATCGATGAGGAAGGGCGCGACGAACATGTTGAGCGAAGCGCCGATGGTGCCGGCGCCGAAGAAGCCCATTGCAAACCCGCGCTGCTCCCTGGCAAAGAAGCGCGCGACATACGGGGTGCCGACGGAGAACGAAGCGCCGACCAGGCCAAGTGCGAGGCCGAGCAGAAGAAATTGCCAGAACGCGGTGGCGTAGGCGGACACCCAAAGCGGGACGGCGCCGCCGAGCAGCAGCAACAGCAAGATGCGACGGCCGCCGAAGCGGTCGGTCCAGACGCCAAGCGGCAGCCGGAAGACGGCGCCAGTCAAAACCGGCGTGGCGGTGAGCAATCCGAACTGGGTTGAATCGAGACCAAGCTGGACGCGGATTGGGATGCCGGTCACCCCGAACATCATCCAGACAGCAAAGCAAACGGTGAAAGCCCACGTGGTCACGAGGAGCACGGTAAAATTCCCGGACTTCGCCATTCCCCCTCCTAACTTATTCTCCCTTGCTCCGCGTAGCAGTCTTTATGCCGGCGCTGTTTGATCCAGCGCAAATCATTGGGCACCGACATGAGCCGGCATGACTTTAATGTAACGGATTGCCGAGTAGTCAAATAGGTGCCGCGGCGCGGCGCGTATCTGATCGATATCCAGACCCGGCGCTGAAGCTATTATAGGACAGCGAGGGTCAATCGACAATTAGCCGCTCGAAAGGCGCATATGCGCTTCTTTCAGCGAGTGATCCTCGCAATGCCAAGCCATCAGAATACCGACCATCCCTGGCTGCCGGCGACCGCTCCGAAAATCGTGATCAGGCTCAGCACCAGCAAGACCCAATGTATTCGTTGCAGCCGAGCGAAGATGGCCTCTGGCTGCGTGTTCGTCGGCGCGCGGAGACGGTAACGCAGAACGAACGGCTCGGCGACGAAAAGGACGAACGCGAACAGTAGCCACACGCTGACCATCGCATGCATCCACCAGAACTCCGCCGACTGAAAACGGCT
>Ga0207661_10003698_pt1 | contig 10658 bp, 10 predicted proteins | sample KBSC713LmetaG_FD_184337 | JGI IMG/M metagenome (GOLD analysis project Ga0207661, IMG submission 184337) | Corn rhizosphere microbial communities from Kellogg Biological Station, Michigan, USA - KBS C7.1-3L metaG (SPAdes) (version 2) | ecosystem: Host-associated > Plants > Roots > Rhizosphere ... | reverse complement strand
TAATTTCACCTGCCCAAAACCGTTGCGTTCTGCCTTCGGGGCGGTGCGACGATGTACCGATTTCAATACCATGAACATCGATGCCGATATCGTGCATTGCCACACGTGGTATAGCCACTTTGGCGGGCTCCTGGCCAAAAAAAATTACGGTTTACCGCTTGTGATTACTGTTCATTCTCTTGAGCCGCTTCGGCCCTGGAAACGCGAACAGCTTGCTGGCGGGTATGAGTTCTCACTTTGGGTAGAGAAGACCGCCCTCGAAATGGCGGACGCGATTATCGCAGTTTCCGGCGCGACCAGACACGACATCGAACGTCTCTTCAATGTCGATCCTGCGCGAGTGCACGTAATCCACAACGGAATCGATTTGAACCAATATCGTAAGGTCGATTCAACTGGCGCCCTCAAGCGTTGCGGCATAGATCCTGCCACGCCATATCTGCTTTTTGTGGGACGCATCACGCGTCAGAAAGGGTTTCAGCATCTGGTGCGCGCAATTCAGTTCATGGATCGCGATTTTCAGATCGTGCTGTGTGCAGCTGCGCCGGACACGCCGCGACTCGCTGAGGAAATGCGAATTGCTGTCGAGCGCGCAAAAGCACAGCGACCGGGAATTATCTGGATCAATGAAATGGTCGATCAACAGGCCGCTAGCGAACTTTACTCGCACGCCGCGGTATTCATTTGTCCGTCGATCTACGAACCGTTTGGCATCATTAATTTGGAAGCAATGGCATGCGAAACTGCGGTGGTTGCCAGTGCTGTTGGCGGAATCAAGGAAGTCGTCGTTGACGGCGAAACCGGTTTCCTCGTCCCGCTTGAACAAATGAAGGAAAGCCCATTCGAAGCAACAAATCCCGAAAAATTCGCGCGCGATCTCGCGCAGCGCGTGAATGAGTTGATGGGAAATCAACAGTTACGCCAACGATTCGGAAAAGCTGGCCGCAAACGCGTCGAAGAACATTTTAGTTGGAGTGCGATCGCGGAAAAGACTAAGCGGCTCTACGAAAGCCTGAAGCGTGAACAGCCGCATCTGCAACCCGCCGCGTCATCCTGAGCGAAGCGGAGCGGAGTCGAAGGATCCCGTGAAACAGCGGTTAATCACGCCGCGCGATTTGATTCGCTTACTTCCCGCCCGCTCAGCCTCCGGCCTTCCCCTCCCTGTTGCGGCTTCCCCAGCTGCTCCATTCTCGACTTCGCTTGGGATGACACGCGTTCGTGCCGGTGGCAACTTGGATCCGCCATGTTTGTCGATCGGGTAAAAGTTTTTGCACAAGCGGGAAGCGGCGGGCGCGGATGCGTCAGTTTTCGACGAGAAAAATTTGTGCCGAAAGGCGGACCGGACGGCGGCGATGGCGGGCGTGGTGGTGACGTAATCCTGCGGGCAGACCGGCACGTCGATAATCTTTCCAATCTCTTCTACGAGCCGCTAATCAAGGGAAAAAAAGGCGGGCATGGCATGGGAAAAAAAATGAGCGGACGCGCGGGTGGAAACAAGATCGTGAAGGTCCCGGTGGGGACAATCGTTTATCCGTGGGATGGCAATGGGACCGATGAGTCACATACGACCCATAGGTTGCATCGGCCGAACGTAATCGCGGATCTTATACGCGATGGCGAGCAATTCGTGCTTTGCCATGGAGGAGCAGGGGGAAAAGGGAATGTACATTTCAAAAGCTCGCGCAACCGGGCGCCACGCGAAGAAGGCGAACAGGGACATTTTCTGCTTGAGCTGCGGACCATCGCCGACGCGGGATTGGTTGGGTACCCGAATGCTGGTAAATCAACCCTGTTGCGGAAAATTTCAGCGGCGCGGCCGAAGGTCGCCGCCTATCCGTTTACGACGCTCCATCCGATCGTCGGCGTCATTGAATTTCCAGGTTACCGACGCGCCACGGTCGCGGATATTCCCGGTTTGATCGACGGTGCGCACCGCGGAGCCGGGTTGGGTCACGAATTCCTGCGCCACATTACGCGCTGCCGCGTCTTGATTTTCGCGGTCGATGTCGCCGGAAGCGAGGGGCGCAATCCGGTCGAAGATTTGCAGAATCTGCGCCGCGAAATTGATCTCTACGATCCGACCTTGTCGTCGCGCGCCTGGTTCGTAGTTGCCAACAAAATGGATTTGCCCGGTGCGAAGGAAAATCTAAAAGCGCTGCTAGAGAGATTCCCAAAGCTCCAGATACTTCCGACTTCAGCGGCCAAAGGAGAAGGGATTGGTGGCTTCAAGGAGGCGTTGGCAACGCGAATAGCGGGCCCTGAAGAAAGTGTTTCCGCGGCGATTTGATGTGGACAAGGCGAGCATCCCTAGCGAAACTGGGCGCTGTGTTATGGGCAGGCGGGTTGTAGCGAGTTATTGTTCCAGTTTTCTAAAGTCGGAGATGTTGCACATCTATCGGCAGGTAAAGGCGCTGCGCGGCGTGCACACATTTGTCGTCACAAAAGAAGTCCAGAATGCTGAGCGATTTCCGTTTGACGATATCGAAGTGATTCCGAAACGACGCACTAACCTGCTTGTTCACGGTTGGTTGAAATTCGTCGAACGGCGGCCGCCGATTGTCTATCGCGGCGAGTATCAAACGCTGGACTCATTGTTGAGCCGCCACGGAGCTGATCTGATGCACATTTATTTCGGCCATACCGGCGTGCACCTGCTTCCGTTTATCGAGCAATGGCACAAACCGTGCGTTGTATCTTTCCACGGCGCGGACGTTGCGCATAAACCAGAGATTAAAGATTATCCTGGCAAACTGCGGCGTCTTTTCAACGCGGTCCCGCTTGTGTTCGCACGTTCTCAATCGCTCGCCGATCGACTGACCCAGTTGGGGTGCCCGCCGGAAAAGCTTCGCATCAATCGCACCGGAATCCCGCTGAATGAATTCCCGCTGGTGCACAGAGAACCGCCGCGAGATGGCAAATGGAAAGTGGTGCAGGCGTGCCGGCTAATCCCGAAAAAAGGCGTGGCAACTAGCTTGCGCGCTTTTGCAATTTTCAAGAAGGACTATCCTGGTGCGGAATTTTTTATCGCCGGCAAAGGCCCGTTGCAACCGGAATTGGAGATGCTTGCCGGCGGACTAGGCATTGCCAGGGACGTGCATTTTGTCGGGTTTCTTTCACAAGCGAGGCTGCACGAGCTTTATGCAAGTGCGCACCTGTTTTTGCATCCGAGCGAAATTTCCCCAAATCAAGATCAGGAAGGTGTGCCGAACTCAGCGCTCGAAGCAATGGCAACCGGCTTGCCAATAGTCGCGACGCGCCATGGTGGTATACCCGAAGCAGTCGATCATGGGCGCACCGGATTTCTGGTGGCGGAGGAGGATCACGTTGCTTTGGCAAACGCAATGCAATTAATTGCCGGTTCTCCTGTGTTGTTGCAGGAAATGGGAGCGCGCGCGCACGCAACGGTAAAGGAACGGTTCGGCCAGGAAAGGCAGATCGATCACTTGGAATCGTTTTACGAAGAAGCGATTACAATGAACGGGAAGGCTGAACACGTGGGCGCAAGGCCAATCGCGCGCATTGCTCCGCGGTTTGCCGAAGGTTTGCCGGCGAAATAGCCGCGCATTGAGAATTTTGTTTGTCATCAGAGTAAAACGCGCTTTGGTATCCGCGTTCAAGTTGTAGCCGGGGCAACTTTTTCGCCGTAGTTTGGCACGTATGGAAACGACGGTGAATGACCTCGGCAGGCCGGCATCACCGATGCTGGCTACAGCTGTGGCTTACAAAATGCGCAATCGTTGTTTACTGATGTCGATCCTGGCGTTGGCCTCCAGCGCATTGCTTGCCACGTCGGCCTTTGCAGCCGAAGCAGGCGCGACTGAACACGAGGGCGTCTCGTTAAAACCGCAGATGCTTGTTCATTTCGGCGGCGGCTTCGGGATCACAAACTCGATGCTGGTGACCTGGCTCATCGCTGCTGGTATCATCATTCTTGCGCAAACCGCGATGCGCAACCCCAAACCAATTCCAGGTCGCCGACAGAATTTTTGGGAGTGGATGGTCGAGGGCCTCTACACGTTCCTGGAAAACATTATCGGCCGCGACCTGGTGCGGAAAGGTTTTTGGTTCTACGCCACGATTTTCATTTTCATCCTTATCGTCAATTGGTTCGGGCTAATTCCGGGAATCGGCACGGTCGGGTGGGGTCACTATGGTGCGTCTGGAAATTTCGTGGTCGATCGCCCCCTTCTACGCGGTGGCAACGCGGACCTGAATATGACGACTGCAATGTCCGCAGTTTTCTTCGTGATGTGGTTTATCTGGGCGATTCAAGCGAACGGTTTCGGAGGATTCTTGAAAGAATTGTTTGGCCCAAAAGGGGAGACGACCGGTGTTATAAAGATCCTGATGGTCGTCATCTTTTTCGCTGTTGGCTGGCTCGAAGTGATCTCGATTCTATTTCGACCGATCGCGCTCAGTTTTCGATTGTTCGGAAATATTTATGCCGGCGAGAGCATTCTTGAGGCGATGTCCACGATGGTGCCATGGCTGTCGCCAATCCTGCCGATTCCTTTTTATTTCCTCGAAGTGCTCGTGGGTTTTGTGCAGGCTCTCGTTTTCATGCTTCTGACTGCGGTTTTCACAATGTTAATTGCAGAACACCAGGAGGGACCGGAGCATGCGCACTGATTTTTTGGCGATCTCATGACGAAATCGCAAAACCAAGCTAAACTAACTATGATACTACCAATACTAGCAGAACTGGGCGGAAGCATCCACGTCGGGCTTGCCGCGATGGGCGTCGGAATCGGAATCGGCTTGACCGGTTTGGGAATGACCAGCGCGGTCGGTCGCAATCCCGGCGCGTTTACGCAAGTGCTCGTGCACGGGATTCTCGCCATCGCGCTGACCGAGGCGATCGTTTTTTACGCGCTCTACCTTTTGCCCAATAAATAGTTTTGTTGCGGGCGGGTAAATTCACCTGAACGCATGAACGAGTTTATCTTATGATAACGATACTTGCCGCCGCCAGCGGAGGCGTCAGCGACGTTGTGCGTCAAACAGCTGAAATGTTCGGCTGGAACTGGAAGTTGTTTTTGTCGCAGGTCATTAGCTTCTGCATTGTTGCGTTCCTTTTGCAACGCTTCGCTTACAAACCGATCCTTGCTCTGCTGGAAGAGCGCCGGCGCAAGATCGAAGAGGGCCAGATCAACGCGGAAAAAATAAAGAAGGAACTCGCCGAAGCCGAGAAGCGTTACCAGGAAATTCTCGCGAAAGCCAACGCCGACGGGCAAAAGATGATCGACGAAGCGCGTGAAAGCGCTGCTCACTTGTCCGAACGCAAGCAACAGGAAGCGGTTGCGGCAGCCGAACAGATTATTGCCAAGGCCCGGGAGGCGGCAGCGCTCGAGCACGACCGCACAATGGAATCCTTGAAACACGAACTGGGGCGGCTTGTGGTTGAGACGACTGCGAAAGTTACTGAGAAAGTGCTCACACCGGAAGATCAACGGCGCTTGCAAGAGGACGCAGCTCGTCAACTGGCTTGATGAAGGTCAACAAGGAAATTCGGCAGATCTCCCGTGAAATGTTGCGCGCAAGTTTCACCGATGGCCAACTCGATTCCGGGAGGATCGGTTCAATCGTTGACTCGCTCATCGCAAGGAAGCCGCGGAACTACGTCGACATTCTGAAGAACTACAGGCGTCTGCTTAGATTCGAATTGGAAAAGCGCCAGGCCCGAATTGAAACAGCGAGTGAAGTAGATCCTGCGGTTAAAGCGGAGATCGTCGCCAGTTTGAAAAAGAAATACGGAGGCGATTTAATAAGCGAGTTTCTTGTTGACCCACAACTCCTTGGCGGAATGCGGATTCGCGTAGGGAGCGATGTGTGGGACGGAACCGTGCGCAACCGGCTGGACCGCCTTCAGCAGCAATTCTAATCAACTGAAATCATGAGCAGCATACTTGAAGAGATCGAAACAAAAATTGAAGGGCTAAAAACAGCGACAACTAAAAGCAACGTCGGCGTGGTGCGCGAAACGGGCGATGGCGTCGCGCGTATCGAAGGTTTGAGCGACGTGATGCTCAGCGAGATGATCGAGTTTCCAAACGGCGTATTCGGTCTCGCGTTGAACCTCGAAGAAACTGAGGTTGGCGCTATTTTGATGGGTGACAACACGCTGGTTGAAGAAGGCGACGAAGCTAAAACGACAGGCCGGCTGCTTTCCGTTCCCGTCGGCAAAGCTCTTCTGGGTCGTGTGGTAAACACACTTGGTCAGCCACTTGATGGAAAGGGACCGATCAAGACCGAAACGTTTTATCCGCTGGAGAAAATTGCGCCGGGGGTGATCAAGCGACGCAGCGTGAATCAACCGGTGCAAACCGGGATTATGCCTATCGACGCCATGATTCCGATCGGTCGCGGTCAGCGCGAGCTGATCATTGGTGATCGCGCAACCGGCAAAACGACCATTGCCATCGATACCATCATCAGTCAGGCTCGGTTGAATAAGGCGGCTGAGGCTGCGGGCGACAAGAATTATCGGCCGCTCTACTGCATTTACGTCGCAGTTGGCCAGAAAAATTCCAACGTGGCGCGAGTGCTCAATACTCTCGAGAAAGAGGGCGCCATGCCGTACACGACAATCATCGATGCGTCCGCGTCCGACACGGCCACTAATCAGTATCTGGCACCGTTCGCCGGCGCCGCGATGGGAGAATGGTTTATGGATAACGGAATGGACGCGCTCATTATTTACGACGATTTATCGAAGCACGCAGTGGCGTATCGCCAGGTGTCGCTGGTGCTGAAACGGCCTTCGGGACGCGAAGCGTATCCGGGTGATGTGTTTTACCTGCACTCGCGGTTGCTCGAACGCGCTGCACGCATGAGCGACGAATTCGGCGGCGGCTCACTGACGGCCCTCCCAATCATTGAGACCCAAGCCGGCGACGTGTCTGCTTACATCCCGACGAACGTCATCTCAATCACGGACGGTCAGATTTATCTGGAGACCGATTTGTTTTATCAAGGTGTACGGCCGGCAATTTCGGTAGGACTCTCTGTCAGCCGAGTCGGATCGGCGGCTCAAATCAAGGCGATCAAGCAGGTCGCGGGCAAGGTGAAACTCGATCTCGCACAGTATCGCGAGTTGGCTGCATTCGCACAGTTCGGTTCAGATCTCGATACTGCCACACGAGCGCGACTTGATCGGGGTCAACGTATTGTCGAGCTTTTTAAACAAAAACTGTACAACCCGATTCCGGTGGAACAACAGGTGGCCGTGCTGTGGGCGATGCAAAACGGGTACCTTGACGCTGTTCCGGTGGAGCGCGTAAAGGAGTACCAATTAAAACTTCAGGATTGGCTGGAAACGCGTAAAGCAAGTTTGCTCCAAACGATTCGCGAGAAAAAAGAACTCGATAAGGACCTCGAGGCGCAGTTGAAAGCGGCGCTCGATGAATTCAAGACAGCGTGGCGATAACTCCGTCAGTTCATTAAATGGCGAACACGCAGGACATACGGCGCCGGATAAAATCGATCCGCAACACCGCGCAGATCACCAAAGCAATGCAAATGGTGGCTGCCTCCAAGATGCGCAAAGCGCAGCAGCATGCACTTGCGGGGCGGCCTTACGCTGCGTTAATGAATAAGGTTTTCGTCTCCTTGCAAAAACGAACGGACCCCAGGTTCCATCCGCTTCTCGCCGTTCGGCCACTTGAAAAGGAACTGGTTTTAATCATCAGCACCGACAAGGGGCTCTGCGGAGCGTTGAACACGAACTTGTTTCGCGAGGCTAGCAACTTTGATTCGGCTAAAACAGTGTTCGTGGTGACAGGAAAAAAAGCGCGGCAATTCATCGCGCGGACAAAGCGGGAATTATTGGCCGATTTTGAATTGAAAGACTCACCAAGCTTCCTTGAAGCAAAGCCAATCTCTAAGTTTTGCATGGAAAAGTTTCTGAGGCGCGAAGTGGATAAAGTTTCAGTGCTCTACACGCATTTTATCAACACAATCAACCAAGGCGCAGTTGTGCAGACATTATTGCCGATCAGCAGCTTTGATTTGCCGAAGAGCGAGGCAGCGGAAGGTGCGAAGGTAGATGTCGATCCAATGCTCGGTTATATTTTTGAACCGAACGCGGCCGGAGTTCTTGACGTGATGCTGCCCTACTACATTTCCTTCCAGGTTTTTCAGATGATCCTCGACGCGCGCGCGTCTGAACACAGCGCGCGAATGGTGGCGATGAAGAATGCCACCGACAACGCGAATCAATTTATCAAAGATCTGACATTGGAATACAACAAGATGCGACAGGCCAGCATCACAAACGAGTTGCTTGAGATCGCCACAGCACAAATGGCACTCGGTGGTTAGTCAGGATTTATGAATAAAGGAAACATAGTGCAAGTAATCGGTCCTGTAGTTGACGTCGAATTTCCAGACGGAAAAACATTGCCGAAAATCTACAATGCCCTCGAAGTTGACTACGAAGTGACTGGCAACCCAACAAAGTTGACACTCGAAGTGCAACAGCATCTAGGCGATAACTGGATGCGCTCGATCGCAATGTCTTCCACAGACGGGTTAAAGCGTGGAATGAGCGTGACGGATACTGGGGGGCCCATCACCGTGCCGGTGGGCGAGGCTGTGCTTGGACGGCTCTTTAATGTCACTGGCGATACGATTGATAATCGCGGTCCCGTGAAATTTGAAAAACGCTATCCGATCCATCGCCCTGCACCGGCGCTTATCGACCAAGACGTAAAAGCACAGATTCTCGAAACCGGCATCAAAGTAATCGATCTCGTGTGCCCGTTCACGAGAGGGGGCAAGGTTGGCGCATTTGGCGGCGCGGGCGTCGGGAAAACTGTTGTCATCCAGGAGCTAATCAACAACATCGCCATGAAACACGGCGGGGTATCGATGTTTGCGGGCGTAGGCGAACGAAGCCGCGAAGGCAACGATCTTTACAAGGAAATGAGCGAGGCTGGCGTTATCGACCAAAAAGACTTGTCGAAATCGAAAGTGGGCATGGTTTTCGGCCAGATGAACGAACCGCCTGGCGCGCGTTTACGCGTCGCTCTCTCAGCGCTTGCGATGACGGAATACTTTCGCGACGAACGCAATCAGGACGTGCTTCTTTTTATCGATAACATCTTTCGATTCTCGCAAGCGGGTTCGGAGGTGTCAGCGTTGCTGGGCCGAACGCCCAGCGCGGTTGGCTATCAGCCGACCTTGGCTGCTGAGATGGGTGATTTGCAGGAGCGAATTACATCGACCAAGAACGGATCGATCACCTCGTTCCAAGCGGTGTACGTCCCGGCAGACGATCTAACCGATCCTGCGCCGGCAACCACTTTCGCGCACTTGGACTCGACCATTGTGCTTGAGCGCTCAATCGCCGAACTCGGAATTTATCCTGCGGTGGATCCGCTGGCATCGACATCGAAGGCCCTCGCGCCGGAGATTGTGGGCGAAGATCATTACAATGTGGCTCGAGGTGTGCAGCGAGTCTTGCAGCGCTATAAGGATCTGCAGGACATTATCGCGATTCTTGGAATGGATGAACTAAGCCCGGAGGACAAGCTGACTGTTCAACGCGCGCGAAAAATTCAGAAGTTTCTCAGCCAACCTTTTCACGTGGCAGAAGTTTTCACGGGCTATAAGGGCCAATATGTGCCGGTTGCGGAAACAGTGCGCGGTTTCAAAGAGATTCTCGACGGCAAACATGACGACGTGCCCGAGCAAAATTTCTACATGAAGGGCGGAATCGACACGATCAAGGAGGGCTAACGCCTTCGACTCACCATGGCCACGCTCAAGCTCGAAATCGTTACGCCGGAGGAGAAGATTTACTCCGAAGACGTGGAGATGGTCACGTTACCGGGGTCGGAGGGAGAGCTGGGAGTTTACCCCAAACACGTCCCCCTGCTGACCACGTTGGTACCTGGCGAGCTGCGCGTTCTGAAAAACGGGCGCGAAACGTCGATGGCGATAGGCGAAGGGTTTGTCGAAATCAGAGGCGATGCCATCTCGGTTTTAACTGACATGGCACTTGAATCTGAGAAGATCGACATCTCCGCCGCTGAGGCAGCAGTTGAGCGTGCCAAAGCGGCGATGAAAGAAGATCAAACGCCTGAACAGGTGGCTGCCATTCAAGCGTCGTTGCAGAAGGCGCTCGCCCAGTTGCACGTCAAACGCCGCCGCCACTGATAATGTAGCGGCGCTTGTATCAAGCGCCTGTCTATTTCAAATTCGCTGCTTGGCACAAGCACCGCTACAAGCATTCGGAATAATTGCCGGCAACGGCGTTTACCCGCGGTTGATCGCCGACGCGGCGCGGAAAGCCGGCGTTAACAAAGTCGTCGCTGCCGCTTTCACCGACGAAACTGATCCGGTTCTCGAGCAATACGTCGATGTTCTCGAGTGGATGCGCGTCGGACAACTCAGCCGGTTACTGAAATTCTTTCGCGGCCAGGAAATTCATCACGCGATCATGGCGGGACAAATCGCGCCGAAAAATCTTTTCGATCTGCGACCGGATTTAAGGGCGCTGCTGTTGCTGGGCAAACTTAAGGAGCGCAATGCCGAATCGATTTTTGCCGCGGTCGCTGGCGAACTCGCGAAAATAGACGTCGATCTCCTGCCAGCCACAACTTTTCTCGAAGATTCAATTGCCACACTGGGACTGATTGCTGGACCGAAATTGTCAC
>Ga0207661_10003696_pt1 | contig 10661 bp, 9 predicted proteins | sample KBSC713LmetaG_FD_184337 | JGI IMG/M metagenome (GOLD analysis project Ga0207661, IMG submission 184337) | Corn rhizosphere microbial communities from Kellogg Biological Station, Michigan, USA - KBS C7.1-3L metaG (SPAdes) (version 2) | ecosystem: Host-associated > Plants > Roots > Rhizosphere ... | reverse complement strand
CTTCACCTGCCGTCACCGAGGACGACCTGATCCGCACGGTGGCCACGGCGTACTCCAACGGCTGGCGGCAGGTGAAGCTCTACTTCATGTGCGGCCTCCCGACCGAGACCGACGACGATGTGCTCGGCATCGCCGACCTGGCCACCAAGGTGATCGCGAAGGGCCGTGAGGTGACCGGCCGGAACGACATCCGGTGCACGGTCTCGATCGGTGGCTTCGTGCCGAAGCCGCACACGCCGTTCCAGTGGGCGGCCCAGCTCGACCACGAGACCACCGACCAGCGACTGAAGCAGCTGCGCGACGTGGTGCGGGCCGACAAGCGGTACGGCCGTGCCATCGGCTTCCGCTACCACGACGGCAAGCCCGGCATCGTCGAGGGACTGCTCTCCCGCGGCGACCGTCGCGTCGGCCGGATCATCGAGGAGGTCTGGCGCGACGGGGGCCGCTTCGACGGCTGGAGCGAGCACTTCTCCTACGACCGCTGGGTCGCAGCCGCGGACCGGGCGCTGGCCGGCACCGGGGTCGACCTCGACTGGTACACCATCCGCGAGCGCGACTACGACGAGGTCCTGCCCTGGGACCACCTCGACTCCGGACTCGACAAGGACTGGCTCTGGTCCGACTGGGAGGACGCCCTCGCCGTCGCCGCGGACCCTGACGCCGTACCCGACGTCGAGGACTGCCGATGGACCCCCTGCTACGACTGTGGCGTCTGCCCGGAGATGGACACCGAGATCCAGATCGGACCGACGGGCCGCCAGCTGCTGCCGCTCTCCGTGGTCTGACGTCCCACGCGGTCGGCCTGCCATGCTGGGACATGGCCGCGTCCCGTAGTGCCCGGGTCTATGCGGACTTCCTCCTGCCCCACCTGACCCGCGACCTGCATCTGGTCGACGTGGGGTGCGGCTCGGGCGAACTCTCGTTGGAGCTGGCGGCGGAGGTCGGTCGGCTCACCGGGATCGACGAGGACACCGCCGAGATCGCGAGCGCGCGCGCGGCGGCCGCCGCGTCGTCCGTCGGCAACGCCGACTTCGAGGTCGGCGACGCCTACGCGCTCGGGTTGCCGGACGACGGTGTGGATGCCGTGCTCGGTCACTCCGTCCTCGAGGCCCTCGACCGACCGGGCGACGCGCTCGACGAGATGCGGCGCGTGCTCAGGCCCGGCGGCATCGTGGCCGTGGCCTCGGTCGAGTACGGCGGGCTCGTTCTGGCCGGCCCGGACGCACCGCTGCTCCGGCGCTTCTACGAGATCCGCGAACGGTTGTGGCTCGCCGAGGGCGCCGACCCCTACCTGGGTCGGGAGCTGCGCGGCCTGCTCATCGGCCACGGATTCACGCGGGTGCGGGCGTCGACGACGTACGTCTGCTACGGGGACGAGGCAGCGGTACGCGAGTTCGGGCTCGGGCGAGCCGACGACTGCGTCGACGACTGGTACGTCGAGTCGGCCCAGCGCCACGGCCTGGCGACCCCGCATGACCTCGAGCGCATGCGGCACGCCTGGCTGACCTGGGCGGATTCGCCCTCGTCGTACGCCGCCTTCGCCTGGTGCCGCGCCCTCGGCTGGACCGCCTGACCGTCCGGGGCGGAGCCCTCAGCACTGGCCCTTCGGGCGGAGGACGAGCTCGGTCCACACGGCCCGGTGGTCGCTCGAGGTCGACGCCAGCACCCGGGTGCTGTCGCGGGCCGGAGCGAAGTGGTTGTCGTAGAGGATGTAGTCGATCCGGCTGCGTGGGTCGGCCTCGGGCACGGTGAGGCCCCTGCCTCTCCCGCCGTACTCCTGCGCGTCGAGGAGGTACTGACGCAGGATCCGCACCGGTAGGTCTCCGGGACGTGAGTTCAGGTCACCGGACAGGATCGTGGGGTGCGGTGAGCTCGCGATCACGCGACCGATGGCCTCGGCCTGGCGCACCCGCTGTGCGGCGCCGCGTCCGCCTTGGCTGAGGTGGACCGAGTAGAACGTCACCGTCCGGTCGCCCACGCGCAACGTCGCCTCGAGCAACCCGCGCGGCTCCGAGTGCGGCCGTCGCGGCAGCCGGGTGTTGTGCGTCTCCCGGATCGGGTAGCGGCTCAGGATCGCGTTGCCGAAGCGCCCCCCCTCGTACCCGAAGAGGTTGGGGCCGTAGACCGCCCGCAGCCCCGTCACCCGGCCGAGGTACGCCGCCTCGTCGGTGTCGCCGCTGCGGATCGTCCCGCTGTCCACCTCGTTCAGGCTGACGACATCGGGGTGTGCGGCCCCGATCTCCGCGGCGATCCGGGCCAGGCCGGTCCCGCCGTACCGACTGACCCCGGCATGGATGTTGAACTGCATCACCCGGACGATCTGGGGAGGGCGGATCGGGCACCCCGGATCGCGATGGATCTTCACCGGCTGGAGCGGGTCGCGCAACGGGTGGTGCTTCCGGCGGTGCGGGGGATGCCCGCTCGGCGCGCTCGACGTCGGGGCTGTGACGACGGTGGGCGACGTCCCGCCGTTGCCGTACGGCGTGCCTCCGGGCGAGCCGAGCACCCAGACCGCGACCGCGAACACCGCCACCAGCCCGAGCACCACGGCACCGGCGACCCGGGCGGCGCGCCACGAGAGGTCGAGGCGGGGCTCGCCCTGCGGAGGCTGGTCGTCCGGCACGCGACAACTGTGCCCGACGACCGTTCATCCCCCGGGGGATGCCCCGGCCCGCGCGTCAGCGCAGCTGGTCCTCGAGGTACGCCGGGCGCCCGACGTACGCGCCGACGGCCATCAGCGGCAGCACCAGCGCGACCAGCAGCCACAACGGGGTCGTCCAGCCGCCGGTGGAGTCGTAGATCGTGCCGACCAGGAACGGCCCGAGTGCCGCCATGAGATAGCCCAACGACTGGGTGAAGCCCGACAGCGCCGCGGTGCCGTCGGGGGTGCGGGCGCGCAGGCCGATCAGCGTCAGCACGACCGGGAAGACGCAGCACCCGATGCCGACCAGCACGGCCGCGGGGATCGCCAGCGAGTGCGCGTCGACCAGGAGCAGCGCGTACCCGACCAGGTAGCTGGCGAGGACCGCGAGGATCAGGCCCACCTGGTTCTCGAGCCGGGCGCAGAGGGCGGGGAGCCACAGCGACAGCGGGATGCTCACGCCGGCCACGATGCCGACCAGCAGCCCGGCCTGCTCGGCCCCGTAGCCGTGGTCGCGCCACAGCTGGGCGAACCAGCCGAAGATGGAGTAGGCCTGGAGCGACTGCAGCCCGAACAGCAGCGCCATCGCCCAGCCGAGCCGGGTGCGGGCCACGGCGCCGAACGAGATGCTGCGCGAGTCGCGCTCCAGGTGGCGGTCGTGGGTGGCGAGCGCGAGCCACGGGACGAGGGCGAGCAGGGCGGTCAGCGACCAGACACCGAGGCCACCGCGCCAGCCGCCCGACGTGTGGGCCACCGGGACCGTCAGCAGGAACGCCGAGGTCAGCCCGACGGCCAGGGCCGTGGTGTAGACACCGGTCGCCCAGCCGACCCGGTGCGGGAAGTGCAGCTTCACCAGCGACGGGATCAGCACGTTGGCCGTGGCCATGCCGGCGAGCGCCAACGCGGAGAGAGCCAGGAACGCGACGTCATCGTGGACCGCGGCCCGGCCCGCGAGCCCGACGACGACCGCCGCCAGGGACGCCGCCGCGCTGCGGTGCAGGCCCACCAGCCGGGCGAACGTCGGAGCGAGCGCGCCGAAGACCGCGAACGCGAGCACGGGGAGGGAGGTGAGGAGCCCGGCCTCGGGGCCCGACAACGCCAGTCCGTCGCGAACCTCCTCGAGCACCGGTCCGACGCTGACCGCGGCGGGACGCAGGTTGAACGAGAGGAGCACCAGTCCGACGACGACCAGAGCGGTACGACGAGCGGCGGACACCGCCGGATCCTCGCACCCGGTCCTGGCCGTGGTCACATCGCCGCGCACCGCCGGAGAGGTGTCCGCGGGCTCCGGCAGGATGGTCACGTGGGTGAGGTGGCGCGGCACATCGACGACGCGGAGCGCCGCGCCCGGCTCGGCGTACGCCACGCGCTCGCCGTCCCGGTGGCCGACACGCTCGCGGCGGCTCGCGCCCTGACGTGTCTGCACGCGACCGAGCCGGCCTCGGTCCACCTCGCCGCCTGGGCGCGGGCCGGCGTCACCCGTGACGACATCGACGACGCCCTCTACGTCCAGCGCTCGGTCGTCAAGCAGCTCGCGATGCGACGGACCGTGTTCGCCTTCCCCCGTGAGCTGCTCCCGGCGGTCTGGGGGAGTGCCAGCGCGCGGGTCGCCGGGCAACAGGTCCGCCGGATGGCCAAGGAGATGCAGACCACCGGGGTCGCGACGGACGGCGAGGCGTGGGCCGCGGAGCACCTCGCGCTCGTCCACCGCTTGATCGCGGACGACGGGCCGCTGACCACCGCCGAGGTGCGGGCCGCCCTCCCGGCGCTCGACGCCCGGGTCACCCGAGGACGCGGGCAGTACCAGGCCGACGTCGCGGTCGCCGCGTCCGTGATCGTGACCCTGGCCGCCTCCGGGGCGATCGTCCGAGGCGCGAACGACGGTGGCTGGAAGGTCTCCCGTCCACGCTGGACGGCGACCGAGCAGTGGCTGGAGGACGTGCCCGAGCCGCTCCCCGAGGCCGACGGGTACGCCGTCCTGGTGGGGGCCTGGCTGCGGGCGTTCGGACCCGGCACCGAGGCCGATCTGGTCTGGTGGCTGGGCGCCACCAAGGCGGCGGTGCGGCGGGCCCTGGCCGACGTCGGCGCCGTCCCCGTGTCGCTCGATGGCGAGGCCACCGGATGGCTGCTGCCCGACGACCTCGATCCGGTCGCCGATCCCGGCCCTTGGGCGGCGCTGTTGCCCTCGCTCGACCCGACCACGATGGGCTGGAAGGAACGCGCGTTCCACCTCGGTGCCCACAGCGAGAAGGTCTTCGACCGCAACGGCAACGGCGGGCCGACCGCATGGTGGAACGGCCGCATCGTCGGTGTCTGGTGCCAGCGCGAGGACGGCACCGTCGACGTCGTGCTCGCCGAGGAGGTCCCGCGCGCAGCCCGCCGGGCCCTCGACGCCAGGGCCTCGGAGCTCACCGCCTGGCTCGACGGCGACGTCGTGCGGTCGATCTACCTGTCCCCGCTCGCCCGCGAGCACCTCGCCTCCGAGGCCCGAGCGTCCCACTAGCCTGAGCCGGTGCGAGAGCAGCCCGAGCAGCAGGCGCCGCCGGTCCAGCGGCTTCGCGTCCGCTACGCCAAGCGCGGCCGGCTCCGCTTCACCAGTCACCGCGACTTCAGCCGCGCGTTCGAGCGCGCGCTCGTGCGGGCGCGCATCCCGATGGCGTACTCCTCGGGCTTCAACCCCCATCCCCGCATCTCGTACGCCGGAGCCTCGCCGACCGGTGCCGCGAGCGAGGCGGAGTACCTCGAGATCGGGCTCGCCGAGACCGTCGACCCGGCTCGACTCGCCGACGACCTCGACCAGGCCCTGCCCGAGGGGCTCGACGTGCTCGAGGTCACGGAGGCCGCTCCCGGCAGCCTGGCCGACCGCCTGGAGGCGAGCCGGTGGCAGATCGACCTGGCGTTGCCTCCGGCCACGGTCACGGCGGCGGCCGAGGCCTTCCTGGCCCGCTCGTCGGTGACCGTCGAGCGGATGACGAAGAAGGGGTTGCGCTCCTTCGACACGCGCGCTGCCGTGCTCGCCCTGCAGGTCACGGCGTACGACGCGGGATCGCGGCTCACCGTCGTGCTCCGGCACGCGGTGCCCGCCGTGCGGCCGGACGACGTCCTCACCGGATTGCGCCAGGTGGGCGGCCTCGAGGACGCGGGAGCGCCCCTGGTGACGCGGCTCGCACAGGGTCCGTTCGACGAGGCGACCGGCACGATCGGCGATCCGCTATCCGGTTGACAGTGCGGGGATCGGTGGTCCGGTGTGCGATACTCGAGGTGATCGGAAGTGCGGCTTGCCGTTGCGACCGATCCGACGACGTTCTCGCCGGTCCACCTTCCGAAGGCGGTCCGGCACGCTGAGTCCAGGTCGTCACCCGACCGCGACGCGGCCGGCTGCATCGGTGACAGCGAGGCAGCCGCACAGGCCCGGCGACCGCGGTCGGTGATGACTCCCGGACGACTGTGACGCACCTGCGGAGGGTGTCGCCGCCATACGAAGGCTTTGCGCCGTCGGCCCTGACCACGCGGGTCGCCGGCGTCGGACACGTCCGGGGCTGCACCCAGCGTCCGGACCGAGGAGCGACATGCTCGACGATCACGCGGACGGCTCCGCGACCCCCGAGACCAGCGACACCACCGACACCACGGAGACCGGGGGCGGACCAGCGGCCCCGGTCGCCAAGAAGGCGGCCCGGAAGCGGACCACCAAGAAGGCCGCCACGCCGGCCGAGGACACCGCCGGAGAAGCGGCCGGCGACCAGCCCGAGACCGAGGGCTCGGGCGAGAAGCCGAAGAAGAGGACGGCGCGCAAGAAGGCCACCGCGGCGAAGGCGGCGTCCTCCGAGGGGACGACCGACGACGCGCGCGACGCGACAGCCGCGACGGACCGGCCGGCGAAGAAGACGACCCGCACGAGGGCCGCCAAGAAGGCCGGGTCCTCCGCGGCCACCGACGCTCCGGCGGACGTGACCGGCGACCGGGGCGGCGACACCGGCCCGTCGTCGATCGCCCCCGTCTTCCAGGCGCCGGACACCAAGGCCGCCCCCGCCCGACGTACGGCGAAGAAGGCCCGCCCGGACGCCGGCTCCGACCGGGCTGACGAGCGCCCGGCCCCCGACACCGGCCCCGACACCGGCCCCGACACCGGTGACGACGCCGGTGACGACACCGGCGAGGGACCCGCGCGGCGCAAGCGTCGCCGGGGCGGCCGCCGGCGCCGCAAGCCCGGCAGCGGCGAGGGCGGCGCCGATGAGCCGTCCGACCAGCCCGAGGGCGACGCCGAGGACCAGGCGTCCGGCGAGTCCGCCGGCGAGCCCACCGACGCCGAGTCCACCTCGTCCCGCCGTCGCCGCCGTCGCCGTCGTGCCGGTGAGGACGGCGCAGACGCCAACGACGACCCGGCGAACACGGTCACCAAGGTCCGCAGCGGCCGCAGCGCCGCCGACGAGATCACCGCGGTCAGCGGCTCCACCCGGCTCGAGGCCAAGAAGCAGCGCCGACGCGAGGGCCGCGAGGCCGGCCGGCGCCGCGCGCCGATCGTGAGCGAGGCGGAGTTCCTGGCCCGCCGCGAGTCGGTCAACCGGGTCATGGTGATCCGCCAGCGCGACGACGTGACCCAGATCGGCGTGATCGAGGACAACGTCCTCGTCGAGCACTACGTCGCCCGCGAGTCCCAGACATCGCTGATCGGGAACGTGTATCTCGGCCGGGTCCAGAACGTCCTGCCCTCCATGGAGGCGGCGTTCATCGACATCGGGAAGGGACGCAACGCCGTCCTGTACGCCGGTGAGGTGAACTGGTCGGCGCTCGGCCACAAGGAGGGCCAGCCGCGCAAGATCGAGTCGGTCCTCTCCTCGGGCCAGACCGTGCTCGTGCAGGTCACCAAGGACCCGATCGGTCACAAGGGCGCGCGGCTGACCAGCCAGATCAGCCTGGCCGGTCGGTTCCTCGTCTACGTCCCGGACGGCACCACCAGCGGGATCTCCCGCAAGCTGCCCGACACCGAGCGCAACCGGCTGAAGACGCTGCTCAAGGAGATCGTCCCCGAGCAGGCCGGCGTCATCGTCCGGACCGCCGCCGAGGGTGCCTCCGAGGAGGAGCTCACCCGCGACGTCGAGCGGCTCACGGCCCGCTGGGACGACATCGAGAAGAAGGCGGCGAGCAAGAGCGCCGGAGCGTCGCTCCTCTACGGCGAGCCCGACCTGACCCTGAAGGTCGTCCGCGACCTGTTCACCGAGGACTTCACGAAGCTGGTGATCGAGGGCGACGAGGCCTGGGAGACCGTCCAGGGGTACGTCGTGCACGTCGCGCCGGACCTCGAGGACCGGCTCGAGCGCTACGTGCCGAAGAAGGACCAGGACGTCTTCGCGGCGTACCGCATCGACGAGCAGATCAAGAAGGGGCTCGACCGCAAGGTCTGGCTGCCGTCCGGCGGCTCGCTGGTGATCGACCGCACCGAGGCGATGACCGTCGTCGACGTGAACACCGGCAAGTTCACCGGCTCGGGCGGCAACCTCGAGGAGACCGTCACCAAGAACAACCTCGAGGCCGCCGAGGAGATCGTCCGGCAGCTCCGGCTGCGCGACATCGGCGGCATCATCGTCGTCGACTTCATCGACATGGTGCTGGAGTCCAACCGCGACCTCGTGCTGCGCCGTCTGGTCGAGTGCCTCGGCCGCGACCGCACGCGGCACCAGGTCGCCGAGGTGACGTCGCTGGGTCTGGTCCAGATGACGCGGAAGCGCATCGGGACCGGCCTGCTGGAGTCGTTCTCCCACGACTGCCCGCACTGCCACGGCCGCGGCGTGATCATCGAGGACGCGCCGGTCGAGCCGAAGAAGGGCGAGGACGAGCCCCGGCGCGCCCGCCGCAACCGCAGCCGTGGCCGGACCCAGGAGACCTCGGCGCCCGAGCCGCCCAAACCGCCCTCGCCCAAGGACCTGGCCGCCATGGCCCGGCACCACGAGGAGCACCCCGAGGACCGGCCCGAGGATCTCGACGACCTCACCGACGACCTCACCGACGACATCACCGAGGACGGGGCCGAGGATCTCGAGGACCTCACCGAGGACCTGACCGGGGACCGGGCGGAGGACCAGGCGCCCGACGACGTCGAGCCGCTCGACGACGGCGCCGAGACCTCCCAGGTCGAGGTCGCGGCCGAGACCGCCGAGGACGATGTCCAGGTCGAGGTCTCGGTCGAGGTCGCCTCAGCGTCCGCGCCCGAGCCGCCCGCCGAGCCCGAGCCGGTGACACCCGCGGAGCCGGAGAGGCCACGGGTCGTCACCCGCACCCGGCGCCGGTCCGCGAGCCGCCCGGCCGGACCGCCGACGTCGGCCCCCGCCGACTCCGGCGGGCCCGCGGCGGGTGCGGACGGAACGCCGGAGCAGCCGGCCGACGAGACGCCTGCCCTGCACGTCCCGGTCAAGCGGAAGGGCGCGCGGAAGCGCTGACACCCGGGTCAGGGACGTCGGTAGGGCTTCTGGTGGATCAGCTTCACGTGGTGGTTGCGGCACCCCGTCGTCGGGTGCACGACGTACTGCGAGGCCGTCGCGTTCGGCACGTAGACCCGGAAGCCGTCGACGTGGTGGCGGTGGCACACCTTGCGGGGGAAGTTCAGGGCGGTGACCTCGTCGAGCGAGCTGCGCAGGCGCTGCCCGGGCTCGAGGACGTACGTCGCGACCTTGCCAGGGAGTCGCACCGCGGGTGCTCCGATCTGGGTGCCGTTGCCGTCGCCGACGTAGGAGACCCCGCCGTAGCCGCCGGTGTGGCAGGCATGGCCGGAGGTGTTGCGCAGGACGATCCAGCCGTAGGAGTGCCCCGCGCCGGCGTCGCTGTGGTGGTACGAGGCCGTCAGGTCGACGTTGGTGCAGGCCGGAGTGGTGGCGGCGGCGACGGGCGCCGGGCCGAGGAGTCCTGCGGCGGCGAGGACGAGGGCGCCGGCGGTCGCCGGCAGGCGGGTGGCTGTGTTCATGTCGTTCATGTCGTGATCCCTGTGATGTCGTGACCCTGCGGGTCGGCTGTCGATCTGGCGGCACCGGTGCTGGTGGGACGTCCCGTCCGGTACGCCGGTTGCGCCCGGCAACCGCTTTCTCGTTTTGCGGTAGCCGTGGCGCACGCCGTACCATGGATCCTCGGTGCCCGCTCGTCCGACGAGCGGCGTGCCCTCTGTCCGGCCGTTCGTCCGGGCCCCGCCGGGGCCGACGATCTCGGGCCGGGGGACCCAGAGCCTGTTTCGGACTTATGAAGGAGACCGCGGTGTACGCGATCGTGCGCGCTGGCAGCCGGCAGCAGAAGGTTGCCGTGGGCGACGTCATCGAGATCGACAGGACCGATGTGGCCGTCGGCGAGACCCTCACCCTGCCGGTCGTGATGACGGTCGACGGCGAGAAGGTCACCGCGACCGGTCTCGACAAGGCCGGCGTGACCGTCGAGGTCCTCGGCGCCACCGCGGGCCCGAAGATCGTGATCCAGAAGTACAAGAACAAGACCGGGTACAAGAAGCGTCAGGGCCACCGGCAGAAGTACACCCAGGTCAAGGTCACCGACATCTCGGCCTGACCGGCCTCCCGCTCTCGCGAGCCTCCAGACAAGGACAGATCCATGGCACACAAGAAGGGTGCGGCCTCGACCAAGAACGGTCGGGACTCCAACTCCCAGCGCCTCGGCGTCAAGCGCTACGGCGGCCAGCTCGTCAACGCCGGCGAGATCATCGTCCGGCAGCGCGGCACCCACTTCCACCCCGGCGACGGCGTCGGTCGCGGTGGTGACGACACCCTGTTCGCGCTCGTCCACGGCAACGTGCAGTTCGGCACCAGGCGTGGTCGTCGCGTCGTCAACATCGTCCCGACCGGCGAGTAACGCCCGCACCGACCACTGACCGAAGGGCGTCCCCGTTCCGGGACGCCCTTCGTCGTTCCCAGGAGCACCCATGGCCCTCCCGTCGTTCGTCGACCGGGTGACGCTGCACGTCGCCGCGGGCCGTGGCGGCAACGGTGTGGCCTCGGTCCACCGGGAGAAGTTCAAGCCGCTCGGG
>Ga0207661_10003693_pt1 | contig 10670 bp, 12 predicted proteins | sample KBSC713LmetaG_FD_184337 | JGI IMG/M metagenome (GOLD analysis project Ga0207661, IMG submission 184337) | Corn rhizosphere microbial communities from Kellogg Biological Station, Michigan, USA - KBS C7.1-3L metaG (SPAdes) (version 2) | ecosystem: Host-associated > Plants > Roots > Rhizosphere ... | reverse complement strand
TAAAGGTAACGGTTTCGTACGCCTACCCGCTGATCATTCCGTTTATCAAGAAAAACACGATCAACATCAGCAGCACATCGAGCATGACGATCGTTCAATAGGCACGGGACGCAGGGGCAAGGCGGAGAGGGACGTTCAGCGCAAGTCTTGTAGACAGCAGCGAGTGGAGGTTTGCGCGGCCACCCCGAGGTTACGTTACGTTACGGCAGGTCTGCGGCGCGGCCTTCGATCCACATACTTAAGTAATCGTAAAGTAATCGAAAGCCCTTGTTCGGCATCTACTTACTTCCTAGAATTCACACACGTTCCGCTTTTCAGGGCCCTGCATGAAATTCGCGAGTTGCGCTGTGCGTTGGCGCGGATTCTGTGCGGAATGCGGACGGCACTGGAGTTAAATCCCGTCGTTGTGTGAAGGAAGTGCATGAGAATTCTTCGCGAGGAAGATGGCCAAACGCTTGTGATGACGGCGCTTTGCGCAACAGTGCTGATCGGATTCATGGGGCTGGCGGTCGATGTGGGCGTGGCATACCACGCTAAGCGCAACCTGCAGACGGCTGCCGACGATGCCGCGATTGCGGCAGCGTTGAACTATCAATACGTCGTCAGCGGGGACCCGACGGCGGCGGCCAAGGCAGCCGCATTGAAAAATGGCGTGGACGGCAGTTACGTCACGGTGCTTTCTTCTCCCACCACTGGATACCACCAGGGACTGGGTTTCTTCGAGGTTCGCGTGGTGCAGCCGCAGATTGCATTCCTTGCTGCGGTTCTGGGAACGCCAACGCTCAGGGTGGGGGCAAGGGCGGTGGCCGGCGTCACGCCGGCGTCAGCGTGCATGTACGTGCTGAATCCCACGGCCGCGGACTCCTTCAAGGTCAAAGGCAATGCAACGGTCACAGCGAATAACTGCGGGATCCAAGTGAACTCGACGAGTGGTTCAGCGTTCTGCGACCAGGGCAGTGCAACGATCAAATCGCCTTATGTGCGGCTGGCGGGTGGGCAGGACACCGGAGGCGGATGCAATAAGGCGCCGGGGTCAACGGTGTTGAGCGGCTATGCCACTCAAACTGATCCATTCGTGAACAAGACGTGGCCGTCGCTGAGCGATTGTAGCTCAGGCAACAGCGATCTTATTACTGTGAGCGGCTCGACTGCTATTACCGACTCCACCACGGGCCTGAACACTACCTACAAATCTTTCACCGCGGGCGATGGTACAACCTACAAACTGACGTGCTTCAACAACACTTCCAGCGGCGGTAGTCCCGTGGTACTCGATGGATCGACTACTCCCCTGATCCTGGGCACGGCGGGACAAGGGCAGATCTTCCTGTTCGAGAACGGTGTAACGATAAAAGGCAGCGTGACGGTGAACGGGACGATCGACAACTTCCAAGGATCGTTCGACAATCAGAACGGTCAGCTGACAATCAAGGCACCAGCCAACAAGTCATTGACCTACAACGGCCTTGCGCTAGTGCAACCTATTACGAACACCACTGGGAGTTGCCAGGACGGCAGTCTTAACAGCTACCAAAGCAGCTTCAGTCCCAAGCCGCCTTGTCTTCAGGCGCAGTTTGGCTCAACCGGCGAAGATCTTGACGGCTACATTTACGCGCCGACTTCTGTGACCTACCTTCAGGACCAGGGCGGTGGTGTTTCGGCGGGCGGCCTTATTTCGCTGGATGTATATGTCAACAGCAAGTTGACGCTCACGGACAGCTATAACAGCGTGCACGCAGCTACCACGCCGCTGTCGAAAGTGACACTGGTCGAGTAACGGAGAAAGACGATGACGATTAGATCTCTCAGGATTGTGAAAGCTCTACGCGGCGATGGTGGCCAGGCACTTGTGGAAACCGCCATGACGCTGCCGCTGCTGGCTTTGATGTTGCTTGGCGCTTTCGAATTCTCGCGTGTGGCTTACTCAGCGATCGAAGTGACCAATGCGGCTCGCGCTGCCGCGCAGTATGGCGCGATGAATGGCGGAGGTTTTCTGGATACCTCCGGGATGATGGCAGCCGCGAATGCCGACGCCGGCAATCTGAACAACGGACTCAGCTGGGTGTCGGGATATCCAAGTGTTGCCTGCTCCTGCAGCGGAACTGGAACTGCGAGCTGCGCGGCAGGTACGAATCCATCTGGCTGTACGACATCGCAACTGATGGTCACAGTCAATGTGCAGATGAAGTATCAGATTACTTCGTTGCTCAAGGTACCTGGGTTCCCTACCACCTATACGGTATACGGCACCGCATCTCAGGGGCTCTTACAGTAAGGAACTGAAATGAAGAGAAGCCAGAACAAAGACTTGCCGATGGGATGTGCCCTCGCTGATCGTGCTCGCGCTTACCGCTTCGCGGCAGCCGCGTGCAAAGGTGTGCTGCGCGAGGAAGGCTCCTCACTCGTGGAGATGGGGCTTGCCGCGATCGTAGCCTTCATGTTCCTGTTCGGAATTGTGGAAACGTCATACGTTCTCTACTCGTATAACTACGTATCCAACGCAGCCCGCGACGCCTCGCGGTATGCAGCGATCCGCGGTCCGAATTCGTGCAACGATGCGAACATCACGCCATTTCCCGACTGCGGCCTGAAACCGACAAAGTTCTCTTCGACGACAGATCCAACGAACAATCCTTTGCTGGCGTATGTCGAGGGAATGGGATACCCCGGCTTGAGCGCAAGCAACACCTCTCTCGAGGTGAAATACTTGGTGGCAACCAAGACCTCTGCCGGATTGACAACATGGGCGTATGACGCGACATGCAGCAGCACGTCGGACCTCGACGCCAGCGGGAATGCATGTAATAACGTTGGCAACATGATCAACGTCAAAGTGATGTATAACTTCCCGTTGAATATTCCGTTTTGGAAAAGTATGGCGGTTCCCGTCGGCAGCACTTCGCAGATGATGATCTCTGAATAAAGCTCAGCCAGTCGGCCGGTGGGAGACTGAGTGTTCGGTGCCCGGGCCGTCGTAGTAACGCTGCTGAGGTTGGCCCCTTCTCGTTGAGTTGGGGCCTTCTCGTTTCTGGCGTACGAACGGGTTTTAATCCCGGTGCCCTGTGACCGGCACCAGCGCAAAGCTGGATTTTCCAATTTTCCTAATTCGTCGCTGTTTATGCACATGAGACCGGCGGGGCAATCAGAAGTGGCTTCGACGTAAACTTCAGGTATGGCCACCCTGCCTGACATTACATCCCTCGACGCTGGCCTGCCCGCGAACCTCGATGCCGAGAAGACGATTCTTGGCGCCATCCTGCTCGACAACTCGTTCCACTCGGAGGCGGCGGAGAAGCTGGAGGCCGACGACTTCTCCCTTGATTCGCACAGGCGCATTTTCCTGCGCATGAGCGACCTGATGAACGAGCAGCGAGCAGTGGATATCGTAACGCTCTCGCACGAACTGTCGCGCTATAAAGAGATCGAGTCGATTGGCGGCGTGGCTTACCTGGCCTCGCTCACAGAGGGCCTGCCGATGCGGCCGGTCATCGAGGACTATGTCCGGATCGTCAAGGACAAGAGCCTCCTGCGGCGGTTGATGCTGATCTGCTCGGCGGCGATTGCGCGGGCGGCGGACCAGAGCGAGACGGCGCTGGAGGTGATCGGCCGGCTGAGACGGCCCTGCTCGAGGTGAGCGAGAAGGGCGTGTCCGGCGGACTGGTGGCGCTGGACAAGATCGTGGCCGACTCTTTCGGTTCGATTGACAACCTCTACAACAACAGCCGGGCTGTAACGGGGCTGGAAACAGATTTCACCAAGCTGGACGAGATGACCAGCGGACTGCAAAAGGGCGAGCTGGTGATCATCGCGGCTCGTCCATCGATGGGCAAGACAGCATTCGCAATCAATATCGCCCAGAATGCGGCGGTGAATCATAACGCAATTGTGGCTGTATTCAGCCTGGAAATGAACAAGGAGTCGCTGCTGCGACGTATGCTGGCGTCGCAGGCGTGGGTCGATCAACGTGCGTTGCAGACCGGCTTTATCCGGCGGGAAGACCACGACAAGCTGGTGCGCGGGCTGGAGCAGCTTGTTGAATCGCGGATGTACATTGACGATACCGCGGGCATTTCGCTGGCGGAGATGCGCGCCAAGGCTCGGCGGATGCGGCAGACGCTGGGCGGTCTCGACATGGTGGTTGTGGACTACCTGCAGCTGATGAGCGCAACGCTGCCGAGCGCGGGCGGGAAGCGGTATGAAAATCGCACGCAGGAAGTGTCGGCGATTTCGCGAGGATTGAAGGCGCTGGCGAAGGAACTGAATGTGCCGGTGGTTGCGCTCTCGCAGCTGTCGCGAGCCAGTGAGCGGCGCGGGGACGACAAGCGGCCGATGCTGAGCGATCTGCGCGAGTCGGGCTCCATCGAACAGGATGCTGACGTGGTGATGTTCATTCATCGCGAGGCGTACTACAACCGCGATGAAGAGATGAGCGAGTCGGACCGCGCCAAATCAGAGATCATCATTTCGAAGCAGCGCAACGGCCCGACCGGGACCGTGCATCTGAACTTCATCTCGCGGTATACGCGATTTGAGAATGCGGACATGACGCCCGAGATGTAGCGAAGGTGGGCAAGGCGCCGAATCAGGTAGATCGGCCTTCGCCGTATTACGAAGCGTTCGCTTATCTGCGTTACTGACGTGCCATGATGGAGTAATTACGTGGTCAGACCTCGTTCAGAATGAGAACTACGCGCCCTGCAATGTACTCACCAAGATTTGTTTCGGGCTCGATCTCTATAAGTTGCAAAGGTGACGTGATGTTGAGAGGTCGCGAGATCAGGTGAGTTTCCGTTGCTTCGATATATCGCAACGCGATGTGCACTCCGTCGCGGATTGCGTAAATGTTTGGCCTTGACGGGTGGTATTCGACGAGTGAGTTGTAGTGGCGATCGATGACTGCAAACGCGCCCTCGTAGAGAAGTGGGTTCATGGGAAGTGCATCGTCGCCATCAATGCGAACGGCCACAAATCTTCGCCATGAGCGGCGCGATCGCACCGGTCGAGCGTGGAAAGACTGCAGCTTTCCGGGAGGCAGATGCAACATCATTCGCACTGCGTTAAGCCTGATCTCGGGTTCAGACAATGCGGCAGCATGCGAAACCACAGGAACTGTATCGGCGTAACTCGTCCGCGGCTCAGCGTGGGCGCCGAACTCGATCAGATCCTCGACGGCGATGCCCTGAACGTCCAGAATGCGATCCATAGCCTCAATTGAGAGCCGGCCATCGGAGTGTAGGAATCTGGAGATGTGGGATTTCGTGAAGCCGGTCCGTCTCGCCAGCAAGGTAACCGTGAGATCGCCGCGCTGAATGCCGCGAAGCAATGTCGTACGAAGGCGTTGGCGCAACTGGGAAACGTTCATCTGTGGAATATCCACTGCCAGACAACAGCAGAATGCAGGGCTGTTCGTTTTGAGGAAACTGAATTGAGGGTATTTGCCTTCATTTCTTGAGCTCACTTACTTAGTGCATGGCGCTTGAATGAAGAAACAGGCTCCGAGGCGTTGACGTAGAAGATACGTCAACCTAGAGTAGGTTTACTTAAACTCGGACAGTTGGTGACATTTTCCGGGATGCAGCGGAGTTGGGCAATTAGACACTCGTGGTAGTGGCCTGATTCGAACCGCACCTCCGGAACCTTTGCGGCCACAGCGGCCAAGCTGGTCGCGGCTAAACCGGACGAGTTGTTTCCAGAATCCGCGCGCTTATCTAATGACGGTATTCCTTCGAGCAACGGCAGGAATTGCAGACCAGGACAGCAGAATCCTGAGTGCAGATGCCACGCTCCTTTCAACTCGCCAGGCAGACACGAATCAGCTGAAAAGGCGGGAGAAAGTCTATAGCAGAGTTATCAATGCAAGACGTGAGTGTTGCCTTAAAGATATGCGAAGGATGCGGATGTATCTGGTGCCGCCCTTCGAGTCTGGGATCTGTATATTGCCTTGATTGCCGCGGTAAATTCGAAACCTTTCCAAATCCTGAAACCCGCAAAAAAGCCGGCCGGCCCAAAAAGAAGAAATTGAACCATGTTTGGGCCGTTGCCGCTGCAGAGGGGGGCGCACAATGAGCGCAGCTCTGCAATTGCCCTCGATCTGGGCGGTTTCAAGTTCTCAGCAGGAACGAGAACTCGCGAAGCCGAGTGCTTCAAAGAACGTCTCTCGCAGTGAGGCTGGATGCAAGACGGACGAGAGTCTGCCCGAGATAAGCCTTGCGTTCTATCGCAAACACACGGAGAAGATGCTTCAGCGTTATCTGTACGCATCGATGCTGGTGGGGCGAGCGCCTGCAATCCTTGGCGAACCGATTGCGCGCGGCTGGGCCTCGTGCCGGCGTGTGAAGACGTTTGAAGATGCGGTGATCTTCGTGCTGGATGTGGAGCGGTGTATTAACCGGCTTGGAGGCTCCGATCGGGCGCTGCTGAGCCGCATTGCGCTGCAGGAATACACGCAAACGGAGGCAGCTGGTCTTCTCGGGTACAGCGTACGGGCGATCTCATACAAGTATCCGCTCGCGCTGGATCGCCTGACGGAACTGCTGCTCAAGGCGGGGCTGCTGATCATCTCCGAATAAATAGTCGTTAATCATCACCTAAGTGGGGGAGCGTCCGGGCGCTCCCCTTTGCTTAGTTTGAGTTTGCGAGTCCGACTAACCCCTGAATGGATTGGATTTCGAAGTGTGTTGCGTGACTGTCGTGCCGGGAGAGGTACTTGAGGCGGTTTTCCGGGATGATGGAGACGGTGTAGTTCGATCCGGCAACGGCCTTGAGGGCATCGATCGAATCCCAGATCATGATGGTGACGAACTCGACCTCGCTCTCCAGCGATCGACGCAGAACGTAGCCTCCGCGATAGCCGGGGACCTTGCCGATGCCGGGCAACAATTCGGGCTTGAGCGTGGACTCGTAGGCGTCGGCGTCTTCAGGCTTCGTGTAGCCGTGCCACATTCTTGCGATCATTTTCGCTTCTCCTGCCTGTCGGAAGATTCGAATGCATGTCAACTGATCACTATGTCACACTCTGCAGCTGATGAGCAGATTCCGCAATGCTCAGAAAGGTGCGTGCCTACCGGCAAATCGTGAGAGCTCCCCAGGTCTGCTATGGTGGACGGTTCAGATGAATTGTTTGTCTATCTCTGTTCGGGGAGGCCTCGCTGTCATGAGCCCAATCGTTCGCTTCATCAGTTGCAGTGTATTTGCTGTTCTGCCAACGCTCGTCGCACAACAGCCTACGCCTAAACCGACGACTGCCGCGGACGCTCCAAAGAGCGATACCAGCTACATCGACGCGAGTGGGACAGCCCATGTCACGCGGGTCGTGCCGGTGCCACAGACGATCAGCCCGGAAGCTCAGAAATCGCTGAGCAGACAGGAACCGGATCAGGGGCCTCCGCAGCCGCTTGAGCAGCGGCGGAAAATGACGGATGCCTATACGGCCAGTGCCCGCGTGCAGTGGACGAAGATATGTCCGAACACAATTGTTGAAGAGAAGATGGCGGATGTGCCGGTTCGTATCGTCACGCCGGAAGGGTTGCCGGAGAGCAACAAGGATAAGGTGCTGCTCGATCTGCACGGCGGAGGATTCAATGCGGATTCGGGGTCGTATACAGAGTCGATTCCGATTGCGAGCTACACGAAGATAAAGGTCGTGGCCGTGCTGTACCGGCTGTCCCCAGAGGTAAAGTTTCCTGCGGCTGTAGATGACTCGATCGCGGTGTACAAACAATTGCTGAAGAGTTATGAGCCGAAACACATTGTGATCTACGGAACATCGGCTGGGGCGATTCTCACAGCGGAAGTGGCTGCCAAAATCAAGCAGCTTGGCTTGCCCATGCCGGCAGCACTGGGAATCTTCAGCGGTATGGGCGACTTTGCGAGGGCGGGCGATTCGATTGCAATGTACGCGCTACGCGGGTTGTCCGGGCATCTGGATCCGCCGGAGCCTGGTGCGCACGATCCGTATTACGTCGGCGGTACCGATCCGAAAGATCCGGTGCTGTCGCCGATCTACGGTGACCTGCACGGCATGCCGCCGACATTGTTCATTACAAGCGGGCGCGATCTGCTGTTGAGCGGCACGGTGAACTTGCATCGCGCTTACCTGTTGGGGGGCGTGGATGCGCGGCTCGTTGTGTACGATGCGTTGCCCCATGCGTTCTGGTACGACCCGAAACTGCCGGAAGCCATCGAGGCCAACCACATCATGGCGGACTTCTTTGTGAAGGAACTCGCGAAGTAGCGTCTGGCATTCCACCTTTTCAGCTTCGGAGGTATTCAAATATTCTTCTTGCGTAGAGAACTCTATAAAATAGAGTATATAAAGAATCGAAGAGCTGAATTCGAGTCAACTGAGGTCTGCGAGCAGATCCGGGGAGAACCAATGCAAGATGAAATGAGTGCGCGCGAGTTGAACGAGAGGCTGGATCTGATCCAGTCCATGATTGCCGAGGGCCGACGTTCGACGGAGAGCTGGGGGTGGGTTTTCCTGCTGTGGGGAGTGGCGTATTCCGTCGCAATTGGGTGGGCCAGTTGGGGCGGAGGGCTTTCGGTATGGGGGCACTCCTATGTAACTCTAGGCAGCATTCGGAGCGGGCTGGCTTGGCCGCTGACGATGATGACTGCCGTTGTGGTGACGCTGGCAATCGGATTGAGGAAAGGCAAGCCTCTGGCGGCGACGTCGCTGGTGCGCTCAATCGTTTCGATATGGATTGCCGTGGGTGTTGCCATGCTTGTGATCTTCCCGGCATTCGGTTTCACGGGGAGGCTCGAAGAGCACACTTTTGTGGCGCTGATTGCAGCGATGCTGGGCGTGGCAAATGGAGCTTCTGGAATGATCCTGCGGTGGAAGGCGCAGATCGCATGCGCAGTCATCTGGTGGGCCACGTCAGTTGCTGCTTGCTTTGGTTCTCTTGCTGAACTCACGATGGTGTTTCTGGCGGCGATATTCATCTGCCAAATCGTCTTCGGTGTTTATGCCATGATTCTGGAGTCACGCCGGAACCGGCGCGAAATCGTCCATGCCTGAGCTGCCGGAACTCAATCCAATCATTCACGGGAAACTGCGGCTGGCAGTCTTATCGCTGCTCGCCGGAGTGGAGCAGGCGGAGTTTACGTGGCTGCGCGGGAAAACGGGATCGACGGACGGGAATCTCGGCGCGCAATTGTTGAAGCTTGAAGAGGCGGAGTACCTTGCGGTGGAGAAGAAGTTTGTGATGCGAAAGCCACAAAGCGTTTATCGCATCACGGAGAAGGGCCGCGCGGCACTGGCTGAGTATGTTCAGGCGTTGAAGATGCTGCTCGGTTCGGCAATCAACGTGTGACGGGAGCGGCGGCAAGATCGGCACGGACGCGCTGCATGATGGCGAGGTAATAAGCCAGGTTGTGAATGGAATTGAGGGTCGCGGCCAGCGGCTCGCCGCATTGCACCAGGTGACGAAGATAAGCGCGTGAGTAGCGGCGGCAGACCATGCAGTCGCAGGCTGGGTCAGGCGGATTCTGGTCTTCAGCGTACTGCTTGTTCTTGATGTTGAGGCGTCCCTGGCTGGTGAAGAGGAGCGCGTGGCGCGCGGCGCGCGTGGGAAGAACGCAATCCATCATGTCGACGCCCATGCGGGCATACTGTTCGATCTCGTCTGGATAGCCGACGCCCATCACGTAGCGCGGCTTGTCTCTGGGGAGCAGCGGAAGAACTTCGCGGATGACTTCGAGCGTAAGTTCGCGCGGTTCGCCTACGCTGAGGCCGCCAATTGCGTATCCGTCAAAGTTCATTTCGACGAGGCGCTCGGCGGACTCGCGACGCAGGTCGTGATACATGCCGCCCTGGACGATGCCGAAGAGACTCTGGGGACGCCCTCCGAATTCGTCGCGCCATGGCACCTCGTGCTGATGCGCGCGGAAGTGATCGAGCGATCGGTGCGCCCAGGCCATGGTGAGGCGCAGGCTCTCTTCTGCGCGCGGGCGATCGGCGGGATACTCGGTGCATTCGTCGAAGGCCATGCAAATGTCGGCGCCGAGAGCGATCTGCACGTCCATGGAATGCTCGGGCGTGAAGAAGTGACTGCTGCCATCGAGGTGCGAGCGGAAACGAACGCCTTCGTCCGTGACTTTGCGGAGTTGGGTGAGGCTGTAGACCTGGAATCCGCCGGAGTCCGTGAGCATGGCGCGCGGCCAGCTGATGAAACGATGAAGGCCGCCCATGCGGCGGATGGCTTCGTGACCGGGGCGGAGATAGAGGTGGTAGGTGTTGCCGAGAATGATTTGGGCGCCGAGCGACTCAACGATGTCCTGCGGAACAGCTTTCACGCTGCCGGCGGTGCCGACGGGCATGAAGACCGGAGTTTCGACGGTCTGATGGGGCAGATCGATCTGCGCGCGGCGGCCGCCGGATTCGGTTGTGTTGAGCAGGTTGAATGCGAGGCTCACATAGCCATTTTATCCGGCGATGAATGAGGTCTATTTCGCGCCACCGAATTGCACTTGAAGCCCAGCGCGCGCGAGCCGCGGAGTCCCGAGGGTTGTGCTGGGAGTTTTGGAGACTTCAATGGCGCGATCAAAGAGATTCTCTCCGGAAGCGAAGAGCTGCAGGTGCGGACCGAAGTCGCGGGACGCATACGCATCAAGGCGGAAGTAACTGTGAAGAGGGAAGAGGTTTGCATCGTCGTCATACTGTCGGCCAC
>Ga0207661_10003692_pt1 | contig 10670 bp, 4 predicted proteins | sample KBSC713LmetaG_FD_184337 | JGI IMG/M metagenome (GOLD analysis project Ga0207661, IMG submission 184337) | Corn rhizosphere microbial communities from Kellogg Biological Station, Michigan, USA - KBS C7.1-3L metaG (SPAdes) (version 2) | ecosystem: Host-associated > Plants > Roots > Rhizosphere ... | reverse complement strand
ACGAGCTGCTGCCGCTGGTGCTGACGGAGATGCCCAAGCTGGGCGTGATGTCGGCGCCGGTGCTGCCGCCCGCGCCCGCGCCACCCCCGCCCGCCGCCGCCTGATCGCGGTCCGCGCGCCAGCTTCGAGTCGTCGTCAGCCCTGCGGCGTCGCCGGTTCCGATACGTGGAACCGGCGGCGGAAGATCGCGTGCAGCGCGTAGATGACCGGCGTCAGCAGCACCGCCATGATCAGCTTGCCGACGTAGTTGTTGGCGGCGTTCCCGGTGATGAAGCCCATCGACTGGGTGCCGGCCAGGAACACGAAGCTGACCGTGAAGCTGTCGATCATCTGCGACAGGACGGTCGAGCCCGTCGCGCGCAGCCAGAGCAGGCGATGCCCGGTCGCCCGGCGCAGCGCGCGGAAGATGCTGATGTCCAGGAGCTGGCCGATGACATACGCCGACAGCGACGCGACGTAGAGGCGCGCCGCCGTGCCGAACGCCGCCTGGAAGACCGCGTCTGAAATGGGGGACGTCGGGCTGGCCGGCAAGTGCAGGGCGAGCTGGATGACGCCCCACACGAACACCGCGGCGCCCAGGCCGACGAACGTCAGGCGGCGTGCGCCGGTCGTGCCGTAGAACTCGTTGACGACGTCGGTCAGCACGAACGTCAGCGGGAACGGGATGATACCCGCCGAGAACGTGTGACCGAACAGCACGAAGAACCGGCCGCCGATGAAGTCGCCGGTCACCAGCGCGGCGACGAAGATGGCGGTCAGCCAGACGAAGAACAGCTGTTTGCGCTCGACGCGGTCCAAGGACGTCGATTTGGCCCGGGGTCGTTCCGGCTGTCAAATGGCGTTTGGCCTGCTACCGTGCGCGCCCATGGTCGCCCCCAATCGCGTCACGTTCACGGTCGCCGAAGGCGACGTGGACCGCCGCCTGGATCAGGTGCTGGCGGCGCGGGTCGAGGGGCTCTCGCGGCGGCAGGCGCGCCTGCTGCTGGACATCGGCGGCGTGTTCGTCGACGGGCGGCGGGTGAAGGTCGCGAGCCGCCCGATGCACGCGGGCGAGGAGGTCGTGGCGGTCATGGGCGGCGCGCTCGCGCGCGCGACGCAGAAGACGGGCCGCGCGGCGCGCAGCGCGGACGAGCAGACGCTGCCGCCGTTCACCGTCGTCTTCGAGGACGAGGACATCGTGGTCGTCGACAAGCCGTCGGGCCTGCTGACCGCGCCGACGCCTGAGAGCGACCGCAACAACCTCGCCGATCTCCTCTCGCGGCGGCCGGGGTCGGTCCCGGTGTTCGTCGTTCACCGCATCGATCTCGAGACCAGCGGACTCGTCATGTTCGCGAAGACCGCTGACGCCAACCGGGAGCTCTCGAATCGTTTCCGCGACCACGACCTCGAGCGTGCCTACCTGGCCGCCGTCGCCGGGCGTTTTCCCGACGGGACGAAGCGGATCGATCGGCCCGTCGGCGGGCGGCGCGCGGTCACGCACGTCGAGATCCGCGAGCGATTCGACGACCGCGCGACGCTGGTCTCATGCCGCCTGGAGACGGGCCGGACCCACCAGATTCGCCTGCACATGGCCGAGGTCGGAACGCCGGTAATCGGCGACACGCGTTACGGGCGGCCGTTCTCGCCGGCGCCGCCCCGGATGGCGCTGCACGCCACCAAGCTGGGCCTCGCCCACCCGCGAACCGGCGCGCCGCTTTCCTTCGACAGCCCGTGGCCCCCGGATTTAAAGGCCTGGCTGACCGAGACGATGTGGCGCAACGCCGTAACTTAGTGACGCGGCGATCGCGCTCCCGTGCCAGCGCGTCGCACGACGGAATCGTGATCGGCGCGGGGGCTGTCGGGCATTATGCCGAAGGGGGGGCCTGGCATGGGCGTTGCTGAAATTCTCAAAAGAGGCGCGGACATGAACGATCCCCAGGTGCAAATCGTCACGGCAGCCGAAGCGCGGCGGGCGCTCACGAAGGGCGACATTCGCGACGAGGTCGCGTTTCAGAACGACATCAACACGCTGCTCGCGCGGCTGGAAGAGAACAAGGTTCCGCTGCGGGCGCTGTCGCGGCCTCAGCCGGGGCGCTGACGGCCGAAGGCGACGACGGGCGCGCGACGAGCCGCCGCTACGCGGACGCCCGGGGGGCGACCGCGGTGCCGACCTTTTCGCGCAGCAGGAAGTGGTCTTCGCTGACCGCGAAGCGAAGCAGCTCGCGCAGCGGTTCGTAGCTGGTCGCGAGCTTGCGCACGTCCTCGGCGCTGGGGACGTTGCCGTTGGTGAACGCAGCGCTCTCCTTGACGACGATGGCGGCCGCCGTCCTGAGGTCGCCGCACAGCACCAGGCCCGTGCGGTTACCGACGTGGTGGACGACCGCGCGCCAGCGCAGCGAGCTCCACGACGTCGAACCCAGCGCCCCGAACAGCTCGACCAGCTGCTTCGACACCTTGTACGGAACGTTCTTCTTCAGCTTCGCAGCCTGCTCGGCGGCGGCGTCGCCCGTGGTCGCGCGGCGGCGCGCGTGGCGCGGGTGGAAGGCGCGTAGCACGCTCGCGAACAGCGTCGTGAACTGCTTCGGGCGGACGCCCGCCGCCAGGATGTACTCCGGCCGCGACAGCTCGATGCCGCGCCCCAGCTGGAACCGGACCTCCGCGCCCTTCGCGTCGGCGGCCAGCGCGGGCCCGACGACCAGGGCCGGCGGCGCCTGCACGACGATGTTCACGTCGTCGGCCGCACCCTCTTCCGCGCGGACGTAGAGCGCGGTCTTGCGGTTGCCCAGCGCCTTCGCGACCTGGCCGTAGATCTTCCCGAGATCCAGGTCCGACATCGGCGACACCTTGTCGCGCGCCGACACGCCGAAGTCTTCCAGCCGCTGGCCGATCAGGCCGGGCGCGCCCTCCCACAGGCACGAGAAGATCTCGGCCATCAGCGTCGCCTCGGGCAGCGCGAGGTGGTCCTTGCGGTCCTGCTCCTCGACGACGGACGCGTAAGGATCGTCGGGTTGCAGCGCCTGCGACGGGTGCGCGTCGAGGAACGCCTCCTCGTCCTTGGTGGCCAGCCCGAGCACGGACAGGACCTCGTGGCAGCAGCGCGCGCGATCGATCATCCCGCGCGCCGCGTAGGCGACGGCCAGCGCGCGCAGCGATTCGGCGCGCGTCACGTCCAGCATGAGCAGCCGGCGGTGGTTCTCGATCGCAGCGTCCTCGTACCCGTCCCGGTCCTGGTACAGGCTGGCCAGCGCTTCACGCGCCTCCAGGTTCTCCGGGTCGAGCGCGACGACCCGTTCGAACGCCTCGATGGCCGTGACGGGCGCCTTCTTGCGGGCCAGCTCGCCATGCCGCTCCCACAGCTCGGCGCGACGGCGGCGGGAGGCCGCGTCGGCGTCCGGCGGCGGCAGGCCGGCCAGCGCGCGTCCCAGCTTCTCCGACAGCCCGAAACCCTTGGGCAGCTTGTCGCCCAGCCCGCACAGCGCGACCAGCGAGGCCTCGTCGGTCGGATCCTCCATGAGGGTCTGCTCCAGCAGCTCGGCCGCGCCGCGGACGTCTCCCTGGTCGGCCATCAGCAGCGCGGCGTCGCGCCGTCGCTGACCGCGCTCCTTCGGATCCTTCACCAGCTCGACGAGCAGCGCCGACGTCTGCGCGGCGGCCTCGCTCGCGCCCGTCGACCGCTGCAGCTTCAGAACCTTCTCGAGCAGCGATACCTGCTCTTCGCCCGGGACGTTGTAGGCCTTGACCGCTTCGCTGTACGCGGCGAGGGCTTGCGCCTCGTCGTTCAGCTCCAGGCACAGATCGCCGAGGCGCTCGAACATCTGGGCGCGCTCCGCGCGATCGCTCGAATCCTCGGCGATGCGCCGGATGTAGATGGCGGCCTTCTCTTTTTCGCCGCGCTCCAGCGCCAGCTCGGCCAGCGCGCGCAGCGTCGGCCGGTGGTTTCCGCGCAGCTTCAGCGCCGATTCATAGAGCTCGACCGCGCGTTCCGGGTGGCGCAGCTTGATCTCCGCCTGCGCCGCGTGGGCGAGGGCGTCCGCCACCTCCTCCGGATAGAGGGCAGCGTCCGGATGATCCGAGAGGCTGGCGAGGTGCATGGCGGCCTCGCGCCAGCGTCCGGCGCGGAAGCGGTTCTCGCCGAGCGACAGCTTGGTCAGGAGCTGGCCGGGACCCATGCGGTCCGCCTCGACGAGCTGCCGGTACGCCTCGTCCAGCTTGCCCAGCTTCTCGTGCACCTCGGCGAGCCGCTGGAACAGCTTGGCGGCCTGCTGCGGCTGCCCGCGCAGGCGGCGGACCGCCTCGGTCAGGCGCTTCTCCGCCTGTTCCCACTGGCCTTCCTTGTAGTGGATGTCGGCGACCGCGAGGATCGCGGGCAGGTGGTTGGGGACCAGCGCCAGCGCCTCATCCAGGTAGCGCTGCGCCTCGGCGCCGTCGCTGAACCCTTCCCACGCCGTACGCGCGAGGTCGGTGAACACCGCGGCGCGCTCCGTCGGTTCCTGCGTCGTCTCCAGCTGGCGCTCCAGCACGCGCCGCGCCTGATCCCAGTTCGCCTCCGCGGACAGCACCGACGCGAGCGCGCGCAGCGCCTCGCCGTTGCTCGGGTCCGCCTCCAGCGCCTCCTCGAAGCACGCGCGCGCCTTCTCCGGCGACTGCACCTGCTCGCGGTAGACGCGGCCTGCATCGAGCAGGGCGTCGATCGCGTCGGGACGTCCGCGCAGCGCGCGCGCCTCGCGCACGCGCGTCGCCGCGTAGCCGGCGAAGTCGTTTTGCTTCAGGTGCAGCTGCGCCAGCGCCGCCAGCGCCGCCGGGTTCTCGGGCGCCGCCTCCAGGGCCGCCTCGACCTCTTTCCGCGCGGCCGCCGGGTCGTGCAGGTCGTCCAGCTTCAGCAGCGACAGCTCGAGGTTCAGCTCGGCGACGCGCTTCAGGCTGTCGGCGCCGCCGCGGGCCCGTTCGATCTCGATGCGCTGGGACAGCGCGCGGGATGCCTCGTGCGCCAGGCCGGCGCGCCGCAGGTTGCGCAGCAGCGCCGCCAGCATCTCGTCGTCGGAGATCGCGTCGGTGCCCAGATCGCGCAGCGCGCTCGCGGCCGCCTCCGGGTTGTTCAGCTTGTCTTCGAGCAGCTTGGCGCGGCGCCGGACCAGGTCGATGCGCTCCTTGCCCGTCGCGTGCGCGGCGCGCTTCTCGAGGATCTCCTGCAGGTCCTCGAAGCGGCTGTGCACCTCGTTCAGGCGGTCGAGCGCGGCCAGCGCCTCCTCGTCGTCGGGGTCCGACGCCAGGATCGCCTCGTACGATTCGGTGGCGCGTTCGGGGACCGCCAGCTCCTTCTCGTACACGCCCGCGACCTGCAGCCGCAGCGCGCGCGCCCGCTGCTTGTCGGTGGTGAGCTCCGCCTGTCGCTTCAGGCTGTCGACGACCTTGCCCCACAGGCCGACGCGCGAGTACAGGCGCGCGAGCGCCTCGTGCGCGTCGACCATCTCGGCGTTCTCGTCGGGCGTCGACGGGCCTTCGCGGCTTCGTTCCTCGTCGGCCACCTCGACGAGCAACCGCTCCAGCGTGTCGATCGCCTCGTACGGCCGCTCCAGTCGATCTTCGTACAGCAGCGCCAGCTCGCGCAGACGCTTGCGGCGCTCGGTCCCCAGCGGCAGCGCGTCCGTCGGCGCGCTGGTCCGCTTCTCGAGCACGTTGGCCAGATCCTCCCAGCGCTGCTGGTTGCGGAAGATGTCCTCGACGCGCGCGAGGGCGACCTCGTCGTCGGACTTGAGGCGCAGGATCTCGTCGTAAAGCGCCTCCGCCTTGTCCATCTGACCGAGACGCTCGCGCAGGCGGGCGGCGTCGTGGTGCAGCGCCACCGCCGTGTCGATCGGACCGAACTCGTCGATCGCGCCCAGGAAGATCTCGACGACGCGGTCCCAGCGGTCGTACTGGCCGCCGACGCGCTCCAGCTCGTCGCGGATCTCCTTGTCCTTGATGTCGAGGTGGAACGCGCGCTCCAGCGCGCCCAGCGCGCGGTCGATGTCCTTCTGCCCGCGCTCCCACACCTCGACGATCTTGCGCAGGTACACGCGGCGCGCGTCGGCGTCCTCGGCGGGGAGTGCGTCGTACGCGTCGGCGAGCTCTTCCCACGGCGTCGCGAACTGCTCATCTTCTTCCGGCTGCGGTGGCGGTCCGGGCGCGCGGTTGAGGGGCGGCGGGGAAGGGGGCCGCGCGGCGATCGGCTGCGGCGCCGGCGTGACCTCGAGGACCTCGGCGTCCTCGGCGTCCAGCTCCTCTATGACGTCAGCGTCCGCGTCCTCTTCCTCGAGGACAGCGTCGTCGGCGCGGATCGAGCCGCTGGTGTTCGGATCGATCTCGTCGACGGCGACGGGGGCCGGCGTGAGTTGCGCGTCGTCCTCATCCGGCGCGGTGGCCGCGTCGGCGTGGTGGGCCTCGCCGTTGCTGGCCGCGGCTGACGCGGGCGCGTCCAGCTCCTCGACGTCGTCGACGTCGACCGAGATGTCCTCGTCCTCGTCGGACGTCGCGCCTTCAGCGGTCCCCTCCGCGCTCGCTTCGACGACGGGCGCGGTGACCACGGGCGCCGCCTCGGCAGCCGCGGCCGCGAGCGCCGCCGTCCGGTAGTCGCGATAGCTGCCGATGCTCGCGGCCAGCCGCCACAGGTGGGCGACGATCTCCGAATCGTCGGGCGCCAGGCGGAACGCGTTCAGGTAGGCGCGGAACGCGCGGATCAGGTCCTTGACCTCGTGCTCGACGAGGTAGGCGGCGTTGCGCGCGATCTCCAGCTTCTCGGGCAGCGTCTCGGCCAGCGCGAACAGGTGGCCCTCTACGCGGATCGCCTCTTCCCAGCGGCTCGTCGCCCGCGCCAGGCGCAGGATCTCTTCCTGCGTCGCCGCGTTGTCGGGCGCCAGGGCGAAGCTGCGCAGCATCTCGTCGAGCGCGCCCGACGGATCCGCCATCTTGCGCTCGCGAACGTCGGCGCGCAGGCGCAGCAGCTCGACGCGCTCCGCGACCTCGGTACGCGCGCGCGCGACGCGCGCGTAGACGTCCAGCAGCCCGCGCCAGTCCTTGGTCTGATCGGCCAGGCGTTCCAGGTTGGAGAGCAGCTCTCGCCCCGCCGGATCCGCGGGCAGTGCCTCGACCAGCGTCGCGAACGCCCGCGCCGGGTCGCGCAGCTTCTCCTCGCAGATGAGCGCGATCTTCAGCGACGCCGCCAGCTGCTCCATCGGCTCGCCGGCCCGCGCCCGCGCGCCCTCGTAGATCTGGATCAGCTCCTCGAACAGACCGTGACGCTCGGCGGCCTGATCGACCAGCTGCAGGCCCTCGGCGTCCGGCGTCTCCAGGTAAGCGCGCCGGTACCACTCGAAGCTGCGGGACGCATCATCCAGATGCGTCTCGTACAGCGTCGCGATCTGCAGCATGATCACGCGGCGCTCGTCGGGGTCGGACTCGCGTTCCAGCAGCTTCTCGTCGGCGTACGCGAGCCGCTGGTGGTCGCCGATCTTCGCGTACAGGTCGGCGACCGCGTGCAGCGCGTCCAGGTTGTCCGCGTCCATCTCCAGGACGCGCTCGAAGATCGTGATCGCCTTCTTGTCGTCGGCGAGCTTGTCGCGCACCAACGCGCCCAGCTCCATCGCGCCCGGCACGCGCAACGCCGGATCCTCGGTCAGGAACAGCTGCCGCTCGGCGACCTTGACGACGCGCGGCCAGTCCTCGTCCGCCTCGTAGTAGCTGCGCAGCCGCTGATAGGCGACGATGTTGCGCGGGTCGATCTCCGCGACCAGCTGCTCCAGCGCAAGCGCCGCCGCGTCGGGGTCATTCAGCTTCTCGTCGAAGATCTGGGCGCGCTGCAGGCCGATGTCGGCGGCGCGGTTCGGATTGTCGGCCAGCGGCATCTGCCGCTCCATGATCCGGACCAGCGACTGCCAGTCGGCCTGGCTGTTGAAGATGCGCGCCAGCGAATCCAGCGCCTCGCCGTCGTTCGGCAGCAGGTCCAGCAGCTGTTCCCAGGTGTGCCGCGCCCGCCCCAGCTCGTGCAGCTGGCCTTCCACCAGCCGGGCCAGCTGCCGCAGGTACTCCGCCTGCTGCCCGGAGTCGGCGACGACGCGCTCGACCTGCAGGTCCAGGATGCGCGCCAGATCCTCGTAGCGATTGAGGCTGGTGTAGATGTCGACCAGCGTGCCGAGCGCCTTGGAGTCGTCCTGGTCCATCCGGACGACTTCTTCCAGTCGCTGCGCGGCGCCCGGCGGATCCTGCAGCGGGCCCCGCATGATGTCGGCGATCCGGCGCAGGATCGCCAGCTTCTCGTCGGGGTTCGCGGCGTGCTTGGTGTGCTGATCCAGCACCTGCACCAGCTCGGCCGGCTTGCCGGCGCGTTCGAGGATCCGTTCCAGTCGCGTCAGCGTGTCGCGGTCGCCCGGCACCGCCTGCAGGATCTCGTTCGCCGCCCACTGGCCCCCGGCGAGGTCGCCGGTGCGCTCGTCGCAGATCACCAGCACCCGGCGCAGCAGGCCGACGCGCTCCTGCTTCGTGCCCGCGCGGTCGATCTGCTCGCGCAGCAGGTTGGCGAGGCTGACGAAGTCGCCCTCGCGCTCGTAGGTCTCGACGACGGCCCGCATCGACACCGCGTCCGTCGGGTCCGACTTGAGGATGTCCTTGTAGATCTCGATCGCGCGCGCCGCCTTGCCCAGCTTCTCGCGGTAGATCTGGGCGGCCCGGCGCAGGATCTCGGCGCGCGCCGCGGGGTCCTGCTGCGCGGCGGCCTCGCGTTCCAGCAACGCCGCCAGCCGGTCCCAGCTCTTGCCCTTCAGCAGGAGGCGCCGCTGCGCCTCGCGCGCGCGGCCGAACGTCGGCGCGATCTCCTCCGCGCGCTGCCAGGCCGCGATGGCGCGCTCGGCGTCGCCGAGCTGCTTCTCGCTGACGGTCGCGATCTCTTCCAGCCGGGGCAGCAGCTCCTCGACGCCGATGCCCGCCAGGCGCGCCCGCTCGAACGAGAACTCCAGCAAGTCGGCCAGGGCCGCCCAGTCGCCCTTCTCGCGGAAGTGCTCGGCGTAGGCGCCCAGCGCCATCTGGTTCTCGGGCTCGATCTCCAGCACCGCGTGCAGGTAGACCGCCGCCTGGTCGCGATCGCCCAGCCGGTCGCGGTACAGGGCCGCGAGCTCCAGCATCACCTTCGCGCGCTGCTGCGGATCCGCGATCGCGCCCAGCTGGCGCTCGCGCAGCTCGGCGAGCTTGGCGTACTCCTGCCCGTGCAGGTAGAGCTCGACAAGCTTCTCGGACGCGGGGCCGCCGGCCGGTTCCAGCAGCGAGATCTCGTTGTACACGCGCTGCGCTTCCGCGACGTCTTCCAGCTCGCCTTCGGACAGCTGCGCGCGCTTATAGAGATAGTCGATGCGTTCGGACTCGCTGGCCGCGTTCTGGACGCGCTCCCGGTAGAAGCGATCGAGTTCCTGGAATCGTTGCGCGTCGTAGTAGACGCGCTCGAGCAGCTCGGACGATTCGGCGTGGCCGGGGACGGCCGCGAGCGCCTTGCGCAGCGCTGCGATCGCGTTCTCGACGTCGCTCGCCTCCTGGCGGCGGCGCGCGAGCTGATAATAGATGGCGGCCGCGCGGTCGGCGCCGTCGGCCCCGATCCAGTTCGGGTTGGCGTAGAAGCCGGCCAGCAGCTCCAGCGCCTTCTCGTCGCGCGGGCGGATGCGCACGACCTCGGCGAGCCGCTGCGCCGCCGCGTCCAGCTCCTCCAGCTTCTCGCCCAGCACGCGGCCCAGACCCAGCAGCAGGTCCGCCCGCCGGCGCGCGTCCTGCGTCCCTTCCAGTTCCAGCTCGTAAAGGCGGACGACCGCGCGGAAGTCGCCGAGCGCCCGGTAGATCTTCCGCGCCGACTCGATCGACCGGACGTGCTCCTGCGCCAGCTTGGCGCCGGCCCGCTGCGGGTTGCGGACCGCGCGTTCCAGACGCGCGAAATGGTTCAGGAAGAGCTGGCTCATCTCCGCTTCCAGCTCGGCGATGCGGGCCGGATCGCGGGTGCGGGCGACCGCCGCCGCTTCCATCTCCAGCATCGTCATATAGTCGGCGGTGCGGCCTTGCTCGCGATAGATGTCCTTCAGGCGGGCCGCCGCGCGGATGTGCGACGGGTCGCGATCGACGGCGTTGACCAGGTCGGCCTCGGCGCCCTCGGCGTCGCCCAGCTGGTCGATGCGTAGCTCCGCGGCCAGGTAGAAGAGCTCGCCGGCCTTCGCGTTGTCCTCGATCGCCTGGGCACGCGCTTCGTACAGCGTGACGAGGCGATCGTGCTTCTGTGACTGGCGATAGGCCTTACGCAGCGCGACGAACGCTTCGGTGTCCGCCGCGTTCCTTTCCATCGCGGCTTCGTATTCGCGAACGGTGGGCATGCGAGTCAATCTCTCCGGGTTTCGGCTTCGTTGGCTGGGGGGGCCGAAGAGACGGCGGCTAACCTAACACGCCCCCCGCAGCGAAACCAAGCCCCCTAGGGGACCCAAGCGGCTGATCCGCAAAGCCTTTACGGCGGTGCTCCGCAACACGAAATTTGCGAGTTCCTCAGGCACTTCCGGGAACCCGTGGCCTCACATCGCCGCGCAGATTGGGGCATTGCAGACGGAATTGGTCGCGCATTCGGTCGAATCGGCGCAGCTCTGCCGGCAAGCGGTGGTGCCGTCGCAGGCGTAGGGGGAGCAGTCCGTCGCGGT
>Ga0207661_10003687_pt1 | contig 10676 bp, 7 predicted proteins | sample KBSC713LmetaG_FD_184337 | JGI IMG/M metagenome (GOLD analysis project Ga0207661, IMG submission 184337) | Corn rhizosphere microbial communities from Kellogg Biological Station, Michigan, USA - KBS C7.1-3L metaG (SPAdes) (version 2) | ecosystem: Host-associated > Plants > Roots > Rhizosphere ... | reverse complement strand
TTCAAGGACGGCATCAAAAGCGTTTCTTCACTATTGATGACTTCGTCGTGACCCGCTCCGAGACGCTGGCCGAGGAGGAAAATCGGATTGATCGCGTTCGGGTTGTTGATGTGGTCGGTCGCGATGCGCGAGGTGTCGGATGTTCCCGCCGGTTGTGCCTTCAACATTTCCCAAAACAGGCCGCCGGGCTTCACGTTGTGGGCAAACACCACGCCTTCGCGAATGTACTGATTGCCGATGGCCGACATCAGATTTTCCCACTTGGGATTGGCCGGATCAGCGGGCGGGGAGAGCGGATTGAACGCGATGTGGCAGGCACCGCACGCGATTCCCACCCGATAGGGACGCACGAGTTGCGGATCGGCCGCGTAATCGGCGTCGCGATAGTAGCGCGCGCCGTCCCATTTTTTCTTCGCGGCGTCGTCGAAAGCCGGATTCGGAAAAAGACGGAAGCCCATGATGCCGGTCGAGCGGCCGTAGACTTTAGGGTCGATCGCGGAAGGCTCGGGTTCGGCCGCCTCGTCGATCCACAAGCCGTATTCGTCCGGCTGGGACGCTGGTTTATAACCGGGCTCGTTGATCAGTCCCATGTCCTTGAAACGATTCGCCCGCTGGCGCGAATCGATCGTTTGGAGAAGGTCGATCAAGCCGTAGCTTTCGCGGGACATCCGCTCCCAAAACTGCTCGTCGCCGCCGGTCCACAGGTCCCAGGTGTTGCGGCCTTTGATTTCGTCTTCAGTGAGCGCGATGCCGCCGTCCATCGGTTTGAAAACATCGACGGCGAGCTCGGGAAAATCCGCCGGCGTGCGTCCACCGGCGTCATCGACGAGCGAGGTGCTGTTGTGTCTGCAGCTGGTTGCCAGGGCCAGACCGAGAGTGCCTAAAACCAAACCAGTCCACGCGCCGAAAGATTTGAACATAATTGCCGCTGGGATTTGACGGATGGAACAGCTCGCTCGATCAAACGAGACTGACTTCGCGTTGAAGCGGGCAAAGTCTTAGAACGCAGCGAATAGGCGACGCGATGTTTTCTGCGTGGGAAAAAACGGAACGGCACATCGGCGTCAGGCCCCGAGCGCGTATCGGCAGAAACCCTATGCCGCGCGCGGGCGGATGGTGTCGCTCAAAATACGACGGCTGCGCACCGGGGTTTTTTGGGTGACAAGGGTTGTGCTTGCTCCGGGGCCGGCGCGTTGGCTTGCTCGAAAACTTTCGTTTTCCCAGCATGCACCGGACTCATCACTGCGCCCAGCTCACTGAAGCCGATCTCGGCAAAACTGTTTCCCTGCTCGGTTGGGTGGACTCGATCCGCGATCAGGGCGGCATCATTTTTATCGATCTTCGGGATCGCAAGGGCGTCACGCAGATCAAGCTGGAGCCGCATAGTAATTCAAAGCTCGGGGAGCAGTTGAAGCACCTTAAACCGGAATCGGTTATTGGCGTCACAGGTCGGGTTGGCCGCCGGCCGGAAGGCACCGAAAATCCGGCGTTGCCCACCGGCAGGGTCGAAGTCGAAGTGGCCGAACTCGAGATTCACAACATCTCCGATACGCCGCCGTTTCCGCTCGACGACGCCGGCGGCGACAAGGTCAACGAAGACTTGCGGTTGACCTATCGCTATCTCGACCTGAGGCGGCCGAAAATGCGGAAGAACCTGCTCGTGCGGCACCGCGCGGCGAAATCGATTCGCGATTACTTCGATGCGCAGGAATTTATCGAGGTGGAAACGCCTGCGCTCTTCAAGAGTACGCCGGAAGGTGCGCGCGAATATCTGGTGCCGTCACGCATTCACCCCGGCCAGTTTTACGCGCTCTCGCAATCGCCACAGCAGTTCAAACAGATTCTGATGGTCGCGGGGGTGGAGAAATATTTTCAGATCGCCCGCTGTTTTCGCGACGAAGATCTTCGCGCGGACCGGCAAATGGAGTTCACGCAGGTCGACGTCGAGGCATCGTTCGTCACGCGCGAGGATATTTACGCGCTGTTCGAAGGCATGCTGAAAAAACTCTGGCGCGACGTCCTCGACGTCGACATTCCGACGCCGTTTTTGCGGATGCCTTTTGTGGATGCGATGAACCGATTCGGCGTGGACAAGCCGGACCTGCGGTTCGAGCTGGAACTCGTGGATTTCACGGAGCTGTTCAAGAGTTCCGGATTCAAAGTTTTCCAGGCAACCGCGGCTTCTGGCGGCGCGATCAAGGCGCTCAACGCCAAAGGACTCGCGGATCTCACGCAGGGAGAAATCAAAAATCTCGAGGAGATCGCGAAATCTCTTGGCGCCAAGGGGCTCGCGTTTATCCGCATCGAAGGCGGCGAATGGAAATCGCCGATCGTCAAATTTTTCTCGGACGCGGAAAAAATGGAGCTCACCACGAGGCTTGGGATCGTTGATGGAGATGCGGTGTTCTTCGCCGCTGCGCCGTGGGAGAAGGCGTGTGCGATTCTCGGCCGCATCCGGCTCGAGGTGGCGGCATTATTGCAAAAACGCGGCAAGCTCACCATCCGGCACGACGACTGGAGATTTCTGTGGGTGATCGATTTTCCGCTGATGACGCATGACGAAGCGGAGAACCGTTACGTCGCGACGCACCATCCCTTCACGGCGCCGGTTCCGGACGATGTCGCGCTGCTCGAAAGCGATCCGAAAAAAGTCCGCGGTCAGCACTACGACGTCGTTCTCAACGGCATGGAGCTGGGCGGCGGCTCCATTCGGATTCACCAGCCCGCGTTGCAGAAGAAAGTTTTTGAAGACGTGCTGAAGATTCCGGCCGAAATGGTGGAGAGCCGGTTTGGTTACATGTTAAAGGCCTTCACGTATGGCGCGCCGCCGCATGGCGGGATCGCATTCGGGCTCGATCGCATGGTTGCGTTGCTTTGCGGGACGACGAGCATCCGCGATGTCATCGCGTTTCCGAAGACGCAAAAAGGCCAGGACTTGATGGCGCAGAGTCCGACGACCGTGACCGAGCGGCAACTAAGAGAGCTGCACATCCGGACGGTGCTTCCCGAGTAGAACCGCACGGAGAAGGTTGCGCGGAGGAGGTATTTTTGGGTTTAACCGACGCACTGTTTTCCTGCGTCGCCGGGGTTATGACATCTTCTGACGCCCGCTTCGCATCTGCTTTGATCGGTTGGAAGGGCTTGGCACAGGCCGTGCTCACGAGATGTCACTCATCGCGACGATGACTTACCTGCCACGTTCTCAACCCAAACTCACGCCAGAGCCTATGAAACACTCGTGCAGGCCCGCTACCGGGCTGTTGAAATCAATCGGTTTCGCCGTCGCCGCGCGGCAACGAAGCTTGTCCGAACTTCGCCAATTCGAACCCGCGATCTGGCTGCATGGGTCGGCAATGGCTTGCACCGGGCGTGTCTGACAACTACCACCAACTCTCTTTCAGATCTCATCTCGCATGAAACTCATCATTGCAATCATCAAGCCGTTCAAGCTCGAGGAAGTGAAAGCCGCCCTGGCCGAGATCAACGTCGAGGGCATGACGGTCACCGAAGTCAAGGGCTTCGGCCGGCAGAAGGGTCACACGGAAATATACCGCGGCAGTGAATACACGGTGGATTTCCTTCCGAAAGTGAAAATTGAAATCGCGACCACCGATCAGCTGGTTGGTAAAGCCGTCGATGCCATTGTGAAGTCGGCGAAAACTGGAAAAATTGGAGACGGCAAAGTCTTCGTCCTGCCAATCGAGGAAGTTATCCGCATTCGTACCGACGAGCGCGGCGAGACTGCGATTTAACTCGCGCGCGCGATTCGACGAATCGCCGCAATTATCTTGCCGGCCCCGATGGCGGGGCCGGCTTTTTGTTTGCACGAGGTTGGCGGCGCAGGGCACCTTCGGGCGCCTTCAATTCCCTTCAAACTATGATTCGTACGCCCCTCCTTGTTCGCACATTTGTTACGGCCGGACTGTGCTGGATCGCCAGCTTGTCGGCTTTCGCGCAGGCTTCCGCGCCGGCCAAGGCGTCCGCGCCGACCACTGAAGAACGGCTCGCGGCCCTGGAAGCGTACATCAACAACGGCGATCCTGGAAAAGCGCTCACGGGGGTCCCCGGCCCCGGCCACAACGGCTGGATGATGACGAGCGCCGCGCTCGTGCTCTTCATGACGCTGCCTGGCCTCGCCTTGTTTTACGGCGGGCTCGTGCGCCGGAAGAACGTGCTTTCAGTCCTGGCTCAGTGCCTCGGTATCGCCGGTTTGGTGACGCTGCTCTGGTGGTCGTTCGGTTACAGCCTGGTGTTCGGAAAAAACTACGACAGCGCATTTTTCGGCGGTTCGGAATTTTTCTTCCTGAGGAACGTCACCTCGGCGCCCAACGTCGACTATGGTTTTTGGGTGAGCCATAATGTATTCGCGATGTACCAGATGATGTTCGCGATCATCACGCCGGCGCTGATCGTCGGTGCGATCGCCGAGCGCATGAAGTTCAGCGCGATCATGGTGTTCGTGACGATCTGGATGTTTGCGGTTTATTTTCCGCTGGCGCACATGATCTGGGGCGCGACCGGATTGATGAACGGGGTGTGGAATCCCTACGCGAAAATCACCGCAATCGATTTTGCCGGCGGCACCGTCGTGCACATGAGTTCGGGCTGGTCCGCGCTGATTCTTTGTTTGATCCTGGGGCCGCGAATCGGTTTCGGCCGCGACAAGATGGCGCCGCACAGCATGGTGCTGTGCATGGTCGGCACGGGCATGCTCTGGGTCGGCTGGTATGGCTTCAACGCGGGTTCGGCGGTGGCGGCCGACGGCGTGGCGGCCAACGCATTCATGACGACGACGCTCGCCACGGCGGTCGCGGCATTCACGTGGGGTTTGATCGAAAAAACGTTTCGCGGGCACGCGTCGATTCTCGGTTACTGTTCGGGCGCCGTCGCCGGGCTCGTCGTGATTACGCCGGCGTGCGGCTTCGTGGACAGCACGGGCGCCGTGATCATCGGCGTGTTCGCCGCCGTGGTGCCGTATCTCGCGTGCACGAAACTGAAGGCGAAATTTGGATACGACGATGCGCTCGACACGTTCGGCGTTCACGCGATCGGCGGAACGATCGGCGCTTTTTTAACTGGCATTCTCGCGACCGCTTCGGTCAACGGCAATCTCACCGGCGCGGCCGCGACCACCAATGGCCTTGCCAAACGGGTCGCGCAAGGCGGCCTCTGGCTCGAGCAGCTCAAGGCCATGGTGATCACCATCGTGCTTGCGGTCGTCGCGACTGTTGTCATCGCCTATCTGGTCAAGGCGATCACCGGCTTGCGTCCGACCGAGGAAGTCGAGCGCCAGGGCCTCGACATCAACGAGCACGGTGAAGAAGGTTACGTAACGTAAGACCAATCGATTCCCCATGAAACTCATCATTGCCATCATCAAGCCGTTCAAGCTCGAGGAAGTGAAAACCGCGCTCGCTGCCATTGGTGTCGAGGGCATGACCGTGACCGAAGTCAAGGGCTTTGGCCGTCAAAAGGGCCACACCGAGATCTATCGCGGAAGCGAATACACGGTGGATTTCCTGCCCAAGGTTAAGGTCGAAATCGCCACGACAGATGCGATCGCGCCCAAAGCCGTCGAGGTGATTGTGAAGACTGCGAAGACCGGAAAAATCGGGGACGGCAAGGTTTTCGTTCTTCCCATTGAGGACGCGATTCGCATCCGTACAGACGAACGCGGCGAGAGCGCGATCTGAGGCAAAAGAATTCCAAAGTCAAAAAGCCGCCTGTGATGGGCGGCTTTTTTTTTGGGTTAATGGAGCGGCGTCGTAACCGGCCCGACGAGTGGCACGAGTTTCCGAATGCAAATCGAAGTGTGAACAGACCAATGGTGACCGGGTCGGCCGCCAGCTCGCTGGCGCCGGTTTACGAGCGCCTGCAAGCACGCAGCCACCTTGGACAAATTGGATCGGACCCCACCGAAAATACGCGAACGAGACCGGCTCGCTCACGCTGCTATTATCGGGCAAGTGCGAGCCGGTCGGCCGCGACCCTCATGCTTTTTTCGCCGGCATCGCGCGCGTCGCGGCTTCGTTTTTCAGTTTCGCCACGAATTCCTCCGCGCCGATCACGCCTTCATCGCCGCGGGCACGTGAGCGCACCGAGACGCCGTTCGTGTCGGCTTCTTTTTGGCCGATGACGAGCGTGTAGGGAACCTTGTCGAGTTCCGCGCGGCGGATCTTCGCGCCCAGCTTGTCGCTGTGCCCATCGAGAGTGGCGCGCAGGTTTTCGGCTTTTAGTCGCGCAAGCAGCGTGCGCGAATAATCCGCGACCTTGTCGCTGATCGGAACGAGTCGCACCTGTTCCGGCGCGAGCCAGGCCGGAAAATCCCCGCCGAAATGCTCGATCAGTACTCCGCAAAAACGCTCCATCGAGCCAAACGGCGCGCGATGAATCATTACCGGCCGATGCGGCAGATTGTCCGCGCCGATGTAGGAGAGATCGAATCGCACCGGCAGGTTATAGTCGACTTGCACCGTGCCCAACTGCCACTCGCGACCGATGACATCGCGGACAACGAAATCGATTTTCGGTCCGTAAAAAGCGGCTTCGCCCGGCTCCTCGGTGAACGGCACGCCAAGCGTTTTCGCCGCTTCGCGGCACGCGTGCTCGGCCTTGTCCCAATTTGCGGCTTCGCCAGTGTACTTGTTGGAATCCGGATCGCGCAGGCCCACGCGCACGCGATAATCGGCCATCCCCAACGTCGTGAGAACAATCTTCACGAGAGCGAGGCAGCCGAGAAGTTCGGCGGCGACCTGCTCCTCGGTGCAGAACAAATGCGCGTCGTCCTGGGTGAAACCACGAACGCGTGTCATGCCGTTGAGCTCGCCGGATTGTTCCCAGCGGTAAACGGTGCCAAATTCCGCGAGACGCACCGGCAGATCCCGATACGAGTGCGGTTGCGAAGCGAAGATTTTAATGTGATGCGGACAATTCATCGGCTTCAGCATGAAGCCATCGAGGAGCTGGTCGTCGGGCCGGACGCGCTCGGGCGTGATCGTTTCCTTGCCGGTGCGAGTGTTGATTTGGTCGCGCAAATGTGAGGACACGGCTTCGAGTCGCGCGAAAACGTCCGCGCACGAACAGCCTTCGCCGAGCACTTTCGCCAGCGAAACATTTTCGATCACCGGCGAGAATTGGGACTCTTTATAATACGGAAAATGGCCCGACGTTTTGTAGAGTTCCAGCTTGCCGATGTGGGGCGTGAAAACCTGCGAGTAGCCCTGTTTGCGCAACTCTTCGCTGATGAAGTTTTGCAACTCCTGGCGAATGATCGAGCCGTTCGGCGTCCATAAGATCAACCCCTGACCGACATCTTCGTCGATGTGGAAAAGCTTCAGATCGCGGCCGAGTTTGCGATGGTCGCGGGATTTTGCCTGCTCCTGCCGCTCGAGATATTGCGCGAGTTCTTCCCTGGTGGGAAACGCGGTGCCGTAGATGCGCTGGAGCTGCTTGTTCTTTTCATCGCCGCGATGATACGCGCCTGCGATGGAGAGCAGCTTGAACGCTTTCAGCTTCGAAGTATAGCGAACATGCGTGCCGGCGCAGAGGTCGACGAACTCGCCGTTTTGGTAAAACGAGATTTTTTCGCCTTCGGGAATATCGGCGAGTCGACCGAGTTTATAGCGTTCCTGGCCGCGCGACTTGATTATTTCCGCGGCTTCTTCGCGGGAAACTTCCTTGCGCAGGAAAGGCTGATTTTCATCGGCGACTTTTTTCATCTCCGCTTCGATTTTCGTGAGATCCTCCGCGGTGAGTTTATGATCGAGGTCGATGTCGTAATAAAATCCGGTGTCCGTCGGTGGCCCAATATCGAGCTTGGCATCGGGAAAGATGCGGAGGAGCGCGGTCGCGAGAATGTGCGACGCGGAATGACGAAGTTCTTCGAGCGGAGTCATCGACATGGTGATGGCGGGTTGTGATCCTGCCTACGATTGCAGGGTCGGAAGGACAGACGGCCGAGAAAATTGCGCCGTGTCAACGCGGGGAGAGCTTGCGTGCGCGACGGTGCGGCTGAAGCTTTCCATAGTGAAAGACGACCTGCACGCCCTTTTGGCGAATCCGGAAGTTTTTCCGGTCGAACTCACGTTGACCAGCGGCGATAAAATCAAAATCGAGCATCCCGATTATGTGCACTACGCGCGTAAGCTCGGAAAAATTTTCTTTTACCCTGACGAGGGAGGTGGAATTTTCGAGATGATCCTGCCCAATCAAATCGCGAAGATTCGCGGCAAAATCAAAAAAGGCAGTCCGCGAGCAGCATGATTATTTTTTGAGCGGCTCGAGCGAGTAACCATCCTTGCGGTCGAGCATCGACCAGCCGGCGGCGGCGATTTCTTTGCGCAGCGCATCGGCGGCGGCGAAATCTCTCGCTTGCTTTGCGGCCCAGCGTTTTTCGGCGAGTTCCGTGATGGCTTTTGGCGTCTCCGGCTTGGCGTTGGCTGTCGCGGTAAGGTCGAGACCGAGTGCGAACATCGCAGTGTCAAATGAAGTCACGTCGGCCTCGCCGCTGTGACGATTGATGATCGTAAACAGAGCGCCCAGCGCGGCAGGAGTATTCAAATCGTCCTGAAGTGCGGCGATCACCGGACCGAAGGCATCGTGCGCGGCGCTGGCCGGCGAGAGCGACGCGCGATGCGCCCGAAGACTGGCGAGGGCACTTTCCGCCGCGTGCAACGAATCCAGCGTGAAGTTCAGCTGCTTGCGGGGATGGCCCATCAGCAGTGCGTAGCGCAGCGCCATCGGCGAGAAACCTTTCGCGACGAGGTCGTCGAGCGTGTAGAGATTGCCGAGCGATTTGCTCATTTTTTTGCCGTCCACGAGCAGATGTTCGCTGTGGTACCAATGGCGCGAAAACTGGCGTCCATTGCAGCACTCGCTTTGCGCAATCTCGTTTTCGTGATGCGGAAAAAGCAAATCGACGCCGCCGGTGTGCAGATCGATGGTTGGACCGAGATGTTTTTTGCTCATCGCGCTGCACTCGATGTGCCAGCCCGGGCGACCGCGACCCCACGGACTGTCCCACGCGTTGTTCCCATCTTCGGGTTTGTGCGCTTTCCAGAGGGCGAAATCACTCAGGTCTTCTTTTTCGTCGGCGTCCGCCGCGGCGAGTTTGAGCGTGGAACCGGCTTGCAGCTCGCGTTCCTTCACACGCGAAAGCCGGCCGTAGTTTTCGAACGAAGCCACTTTGAAATACACCGAACCGTCCGCGGCACGGTACGCGTTTCCTTTTTGCACGAGGCACTCGATCATCTCGACTTGCTCGCGAATATGACCCGTTGCGGTCGGCTCGACGTGCGGCGGAAGGCAGTTCAACGCGGCGCAGTCGTGGTGAAATTTATCCGTCCACTCCTTCGTCACTGCGGCCAGCGGACGATTTTCGTCGCGCGCCCGCTTGATGGTTTTGTCGTCAACGTCGGTGAGGTTGCGAACGTGTTTCACCTTGCGCGCGCCATACTCGAGCTCGAGCAGGCGGCGAAGGACATCGTTGATGACGAACGTCCGGAAATTGCCAATGTGCGCGGGAGCGTAAACCGTCGGACCGCAATTGTAGAAGCTGAAGACGTCGTTCGGATCCTCGAGATCAGGCCGGCGAAGTTCGCGAATCTCCCGTGTGAGCGAGTCGAAAAGCTTGATGGACATGAAAAGAAAAAAGGAAGGATGAAACGTGGCAAAAATTCCGCCATGGCGGAACCGTGAATTTCCCGGCCTCGCGGATCGCGCACAGCGATCGGTCGCGGCAGCCGGTTATTGGACGCAACAACCGCAGCCGCGCGTTCGCGTCGGAGTGACGCGACACGTGTTGGCACAAAGAGTTGGTGCGAGCCGGGACATGACGGTCGGGAGTCGTCAGGAACGCGAATCCGGCGATCGATTTCAAGCCCGGATTTTTCGGCTGCCTCCCGCAATCGTAACGTAACCAGCGCCTACAGTGGTGCGCCGCCCGAGCCGATAAGGTTGGGTTGGCCGTTATGGATAGCAAAAGCGCTCTATCTTCCAAACCGATCGCCGTCGCGAAGAAAGCGTCGGTTTTGTCGCGCTGGACGATTCCGCGCCTCCCGTTGTTGATCGGCGTCGCGGGACTTGGCACGGTCGTGACCACGGGAACGTGGTTCAAGTTTCAGGCCGACGCGCGACAGCTGGCGGCCGCGAACGGCATTCGCGCGCGGGTCGCAGCGCTGGAAAGTGACGTGAAGAAATATCATGAGCGGTTCGAAAACCTGCGCTGGAACGCCGTGAAAATGCGCACGAGAATCGAAGTTTCCAGCGCGGAGCCGCTCGGTTCATGGACTCGGGAACGCGCCCGGCTCTTCGATAATCTTGTCGGCCGGATCGATCGGAGCGCGGATGAAAAACTATTTGCAACCGCGAAGCAAGAGATCGAGCAGCACTGCGCGCGCGGAGAAATCGATGCGGCGCAGAAATCGCTGTTGCGGCTGCCCGAAATAAAATTTCCGACGCCGCAGGAATTTCGCCAGCTCGAAACGGAAACCTACGTGAAGCCGCTGGCCGAATTCAGCCGGCAAAATCCGGGCTACTATCGCGCGTTTCAACAACAGGAGCCGGACGCGGCCAAAGAGGATATTGCGGCCTTGCGCGCGGATCTCGCCGGGGTTTTCGTCGTAGAACGCGCGCACGCGCTGGAGGAGCTCGCCGAACCCGGGCATGCCGTACTTCGG
>Ga0207661_10003684_pt1 | contig 10677 bp, 7 predicted proteins | sample KBSC713LmetaG_FD_184337 | JGI IMG/M metagenome (GOLD analysis project Ga0207661, IMG submission 184337) | Corn rhizosphere microbial communities from Kellogg Biological Station, Michigan, USA - KBS C7.1-3L metaG (SPAdes) (version 2) | ecosystem: Host-associated > Plants > Roots > Rhizosphere ... | reverse complement strand
GAAACAGCGCCTGCGCGCCTGGAGTGCGTCCAGGGAATCCCCGTCGTGGCGATTACCGGACGTCTGGATACGCATACGGCGCCGGTATTCGAGGCGCAGACGGCTCAACTGATGACGGAGAAGCATGCGCGGGTGCTGCTGGATCTGTCGGAGGTGACGTTTATCAGCAGCGCGGGGCTTCGTTCAATTTTGCAGATCATCAAGCACACCAACCGCAGCGGCGGTCGCACGGGAATTTTTTCGGTTCCGGAATTGATTCTGGAGGCGATCGAGATTTCGGGGTTTCAGCCGCTGATTGATATTTATCCCAATCGGGAAACCGCTTTGAATGGAAGCTCGGTGTAATGCGCAAATTCAAGTTATCTCTCAGGCAGCAAATCACGGCATTGGGTATGTTGGCGGCGTTGCTGGCGACCGTGACGGTGGCGATTCTGGTCCTGGTAAATGAGAACCGGACCAGCAAGGCCGTATCGGACGAAGTAATGGGCATGATGGAGGACCGGCTGGCCAAGAGCGCAGAGAAGACGCTGAGTATCTGCAAGCTCTCTGAGGAATTTGTCCAGCAGGCGGTGGATACGAGCCTGAGCCTGGGACACGCGGCGCTGCGGCTGGCCGGTGGAGTGCAGGTATCGGGCAAGACGATCACGTGGACGGGGACGAATCAATTCACGCAAAAGCAGACGCAGCTTACGATTCCGCAGTGGTCGCTGAATGGCACGCTGATCACGGCCGACCGCAGCTTTGATCATCGCATCCCGGTGATCGACGACATCGCCAAGCAGACCAATGAGACGGTTACGCTGTTCCAACGCGTGAACGCTGATGGGGACATGCTGCGGGTGGCCACGACCGTGGTTGCCACCGATGGGAAGCGGGCGAACGGCACGTACATTCCGGGAACCATGCCGGACGGCTCGAAGAATGAGGTTGTCAAGACGGTGCTGGCGGGTCATGTGTACCGGGGTCGCGCTTACGTTGTGAACGACTGGTACACCACGGCGTACGAACCCCTTGAGGATGCCAAGGGCAACATCATCGGGATGTTCTACGTGGGCATGAAGCAGGAAGGTGTGATGGCGTTGCGCCAGGCCATCAGCGGGCAGGCCCACAGCGGTGATCACAGCTCGGTGGCGGTGTACTACGGGCAGCAGAGCGGTAGATTCAGCGGCCAGGTGGTGATTCCGCCGACAGGCGTTGGCTCGATAACCGAAACGAAGTGGCTGAAGGACGTGCTGCGCGCCGCTCCGAAGCTGGGCGATGGTGCTTCCGGCGAAATGACGGTGCAGGGCGCGACGAGCGATTCGCAGGCAATCATCCGGTACAGCTATTTCAAGCCGTGGGACTGGGTGATTGTGGTGATCGGGGATTCGAGGGACTACGCGGGGGCGACGGCGCTGGTGCGAGCGCGGTTCAGCGAACTATTGTTCCAGAGTTTGCTGGGCGGGTTTGTTGCGCTGGTGATCGGCGCGATTTTTGCGTACTTCATCAGCAAGCGGATCACGAGCCCGGTGGCGGACCTGAGCATTAACCTGACGTCGAGCGCGACGCAAGTGAGCTCGAGCGCGGTACACCAGCAGTCGAACGTGACAACGCTGATGGCATCGAGTAACCAGATTGCTTCGGCAGCGAAGGAGATCTCTGCCACCTCGCAGGAGTTGCTGCGCGCCATGGTGGAAATTGCCGATGCGGCGGAACGCACGGCGGGGCTGGCGCACGACGGGCGAACCGGATTGAAAGGGATGGAGACGTCGATGCAGGCGCTCTCGTCGGCGAGCGATTCGATTTCAGGCAAGCTGGGGACGATTCGCAGCAAGGCTGCGCGCATCAACTCTGTGGTTACGGCAATCACGAAGGTGGCGGACCAGACCAACCTGCTGAGCCTGAACGCTTCAATCGAAGCGGAGAAGGCCGGCGAAGCGGGCGCCGGGTTTGCGGTGGTGGCGCGCGAAATTCGGCGGCTGGCGGACCAGTCGGCAGTTGCCACGCTGGACATTGAGCAGATTGTCGAGGAGATGCAGGAGGCGGTGGCCAGCGGCGTAGCTGAAATGCAAGGATTCGCGGAAGCGGTGCAGGGAGGCATTGGCGCGGCGGAGGCGATCCAGGGGCAGTTCGGCGAGATTATCGAGCGTGTGGAGTCGATTGCGCCGCGGTACGAGACGGTGCAGCAGGGAATGCAGAACCAGTCCGTCGGCGCGAAGCAGATTTCGGACGCGATGTGGCAGTTGACGGAGACGGCGCGGCAGACTTCCGATTCGGTAAACGACCTGAACGACGTGAGCCGGCAATTGCACGAAGCGGTGCGGATCCTGAAGGAACACATCTTCAAAGTGGCAACCGTCAACGCGTGATCCAGGAGCACCGAATTGGCAACCAACCTCCGCTTATGCCTGCAGAGTGGGCCGTACGCCGTGCCGTTAGGACGCGTGTATCGCATCGCGGCGTTTGCGTTGCTGGCGGGTGAGCCGGACGAATACTTCAGGGGATGGCTGAAGTTTTATGGCAAGCAGATGCCGGTATTCGACCTGAACCAGGTGATCTGCGAGACGCCCACTCCAGAGGAGTATGGGAGCCGGATTATCGTGGTGGACGCGCCGCCGGGTTCGCCGGTGTCGCACGTGGGACTGCTGGCGCCGGGAATCACGGACACGGTGCGCCCGGATGAGCCGGATGTAACTCCGCTGGATCTGGATCTCTATTTACAAATGCTATCGACGTTTATTCCAGCGCCCCCGGTGCAACCGTGATGAAGAAGCCATTGACGATCGATCCCGCCATTCTGCAGGAAGTGGTGCGCCGTCTCACCGAGGCGGTGGGCATCGATGCTGAGTCGCTGGAGACGGGGCGCATTGCGTGGACGATTGAAGCGCGATGCAGGCACCTTGGTATGGCTGGTGCGGCGGAATATGTGGAGCACCTGAATCGCGCGGACGGCGAACTGGACGAGCTGATTGATGCGCTGGTGATCCAGGAGACGCGATTCTTCAGGGACCTGGCGGTGTTCGAGCACATCCGGGAGTGGGCGCGGGAGGCTGCGGGGAAGGCGGAAGGGATCATCCGCGTGCTGTCGGCGCCGTGCAGCACGGGACAAGAAGCGTATTCGGTGGCCGCGGAACTGCGCATGGCGGGGGTGGCTGCGGACGGCTTCCTCATAGATGCATTCGATATTTCCCGCGCTGCGCTGCGGACGGCGGAGCGGGGAGTGTATGCGGCGGGGTCCCTGCAAAACTTTGCTCCCGAGCTGCAGGCCATGTGCGGCGCGCTGCGGAACAATCACTGGCACATGCACGAAGAACTGCGCAGGCGCATCCGGTTCGCGAGGCGCAACCTGTCGGAACCCGAGGCTCTGGGCGAAGGCGCCGGGTATCACCTGATCCTGTGCCGGAACCTGTTCATCTACCTGCATGCTGAGGCCCGGGCGACGCTTGCCGATTCGCTGAGCCGGGCTTTGCTGCCGGGCGGACGGCTGATTGTGGGGGCCGGCGATCGCGTGCCGGAGTTGAATTCGCGATTTATGGCGGTGAAGCCGGCGGCGGGATTCGGATTCACACACAAGACGAAGGGTAAGGCATCGGACGACGTACGGAAGGCGGAGCCATTGCCGCCGCAGCCGCGGACGGTAAAGCAGTATCCGCTGGTGGCGCCGCGGGTGATTGTGGCCGGCACGGCGCCGTCGGCGGCCATGGAATTCTACCGGCGGGCGCTGGACTACAAGGACCACGGCAATTTGCGGCAGGCAGAGCGTCGGTGCCGTCAGGCTCTTTACCTTGCGCCGGGATTTCTGCCGGCGCTCGAATTACTGCAGACACTATGGCAGGTGCACCCGAACGCGCGGCTGCGTCGAGCGTTGAGCGCGCGCATTGTGCGCGTGCGGGCCTCGGGTGAAACGCCGCTGGCGGAACCCACGACGGCCGGCGGGGGTGGAATATGAACCAGGAGGAGCGTAGCCGCTTATTCGATCGTCCGATGGCGCCGGGGTACCGCGAGGAGCTGCGGCGATTGATGGCGATGGACCCGCCGCGGCCGCCGCAGCGGACTGGTTCGCTGCTGTTATTCCAATTAGGGCAGATGCGGCTTGCGGTTCCGACAACGGTGGCGTTTGCGGTGTCGCCGGTGTTGCACATCGCGCGCATTCCGCACCGCAGCGGAACGGTGCTGCTGGGGTTGGTGGCATTTCGCGGGGAAATTGTTCCGTGCTGCTCGCTGGCTAGACTGCTGGACGTGGCGCGAAACGAGACTGGGGCGGCGCGAATGTTGATCCTGGAGGAGTCCGCGGGGCGGCAGTGGGCGGTGCCGATCGATGCGATGGTGGGCATCCAGACTGTGCCCGAAGTCGAGCAGCGGGATTCGGGCCCGCTGGCCCGGCAGTGGGTGCGAGGAAGCTTTGAGTACATGAGCAGGGAGTTTTACCTGCTGGACAACGAAAACCTATTCCGCCAGATCACCCTGGCCACGGCGTGAGCGCATGAGCAGCGGGCTTGAAGATTCGTCACTGTTCGACCTGTTCCGGATGGAAGCGGAGGAACAGGTGCGCACGCTGCAGGCGGAGCTGATGAAGCTCGAGTCGGGCGAGGCGAGCGCGGCCACGCTGGAAGCTCTGATGCGGGCGTCACATTCGCTCAAAGGCGCGGCGCGCATCGTGGGGCTGACCGGCATTGTGGGCCTGACGCACGCGATGGAAGACCGCTTTGTGTCGGCACAGGGCGGCAAAGCGCTGGATTCGGCGGAAATCGATCAAATGCTCGCGGCCACCGACTGGCTGGGACAACTGCAGGCGGTGCCGGAGACCGACGTTGCCAAGTGGCTGGAAGAGAATGCCGCGGGAATCGACGCATGCGCGGTGGGTTTGAAGGGCGCCGAGCCTGTGGGCAAGGGTGAAGGCGCGGCGACTGCGACGACGGTGGCCGCGGCGGTGGAAGGAACAGAGACGCCCGCGGCGGCTCCGCCGGAACCGGTAGCCAAGCCGCGGCGCGAGCGCGCCAGCGGGGCGGGAGGCGGAGCGTCGGCGCGCGTTGGTGCGCCGGATCCCGAGGCAGAACGGGACATCTTTGCACAGGTTGGGCGGGAGGAGAGGACCGTTCGCGAGCGGACGGTGCGGCTTGCGGCCGACCGGTTCGATCATTTGTTGTCGCTCTCGGCGGAGACGCTGGTGACCGCGCGCCAGCTCGCGGAATGGGGCGATGTGCTGGACCGCAATCATCGCGCGATCGGCAAGGCGCTGCAAGTGCTTCAGGACGCGGGCGAGTGGCAGAATGCGCGTGCGAGTGTACGCGGCGAACTGGAACGGCAGGTAGCGGTGCTGGCCACGCAGATCGCGGATCTGGATTCGGTGTCGCGCGCCAACGAGCGCACTGCGGAACAGCTTTACCGGGTGGTGCTGGGTGGGCGGCTACGGCCGTTTTCAGAGGGAATCACAGGGGTTCAGCGGCTGGTGCGGGATACGGCGCGCGAACTGGGCAAACAAGTTCGTCTGGAGGTGCTCGGTGAGTCAACGCTGGTGGACCGCGACATCCTGGACCGTTTGGAAGCGCCGATTTCGCACCTGGTGACCAACGCGATCGATCACGGGATTGAGTTGCCGGCGGAGCGGGTGGCGGCGGGCAAGGCCGCCGAAGCCCATTTGCGGATTCATGCCGGACACGAGAACGGAAGGCTTGTGATCACGGTGCGCGACGACGGACACGGGATCAACGTGGAGAGCGTTCGCGAGCGAGTGATTGGCCGGAACCTGGCTCCGGCGGACACTGTGGCGGGCCTGACGGAGAGCGAGCTGCTGGAGTTCCTGTTTCTGCCGGGGTTCAGCACACGCGATGCGGTGTCGCATCTTTCGGGGCGCGGCGTGGGGCTCAACGTAGTGCAGTCGATGGTGCAGGAGGCGGGCGGCGCGGTGACGGTGACCAGCACGCCGGGCTTGGGAACGACATTCCGGTTGCGGCTTCCGGTGACGCGGTCGGTGATCCGGGTAATTCGCGTGATGGTGGAAGGCGAGATGTTCAGCATTCCCATGGTTCGCGTGGATCACGTAGCGGTGATGGAGCCGGGAGGAACGAGCGACAAGCCGGAGGTGAGCTGGAACGATCGCCAGCATCCCGTTGTGCTGCTGGGTTCGTTGCTGGGGCTGTGCGAGCAGGCTTTGCCAAAGGGACCGGTGCCGATGATGTTTTTCGGCGGGTATGCGTTTGCGGTGGACCGCTTTGTGGACCAGGCAGAGGTCTCGGTTCGGCGGCTGGATCCGCGGTTGGGAAAGATTCCCGGTGTGAGCGCGGCATCGCTGGATGAGAATGGGAATCCGCTGCTGATTCTGGATATGGAAGACCTGGTGCAAACGGCAGCGGGGGTTCCGGCTTCGACGTCGGCTTCGCTCGAGAATGAATCGCTGGCCCCGCACATTCTGGTGGTGGACGATTCGCATACGGTGCGCGAGATGGAGCGGAGACTGCTGGTGCGCTCCGGGTACACGGTGAGCACGGCGCAGAATGGCCAGGAGGCATGGAACCTGCTGCGGCTGAACGAGTACGATCTGCTGATCAGCGACGTCGACATGCCGCAGATGAATGGAATCGAGCTGGTAACGCGCGTCAGGGCGAATCCGCGGCTGGTGCGCATGCCGGTGATTATTTTGTCGTACAAGGATCGCGCGGAGGACCGGCAGCGCGGACTGGATGCGGGTGCGGACTTTTATCTGACCAAGGGCTCATTCGATAACGGCAGTTTTCTGCAGGCGGTAGTGGATCTGGTGGGCGAGGCCGCGCCGCTGGCATCGGGAGGGCAGGGGTGAAGGTCGCCATTGTGAACGACTCGAAGATGGCGGCGGAGATCCTGCGAAGGATTCTCGCGGGGCTGCCGGAGTTCACGCATGAGTGGACGGCGTATTCGGGCGAAGAGGCGCTGCGCCTGTGCGCGCAGTCGCGGCCGGACATCATCCTGATGGACCTGGTGATGCCGGGGATCGACGGAGCGGAAACAACGCGGCGAATCATGCAATCGACGCCGTGCGTGATCCTGGTGGTGACGGCGACGACCGTGGGCAATCGCGACATGGTGTTCGAGGCGATGGGCTACGGGGCTCTGGATGCGGTGAACACGCCGGTGCTGGGGCAGGGGCAGGACCTTGACGGCGCCGAGCCGCTGATCCAGAAGCTGCGCACGGTATCGCGGCTCGTTGTGGGCGGTCATGGCAGGCAGGATTCAGCACGAAGAAAAGGTGCGCCTGAGGATACTTCGAGCGTCCCGGTGGTGGCGATTGGGGCATCGACCGGCGGCCCACAGGCGATCGCGAAGGTGCTTTCAGCATTTCCGGAGCATTTTCCGGCGGCGGTGCTGGTGGTGCAGCACGTGGATGAGCAATTCACGCCGGGCCTGGCGTCGTGGTTGCGCCATTCGTGTTTGTTGCCGGTAACCATCGCGCGCGATGGCGAGACGCTTTCGCCCGGGGGCGTGTGGATCGCGGGCGGCAGCGAAGACCTGGTGTATGCAAACGGGCAAGCGAAGTACGTGGCGGGGCCGCCTGACGCAGTGCATAGTCCTTCGATTGACGCGCTGTTTTACAGCCTTGCGCATCCGCATCGCGCGACGCGCGTGGGTGTGCTGCTGACCGGGATGGGACGCGACGGCGCGGGCGGCTTGCTGGCAATGCGCCGGTCGGGCGCGTTGACGATCACGCAGGATGCGGGGAGCTCGGTGGTGTATGGCATGCCCAAGGCAGCAGCGGACATGAACGCGGCCAGCGAGATTCTGGCGCTGGAAGAAATTGGACCGCGAATTTGCGATGTGATTCTTCACCGGGCCGGCATGGCGAGATCGACGGGGAGCGGCGCGCGCGAGCAGGGTTCGGGCAAGAAGCAGATTCCCGTGAGCGAATGAAAGAAAGAAAGCAAGACCCGGACGTCGCGGCGCGCGGGTAAAGGATTGGAAGAAATGATGATCGAGGAAAAGGACGGAGGTCCCATGACGATGCAAGCAGCAACACCGGCGCCCATTGCGCTGACGGAGCACAATATCAAGGTATTGCTCGTGGACGATCAGCGCATCGTGGGCGAAACGATCCGGCGCATGCTGGCGGATATTCCCGGGCTGGAGTTCAAGTTCTGCGCGGACCCGACGGTTGCGCTGGAGGAAGCGGGGCGCTTCGGGCCGACGGTGATCCTGCAGGACCTTGTGATGCCGGGCGTGGATGGGATCGAGATGGTGCGCTCGTTTCGCAGCAACGCGTCAACGGCGGCGACTCCGCTCATCGTGCTGTCTTCAAAAGAGGAGGCGACGACGAAGGCAGAGGCATTTGCCGCCGGGGCAAACGACTACATGGTGAAGCTGCCGGACAAACTGGAGATTGTAGCGCGCATTCGCTATCACTCGAATGCGTACATTCTGCGATTACAGCGCGACGAGGCGTTCACGGTGCTGCAGGAGCAGCAAAGGGTGATTGCGCAGGAACTGTCTGAGGCGGCGGCGTACGTGCGTTCGCTGCTGCCCGCGCCCATGCAGAGCGACAGCGCGATTCCCACAGACTGGCGATTTATCACCTCATCGAGCCTCGGGGGGGATTCGTTCGGCTACCACTGGCTCGGACCGGATCAACTTGCGATCTACCTGCTGGATGTTTGCGGGCACGGCGTGGGTGCGGCGTTGCTGTCGGTTTCCGCCATCAACACGATTCGCAATTCCACGTTGCCGGATACGGACTTCTCGATACCATCGCAGGTGCTGAACGGGTTGAACCGCGCATTCCCGATGGAGAAGCAGGACGGGAAGTACTTCACCATCTGGTATGGGGTGCTGAACCGGGAGACCCGGGAACTGAAGTACGCGTCGGGCGGCCATCCGCCGGCGATCGTGATCTCGCCGAGCGGCGAAGTGCGCAAGCTCGATTTGCCGGGGATGATGATCGGAGCGTTTTCGTTTGCGACGTACAGCGACTCCAGCGTTGTTCTGGAGCCCGGCTCGAAGCTCTATGTCTACAGCGATGGGTGCTACGAAGTTTTCGGCGTGGACAAGCAGATGATGACGCTGGAGGAGTTCTGCGGCATTCTGGCTGACTCGGGGCAGGGGCACGAGGAACTGGACCGGGTTGTGAAGAAGGTGCAGGACTGGCAGGAGCGGCCGGACTTCGATGATGACTTCAGCTTGCTGAAACTGCAGGTCTAGCCTTCGCTGAGCCTCAAGTCTTCACGCAGCCACAGAGCGAGCTGGCGCACGAGCCAGACGTTGCGCTCGAAAAGGCTGGTGGCATAGTGCAGCGCGGCCACGTTTGTCGCGGTGGCATCGGCGTTTTCAAGCCGGTAGCGACTGCGCAAGCGCTCCATCATGCTGCCGCGATCATCCGTCAGCGATACGAGCAGATCGACGTCGGCGGTGTCGCGCGATTTGAGGGCGTCGCATGCGGTGAGCAGGATGGTATCGAGGGCTTCGACGAGGCGGCCGGGCAACTGCTCTCCTGCGTGCGGCTCGAGGATCGTAGAGAACTGAAAGACGTTTTCTTCCAGTGAGCGCAGCGTTTCCTGCTTGCGCTGCAGAGAGATGATGCGTTCGGCGAGGCGGGTATCGAGTGGCAGCCGGACGGTGCTCTCGAGGAAGTGATTGATTTCCTCGTTGAGAGCCATGGCGCCGGCGTGCAGACGCTTGAGCGGCCGAGAGCCAGTGGAGCGGGCCGCCTGCAGGTAATCCTCGAGCACGCGCAGGATGCGCATCTGCTCGAGGGGGACGAGGTCGGGAGCATTTTCCGGCGACGCGAGGGCTTCCGCGTCCAGGTATACGGGGCGGGACAGGTCTTCCTCGGGAGTGGGCGGGGAGACGCGCGCGAGCCACGCGGGCGCCCATCGCAGGCCCGCGATGGCAATGCCCGCCAGGATCAGGTTGAGCAGCAGGTACATGATCGCCATACGCCCTGAGTTGGTAGGACTGATCAGGTTGGCGAACGAGACAAGCAGCGGGATTCCGGTGAACCTCTCAATGAGCAGCAGCAGCGCGAGCAACAGGCTTGCGGACACGTTGGTGATGCCCTGATACATGGCAATCTGCCGAGGGATGCCGCGCAGGTTGCTGGACAGGAAGTAGGTTGCAATGGCGGTGCCCAGGCCAAGGCCGGCCATGGACATCATGGCGGGGAACTCACCGAGGATGCCGCCGTGGTTAATGGTGATTGCGATGGCGGCGGAAGCGCCGGAGGAGTGGACCACGGTGCGCATGGCGACGCCGACGAAGAACGCCATGTCGGGCCAGTAGTCGAAGAATCGCTCGACGCCCGCCATCGTAGGGTGGCTTGAAAGCGGCGCAAAAGCGTGCTTCATCATGTCGAGCCCGAAGAAGACGAGGCCGATGGCGAGGAGGGCTCCGATGGCGGGTTTGAGCCGGACGAGCAGATTGAATGCAAGGATGAGGCCGCAGATGCCAATGAGAAACAAGATGGGAAGGTGGAGATCGACAGCGGCGACGAAGACAAGCGCGGCGGTGCCGATGTTGGCACAGGCAAGCACGACCAGCGCGCGCCGCAGGGGAATGAGGCCTCCGGCGATCATGCCGGAAAGGATGAACGCCACAACCGAGGTGCTCTGGGTGACAGCGCCCGCGGCCACGCCAAGCAGGCCCGCGCGGATTGGGTGGTTCGTCGCGCGGCTAAGCAGCAGGCGGAAGCGGCGGCCAGTGACCTGACGCAGATTTTCGGAAATCCCGGCCATCCCCGTG
>Ga0207661_10003683_pt1 | contig 10680 bp, 7 predicted proteins | sample KBSC713LmetaG_FD_184337 | JGI IMG/M metagenome (GOLD analysis project Ga0207661, IMG submission 184337) | Corn rhizosphere microbial communities from Kellogg Biological Station, Michigan, USA - KBS C7.1-3L metaG (SPAdes) (version 2) | ecosystem: Host-associated > Plants > Roots > Rhizosphere ... | reverse complement strand
GCGGTGCATGTCGTCGCGCGGGCAGAATACGCACTTGGCGTTACAGATGTTCGTGGCTTCGATCTGGACGATCTCGGGCATGCTCGGCGCGCGATCCCGCCCGGTGGCGAGAAGCAGTCGCCGCACAGGCTTGGCCTGCGAGCGGAGGATCTGTTCCGCTGTGCGGCGCACACGCGCCTTGAGCTTCACGGGATGGGACATGAATGACTGCTAAAGCTGGCGAAAATGCTCGATCACCCGCGTCAGCGTTTCGTCGAGCCCGATCGTCGGCGCATAGCCGACGAGCGCGTGGATTCGACCGATGTCCGGCACACGCCGCGGCATGTCCTCGAATCCAGCTTCGTAGGCTTTCTCGTACGGCACCGTCACGATCTCGGAATCGCTGCCGGTCAGCTGTTTGACCTTTTGCGCCAGATCCCGGATCGAAATCTCCTCGCCGTTGCCGATGTTGAAGACCTGGCCGATCGCGCGGGGTTCGTCGATCAAGGCTACCATAGCCTTCACGACATCCCCGACGTAGGTGAAGCTCCGCGACTGTGTGCCATCGCCAAACACGGTGATCGGCTGTCCGGCGAGTGCCTGACGCACGAAGTTTGGAATCACCATGCCGTACTGGCCGGTCTGTCGCGGTCCTACGGTGTTGAACAGCCGGACGACGATCACCGGCAGCTTCTTTTCTTTCCAGTACGCCAGCGCCAGAAACTCGTCGATCATCTTGTTGCAGGCATAGGCCCATCGGTGCTTGATGGTCGGGCCCAGCACGAGGTCGGCGTCCTCCCGGAACGGCACGTCGGCGCTCTTGCCGTACACCTCTGATGTCGAGGCGATCAGCACCAGCTTCTTCTTCTTGTTCGCGTGCTTGAGCACGACTTCGGTCCCGTGAACGTTGGTTTCGATCGTGTGAACCGGCTGCTCGACGATCAGCTTGACGCCGACGGCCGCGGCGAGGTGCACGACGATGTCGCACCGGTCAACGAGCTCGGCCAGGACCGGCTCATTGGACACCGTGTCGATCGTGTAATGAAATCGTGGATTGCTCTTGAGGTGCACGACATTCTCGATCGAACCGGTCGACAGGTTATCGAGAATGAACACTTCGTCGCCGCGCTCGAGCAGCGCTTCGGACAGGTGGCTGCCGACGAATCCCGCGCCACCCGTGATCAGCACCCGCATCAGTGATTGTTCCTTTTGATAAAATCACTCCGAAGGGCTTCGCCCCTCGGACTCCCTTCGTACGCACGTGAGCAATCATGGCCTGTCATTTGAAATGGCGGCCAGCGTCAGGACCGCATCCGCCGAGCGGGCAGCCGCCCGGCCATCGGATCCAATCGCAAAACGTCTCAGGTAGTCCTCCCGCGCGCGTCCAAGGTGCAGGCGGAATTCTTCATCATACAGGATTCGATGGAGGGCCGGCTCGATCTCGGACGTGGTTGCGGCTCCCGCCATGATGCCGGCCGCGACGAACGGTGACAGATTGTTCGGCAGCCCGATCACGAGCGCAGGGATTCCCAGGACCCCGGCGTCGAGCGCGACGGTCGAATTGACGGTCACGACCAGGCGGGACGCGCGAAGCAGCGGTCCCAGTGCCGCACCGGCGTCAAGGACCCGCACGTTCTCGTGTCCCCTGGCGATCGGCTCATAGGCATCGGGCGTCTCCGCTGGATGGGTCTTGATGACGAGGTGAACGCCGGGCATCCGGCCAATCGCCTCCGTCAGCGCACCGAGGACGTGTCGTGCCTGCGTGAACTTGCCGACGAACAGCACGACATCGCGGGTGCCTGCGCCGGTCGCGTGTCGCGCGGCCGCAATGTCCTCGGACGACAGCGCGCCGATCGTCCGCACGAGCGCATCGAGCCGCGGGCTACCGGTCACGACGAGTGAGTCGGCAGGAAAATGTCCGCGACATTCCAGGTGCGCGCGCGCGTACTCGTCGAACAGCATCGTCTGAACCGGTCGCGGAAATCCCGCATCTGTCCGGCTTGCCGGATCGGATCGCATCTCGTCTTCTTCGTGGAGGTAATTGAGCCACGAGTGATAGATGAAGCCGTGCTGCAATCCGGCGGTCGGAATTCCACGCCGCCGCGCTTCGAGGATGACCGCTCGTCCCCAGCCGCCAGCTTCCGCGTATGTGACCGCCACGTCCGGCCGGAGCGCGTCGAGCGCTGCGCCAGCCTCGTCCATCGCGCGAGCCGACCACGTCCATTGAAGGAGGATGACTCCCGCGAGCTCTTCACGAATCAGTGGCCAGGAGTCATAGGGGCCAATGCGGGCGTGTTCGCGCACGGCGTCACTCTTCCACAGCGCGCGCAGCATTGGATGGCGCTCCCGCCACAACCGATTCGAATCGACCAGTTTCGAGAGGGACGCGAGCGATTCAATCGGAATCGCCGCACCTGGATCGGTCCTCTTGATCGCCGCGTGCCACCAACGGCGTGCGCGAAAGTTTTCGGATGGTCCGAGGCTGACGTAACGGACGCGCCCCTCGGCGCGGGTCTCCAACGCCTCGAGAACAGGCCCTATGTACGATTCCGCGCTGCCTTCAGGTGCTCCTGAACGCCAGAAGGCGCGGTGCACGAACGCGGCGACCGTCCCGGGCATCGGCTGAGGGGCCTGTGCGGGTCTTGCTCGGGACAGGCGAGCGGCCAGCATCAGCGCGCGTGCGCGCACGTCCATCTTCAGGAGACGCAGCGTCACCGTCGTTGCTGACTCAGTGGGACCTCGGTAGCGAAAACCGTGCACGCGGGCAGCCTCCGGCGCGAGCGCCCGAATGACAGGCCCGCCACGAACCAGTGCCATTTCGATCGGCCGCTCGCGGCCGACGAGCGCGTCAAGCGCGGCGATCGTCCGGTGGATGGCCAGCACGATCTGCTGCTTGTGCAGGTAGAGCTCGGCGAACCACCACAGCGAGTCGCCGCGATAGGTGAAGCGGCGGCGGAGCGGCTGACCGTCGACGTCGAGGTGTCGAAGTGCCTTGATCCAGCGGTACTCGGAGGCATTAGCGGCGTCCTCCGCGCGCGCATCAAGGTAATCGGCGAGTTGCACCCGTCGGGCGCCTCTTCCGTCGTCAATCGTCAGGACGTCATCAATCATGCTGACGTCGACGTGCGCGCAGGCTGTGTGCTGGCTCGAGCCGATTCGTGAAGGACCTCCCGCGCTGCGGCAAAGACCCGGTCGGCGCCAATCAGGGCGAGGCAGTCCGGTGTGTGCCCGACGCAGCGTGCTGGTGGCAGGCGAATGCGGTTGCACGGGCTGCAGGGCAGGTCGATGCGAACGACGCGATCGTACGCGCCGCGCGGCCCGTAACGCGCGGGATCCGATGGACCGAAAACGCCGACGACCGGTGTGCCGACGGCGACTGCGAGGTGCATCGGCCCGGTGTCGCCGGTGATGAGGAGGTCGAGTCGCTCGAGGACGCCAGAGAGCGTGAGGAGGTCGATATGGCCGGCGATGTCGACGACACGCGACGGCGGAAGACTGGCCTTGGCAGTTTCGACGAGCAGCCGATCCGCCGCCCCTCCGGTCAGCACGATGGTGGCGCCGGTCGTCTCGATCAGCCGGCGAGCCACCTCGGCGAATCGCTCCGGCGGCCATTGTTTGATGGCGCGTCCACCGCTCACGTGGACGCCAATCAACGGCTGTTCAGCGGCGCCCAGCAGGCGCGACGCGTTCTCGTGTGCCTCGGCCGGCGCGACGAGGGTCGGGCTGACCTCGTCGGGTATCGCGGCGTCAAAAATCGTCGAGATCAACCGGCGCGCATTATCTGTTGTATGCGCCCGCGTGTCGTATTCGATCGAAACGTCGAGAAGCGGCCCGCCGCCACCGCTCTTGTAACCCGCCGTCCACGTCGCTCCTGACGCCGCGGCGATCAGATTGCTGCGGATATCGGGCTCGAAGTTGATAGCCAGATCGTACGCGTTGGGACGCCAGCGTCGGGCTGCGCGAACCAGCGATGGCAGCGTGTGTCCCTGACTCTCTCTGGCGAGCCACGCGGCATCGAGGGACATGACCCGGCTGACCGGATCAATCGCTCGTGCCAGATCAGCATTCCAGCTTCCGACGATCAAATCGATTTCGGCGGTGGGGGCAAGACTTCTCAGATCGGCGAGCGCTGGCAATGTCATCAGCAGGTCGCCGATCCGTTCGAGGCGGAGAGCGAGAATCCGCTTTGGCGGCTGCGGGCGTACCCGACGTCGAAACGGCCGTGCCAAGGCCGCAATCGTACCGAGGATCAGATCTGTCGTCGCCACCGCAACCCGTTCGCGGCGATCGGCAATGTGGAGTGGCATCGATCTGACGCTATCTTACCGCCACGCGATCCAGCATGACCCCGATGTTGCGATCGTCCGGGGTTCCGAGCACTTTGTGGGGATTCCAGGTTCGGGTGACCAGCCGCAGCTCGACGGGCTCTCCCGTCGCCGACGCCTGCTTGGCAAGATCCGCCGGAATCGGGAAGACGTAGGGGGTGAATCCGTTTCCGACGCGAACAGTTCCCAGAAGTTGATTCTGGAGAAAGACGCTCAGGTCCGCAGGATCGGCGGCGGGTGGCCGTCCGCCATTGCTCAGCCACAGCACGAGTTCACGGTTCGACGGGCGGATGTGCGTGATGGAAAGGTACGATGTCGGACCCGTCCACCGGAACGTATGCCCTTCGGATGTCTCCTTTGCGTGGAATCGCACGACGTTGAGGTCGTCGCCGACGCCGACATCGAAATCGAAGTCGCGGTCGGCGGCGCTCGTGTCCGGGTCGGTGAACTCGTACACACCGTACTCGAACTCTTTCTGGCGGACGAATCTCGGAAACGCGTTGAGGGGCGAATCGTACTCGGGAACCTGAAATCGCTCGCTCGCGACTGCGCGGACGCCGTAGCGCTTCGACAGCAGATCCGTGCCGCCTCCGCCGATGAACAGCACCCGCCGGTACCGCGTTCGCGCCCACTCCAGAAAAGCCGCGAGGTTGGCCTTGTCGGGCTTGACCTGATACAGGACGAGGACGTTGCGCCCGTAGATGTAGGCGAGCGGTAACGCGAGCACGTGCACATCGCTGCCGGTGTCGCGCGACTCCGCGATTACGAGGTCGTCGTCGCCGATCGTCTTTGCAAGCTGTTCCAGTTTCGGGATCAGGCCGCTATACTCCGTGTGCTGAACCACCGGTCGGCTGACTCGGACGTAGTAGCCGGCGAGCAGCACGATGAACAGGACTCGCAGCGCGGTGCGGGTCGAGCCGGTCAGCGTGCGCGGCAATCGAACGCCGCTGAGCACCGCAGTGGACGCAAAGATGAGCGCACCCGGGAGGATCACCGGTAGGAACCGGCGCGTCATCCAGAAATGATTCGGAACGATCCTGATCTTGTAGAAAAGAAAACACGCAAAGATCACCACCGTGCTGATCAACGCGGGGTCGCGGAAAAATCGACGCGACAGGAGCGCAAGGCCGATCAATGCGGCGATGAGGGCGGGGAGCGTGAAGTACCAGTTGGTGAACGTTCGCAGTGCCTCAGCGTCGTGGATCGCGAGTTTTCCTGCCTGGTGGCGGAAGATGAGCGCGTACACCGCCAGCACCCAGGTGCCGGCAACGATTGCGATCGGGACCCACGGGCCGAGCGCCTTGATCGCTTCCGGAAGGCGCCACGACAGCGCGAGCAACGCGAGCGCAGTCAGCGCGACCATGATCAATGCCCACGATTCCCAGGTCGGCAGCGTCTGCAGAAACAGAATGGGACCGGCTGCATACGCGCGAAGCGGCCCCAGCAGGTACGCCACCGCGGCTCCGGCCACGACCACAAATGTGGCGACGAAGCTCGGGCGCGCGCGCTGACCGCTGAAAGCGCCGAGCGCAAGCCCCGCTGCCACTCCCATAATTCCGAGTACGACGTCGAACCGCAGGAACAGCAGCAGCCCGAGCAGCGCTCCGGCGACGGGGGCGAAGAACGGATCGCCATCGACGTGCGCGCGCGCGTTGGCCAGAAGCGCGGCAAAGAGCAGCGCCTGCATCACGACCTCGGCGTTTGGATATTTCGCAAACCACACCGTGATGACATGGAGCGCCAGCAGTCCCGCCGCGGCCGCGCCTACGGCGCGGCCTGCCAGACGCGCCCCCGCGAAGTAGACGGCCAGGAGGCCGAGGATCGCCCACACGCCGACCGTCCGCCGGGCGCCGGTCAGCCCGTCGATGCCATATCCGATCGCGATCGAAGCGGGAAAGAGATGGGGAAACTGTCCCACCACCGTGCCGCGCTCGACATCCTGGACGAAGAAGCCCATGAACCGCAGCGAGTCGTAGTCGGTGGTGTGGTACGAGGGAAAGAACAGGTCCCGGGCAAACGGGGGCACCGAAGCGACGACGGGATCATGAATGACAAGCGCGCCACGCTGCGCGATCTGCACCCCTTCGTTGATGTAGGTCCCAGGATCCTTGCCGCCGATGATGTATTCCGAGGGAGGAAAGAACCTCCAGATCCCGAGCGCGACAAGCGCGATCGGCACGAGCGCGGTGCACGTGACACGCTTCGCCGCGCGGCCAAGCCGCAGTCGTCCACGCGCGACGATCGCGCACGCGGCAAGAACGACGATGTCCGCAACCAGAAGCCGGCCAAAGCTGTAGCGATGAAAAGCGGCGAGACCGATGACGGCGCCAAGGGACAGAGCGAGGCTGAGGACGATGGCCCAGAAGCCGCGCTCCTCCGCGTCGAGCTCGGCACGCCGGTCGCGATCCAGCCACGGCAGCCTGAAAACTGCTGCGCCGGGCAGCCACCCAATCAGCGCCAACTGTGCGAATTGAATCAGAGTCGCCACGACGGACAAGGGGAAAGAGACAAGGGAAAAGGCAAACGGCAAAAGGCAAAAGGAAAAGGTGAAACGGCGAAATCTCGCACGGTGTTATCTCTGCGCGAGCGCCCCCGCAACGATCTCGATCGCGTCTGGAGGGAGCGACGGGTAGAGCGGCAGCGAAAAGATTTCATCGCAGACCCGGTTGGCCACGGGGCAGTCCGCGGGCTGCTCTGCCGCGAGCGCCGGCTGCTTTGGAATGGGCACCGGATAGTGAATCAGCGTCTCGACGCCCGCCTCCCGCAGCCTGTTCTGCACGTCCTGCCGTGAGGTCGATTGGACCGGGAACAGGTGGTACACGTGGCCTTCGTCCAGGAGCGGCGGAACCGTCACGCCGGTTGCGCCAGACAGGCGTCCACGGTACTCGGCCGCGAGTGCTCTGCGTCTCGACGTCCACCCCGCGAGCAGCGGAAGGCGAGCTCGAAGGACGGCCGCCTGCATTTCGTCGAGCCGCGAGTTCACGCCGAACTCACCATGATGGTATCGGTCCGTTTGTCCGCCGTTCCTCAACCGCCGCGCGCGGGCGGCGAGATTGGCATCGGCGGTGGTGATCGCTCCGCCGTCACCGAGCGCGCCAAGATTCTTGGTCGGATAGAAACTGTACGCGGCGGCGGCACCGAAGCTGCCAACCGGCTTGCCGGCGCACGTCGCCAGATGTGCCTGGCAGCAGTCCTCGACGATGGCGAGGTGGTGTCGCTCGGCGATCGCGGCGATGGCAATCATATCCGCCGGCTGTCCGTAAAGATGGACCGGCAGAATGGCCGCGGTGCGCGACGTCACGGCGGCCGCGGCCGCTTTCGGATCCAGGGTGAGTCGATCGGGGTCGATATCGGCAAAAACGGGACGCGCGCCGACCATCATGATCGCGAGCGCGGAGTACGCCGCGGAGAGCGGCGAGGTGATGACCTCGTCGCCGCGGCCGATTCCGAGCGCACGCAGCGCAATGGCCAGAGCGTCCGTGCCGGTGCCGACGCCGACGGCGCTCGGCGCCCCTGACGCGCCGGCGAATTCGCGTTCGAACGCTTCCAGCTCCGGTCCCAGAATGAACCAGCCGCGCGTGATGACGCGATCGATGCCTTCACGGACGGCCTGCGCGTCCTCGCCAGGCGTCAACTGCAGAAATGGAATCACCGATGTGTCCGTGAGCTGATCTCGATCGTTTGAATGCAGGAACGGCGGTGGCCGGCGCAGCGCAGCCTCTGCTCGCTACGTAAACCGGTCATCCGCGCTCCCTCGGAGGCGGAGGCAGCGCGTCGGCCGTCATCCGCGGCGCGAGGCGGCGCGTGTGCTCCCGTCGCACCACGAGCGCGACCCAGAGCGCGGCCACGTCGATCGCGGTCTTGAAGAGCCGGCGGAAGTTGAAGAACTGCGACTTGCCATACACCCGGTGGTAATGATGGACAGGGACCTCGGCGACCTTGAATCCAGCGTCCTGGATTTTCTTCATCATCTCCAGACAGATGACGCCGCTGCTCGTTTCGAGAGAGACACGATCGAAAATCGAGCGTCGCAGCAGACGGAAGTCGCAGTCAACGTCGCGAATCTTCAATCCAAACAGCAGCTTCACCGTGTGATGGTAGATCCGTCCGATCAGAATGCGGTGCACGGGATCGGATCGGCTGATTTTGTACCCGTTGACCAGGTCGATATCGCTCGTGAGCGCGTTCCACAGCAGCGTCATCTCGGAAGGATCGTACTGTGCGTCGCCGTCGGTGTAGAACACGAGGTCTCGGGTGGCGGCGGCGAATCCGCTTCGCAATGCCGCGCCGTAGCCTCGGTTCTCGCCGTGATGGACCGCTCTGACTTCCGGATAGGTGCGCGCCAGCTCGTCGACGATCTGCGCGGTCGCATCGCGGCTGCCATCGTTCACCACGATCACTTCGAAATTCGACGTCAGGCCGGCCGCGGTCTGTCGCGCGGCGATCACGAGGCTGGCAATCGTCCCGCTGTCGTTGTACGCGGGAAAGAAGATGCTGAGCCCCGGCTGCCTGCTGGGTGGCTGCTGCATGGCGGAGCCGTAAATCTTAGCTGGGCAGTGATTTGAAGGCAAGGGCTCGGCTGTAGGCGAATTCGAATCGCTCGGCTGCCCGATCCCACCCGAACAAGTGCTCGACAGAGGCACGCGCGCGTGTCCCGATCTCGCGCCCGCGCCCAGGGTTCTCGAAGAGCGCTCGCATCGCCGCGGCAATGGCCCGCCCGTCGCGCTCCGGGACGATGACGCCAGTTCGTCCGTCCTCGACGACCGAGCCGATGCCGCCGGCGGCGGTGGTGATGAGCGGTGTCGCCGACGCCATCGCCTCGAGCACGACGTTAGGCAGCCCGTCGACGTTGCCGCTGTCGTCACGAACCGAGGGCGCGCAGATCACGTCGGCTGCGGCAAAGTATTCGCCCACCCGATCCTGGGATTGATTACCCAGAAATCGAATCCGCTCCCATACGCCCACGGTCCTGGATCGTTCCTCGAGCTCGTCGCGAAGCGTGCCCTCGCCCGCGATGGCCAGCACGGCTCCAGGTACGTCCGCGAGCGCGTCGATCACGTACTCGAAACCTTTTTTCCGGACCAGCCGGCCGGCCGCGACACACAGCGGCACTCGCTCCCCCACGTTCAGCTCCCGGCGTCGTTCTGCTCGTACGTTCGCATCAGGATGAAACCGATCGACGTCGACGCCGTACGGCACGGTTTCAATGCGTGCCGGATCGGCCCCGAGCCCGACGGCGCGCTGCGCCAGATCATCACTGCATGCGGTGACGAAACCGGCGCGGCGGAACGCTCGTCGCGCGGCAATTCTCGCCGGGATAAAACGCTCCGCGACGAACACGTCGGACCCGTGTAGGCTGACGACGAGCGGCAACGACGGTGCGGCGAGCGCCGCAGTGACTCCGCCCGGCACCACCCAGTGGCCATGCATGACGGTCGCGCGATGTCGCCGGGCGACCAGCCTCGCTTCCCGCCATCCCGCCGCCAGCGCCAGCGGCGCCGCTGCATACGCAGCGCCGCGAAGGCTGACGTCCGCACGCATTGCCGCGGCGTATCCGAACACGTTCAACGAACGGACGGGGGCGTACCGATAGAAGTGGAATTGGATTCCGTGTTCCGCGGCCGGTCTCGCGACGAGCGGGTGCCACGGCGCCACGACGTGAACCTCGTGCCCGCGCGCCGCAACCGAGCGCGCGATCGGCTCCATGAAGGTGCCGACGCTGTCGCCGGGGAATCGCGGGTACGACGTCGTTACCATCACGACGACGTGTCGCATAATCGATGGCTGCCCTTAGCGTCGCAAGCCGCGCAGCGTGAGACGCCACGGCATCACCAGGGATTCCACGAGGACGTTCGACGAGAGCTTCGATTGTCCCTGACGCCGTTCCACGAAGATGATGGGCACCTCGGTGATGCGGGATCCATTTCTCGCGGCATTGAACAGCATTTCGACGAGGAACGCGTAGCCATCCGACACCATCGTATCGAGCGGCAGCCGCGCCAGCGCCTCACGCCGCCAACACCGATACCCACTCGTGCAGTCGGCGGCAGACAGGCCGGTCACGGTTCGAATATATCGGTTCCCGAACGCACTCAGAAAGATGCGATGCAGCGGCCAGTTGACGACGCTGACGCCGTTCAGATAGCGCGAACCGATGACGAGATCCGCGTGATCGGCCGCGGCGGTCATCGCCGGAAGGTATTCCGGGTTGTGCGACAGGTCGGCGTCCATCTGGCAAATCAGTTCGGCATCGGTCGTCGCGATCGCGTGACGCAGCCCGTCGATGTACGAACGCCCGAGGCCCCGTTTGCCGGTCCTGTGCATTACTTCGATTCGCCCGGGATACTCAGTCGCGAGTGCGTCTGCGACCTGGCCC
>Ga0207661_10003682_pt1 | contig 10681 bp, 10 predicted proteins | sample KBSC713LmetaG_FD_184337 | JGI IMG/M metagenome (GOLD analysis project Ga0207661, IMG submission 184337) | Corn rhizosphere microbial communities from Kellogg Biological Station, Michigan, USA - KBS C7.1-3L metaG (SPAdes) (version 2) | ecosystem: Host-associated > Plants > Roots > Rhizosphere ... | reverse complement strand
GCAACCATCTTACGTGCCTTGCGCAGGCGCTCCGTAGGGAGGCAGCGCCCGCCGCAAAAATGGCTTCTCTCAGTCCACTTGCAGGCGTACGATCAAGCTCCATGAACTCCAGCCCCGCTAGCGATCTCCGGCGAATTCAAATTCCCTGCGGTCCCGACGAGATCACGCCGGACTGCCTGACCGCCATACTCCGCCAGTCCAGAGTCTTGCGCGAGAGCGCAGTCGAGCGCGTGGATGTCACCGCGGTGCCGGCCGGAAGCGGGTTCGTGGGACAGGCCGCGCACCTGAGACTGACATACGATCGGCCAGAGGCCCTCGCGCCGGCCGAGATGTTCGCCAAGCTCTCCTCGGCGGATGGGACGGTGCGCGCGAAGCTTAAGTCATTGGGTTTGTACGAAACCGAGGCTGGGTTTTACAGCGACCTGGGCGGAGAGTTCCTGGTGCGTGTTCCTCGCGCGTACGCCTCCCACTACGATGCCGAAACCGGCGAGTGCCTGCTGCTGCTGGAGCACATCGGGCATCTGCGTTTCGGTGACAACCTCGTCGGCTCCACGCTGGCCGAGGCGCGCCTGGTCATTACGAGCCTGGCGCGCATGCAGGCGCATTTTTGGAACAGCGACCGGCTGAAACGCTGCGGCTGGTTGCGTGATTCCGCGAGCGACATCGCCGGCGGCCATCTCGATGTACCATGCACTGCTGCCGGTCTTTGAACAGCGCTGGGCGGCAACCGCCTCGGCGGAAACCATCCTGGCCGCGCGTACCTTCGCAGAGTGCATGCAGGCGTGGTTCAACAACATCGCGGCCGGCCCGTTCACGCTCACGCACGGAGATTGCCGCCCCGACAACTTCGCCTTCGACGGCAACGGCGACCTGGTTCTCTTCGACTGGCAGACCGCGCGACGCTGCACCAACACCCGCGACCTGGCTTTCTTCATGGCAGTCTCATTGCCGGTCGAGCTGCGTCGCGCCCACGAGGAAGACCTTCTCCGCCTCTATCACGACACGCTCCTGGGCGCAGGCGTCCGTGGCTACTCCATGCCGCAGCTGCGGACGGACTATCGCCGCTCGCTTGGCTCGGCCCTCATCTCGGGCGTCTTTGCCGGGGCGATGCTGGACTTTTCCAGCGACCGCGGCCTGCAGCTCATCACCGCCATTTGCGAACGCGTCGGAGCGGCCCTGGAAGACCACGAATTCGCGGCATGGCTCCCGGGGTATCTGGAAACCACGCCGTTGGAAGCCTGAGGACGCCCGTTCCGAGACCGGTGACCTCGAAAACCGTCCCGTTGACCCAACCCGTCAAACCCGGTAAACTACTCTAGTTTGGCGATTCCTGCCTGTGGCCGTGGTGCCAACCGCTCGCTCTGTTGAAGAGTCTGTCTGGGCTTGAGCGTACCGCGGTACGGAGTTTCCGCCCGAGCTATTTTGGTTATTGGAGCGCGCCGAGCGTGCCGCTCTGGAGGATTTATGTACGCGGTTCTACGCACCGGTGGAAAGCAATACCGTGTCGCTCCCGGCGACGTGGTCAAGATCGAGACGGTCTCGCCCTCTGAGGACAACACCATTGAATTCAGCGACGTACTGGCCGTTTCCGGCGACAAGGGCATTCTCAAGCCTGGCTCTGCCAAGGTGACGGCCGAGATCGTGGGTGACGGCCGCGGCGACAAGATCCTCGTCTTCCATCTCAAGCGGAAAAAGCAGTACAAGAAGATGCAGGGACACCGGCAGAATTTCACCGAGGTGCGCATCAAGGCCATTGAGGCCGACGGCGTCACCTACTCGGCAGAAAAGAACTAGCCCTTAGCCTTCAGCCCTCAGCTTCAATCGCTGCGGGATGCAAACATCGACACGTAAAACCGGCTGATGGCTGATAGCTGACGGCTGATAGCTGAAAGGAACTCGGCAATGGCACATAAAAAGGGTGGAGGCAGCTCCACAAACGGACGCGACTCGAATGCGCAGCGGCTGGGCGTGAAAGCCTTTGCCGGCGAACTGGTAACCGGCGGATCGATCATCATGCGCCAGCGCGGCACCAAGATCAAGCCGGGCCCGAACGTGGGCATCGGCTCCGACGACACGCTCTTTGCAAAAGTGAGCGGCCGCGTGATCTTCACCGACCGCGGAAACCGTGGACGCTTCGCATCGATCGAGCCGGCCGCAGCCGAGTAAGCTCGGTCCACATTTAAATCGAGACAGAAAAGCCGCGGTTTGCCCGCGGCTTTTCTGCGTCTGAGGCTGGCCAGGCTCTATGCCGCTCGAGGAAGCACCCGGGCCTCTTCGCAGCGGTCGCAATTCCCGCATGGACCCTCGTAGCTATCGCCGAAGTAGTGCAGCAGATACTCCCGCCGGCAGGACGACCGCCACTCCGCATAGGTCTGCATCTGTTGCAGCCGCCGCTTGCGCAGGTCTTTCTGGAATTTCTGCTTCTCCGCCGCCGACTCAATAATCTCCGCCAGGGGACGCGTGCTCGCCGCCTCAATCTCGCCGCTCTCCAGTCGCCGCAAGCCTCGGTCTCCTCCAGCTTCTGCAGTAGCCCCACCAGCTTGCGCGCGTTGATCCCGGTCTTCTCCACGATTTGGTCTCGCGGCATGGGGCCTTTATGCGTCTGCACGGCCTTGTACACGGCCTCCAGTCCCTCGGAGTCGACGTGCGCCGGACCGGTTTTGAACTGCTGTGCCGAGATATCTTCAGGCCGGTAGAACAGCACCGCCTCCGCCGGCGCGCCATCGCGCCCTGCCCGCCCGATCTCCTGGTAGTACGCATCGAGCGAGTCGCTCACGTCGGCATGGAAAACGAACCGGATATCCGCCTTGTCCACCCCCATGCCAAACGCGTTGGTGGCCACGATGACAGGCGCCTCGCCCTGCATGAACTTGTTCTGAATCTCTTCGCGCTGCCTGGCTTTCAACCCGCCGTGATAGAACAGCGCGGGAACTCCCATGCGCTGCAGATCGGCGGCAATGTCTTCAGCGTGTTTGTGCGTCGCCACGTAGACGATGCCTGGCTTCTCGGCGAACTCGACGCGCCGCAGCAGCGACTCGCACTTGTCATCCTGGGATGAGAACTGGTCGACCCGCAGCGAGATATTCGGCCGGTCGAACCCGTGCACCAGCACTCGAGGATTCTTCAGTCCCAGCCGCTGCACGATTTCCGCACGGGCCTCTTTTGACGCCGTAGCCGTCATGGCCAACACCGGCGGATGCCCCAGCGTCTCGACCACTTGCGCCAGCCCGAGGTAATCCGGCCTGAAGTCGTGCCCCCACTGGCTGATGCAGTGCGCCTCATCAATCGCAATCAGAGACACGTCGGCTGCCTTCAGCCGCTCCACTGTCTCCGGCTTACGCAACTGCTCGGGCGCGAGGAAGATGTACTCCACCTTACCCTGCTCGATGCGATCGAGCACCTCGCGTTGTTCGCTGGCCGACAGAGTCGAGTTCACCACTGCCGTCGCTTCGAGCTTCGAGGCGTCGATGGAGTCTGCCTGGTCTTTCTGCAGGGCGATCAGCGGCGACACGATGACGGTCGAGCCCTCAAGCAGCGCCCCGGCAATCTGGTAGACCGCAGACTTGCCGGACCCAGTGGGTTGGACGAGCACGGTGTCGCGCCCATCCAGTAGCGACTGGATGGCGTCATGCTGTCCTGGCCGAAGCGATTTGAATCCGAGCAGATTCTTCGCGGCGGATGCGATGTCGATGACCTTGGAGTTTGTTTTAGGCATATGGATTCTACTTGTTGTGTATGTGCGGGTGTTCGGTTATATCGGCACTGTCGAATGGGGTGCCCGTCAGGCTTTACAAATGCGGATTTCGCAACGAACCGGGCCTGCCAGGGCAGCTTCAGACATTTGATTCGAAGCAATTTCGGGTCTACGCGATGCTTCCCACCTTCAAAGTAGCTAAGGCGATTGACTAAAGGCCTTCGGCTCAGAGCGCCGCCCCCTGCAACTTTCGTGAAAGGTCGGGAAAGCGACATTCCGCGCTATAATCCCTCATCACTCACCATCGCGCTCGCGGAGGCCCTTATGAATCCACTTCTTCTGATCCCCGTGGGGATCGTTGCCCTTTTTCTGTTGACCATCATTTTGGGCAGCTTCTTTACCGTCAGCACATCTCAGGTCGCCATCGTGACGCGCTTTGGCAAGTTTCTGCGCGTAGCCGAGCCCGGCCTCAACTGGAAGATGCCCTACATCGACAAAGTGAGCGGTACGGTCAGCCTGCGGGTGAACCAGATCAGCCTCACCATGGAAACCAAGACGAAGGACAACGTATTCGTCACCATTCCGATTTCGGTGCAGAACCGCGTCCGTCCCGAAAAGGCATTCGACGCGTATTACAAGCTGGCCAATCCTTCGCAGCAGATCCAGTCGTATGTCGAACAGGTCATTCTCGGTCACGTCCCGGGCATGACGCTGGATGAGGTCTTCGCCTCGCAATCCAGCATCGCCCTCGCCGTCAAGCAGGAACTCGATGCCGATATGGCGGCCTTCGGCTACGAAATCGTCAACGTGCTGGTCACCGACATCGTCCCGGACGCCAAGGTGAAGTCTGCCATGAACGACATCAACGCCGCCCAGCGCGAGCAGGTGGCCGCCAACGCGCGCGGTGAAGCGGAAAAAATTCTCGTGGTGAAGAAAGCGGAAGCCGAGGCGGAAAGCAAGGCTCTTCAGGGGCAGGGCATCGCCAACCAGCGCCGGGCGATTATTGAAGGGCTGCAGACGTCGGTCGAGCAGTTCCAGCGCGCCGTTGAAGGCGCTACGGCCAAGGAAGTGATGCAGCTCGTGCTGGTGACCCAGTATTTTGACACCCTGAAGTCAATTGGCGAAAACGACAAGACGAACACGCTGTTCCTGACCCATTCGCCGGGGGCGGTGAAGGACGTGTCGGATCAGATTTTCGATTCGATGCTGGTGGCGGAACGAGCGACTGCGCTGAGCCGCTGACGTCGTCTTGCCGGTCTGGGCTCCGGCACGTTTAGACTGGAGCCCGGACCGGAGCCCTGCCAATGTCCTACATTCTCGCCCTTGACCAGGGCACGACCAGCTCGCGCGCCATCCTCTTTGACCAGGCCGGCGCCATCGCCGCCGTCGCTCAGAAAGAATTCCAGCAGTTCTATCCGCAGGCCGGGTGGGTCGAACACGACCCGATGGAAATCCTCACCAGCCAGATGACCTGCGCGGTCGAAGCACTGGGCAAAGCCGGCGCCCGCCCGCGCGACATCGCCGCCATCGGCATCACGAACCAGCGCGAGACGGTGATTGTGTGGGAGCGCGAGACCGGCCGTCCGATTCATCCAGCAATCGTGTGGCAGGATCGCCGCACCGCTGCCGTGTGCGCGGAACTCGAAGCGAGCGGCGCCGGCGATGACATTTCATCGCGGACGGGACTGGTCATCGATCCCTATTTCTCTGCCACGAAGATCCGGTGGATCCTCGACAATGTTCCCGGCGCACGAGCGCGCGCCGAGCGCGGAGAGCTCGCATTCGGCACCGTCGACTCGTGGCTCATCTGGCATTTGACTAGCGGCCAGCGCCACGTCACCGACATGACCAACGCCTCGCGCACCTTGCTGTTCAATGTTGTGGAAGGCCGCTGGGATCCCGCGCTGCTTCGACTCTTCTCGATTCCCGAATCTCTTCTTCCCGACGTCGCCTGGTCGAGCGAGCGGGTGGGCGAAGTCACGACCACGCTCGGCCTTGGCGGAGTCTCCATCGCGGGAATTGCCGGCGACCAGCAGGCCGCCCTCTTCGGCCAGCTCTGCTGGCAGCCCGGCGAGGCCAAGAACACTTATGGCACCGGCTGTTTCCTGCTGCAGAACATCGGTACCAGATTTGTCCGCTCGAAGCACAAGCTGATTACGACGATTGCCGCGAGCGCGCAACGCCGGCTGGAGTACGCGCTGGAGGGCTCGATCTTTATTGGGGGAGCGGTCGTGCAGTGGCTGCGCGATAATCTGCGCCTTATCGGCTCGTCCGCAGAGGTGGAGTCGCTCGCCGCGGCGGAGACGGACGCCGGCGGGCTCATCTTCGTGCCCGCATTTGTCGGACTGGGCGCGCCTCACTGGGATCCGCATGCGGGCGGCTTGCTCATCGGGCTGCGCCGCGATACGCGCCCCGGGCATATTGCCCGCGCCGCACTCGAGAGCATTGCCTTCCAAGTAGGTGACGTGCTTGAGGCTGTGCGCAGCGAGACCGGCGAAGCGCTCGCGGCCCTGCGCGTCGATGGCGGCGCGGCCGTCAACGACCTTCTCATGCAATTCCAGGCCGATATTCTGGGCGTGCCGGTGGTGCGGCCGCAGGTGACGGAGACGACCGCGCTCGGGGCGGCGTACCTGGCCGGACTGGCCGTCGGGTTCTGGCACAGCGCCGACGATCTGCGCAGCCTGCGCGCCGGCGACACACGATTCGAGCCGCGCATGGATCGCGATGAAGCTGGCCGCCGCCTTGCCCGCTGGCAGCGAGCCGTCGAGCGATCCAAAGCCTGGACGGAATAGGATCCCGCCTGTCGCAACCCGGGCTACGAACTGTGAAGTGACAACGGAAAACTGAGGATTGAAAACATGCCATCCCAATGCACCCACACAGCCGATCACGTGAAGCATGTGCAGCCACACTCGCATGGCTGCGAGGATTGCCTCAAAACCGGCGACTCCTGGGTCCACCTGCGCATGTGCCTCGAGTGCGGGCATGTCGGCTGCTGCGACTCCTCGAAAAACCGCCACGCGCGCGCACACTTCCACTCGACGCAGCACCCCATCATTCAGTCCGCCGAGCGCGGCGAAGACTGGCGCTGGTGCTACATCGACGACACCTATCTCTGAATCGCGATTGGCCGGACAGTCACCGTCTCGGTGCAGGCCGGCGAGCGGAGAATGTTCGCCGCGTCAGTCCGCCGAACGTGGTACTCTGCGGCGGGATCTGAAAACGCTTACTCATGGCGCGCCGATGTATCCACGCGTCTGTTGCAACGAAGAGTCCACAGGGGAGAACGGATTCATGCATTCGGAAGAAGAGCAGGCCGCTACTTTTTGCCTCACCCGCCGCGAAGCCCTGCAGGGCATCGCCACCGCCGCTGCCGCATCGTTCCTTGGGAGCTCTGCCTGGGCTGAGGGCGTGCCGCAGCCTGGTTCCGGCTCAAGCCCCGGCAGCGATCGGCTGCAGCCGTTCAACACGGATTGGCGCTTCCATCGCGGCGACACCCCGGGCGCGGATACGGCGGCCTTCGATGACGCGGAATGGCGCACGCTCGACCTGCCGCACGACTGGATGATCGAAGACATCCCGGGCGCTACCGAGGATCGCGACGCCATCTGGAGCCGTGGCACCGACCCGTTGCGCAATGGGCCCTTCGACCTTTATGCCAGCGAGGGGCAGGGTGCTACTGGCTGGACGGTGGGCGGCGTCGGCTGGTACCGAAAAGCGTTTCAGGCTCCGCAACTCCCGTCCGGCGGCAAGATCGAGATGCGGTTTGAGGGCGTCTACATGAATGCAGATGTGTGGCTCAACGGCACACATCTCGGCAATCACCCCTACGGCTATACCGGATTCGCATTTGATCTGACGCCGCACTTGAAACCAGGCGCGAATACACTTGCGGTGCGCGTGAACAACACGGGCAAGAACAGCCGCTGGTACTCGGGGTCGGGCATTTACCGCAAGGTATGGCTGAGCATTGCGGGGCCGGTGCGCATCCCGCAGTACGGCGTTTACGTGACCACGCCCGAAGTGTCGAAGAACGCGGCTACAATCAAGATCGAAACTGCTATCGAGAACGGCTCCGCGAGCGCGCGGGCGGTGACGCTGCGCGTACGGCTGGTCGATGCCGGCGGCAACACCGTCGCCGAATCGCAATGCAAAGCGCGGCTCACGCCCATGACCTTGTCGGTGCAGGTCAAGAATCCGCGCCTGTGGTCGCCGGCCGATCCGCATCTCTATCGTCTCGAAGCGACCGTCGAAATTGATGGACAAACTGCCGATGAAACCGCTGTGACCGTCGGGCTCCGCAAGGTGGAGATCGACGCCGCAAACGGTCTGCGCATCAATGGCGAGAATCTCAAGCTGCGTGGCGGGTGCGTCCATCACGACAACGGCGCTCTTGGGTCGGCCTGCATTGCGCGCGCCGAGGAACGCCGCGTCGAGCTGCTCAAGGCCAGCGGCTTCAACGCCATCCGAACCAGCCACAATCCGCCGTCGCCGGACTTTCTCGACGCCTGCGATCGGCTGGGGATGCTGGTGATTGACGAGGCCTTCGACTGCTGGACGCGCGGCAAGAATCCGCAGGATTACAACCTCTATTTCAAGGACTGGTGGCAGCGTGACATTGAAGCGATGGTCAAGCGCGACCGCAACCATCCGAGCATCGTTCTGTGGAGCATCGGCAACGAGATTGCCGAACGTGCCGAGCCCGAAGGCGTTGCGATAGGCCATCAGCTCGCGGCCCACGTCAAGCAGTTCGACGCCACGCGCCCGGTCACCGCCGCCATCTGCGCGCCCTGGGATCATCCGAAGCAGACCTGGAAAGACATGCAGTCGGCTTTCACCTACCTTGATGTGGGCGGCTACAACTACGAGTTGGCACAGTACGCGCCCGATCACGCCGAGTTCCCCCAGCGCGTCATGGCCGGTACCGAGTCGTTCCCGATGCAAGCCTATGAAAACTGGAAAGCCATCGACGCCAGCCCCTGGGTTATCGGCGACTTCGTGTGGACCGCGATCGACTACATGGGCGAGTCCGGCATCGGACACGTCTCCATTTCGCAGGCCGCTGACACTTCCGGCTTTTCAGAGTTCTACCCTTGGTTCAACGCCTACTGCGGCGACATCGATCTCGTCGGCAACAAGAAGCCGCAGTCGTACTTCCGTGACGTGGTGTGGGGCCGCAGCAAGGTGGAGATGGCCATCGAACGGCCCATTCCAGCCGGGTACAAGCAGCACGTAAGCCTGTGGGGCTGGCGCGACGAGCTGCGCAGCTGGACCTGGCCCGGGCGGGAAGGCGCGCCGCTGAAGGTGCGTGTCTACAGCCGCGCCGACGAGGTGCGGCTCTATTTGAACGGCAAACCGGCCGGCACGGCGCAACTGACGGAAAAGGATCAGCTCACGGCTGCGTTCGATGTGCCGTACGAGGCCGGTGAGCTGAAGGCCGTCGCTCTCAACCACGGCCAGGAAGTGGGATCGATTTCGTTCGCAACGGCCGGAGCTCCCGCGCGGCTCGTGCTTACGCCTGACAGGCGCCAGATCCGCGCCAGCCGCGATGACCTCTCCTACGTGATGGTCACGCTCGTCGATGCGGAAGGACGCGCTGTTCCGGATGCAAGCCTGCCAGTGCAGTTCACCGTAAGCGGAGCGGGCGAGCTGGCGGCCGTCGGCAATGGCAATCCCAAAGATGCCTCGAGCTTCCGGCAGCCACGTCGCCGCCTGTTTCACGGCGCATGCCTCGCGGTGCTGCGGCCATCAGGCCAGGCCGGTGAGATCACGCTGCGCGCGGAAGCGCCCGGGCTTGATGCTGCATCGATTGTGGTCAGGATCGCATGATCGGCGCGGCTCGGAGTTCGAGCTCCGAGCCGGCGCACTCGAGCCGAGCTTTGTAACAGGGCAGGACTTCAGAGCTTTGTGAAACTCGTTCCTGCACCGCGCCTGGCAGGGCTGAAGCCCCGTTCGATGTAAAGAGCGGCTTTTCGGCCCAACTGAAGTCGTGCCTTTTTCAAAAGAGCCCATGCGCGCCATGTTTCAGGAAGCCGAGTCGACGTGCTGCAAACAGCGCACGGAAAGTGGTGGATTGCTGCCGCTCCTCACCTTATCGCTCCTGCCGAGTAAACGTCAGCGAAGCCGAGTTGATGCAGTAGCGCAGCCCCGAGGGCCCGGGCCCGTCGGGAAACACGTGACCAAGGTGGCCACCGCAGCGCGCGCACGTGACCTCGATGCGGTGCATGCCGAAGCTGTGATCGTGATGCTCCTCCACGGCGGTCGAATCGGCGGGGATCATGAAGCTCGGCCAGCCGCAATGGGAGTCGAACTTGGCGCCGGAGTTGAACAGCAGCGCGCCGCAACCGGCGCAGTGATAATCGCCGGTGTCGTGGTTTTGCGTGAGCGCGCCTGTGAAGGGCCGCTCCGTGCCCTTCTGACGCAGCACGTGATACTGCTCCGGGGTCAGGCTGGCCTGCCACTCGGCTTCCGATTTCGTCAGCTTTTCAGGGGAAGAAGACATAATCGCTCCCTAGCTTTGGATGATCGAACCGGTGTGTGGGTCGCGCCGTCATCCTGCTGGTCGGGGGTGCGGCGCAGAATCGGTGGGCCAGCAAGGGTCCGCTCAGATCTCGGCGATGACGTCGATTTCGACCAGGATATCGCCGGGCAGCCGGGCAGCCTGCACCGTGGTCCGCGCCGGTGGAGTGACGCCCTGCGGAGCCAGGTACTGCGCATACACCGCATTCATCGCGGCAAAGTCATTCATGTCCTTGAGGAAGACCGAGGCTTTGACTGCCTTGTTCATGCTCGTGCCGGCGGCTTCGAGGATGGCCTTCAGGTTTTCCATCACCCGCGTGGTCTGCTCGGCAATGCCGCCTTCCACGATCTTTCCCGTGGCAGGATCGAGCGGCCCCTGCCCGGCGGTGAATACGAGGTTGCCTACGCGAATGCCTTGCGAGTAGGGCCCGAGGGCCGCCGGTGCACTGGAAGTGGAGACGCGATCTT
>Ga0207661_10003680_pt1 | contig 10689 bp, 10 predicted proteins | sample KBSC713LmetaG_FD_184337 | JGI IMG/M metagenome (GOLD analysis project Ga0207661, IMG submission 184337) | Corn rhizosphere microbial communities from Kellogg Biological Station, Michigan, USA - KBS C7.1-3L metaG (SPAdes) (version 2) | ecosystem: Host-associated > Plants > Roots > Rhizosphere ... | reverse complement strand
GTCGGGTCGAGAGGCTCCGCGAGCGTCTCGAAGAGTCGCTCCTCGTCTCGAATCCGGCGAACGTCCGCTACCTCTCCGGCCTCGAGAGCTCGAACGCCGCGCTCTTCGTCGAGCCCGACCGCGTGCGCCTCTACACCGACTTCCGCTACGCGGAGACGGCCCGCACGATCGACGGCTTCGAGTTCGTCGACGCGAAGCACGACCTCTTTCAGACCCTGTCCGAGCAGCTGTCCGGGACGATCGGCTTCGAGGCGCGGTGGCTGAGCTTCGAGCACTACTCGCGGCTTCACGCCGGCGGCATCGAGCCCGTGCCGCGGTACGGCCTCGTCGAGGAGCTGCGCGCGGTCAAGGACGAGGACGAGCTCGACGCGATCCGGCGAGCGGCGGTGGCAAGCAACACGGCGTTCGAGCGCTTCGCCGACGAGGGCGACGTCATCGGCCGAACCGAGCGCGAGCTTGCGTGGCGGTTCGAGCAGTTCCTGCACGAGGCGAACGCCGATGGCGTCGCGTTCGCGGTGACGATGGCGTCGGGGCCCAACTCTGCGAAGCCGCACACGGAGCTCAGCGATCGTGTTGTCGAGCCCGGTGACGTGCTGCTCGTCGACGCGGGCTGCATGGTCGACGGCTACTGCTCCGACTGCACGCGCACGTTCGCGACAGGGCCGCTCCCCGACGAGCTCAGGCGCGCGTACGAGGTGTGCCTCGAGGCGGAACTCGCGGGACTCGATGCGGTACGGCCCGGCGCTTCGGGGCCGGGAGTCGACTCCGCCGCGCGTGACCGGATCGTTGCTGCCGGTCTTGGTGAGGCGTTCGGCCACGGCCTCGGGCACGGCGTCGGTCTCGTCGTCCACGAGGCTCCCCGGCTCGCGCAGGAGTCTCGGAGCGTGCTCGAGGCTGGCAACGTCGTCACCGTCGAGCCCGGCATCTACCTCTCGGGGCTCGGCGGGATTCGGATCGAGGATCTCGTCATCGTCACCGACGACGAGCCCGAGGTCCTGACGACGTCCACGAAGGATCTAGTGACTCTCGACTAGATTGTCCGCGTGGCCGAGGTCGTCAACACGAACCAGTTCAAGAACGGCATGCACATCGAGATCGACGGCGGCGTCTGGCGCATCGTCGAGTTCCAGCACGTGAAGCCCGGCAAGGGCGGCGCGTTCGTACGGACGAAGGTGAAGAACCTCGACACCGGAGCTGTCGTCGACCGCACGTTCCGCGCCGGCGAGAAGTTCCAGCGCATGCACACCGAGGTCAAGAACGCGCAGTACCTGTACGACTCGGGCGACGACGTCGTCTTCATGGAGGACGAGACGTACGAGCAGTTCTCGCTGCCGCGGACATCGGTTGCGAGCGACCTGCAGTACATCCCGCCCTCGACGCAGGTTCAGGTGTTGACCGTCGACGGGAAGCCGTCCGGCCTGCAGCTGCCCGCGTCGATCGAGTTGACCGTCGCCGAGACCGAGCCGGGCGTGAAGGGCGATACCGTCTCGAACGTGACGAAGCCGGCAAAGCTCGAGACCGGCGCGACCGTCCAGGTGCCGCTCTTCGTGAACACCGGCGACCGGATCAAGGTCGACCCGCGCGAGGGCCGGTACATCTCGCGAGCCTGACGCCTCGACCCCGCGCTTCGAGCCACGCCCAAAACCGCCACTTGACGCGAATCGGTGTCCGACTCCCTTCGCTGTCAAGGGGTGGATGTGCCGAGAGTGTGACGATCGCACCCGGTTGACGGAGCATCGCGGCGGCCGCAACGCGGTTACCCTCTCGTCGTGCCTGCGCTCGTAGACACGACGATCCGGCTGCTCAGTCAGGAGCCGCTGGCTGGGCGGATGCCGACCGCGGACCTGCTCCGGCTCGCGGAGCTCCTCGACGACGTCGGCTTCGCCTATCTCGAGGTCTCGGGCGGCGGCGTCTTCGACTCGGCAGTACGCCGCGGTGTCGAGAGCCCCTGGGAGCGCATCCGCGCGCTCAAGGCCCGCACGAAGACGCCGCTCGCGATGGCTCTCCGCGGTCGGTTCCTAGTCGGGTCGCGTCCCGTCGGCGGAGACTTCGCGCGCCGCTTCGTCGCCAGCGCGGCCGAGAGCGGCATCGACGTCTTCCGGCTCGAAGACCCGCTGAACGACGTCTCGAACCTGCGCGAGGCGGGCGAGGCGATCGTCGCGGCCGAGCGCGAGTTCGACGCGGGCCTCATCTACAGCCCCGGACGGGGCGGCGAGACGGAACAGCTCGTCGAACAGGCGAAGAAGCTGCCCGAGCTCGGTGCGGCCCGCGTGCTCCTGCATGACCCGTCGAGCGCGCTCGAGCCGTACCGCGCGAACGAACTGGTCACAGCGCTCGCCGAGGGAAGCGGGCTCCCGGTCGGCCTGTACTGCCAGGGCGCCGGGGGCAGCGGCCTCGCCGCAGCGCTCGAGGCTTCACGGGCCGGCGCGGAGCTCGTGGCCTGCGCCGTGTACCCGATCGCGCTCATGCTTCACCGCGTCTCCGGCGAGGCGCTCGCGAGCGCGCTCAGCGGCGCCGGCATGCAAACGCAGGTCGACGTCGAGAAGCTCTGGCATGCGGACGAGCTCGTCGACGAGTTCATCGGCGACGAACCAGTGACGCCGCTCGCCCCGCGGATCGCGGTGCGTGCCGCGCAGCACGAGCTTCCGGCCGGCCTCGTCGCATCGATCGACGCGCGCCTCCGCGCGCACGGCGCCGCCGATCGGCTGGACGAGGTGCTCGACGAGCTCGCCGTCATCCGCGGCGAATCCGGATCGCCCCCCGTCGCCGCACCGATCGGCCAGATCCTCGCCTCGCAGGCGATCGTCCACGTCCTCTCGGCGACGCGCTACCAGACCGTCGTCGACGAGCTCCGCGACCTGCTCCAAGGTGGCTTCGGGACGCCTCCGGGCCAGATCGACCCAACCGTGCAGCGTGCGGTCGAGCTCGTGGCCGGAGGCGGAGAGCCGGCGGACGACCCGGTCCTCTTCGACGACGTGCGCGAGGACGCGAAGGGTCTCGCTGCGAGCGAAGAGGAGCTCCTGCTGCTCGCGCTGTTCGGCGAGGAGGCCGAGCCACTCCTGCGGGCGATTCGCGAGCGTTCGAGCGGCGAGGAGACGCTGCTCGGCGGCGGGGTCGACCAGACGCGAGCCGAGCGGATCCGCGAGGTCGTGCGCATCGTCCAGGAGACGGGCATCGCCGAGATCGCGATCGAGGAGGACGGGACGCGCGTGTCGGTGCGCCGGACCGAGGAGCCGGCCACCGGCGATGCGCCCCTCAGTGCACCAGCCGAGCCTGCGACGCCGGCGGAAGCCGCAGCGGACACACCGCCCGACGAGGGCGCGGTGCGGATCGAGGCCCCGATGGTCGGCACCTTCTACCGCGCCCCGCAACCGGGCGCGCCGGCCTTCGTCGAGGAGGGCGACGCAGTCGCGCCCGGGCAAACGCTCTGCATCCTCGAGGCGATGAAGCTGATGAACGAGGTCAAGGCCGAGATCGAGGGCGTCATCCGCAGGATCCACGTCCAGAACGGACAGCCGGTCGAGTACGGCCAGGCGTTGTTCGACCTCGAGCCCGTGCTCGCCAGGCCGCTGGACGCGCTCTAGGTGTTCAACCGGGTTCTAGTCGCAAATCGAGGCGAGATCGCGGTCCGCGTGATCCGCGCGCTCCACGAGCTCGGCATCGAGGCAGTGGCGGTCTACTCGACCGCGGACGAGGGCGCCCTCCACACGCGCCTTGCTGATCGCGCCATCTGCATCGGGCCCGCACCGCCCGGCGAGAGCTACCTGCGCATCCCGTCCGTGATCGCCGCCGCGACGACCACGCGCTGCGAGGCGATCCACCCCGGCTACGGCTTCCTCTCGGAGAATCCGGCGTTCGTCGAAGCGTGCCTCGACAACGACCTCGTCTTCGTCGGGCCGACCGCCGAGACGATGGCGCGCATGGGCGACAAGGCGGCTGCGAAGCAGGAGATGGTCGCCGCGGGAGTCCCGGTCGTGCCGGGCACGGAGGGCGCGACGACGGTCGACGAGGCCCGGTCGGCCGCGGACGAGGCCGGGTACCCCGTTCTGCTGAAGGCCGTCGCGGGCGGAGGCGGCAAGGGCATGCGCACGGTCCGGGAGCCGGACGAGCTCGAAGGCGCGTTCCAGACCGCCGCCGCCGAAGCGCAAGCTGCATTCGGCGAACCGGGGCTCTACCTCGAGAAGGCGATCGTCCCTGCCCGGCACGTCGAGATCCAGGTGCTCGCCGACGGCCACGGCGGCGTGCTCACCCTCGGTGAGCGCGAGTGCTCGATCCAGCGCCGCCACCAGAAGCTGATCGAGGAGTCGCCCTCACCGGCACTCGACGATGAGACGCGGGCCCAGATGGAGGACGCGGCCGACCGTGCCTCGCGCGCGGTCGACTACAAGAACGCCGGCACGTTCGAATTCCTGCTCGGCGCCGACCGCTCGTTCTACTTCATCGAGCTCAACGCCAGGCTCCAGGTGGAGCACCCGGTGAGCGAGGTCGTGACCGGGATCGACCTCGTGCGCGAGCAGCTTCGCGTCGCCGCCGGCGAGCGTCTGTCGACGACCGGCCGCGCGGCACGGAGCGGCCATGCGATCGAGATCCGGATCAACGCCGAAGACCCGGCGCGCGAGTTCATGCCGGTCCCGGGGACGATCGAGCGCTTCCGCCCGCCGCTCGGGCCCGGCGTCCGCGTCGACACGCACATCGAGGACGGTGCCGTGATCCCGCCCAACTACGACTCGCTGCTCGCCAAGCTGATCGTCCGCGACGCCGATCGTCAGTCGGCGATCGACCGGGCGCTGTGTGCGCTGGCCGAGCTCGAGCTCGTCGGCGTCCCGACGACGGCGACCGCAGCGCGCGACGTGCTCCGCACCGAGGAGTTCGCCGCGGGCCGCTACTCGACGACCTTCCTCGAGGAGGCGGGCCGGAACCTGCCCGCGCTCACGGGCTGATGGCAGGTCGGCGAGCAGCACGGCGCACCGCGCTCTTCCTGCTCTACCAGTGGGACGTCACCGGGCAGCCGCTCGCGTCGCTCTATGAGGGCGAAGTCGATCCGTTCGCGCGAGATCTGGCCGAGGCGGTCGTCTCCCAGGCGGAGGACCTCGATGCGCGGCTCTCGGCTGCATCCGAAGGCTGGCCGGCCGACCGGCTCGGAGCGCTCGAGCGGAACGTCCTGCGCATCGGGATCTTCGAGCTCGACCGCGGAGACGTGCCGGTCGAGGTGGCGATCGACGAGGCCGTCACGCTCGCGAAGCGGTACGCGTCAGACGAGGCCGGGCGGCTCGTGAACGGGATCCTCGGACGCATTGCACGGGAGCAGGTCGCGTGAGCTCGGCCGAAGAAGCTCTCAAGCGCGCCGAGGAGCTCCTGGAGCGGCTCGAGCAGACGCGTGAACGGCTGGAGGCGACGCAGGACCCCGACGAGGCGATCGACATCCTCGCCGAGCTCGCGGAGATCGCGAAGCAGGTCGAGGCCGAGCTCGAACAGGCCCGCCGCGATGCCGGTCAGTAGTCTCGACGCGCTCCGCGATCGGTTCGAGGCGTATCTCGTCGACCTGCCGTTCGCGAGCGAGCTCGCCGCGCTCACCGACGCGATGCGCTACAGCCTTGACGGAGGCGGCAAGCGAATCCGGCCCGTCCTCTGCCTCGCAACCGGCGAAGCGCTCGGTGCCGAGCCGAACGACCTCCTTCCGGCAGCGGCTGCAATTGAGCTCGTGCACACGTTCGGGATGGTCCACGACGACCTGCCTGCGCTCGACGACGACGACGTGCGGCGCGGGCGCGCGACCTCCCACGTCCGCTTCGACGAGGCGACAGCGATCCTCAACGGCGACGCGCTCCTCGCGCAGGCGTTCGAGCTCGCGCTCTCGTACCCGACGACGGCGGTGGCGCACGAGCTTTCGCGCGCGGCGATCGGCATGATCGGCGGGCAGTTCGACGACGTGCGGGGCGCAGACGACGACCTCGCGCGGCGCCACTCGCTCAAGACGGGACGGCTCTTCGAAGCCGCGGTTGGAAGCGCGCTCGCGGTCGCCGAGGTGCCCGAGCCAGACCGAGCTCCGTGGCAGAGCTTCGCCTCGGAGTTCGGTCTCCTCTACCAGGTCGTCGACGACGTGCTCGACGGCGACGGCTTCGTGGCCGAGCTCGGAAGCGAGCAGGCGCACGGCCTGGCCGGCGAGGTCGAGGCCCGCGCCCGAGCGCAGCTGAGCGCGATTCCCGCCGACACGGCCCTTCTGGACGAGCTCCTTTCGGGCCTAAAAAGGCGCGCAGCCGCGAGCTAGCCTTCGGCGGGTGCGGAAGCGGTTGGACGTCCTCCTCGTCGAGCGTGGTCTTGCCAAGAGTCGCGCGCAGGCGCAGGCGCTCGTCATGGCCGGCCTCGTCCACGGCTACGAGAAGGCCGGTCAGCAGGTCGACGAGGCGGCTGAGCTCGTCGTCGAGCGTCCGCCGAGGTTCGTCTCGCGGGGCGGCGACAAGCTCGCGCACGCCCTCGAGGAGCTCGGTGTCGACCCGGCCGGGCGCGACGCGCTCGACGTCGGCGCTTCGACGGGCGGCTTCACGGACGTTCTGCTCCAACGCGGTGCCGCGCGTGTGATCGCCCTCGACGTCGGGCGGGGCCAGCTCCACGAGCGCCTGCGCGCCGACCCGCGGGTGACCGTGCTCGAGCGCACGAACGCCCGCGAGCTGACCGAGCTGCCCTTCGCGCCCGACCTCGTGACCTGCGATGTCTCGTTCATCAGCGTCCGTGTCGCGCTGCCGCCCGCGCTTCTGCTCGCGAAGCCCGGCTGGGAGGCGCTCGTCCTCGTCAAGCCGCAGTTCGAGGCGGGCCGCGAGGAGGTCGGCCGCGGCGGCGTGATCCGCGACCCGGGGATCCACCGGCGCGTGCTGCGCGAGGTTGCCGAAGCCGCTCTCGCGTGGCCGGCGCAGCTGCTCGGCGTCGTAGACTCGGGCCTGCCCGGCCCGAAGGGGAACCGGGAGTTCTTCCTGCACCTCGTCCACTGCGAAGACCCTTCGCTGCCCGATGAGCTCGACGCCTGGATCGAACACGCTGTCAGCTGAGCCCGTCCGCACCGCGGCGGTCGTCACGCATGGTCACCGGGAGGTGATCGGCGAGGCGCTCGAACGCCTCGAGCGGGTCGCGGGCACGTGCGGCGTCGAGCTCCTCTATCCCGAGGACGAGGCGGAGAAGCACGACCGGCCACCGGACGGCGAGCTCGGCGCCGCGGACCTCGTCGTCGTGCTCGGCGGTGACGGGACGATGCTGCGGGCGCTCAAGCGCACGCTCGGCTCCGGGCCGCCTGTGATCGGCGTCAACTACGGTGCGGTCGGCTTCCTGACCTCGATTGCCGCAGACGACCTCGAAACCGGTCTCGAGCGCGCGTTCCGCGGCGACTACCGCGTCGCCGAGCTGCCCACGATCCAGGCCCGCGCCGGCGCCGATGAGCATGTCGCGGTGAACGACGTCGTCGTCGCCTCCTCGGTCATCGGCCGCATGATCGAGCTCGGCTGGGCGATCGGCGGGGAAGATCTCGGCGTCCTTCCCTGTGACGGCGTCATCTGCTCGACTCCCTCAGGCTCCACGGGCTACAACCTCTCGAACGGCGGGCCGGTGCTCGTGTGGGAGCTCGATGCGCAGACGGTGACGTTCATCGCCGCGCACTCGCTGCACGCGCGGCCGCTCGTGGTGGCGCGCGGGAGCGACGTCGAGATCGAGAACCGGACGCGCGACGTGCCGGCCCAGGTGCTGATCGACGGCCGTTCCGTGAGGCAGCTCGAGGGCGGCGAGCGAGTCGTCGCGCGGCTCGGGGACGAACGCACGCGGCTCGCGCACCTGCCCGAGGCGACGTTCTTCAGGAGGTACCGGCAGACCTTTGCTTCGTAGGCTCCGCATCGAGAACCTCGTGCTGATCCGCGAGGCCGACCTCGAGCCGGGCTCGGGGTTGAACGCGATCACGGGCGAGACGGGTGCCGGGAAGACGATCCTCGCGCAGGCGATCGGGCTGCTGCTCGGCGCGAAGGGGGATGCGGCGTTCGTCGGGCCCGGCGCGGAAGAGGCGTATGTCGAGGCGGAGTTCGACGTACCGGACGGGCTGCTCGACGAAGACGAGCTCGAGGCGCTCTCCGAGCTGAGGCCGGAGGACGAAGACGGGCTCGTCCTGGCGCGACGCGTGTTCGCCGACGGCCGGACGCGAGCCTACGCGTGGGGTCGCAGCGCCGCGCGGGAGGATCTCGCCGCCGCTTCGGAGCGGCTGATCGCCATGTCCGGCCAGTTCGAGCAGCGGCGGCTCGCGCGACCGTCGTACCAGCTCGACGTCCTGGACGCCTTCGTCGGCGAGGAGCACCTGCGATTGCGCGCCGAGCTGCGGGCGGCCTGGCGGGAGCTCGGTGCGGCTCGGCGCCGGCACGACGAGCTGAGCGGTGACGCGGCGGCCGAGGAGGCGCGGCTCACGGAGTTGCGCGCGCTCGTCGAGGACACCGATGGGTTGACGGACGATGCGGAGGATGCGCTCCGCGGCGAGCGCGAGCGGTTGCGGCACGTGACCGAGCTCGCGGCTGCGGCGGGCCGGGCGGTCGCGGCTCTCGCGCCTGACGAAGGTGACGGCGCCTCGGCCCTCGTCGGAGGGGCGGAGCGGTCTCTGGCAGAGGTCGCCGGGATCGCGTCGGAGCTCGAAGTGGCTGCGGGTGAGCTCCGAGACATCGAGCTGCGGTTGACCGAGACGACGCTCGAGCTGCGGCGCTTCCTCGACTCGCTCCAGGCAGAGCCGGACCGGCTCGAACAGGTGGAGACCGAGCTGGAGCGAATCGCCGACGCGAAGAGACGGTTCCGCTGCGAGACGTACACGGAGCTCCTCGCGCGGGCTACGGATGCCCGGGCGGAGCTGGCCGCGCTCGAAGACGGCACCGATCCGCTGCAGGCTGCTGCCGCGGCGCTCGCCGAAGCGGAGAGGCGGACGACGAAGCTCGCCGAACGGCTGTCGAAAAATCGCCGCGCGGCTGCCGAGCCGTTCGGGACCGCGGTCGAGGCCGAGCTGCACGGTGTCGGTCTGGGTGACGGCGAGTTCAGAGCCGAGCTGCGTGAGCGCGACCCCGGTGCGACCGGTACCGACGAGATCTCGTTCCTGATCCGGCCCAACGCGGGGCTTCCGTTCGCGCCGGTGGCCGAGACGGCTTCGGGTGGAGAGCTCTCCCGAATCGCGCTCGCGATCGCAGCGGTCGGCGGTGGCGAGACGATGGTCTTCGACGAGATCGACGCCGGCGTCGGCGGTGAGACGGCGCATGCGGTCGGCGAGACGTTGCGCCGGCTCGCGGAACGGGCACAGGTGATCACGATCACCCACTTGCCGCAGATCGCAACCGTCGCCGACCGCCACTTCAGCGTCCAGAAGATCCCGGGTGACCCTACGCACACGCGGATCGAGCAGCTGGACGAGGACGGCAGGCAGCAGGAGGTCCGCCGTATGCTCGGGGGCCAGGAGTTCCTGCAAACGGTGCGATGACCACGCTACGAACGTTCGTCGAGCACACGGGGCCTGCTCGGCTCGACCGGCGGACCAAGAACCTCGCGCGCCGGCTGACGCCGGACGACATCGCGATCATCGACCACACCGATCTCGACCGCGTCTCCGCCGAGGAGCTGATCGAGTCCGGCGTGCGCGTGGTCGTGAATGTCGCGCCGTCGCAGAGCGGGCGGTTCCCGAATCCCGGGCCGCTCCTGCTCGTGCGGGGCGGTGTGAGGCTGATCGACGCACAGGGCGCTGCGCTCTTCGACGACGTGTCCGACGGTGAGCTGCTGACCGTGCGTGGCTCGAGCCTCTACCGCAACGGGACGTGCGTGGCGTCCGGGCGTGCGCTCGAAGCGGAGGAGCTGGCGGAGGCGCTCGCGGAGCAGCAGAGCCGCGTGACCGAGGCGCTGGAGTCGTTCGCGGACAACACGATGCGGTACCTGCGCGAGGAGGGCCGGTTCCTGTCGGAGGGAATCGACTTTCCGCCGCTCAAGACACGCTTCCGCGATCGACACGCGCTCGTCGTCGCGCGTGGGCCAGGGCACAAGCGCGACCTGCGGATCGTCCGGCCGTACATCCGGGACTTCAAGCCGGTGCTGATCGCAGTCGACGGCGGCGCGGACGCGCTGCTCGAAGCCGGGTACCGGCCGGACGTGATCGTCGGCGACATGGACTCGGTGTCGGATGCGGCGCTTCGGAGCGGGGCCGAGGTCCTGATCCACGCGTACGAGGCGGGCGATGCGCCCGGTGCGGAGCGGGCCGAGCGTCTCGGGGTGGACTACGTCGTCGTGCCCGCGGCCGGGATCAGCGAGGACGTGGCGCTGCTGCTCGCGTACGAGAAGGGCGCCGAGCTGATCGTCGCCGTGGGGACGCACTTCAACATGATCGAGTTCCTCGAACGGAACCGGGCCGGGATGTCGTCGACGTTCCTGACCCGGCTCAGGGTGGGGGAGCTGCTCGTCGATGCGAAGGGCGTCTCGCGGCTCGTCAGCCGGCAAGTCGGCGTGTGGCCGCTCGTCGCTTTCATCGCTGCGGGCCTCGGTGCGATCGTCGTCGCGGTGCTCGTGTCGCCAGACCTCCGCGAGCTGCTCGACCTGCTGGTGAACCGGCTGCTCGAGCTGGTCGGTCTCCGGTAGGCGGCCCACAGCCCTTAGGACCGGTACCCCCGACCTCCTCCCCGCTGCGAGCGTATCGAGGAAATC
>Ga0207661_10003676_pt1 | contig 10694 bp, 7 predicted proteins | sample KBSC713LmetaG_FD_184337 | JGI IMG/M metagenome (GOLD analysis project Ga0207661, IMG submission 184337) | Corn rhizosphere microbial communities from Kellogg Biological Station, Michigan, USA - KBS C7.1-3L metaG (SPAdes) (version 2) | ecosystem: Host-associated > Plants > Roots > Rhizosphere ... | reverse complement strand
GGACATCGAGCACAAAGACGCCTTGCTGCAGGAGTCCGTTCAGCTCCTCTGCGGTAATTGGCGGAAGGTTATGCAATTCCGAAAGCGCTGGCGCTCCTGCACGGTTGATTTGTGCGTCTTGTAAAAAATATTCAGGACGCGATGGCAGGTTCTCTGCAAGTTGGCGAACAAATTCTTCACGCGTTTTGATCTGAAGCGCGTAATTTGTAAGTCTTTCTGTGCCGATAGTGGATGATCGTTCCGCACGCATATTGCGTCCGCACAATGAGCCTGCTCCGTGTGCCGGATACACGAGCACATGATCGCCAAGCTTCATTAGCTTTTTATGCAGACTGTCGTACATCAAGCCCGCCAGTTGCTGCGGCGTGTGCGCCTTGGAGAGATCGGGTCTCCCCACGTCGCCGATAAACAAGGTATCGCCGGTCAGGACTGCCCAAGGACCCGGAGATTTTTCTTCATCGGTAATAACCAGACAAACGCCTTCAGGAGTATGCCCCGGAGTTTCAAGGGCGGTAAAGCGCAGCTTGCCGAATTGCACTTCTGATCCATCATGCAAGGCCACATGCGGAAAGGTTGCGCCAGCCTGCGCACCAATATAGATTTTTGCGCCGGTGCGCTTTGCCAGCTCCAGATGGCCGGAAACGAAATCGGCATGCAGGTGGGTTTCAAAGATGTGGCGGATTTTCAGGCCATGCTCATCCGCTGCCTTCAGATAAATTTCCACATCGCGTTGCGGATCAACAACAGCCGCTTCGCCTTCAGAGCCCAGCATGTAGGAAGCATGCGCCAGGCATCCCAGATAAAACTGCTCAAAATACATCTACACTCCTTGCAGGCGATCTGCCTGCCGGTACGTGCTTCAAACATCATAATCCAGAAGTTATGCCGCCTGCTGGCGCGGAGCAGACGTCCCCATGAGTGCGTAGAAAATAATATAAGCGTAGCAAAGCACCGGCAGGATGAACGCGTGGTGGATACCAATGTGGTCAGCCAGAACACCTTGCAGTTCAGGAATAATCGCGCCCCCGACAATCGCCGCGACCAGCACCCCCGAGCCTTTCCCTGTAAGCGGCCCAAGCCCGGCGATGGCCAGAGTAAAAATGCTGGGAAACATAATGGAGTTGAACAAGCCGACGAGGATAAGACTCCACATGGCAACGTGGCCGAAGGTCAGCATGGAAACTGTAACCAGCAGCGCCGCTGCCAAGCCGTTGATCGCCAGCAGCGTCTGTGTTCTGACTCTTTGCAGCAATGCCGAGCCAGCAAAACGCCCGACCATCGCGCCAAACCAGTAATACCACAGGTAGCCTGCGGCGTCTTTCAATGACAGACCGCCAATTTCTTTCTGGTTAAAGTAGTTGGTCATCAGGCTTCCGATCGCGACTTCCGCGCCGACGTAAACAAATATTCCCACAGCACCCAGCACAAGCCCCCGATGCCGCCAGATACTGCCTGTCGCATGACCGTGCGCTTCTGCATATTGAATAACCGGCAACCGGAACCAGGCTACGGTCGCAGCGAGCACCACCAACGCCACGGCAAGGCCTATATAGGGCACTTTGACAGACGCGGCTTGTTGTATCCGATACGCATGCAGTTGTCTGCGCTCATCGCCCGAATGACTTCAATGCCGGCAGGCGCAAGCGCCGCGCCCAGAATTAGCCAGCTGCCAAACCACGGGGCTATCGTGGTTCCCAGCGAGTTAAAAGCTTGCGTTAAATTCAAACGGCTGGAGGCGGTACGCGGCGGCCCAAGAATTGCCACGTAGGGATTGGCCGAGGTTTGCAAAATCGTCATGCCCGCAGCCAGCACAATCAAGGCGCTCAGAAATAGCGGGAACGATGGAATCGACGCCGCCGGAACAAACATAAGCGCGCCCGTTGCCATGGTGAGAAGACCGGCCACCATGGAGCGCTGATAGCCTATCCACTCAACGATTTTGCCTGACGGCATGGAGAACAGGAAATAAGAAGAAAAGAAAGCAAACTGCACCAGCATGACTTCTGTGTAATTCAAGTCAAAGATGTTCTTCAGGTGCGGGATCAGAATGTCATTCAGGCAAGTAAGAAATCCCCAGGCAAAAAACAGCGTTGAAACCATCGCCATTGCACGCAGGTCGGTTTGCTCGGGCGCGCGCTCAACTGGAGCGATGACGGGATCGGATTGGCTGACGATAGCGATATGCAAGTCCGGAGAAAAGTGATTTGACCGATCATTAGCATAACAGCGCTGCACGCCTGCGAGAACACATGATTGTGCGCGTTCATGAACTGTTACACAAACCGGAAGGGGTGCGATCTATCTTTGGCGGCAATGCTGAACCGCAGGATGACCGCACCCTGATGGTGCTGGAAAGAATTCAATAGCGGGTTCAATCCTGGAAGCTGAACGCGGCTTTCACCTTTCCTACTTCGATAACGTCGCCGGCATTCAGCTCACGCTGGCTAATCACTTCTTCGCCGTTAATCTTCACTTTGGCCTTGCTCTCTGAAGTAGAGATGAAATATTTATTGTCACGCTTGCTGATCAGCGCAGCTGTGGTCGGCGCAAAAAAACCTTTCAGCCTGATAGACGCCATGCTGGACTTGCCGATCATCGTCATCTTGCCGGTAAGAACATATTTTTCCTGATCGGTCTTTCCTTCCAGAATGCTGAGCATGCCAAGGCGGTCTTTAGGAGCAACAAATGGATCTGCCATCCACGAAGGGCGCGATATTCCCAGCGGCCCAGAAGTTGCAGAAGGAGCATTTTTGTCGGCAAGCTTTTCACGGGCCTGCTTGGTATCCAGCATCATGGTAGCTTCAAGTTTTGGCGCAGAGGGCCCTGCCTTTGCCGCAGCGGCGACGGCAAAGTTCGGCACTGCGCTTTCGTGCTTGAACTCCACCAGGTGTTTTCCAATCTTGACCTGGTCACCGTTCTTTAGCGTAGCCTTACCCACGCGCTCATTGTTGACGTAAGTCCCGTTGAGCGAGCCGAGGTCCTCCACAATGTAGTGGTCTTTTTCCCACGTGATGCGGGCATGGTGGCCGGAAACTGCAAGGTTATCTATCTGCATGCTGTTATCCGGCAGGCGGCCAATGGTTGTTGCCGCCTGCGACAGAAAGACTTCTTTTAATACCTGGCCTGTCTGTTCAAATTTCAAATAGAGTTTTGCCACTGCGGGCCTCCGAAAAACAGCTTACCCAAAATTTTTTGATACCACGGGCGGTCAACGATCCGCACCAGCAAGCACGTGATGTTGTCATCGCCACCGCAGTCCCTGGCCGTCTTTACCAATTCACTGCAAGCCTGCTGCAGGTCCTGCTGGTTTTGTACGATCTTGAGAATGTCTTCATCGGACACATAACGCGTGAGCCCGTCTGAAGCCATGATCAGAACGTCACCGGGGAGAGTGACCAGATCTTCGATGTCGGCCTCAACCACTTCTTCTGATCCCAGCGCGCGCAAGATAACGTTCTGCATCTCTGATTGCTGCGCCTGCTCCAGAGTGATGTATCCGCGCCGCACCTGCTCCATCACTAACGAATGGTCTTGTGTGAGTTGCTGGATTGTGCCTTGGCGAACCAGGTAAATCCTGCTATCGCCCACATTGGCGATAGCCAGTGAGTTACCCCGCACCAGCGCTGCAACAATGGTCGAACCCATGCCGTTGCGCCCGTTATGTTGCTGGCCAGCCTGAAAAATTGTCTTGTTTGCCAACTCGATAGCGTTGGCCAGGCTCTGCACCCCGGACAAACCATTTTGTCCATTCAACGAATGCTTGACCGCATTGGCAGGCTGTTTTCGAAAATAGTCCAGCAGGACATCCACGCCCATTTTGCTGGCGACTTCGCCGGCGGCCTGCCCGCCCATGCCGTCACATACCACAAAAATGCCATAGCGCGAATCGAAGCCAAAATTGTCTTCGTTGTTCGTGCGCACGCACCCGACGTCGGTTTTGCCGGCAACTTCCACCGAAAGCGCCATATGTGGGTCCCGTGTCTGAACCGCTGAACTCTCTCTGATTGTCCCGTTCGAAACCATTATCCTGTTTTCAAAAGCAATTTTTGGGGGATTTCAATATTGCTGGAGGAGATTCGCGCGCTTAATTTTTTGTCGCTTCGCTCCACACCGCTCAACAGCTTCGCTTGATTAGCGCCTGATACTCCTGTTAAAGGGGGCTCGCCGCGTGGTCGGGCTCGCCCTTTCTTAGGGGATGGGCAAATCTTACTAACCTTTATTTACAGGGTGCAAGTTACGGCGGGCACACGGCTTAGCCGCCAATGTGGACCATGCTGCGGGAAGGCTTGATAAATCCCGCTTCTCCAATGTGATGGCGGGCTTCTTTCTGGTCGACCACTGACCGAACGTAATCAGTCAATTCACTGTCACTGGCGCCGCGATACATTCGTCCCGCCATGTCATGATCGAGGAGAGAAAAAAGGCAGGTGCGGATCTTGCCGTCTGACGTGAGCCGCACACGCGAGCAGTGTCCGCAGAAAGGATGCGATACAGGAGCGATGATGCCGATTTCACCTTTGCCGTCGTCGAATGTGTAACGCCGCGCTGTCTCGCTGAGCTCATTGGGAAGCTGGCGCACGGGACGAAACTCATTGAGTTTTTCCAGAATTTCATCCATGGGAACAACCACGTCCGGCGACCAGACGCGATCTTCTTCAAGCGGCATGAATTCGATGAAGCGGACGACCACGCCTTCTTCGCGTGAGAAGCGGGCAAATTCTACGATTTGGTCTTCATTGAATCCGCGCAGAAGAACGCAGTTAACCTTGACCGGCTCCAGTCCTACGCGCTTGGCGGCGCGAATGCCGGCCAGCACACTGTTATATCCATTTGGCACGCGGGTGATGCGGGCGAACTTTTCTGCATCAACGGCATCCATGCTGATGGTGGCGCGACGCAGGCCTGCATCCTTGAGCGGCTGAGCGAGTTCGGCTAGCAAGTGGCCGTTGGTCGTGATTGCCAGATCAGGTTTCTCGCCATTGAGCGTACGAAGTTTTGCGAGATCGCGAACAAAATCCACCAGTCCATTGCGGAGCAAAGGTTCCCCGCCGGTAAGCCTGACTTTTTCTATGCCGGAGTCAACGAAGATTCGCACCAGGCGGAGGTAGTCGGCAAAAGGCAGCTCAGAATACTGAGCGCCTTCATTGCCGGTGCGGCAATAGACGCACTTGTAATTGCAGCGGTCCGTGATGCTGACGCGCAGGTCAGTGATAAAGCGCCCGTGTTTGTCCTGAAGCCGCATATGCTTCTTCGTCGCGATTAGCATTTGCTGATATGGGAGGAGACAAAAGGAGGGAAATACGCCGAAGCGTGTTTCGGTTCCTTTCCAAACGGGAGGCCCGTGCGTTTCCGCTCCAGACCCTCGTCCTTGCATTCTCAGCAAGGAGCCGCCACAGTGACCAGGTATTCCTCAGGCCGGATGTGGTCGGAACCTATGCAAGCATTATAAAGAGGAAGCGGAGCGCGTGCACTTTAAATGTTTTGAGCGCAAAGCGAGGCTGAGCAGGTCTTTATAGCCAAAGCACCATCAGCACATCATCAATGTAGTGATCGCCGATCTTCAACGAGTGCGGCTCGATTCCATAGCTTTCAAATCCAAGAGCTTGGTACAGGCGTTGTGCGGGCAGGGTCGCGGAGGCGACCAGAGTAATTTGCTCCAGACCGTCGATGGCGCGAGCGCGGCGGACAATCTCTTTCATCAATTCACTGGCGACGCCCTTGCCACGCGATTCTGGTCGCACGTAGACGCCCCAGATGTGGCCTTTGTGGCGCTCTTTGTTGTGCATTCGGCGGAAGAAGCCCGCTGTACCAATCAGCTTTTCATCTTCAAACGCGCCGATAACGAAGTTGCATGCGGCATCGCCCTTGCGCAGATGCTCACGGACGGTTTCGACCGTCGTTGTGAGATGCTCCTCGGCGGAGTCGGCAAAGGACGCGGGATCATTGCTCAGCGCTTCAAGCCGCAAATACCAGAAGGCTTCAGCATAATCAGGAGTAAGAAGACGGAGTTCCACGGGATTCATTATCGCAAAGCGCCATTTTTGGTTTTGAGCGGCAAAAAATTGAGGCCGGACTATATGCCCGGCCTCTTCAGAAGCAATGAGCGATCCGTGTTTAGAAGGTGAATCTGCCTCCAAACTGAATGATCCTCGGATCGTAGGTTGACGTGACCTGGCCAAACGTTCCGCTGGAAATATTGGTGTCCGGCTCCAGGAACTCAGCGTGGTTAAAGATATTGAAAAACTCCGCGCGGATTTGCAGGGCTGTGTGCTCAGTAACTTTTGTTGTCTTGGACACAGCCATGTCAAAGTTTGCGCGTCCCGGGCCACGCAGAATGTTCCTGCCAGACCCATAACTACCAGTAATTACCGAGGGATCTGGAGAGGTGAAGTTACCTGTAAAGAACTGATTGCCGGGAGCGCCGGGTGTTGCCGTATGTGGGTCCTTGTAAGTGATAGGCCCGGTCAAAGTAGCGAAAACAAGCCCTGAGTCACCTGCACCGGAGGGGCCGGGAGCAGACCTTCTGGTGCTCAGGTTCGCGAGCACATCCAATGGAAAGCCTGTGTGCCACTGAATTATCGGGAACAAGCTCCAGCCCTGGGTCAGGCGTTTCGGACCGCTGGTCCAGGCATGGTCAAAGGGCAGGTCCCATCCGCCACTGAAACTAACCTGGTGACGAATATCAAAATCAGAGGACGTGCGAAACACGTTCCTCTGGAAGAACGGGATCTCAGAGTTCCGGTTGCGGAAACCTGAGGAATTATCAATGGAGTGCGCCCAAGTATAGGACAGAGTGAAATACGTTGTACCCAGAAAGCCGGTCTCAGTGGGTTTTTTGGAAAGCTTGGTCTGTAGCGCGTTGTAATTGGCATTGACGGCATTTTCAAATTCCGGCGTAAAGCTGAAGCGGAAATCGTCTATAGTCCCAATCTCGTTGAGCGCACGATGCGGTGTTGAGGCCAGCGTGGCCGGATCAAAGCGGTTGAGATCCACCAGCGTGGTCAGCTTACGCGACTGGCTGCCAACATACCCGACTTCTATAGCAACGTTTTTTGCCACTTCGCGCTGAACGTCAAGATTGTATTGCACTGTGTAGGGCGTCCGCAGGTGCGGATTCACGAAGAATACGCCGCCACCGCCAAAGGGCAAAAAACCGGCAGCGCCAAAGTCAATGTTCGGCGCGGGCGGCTTGGAGGGGAATGGGTTAGGCGTGCCCGTGGTGCCGAAAGGATCGCTCATGAACCCGGTGGGGAACGTGCAATTTCCGGGTACGCTGCAATCATTGAACACCGGGCTGGTGAATCCAAAGAATGGAGCTTGTCCATTGAATTGGAGATTGTCTTCACCTTTCAATACGTCGTAAAAAACGCCGCTACCACCGCGGATGCTCGTTTTGCCATCGCCCTTCGGGTCCCAGGCAAAGCCCACACGGGGAGCCCAATCATTCTTATCGGGGAAATTCGCTCCGGTGGGAGCGGCTTTGTCTCCGGGAAAGAGCAGCGATATTGGAGCGTTAACAAAGCGGGTAGATTGCGCTCCAGGGACGATGCTGAAAGACCTTCCCTGTGTATCGAGCTTAGGAGAGCTGTATTCATAGCGCAGCCCCAGCGTGAGCACAAGATTGTGGCGCGCATGCCATTCGTCCTGGGCGAAGAAATACGTGGACTTCTGCCGGATGTTGGAAGGCGCGCTGCCAAACTGGAAGTAATCTTCGGGTTGTCCCAGCAGGAAATTCGCGTAGGGATTGAACGATCCGTTAAACTCATCGAAGTCGAATTGGCCATTCACGAAGAAATCAAACAGAGTGTTGTTCTGGTAAGGAGTAAAGCTGCCTCCAAATTTCCACGTATGGCGTCCCTTAATCCAGGTAAGTGTCTCAGCATAAGAAAACGTATTGTTAATCAGCTTGGTGGGCCCTTGAGGGCTGAATCCCGTTACGAGCCCTGATGAAAAGCCGAGCCGCGTGGGACCGGTGGACTGGTCAGGCGTGACGCCGACCCCAAGTTGCGCGGGTGTGGGCAGAGCGGTGGAAGGGACGGCCTGGTCCTGGGCGTTGCGCTGCAAGGTAAAGTGAAATTCGCTCAACAAGGTTGGGCTAAACGAATGCGTGTACGTCAGGCTTGAGAAATAGTTATGCGGCACGGTAGTGGTGGGAAATCCGGGTCCCCCGGCCGGCAACGGACGAGACTGATTGAATCGCCTGCCCCCAAGTGTTCCATTGAAATGGTCTTTCTCTGACATGTTGTAGTCCAGACGCGCGGTGAACTCGTTAAAGTTATCAATATTGCTCCCCTGGGCATTCAGGGTGCCGGAGCAAAAGGCATCGCATGCGCCGGGAACAACATTGTTTGGCGCGACCGCGATCAGTCCTTTGGCAATATAGTTTTTTGCTACCACGTCGATCTTGCTGGGATCAATGATGCCCTGTGCGGCCAGCGCGGGGTTGGGCTGGAAAAATGGATTCGCCAACAGAAAACCGGCGACGTTGGTGTCCACCGTACCGCCAGGCCCTGCGTGGGAAAAATTGCCAGCGAGCATCTCCGGAGTAAAGGTGCTAACCGCAACGCTGTGGCCGGCAGTCTGCTTCTGGCCCTGATAGCTGGTAAACCAGAACAACTTGTCCTTCTTGATGGGACCGCCGACAGCGAAGCCATACTGATTCCGCTTGAGCGTGTCACGCGGAAGGCCATTCTTATTGTTGAAATAGGAATTGGCGCTAAAGGCATCATTGCGATTGAATTCGAAAACGGAGCCATGCACTGAGTTACTGCCAGACTTCGTCACCAAGCTCACGATTCCGCCGGAGTTGCGTCCATATTCCGCCGTGTAATTGCTGGTGAGAATGCGGAACTCCTGCACCGCGTCCGGATTAGGCGTATAAACCACGCCATTGCTCAACAGGTTGTTGTCCACTCCGCCATCAAGAACAAACGTGACAGAATCCGCGCGCGACCCTGCAATGTTGTAGCTACCGGCGCCGGTGTCGTCATTATTGTGCGGCGTTACTCCTGGTTCCAACAAAGCCAGGTCTAGAACGTTGCGGCCGTTCAAAGGCAGATCGACGATTGGACGGCTGGTGATGGATGCGCCCAGCGTAGGATTTACCATTTCCACCTGCGAAGCGTCGCCCGTCACTTCAACCGTCTCTGTATTCGTTCCCAGCTTCAGCGTTATATCGATCCGCTGGACCTGGTTGATCTCAAGCGTGTAGGCAATGGTTTCCGCCGTAGAAAACCCTTTCTGCTCCACTTTCACTTTATATGTACCGATGGGCAGTTCCAGCGCTTGGTATGAGCCGCTCGCATCTGTAACCGCGGGCGTTTGCACACCGGTCGCGACGTTAATGACACTCACGTTCGCACCGGCGACAACGGCTCCCTGCTGGTCTTTTACAGTGCCGACGATTCTTGCCCGCGCACTTTGCGCAATCAGCTGTGAACTGAATGCCAACATCAAAATGCATACATACGAAAGTAGTTTTGCAGACTTGAAGTGAGTGCCACAGTTCCCCATATAAGCTCCTTCTTTCACACTTTTTCTCTCTCGGTTGCTTTTTTCGCACAGTCAGAAATACGTTTCTGGAAAGACCGCCAAAAAGTTGGCGGCAACAGTATCAGAAAAAAACAAGAGCGGCTATGGGATTTTAGGACAGTGCAGGAAGCGGAACGTGCCCAAAATGGAACTGTGCCGACCCGAAACCAATCGACTTCATGACGGCCGTTGGAGTCACTTGTGAAATCGGCAGACCAACAAACGGGCGGACACAAAACAGACTGGCAAATTAGCAGCGGACAGCTTAGTGCAACTACATCCCATCGTAATTCGGGCCGCCGCCGCCCTCAGGTGGGACCCAGGTGATGATTTCGTAGGGGTCCATAATGTCACAGGTCTTGCAGTGAACGCAGTTCGAAGGATTCAGGTGGATCACCTTGCCTTTGGGCGCTGAAGGGTCTTCTTCCATCTCATAAACGTTGGCGGGACAGAAGTTCTGGCATGGATTGCCGAACTCCGTGACGCAACGCGTGTTGCAGATATTGGTGTCGTGGATGATCAGGTGCGAAGGCTGATCTTCTTCATGCTTGGTGCCGGAGTGGTAAAGATCCGTCAGCTTGTCGAAAGTGAGTTTTCCGTCGCCTTTGGCTTTGCCTAAGAGATGTGCGCGCTTGCCGCCGTCGGCAGGAAGCTGGTCAAGATGCTTCATGCGCGTGTGGCCGGCATGTGCAGGATAGATCTCATGCAGGCCCCGTCCGCCGGTGATCTGCTGCACAGCTGTATGAAAAAGACCCGAAACCAAGCCATTCTCAAATGCCTGGTGAAAATTGCGCGTCTCCCAGAGCTCATCCTTGATCCAGCTTGAATCAACGCTTTCTTTGTATTTGTGCAGGCGCTCGGCGGTGAAGTTGTTTTCCAGCAGCGCATTGAATGCCGTTTCGGCGGCGAGCATGCCGCTTTTGATAGCCAGATGAATGCCTTTGAGCCGCTGCGAGTTGAGAAAGCTGGCTGAGTCGCCGACAATCATCCAGCCATTGCCCGCAAGAGGCGGCATGGAAAACCAGCCGCCGTAAGGAAAAGTCTTTGCCCCGTAGCGGATCATCTTTCCACCGCGCAGCAGGCCGGCAATGAGCGGATGCGATTTAAAATCCTGCAGCACACGCTGCGGATCAAGACGCGGGTCCTGATAGTCAAGACTGGTG
>Ga0207661_10003671_pt1 | contig 10695 bp, 15 predicted proteins | sample KBSC713LmetaG_FD_184337 | JGI IMG/M metagenome (GOLD analysis project Ga0207661, IMG submission 184337) | Corn rhizosphere microbial communities from Kellogg Biological Station, Michigan, USA - KBS C7.1-3L metaG (SPAdes) (version 2) | ecosystem: Host-associated > Plants > Roots > Rhizosphere ... | reverse complement strand
CGCCTCGGGCATGAAGTACATGCGAAACCGCTACTACAATCCCAACACCGGCCAGTTCACCCAGCAAGATCCGATCGGCCTCGCCGGCGGAATGAACCTCTATGGGTTCGCTAACGGTGACCCGGTCAACTTTAGTGATCCGATGGGATTGTGTCCGCCCCTTCAGCCCTGTCCTGTGAGGCCGGGCATGTTCATGGGCGCGCTACTCAACGGTGGGGGACAAGTCGCGGAAAACCCACGTGCGCAACATTCCGCGCTGTTCATAGCTTCGATATTGGTGCCGGAAGAAACTGCTGCCGGAGAAGGTATTAGGCTCTATCGAGCAGCGCGAGGAGCTGAATCTGCGACGAGACTCGGAAAGCAGGCAGCGGATGCGGAGGCAGCCGGTTTGCCTCACGGGATATCTGTCACAGCGAACGCTGAGAAGTTTCGCAATCCCGAAGAAGCCGGGCCAGGCGCAACTCTAGCGGAGATCGAAGAACAGTTTCAGGTAAAGGCTACTCCAAGTCGTGCCGACCCAACACACCATACAGTAGTCTTGCCGAAGCCGGTTACTTCGGCGGACGCGACAAAAGTGAACAACCTTTTCAGAGAGAAAGGCAGCCATGAAAGATTCTGAAACAATCGCACCGTCACTAGCGCCGAAGCGTGTTCTTGCTCTGGACTGGTACGATGGAGCTCGGTCTGGACTTGCCGAGTATGACGGACACCGCACCCTCTTTCAATTTCAACTCGTAAGTCCGGACACCTCGGAACCGTGGGCGTTTGCGCTTAGGGCGAGTCCGATCGAGCATCTTACCGATCTTGACGAGGTGCTTAAGCCCCTTGGCAGACCACGCTATCCGGTGTGGGTTCCTCTATGGCGCTTTGAGTCTGAAAGAGAGAAGGATCGCGCAGAGGCGTTGGTTAAAATGGCAATGGAGTCGTCATCCCCGGTGATCGGCATTGTGATCGCTCGTCGTATCGAAGACACGCCGATTGCAATGCGGGCAGTGACAACGCATGCGGCCCGCCGCGCCGTCGAGAGAATGCGCCGCGAAAACGCTGAACTCGACGCATGGAACCGTTTTTGTGACGAGACGGCGTGAGGAAGTAGTTGTACGGGCAAAGGTGTAAGAAAAGAGTCCGGCGTCTACCAGCGCCGGATTCCTCCCTCGTGGGCAACCCCTACGAAACGGTCACGAAATCCCCAGGTGTGGGCACTACCTCACCCACAGTTGCAACGACTAACGACGTTCGAAATAGGCCGGCTTCAGCAAAACCAGAAGAACAATCGGCAACACGGCGACCGCGATCGCTGTCTTCGAACCAGTTTGCGCATAGAGGACGACACAGAGCAGCGCAGCCCCCTCGAGCGGTGCCCACACGATGACTGGCGGACCAGCGCGCTTCCAGAATGCATCGACAGATTCCCCCGTTTCTGGTCGAGGAGCTCGTTTCAAAATCAGGAACGACAGAACGCATAGACCAAGCGCCACAGCAAGCAGCCATGGGATGAGCGGCGCGAGGCCGCCAGACGGATTAGCCTTCGGGACTAGCACGAAATGCGCGACGATGCCGAACAGAATGATTCCAGCCGCCATCGCAGCGTGGACGATCCGGACCGATAGCGCCGTCGGCGGCGCTCCTGCGGCGCTGTTCAGATTACCCGGCATGCTGACTCGCGACTTCGTACGGATTGCTCGCCATGACGTTCTCCTGTTATGGCGCCAACTTGTCTCAGCTCGAGCTCAGCGGCAAGGTACCACCGAAGCTAGAACTCCACCGCCGCCAGCTGCACCGCCGAGCGAATCACCGCGAGATGATGGTAACTATGTCGCACCGCGTGATCCTCGAGCAGGAACTGGCACGTCAACGGCGCGTCGTCGTTGAGCGACAGCGGCACCGCCCGATCCAGATCCTCGTCGTTCAGAGCGCGAATCGCCGACGCGGCGACGTGACTATTGCGGCGAAGCAGATCGATCGCTTCCGCTTTCGTCACGTCAGCGAACTCGCTCGCGTGACGGGCGTTGATGTCGTTCACGATGTCCCACGTTACTCCCACGATCGGCTCGCCGCGACTGGCCTTGAGCGCGATCTCGATCTCGATCGGATACATCGACGCGACGTGGTGCACCACCACCCCGACCTTGCGGCCGTCGTGCGGGATCGGTAGCTGCCACTCCTCGTCGGTAAGAGTGTTGGCGAAGTTGGCGAGAGCTCGCGCGCCTTCTTCCAGGCGCTCCGCGAGCAGGTAGGTTCTTTCCTTCATGGTCGTCTCTAGTTGGTGTGGCGAAGTTGGCAACCGGCGCGCCGCGCCGGTACCATCGAGATTACTTCGCCTGCACTGCGCTACCCATGACCGCGCGTCCCCAGTTCTTGCTCGCGCATGCGGCTCCGCTGAGCCGGTGTCGCGTGGAGCCAAGCTCATGTTGGTGCAACTTGTCGAAGTGGGGTCGGGCCGTTCGTCGTAGTGGTAGACAAGGAGAGTGACCTATGCGAAAGCTTATCGTTGGCGCCCAGGTATCCATGGATGGCGTCATGCAGGCGCCCGGCGCTCGGATGGAGGACACCACCAACGGCTTCAGGTTCGGCGGCTGGGCGATGCCGTACTTCGCCGCGGAGTTCGGCGAAGAGATCGATCGTGTCTTCAGCGAGAAGTTCGACCTGCTGCTCGGCCGCAAGACTTACGAGATTTTTGCCGCCTACTGGCCCTACTACGAAGAAGACGCTCCCCATGGGAGCATCGCCAGGATGTTCAAGGACATCAGGAAGTACGTGGTCTCGCGGTCGGGCGAGGTCGAGACGGGCTGGAAGGGCTCGGTTCTGCTGCGCGATATCGCCGACGTGAAGCGCCTGAAACAGGAAGACGGCCCCAATCTCGTCACCCAGGGCAGCACCGTGCTCGTGCACGCGCTGCTCGCCAGCGACCTGGTCGATGCAATCAGCATCTTCACGCTGCCGGTTGTGCTCGGGCGCGGCAAGAGATTGTTCGCCGATGGTTCGGTGCCGCATTCGTTCAAGCTGACAGGATCGCGCGTCGGCTCAAATGGTCTGATCGTCGGCCACTACGAGCGAGAGGGTGACGTGAAGCTCGGCGATACCAGTCTTGATACTCCGAGCGATCGTGAGATCGCCCGGCAGAAGCGGATGAAGCGCGAAGGCTAGTCCTTGCGCAGCGCCGCTGCGACCGAATCGACCGTCGACAGATACGCGTCGATCAGATCGCGGCGCACCGTCACGACCAGAGGCTGGTCACCCCGGCCGTACAGCTTGACTGCGATGCTGTCGCGATTGCTGCGCAGCATCTCGTCGCGAATCCGGATCCCGCGCACCTCATAGGGTGAGCACGGTCCCCAGTAGCAGTGATACTGGTCGTGCCACACTCCGGTCGAGAGCAGGACCTCGTGAGCCGGTACCACCGCTTCGGCGACGTTCCAGTTTGCGCGGCGCAGCAACGGCGAGTCCGTCACAGAGATGCGACCGTTGTAGTAGGTGCTGACGTAGAGCTGGTGGTCGCTGACCATAGAGCCATCCCTGCGCAGCTGAGTGCTGAGGCCGAGGCCATTCTCGTCGGGCTCCCACGCCAGCACCGCAACGATCGGCGAATGCGGGTACTCGCGCACCTGGACGATCGGCGGAGCAGAGTCGACCTCATCATAGGCGGAGTACTCGTCATCGGGAATGACATTCGCGCGTCGATTGAGCGGGAACGCGCACGCAACCAGGGCTAGCGAGCCAGCGAGCAGGAACGAGAAGCGATTTTGCATTGTTATTCCCCGTCCATCACTTGGTGAAAACCCATCGCACGCCCGCTTCAACGATCGTCAGCGATTTCCCATCGGTGCTCAATGCAGAGCGAGTGCCCCCGCCGGTGCTGTTAAGGGCGATGGAAGTACCAAGCGGTGAATAGCGGCCGGTGTCGAAGATGGTACCGTCGGTAGTCTGGCCGTTGACCGTTATACGGGTGTGTCCGTTCTCCGCGTAGCTACCGCCCTCGAAGAAGGTGATCACGTCATCGATGACTTCCGTTTTGTTGTCCCCGCTGCCAGAGACGATGGCTGGAGGCGGCGAGCCGTTCAACGAACGCAGCACGTACGCGCCGGTCAGCGTCGTCGTCCCAACGACCGGATCGTCGAGGCAGCCGACGCAGAGCAGGGCCAATCCGACCAACGCTTTGCGCTTCGATGCCCTTGTGCCTGTCAACGCGCGGGGGAAATAATGGGACTGCTCTCTGATACCCATTACGTAACCAACCGCTGCCTGTTTGACCAGTAGCTCCGCGCGGATTGCTCGGTCATCTCGATCGCGACCGCCCCCGCGACGCAGCCTTTGCCGGCGGAGGCGACACTTCGCGCTCACGTATGACTTCGCGCGGCTTCTTGTCTTTCCGGAACCCTTGCAGTGACGGATGCCTGATCCGCCCGTCGCCAGTCCACTCCGTGAACTCGACCTCCGCGACGAGGCGCGGTCTCACGAAGTGCGCGATTTTCCCGAGCCGCCCGGGTGGCGGTGGATCGAATGGCGACTTGTCGATCGAGATCTTCTCGAGGTCGCGTCGCAGCTGACGGCCGAACGACGCGCTCCAGCCAGCGCCGGTACCGACCTTTCCGGCGAAGCGCAAACAATCCCGCTCATAGTAGCCCACGAGAATGGACCCGACCCCGACACGCGACCCCGACGGATCGGTAAATCCGCCGACCACGAATTCCTGCCGTTTGATGCATTTGATTTTCTGCCAGTCGGAGCTGCGCGCGCCGAGCCGATACGGTCCGTCGCGCAGCTTGCTGATGATGCCTTCGGCGCCGAGGGCGCAGGCGTTGGCGAACACTTTGTCGCCGTTGCCGACGACGTGCTCGGTGTAGCGGATGATTCCAGCTCGACGTCCAACGAGTTTGGCGAGCGCGCGCTTGCGCTCCTCGAGCGGTTCGCGGACGAGATTCTTTCCATCCAGGGCGAGCAGATCGAACGCGAAGTAAGTGAGTCCCGCCCTGTCGGCGCCCAGCTGCTGCAACAGCTGAAAGCGCGAGACACCGCGCTTGTCGAGCACCACGACCTCCCCGTCGACGATCGCGTTTTTCGTTTTGAGCTTGCGCGCCGCGGCGACGATCTCCGGAAACTGGGCGGTGTACTCGGTGCCGCGTCGCGAGATGATGCGCACGCTGCGTCCGTCGATGAGAATTCCCATTCTGAACCCGTCGAGCTTGAGCTCGTGGATCCAGCGGTCGCCTGCCGGGGGATGATCTACGAGAAGCGCTTTCTGCGGCTCGTAACTGCTGATCCTCACTGTGCGCGCGCTACTTTTCGGTCAGCCCGGCTCCTGGTAGAGACCGAGCACGTTGCCGTCGGGGTCGGCGAAGCGGGCAGTTATCTCCGGCGCGTCGGCACCGATCGGCTGTACGACCCGCCCTCCGTTCGCGGCGATCGACTCGATCGTCGCCGCAACGCTGTCCATCATGATGTAGACGAGAAGTCCGGGATCGGTGGACGGCTTTCGGCCAGTCACCCACGATCCGCTGACCTGGCCGACGCCGTCGTCGAACGCGGTCGCGCCGTCACCCCGCTTGCGGGTCTCCCAGCCGAAAACTTTTTCGTAAAAGCGGACCGATCGGGCGATGTCCGTCGTCGGAATCTCCAGGTAACAGATCTTGCCGTTGCCGATGGTCGGTGGCATCAAAATCTCCTCGGTAAGCCGAGCTCATGTGTTCCTGATGGTCGCTCGAAAAATGCTGCCCGGTGGCAGACATGGTTAGCCCCGACTGGATGAATGTCCCAGCCGCGCTAGCTTTTACGCATGCCGAGCAAACCAACCATCGCGATCCTCACCGGCGGCGGCGACGTCCCCGGTCTCAATCCCGCCATCAGGGCGATCACCATTCGCGCGCTGCGCGAAGGCTACCGCGTCGTCGGTATCAGGCGCGGTTGGGCCGGAATCGTCGACTACAACAAAGACAAGGGCGCCGACAACTCAGACAATGTCCAGGATCTCACCGAGGCGGAAGTGAATCGCGCCGGCCGCACCGGCGGCACCTTCCTGCACACTTCGCGCACCCGGCCCAGTCACCTCCCGCTCGGCAGAGTGCCGAAACATCTCAGCGGGTACAACGAGAAGACCAACGACGTCACCAAGGACGTGCTGCGAAATCTCGAGCACATCGGCGTCGACGTTCTGGTTCCGATTGGCGGCGACGACACTCTGAGCTACGGCAAGCGGCTGCACGACGAAGGCATGAAGGTGGTCGCGATTCCGAAGACAATGGACAACGATGTCTTCGGCACCGACTACTGCATCGGGTTCAGCACCTGCGTGACGCGCACGATCGAGCTTACCCACCGCCTGCGCACATCGGCCGGATCACACGAGCGATTCCTGGTCATCGAAGTCTTCGGCAGGTACGCCGGTTTCACCGCGCTCCTGCCGACGATGGCCGGCGCGGCGGATCGCTGCCTGATTCCCGAGCACGCCGCCAACGTCGAGCACCTCACCGAGCTCATGGTCTACGATCACAATCGCAATCCCAGCAAGTACTCCGTCGTGCTCGTGTCGGAGGGCGCCAATCTCGAGTCGCACCAGGGCATGAGCTTCGAGAGCGAGGAGACCGACATGTTCGGCCACCGCAAGCTGGGCGGGATCGGCGACAAGGTCGCATCCGCGCTCAAGGAGTACTCGCCCAAGTACAACAACGGCCGGCGCATCGATGTCGTCAACCAGCGGCTTGGCTACCTCGTTCGCTCCGGCGATCCCGATGCGCTCGACTCCATCGTGCCGATGGTGTTCGGCAATCTCGCGCTCGATCTGATCCTCAAGAAGGAGTACGGACGCCTGGTGAGCGTGCACAAGGGATTCTACGACAGCGTCCCGATCACCAGCGTGACGTCGGACAAAAAAGTCGTGGACGTCAAGAAGTTCTACAACACCGATCGACTGAGACCGATCTACGAGTTCGACGGTGCGCCGCTGTTCATCATGACCAACGACTGATCCCGCGACTCAGGAATCAGCGAGCTCTACGAGCAGGGGAAAGTGGTCCGACGCGGTGCGCGCCGCGTCGGGAGAGCGCAGGACCTCGCAGCTCCGCACTCGCGATGCATAAGCGGCGGGCGTGAACACGTAGTCCAGCCTCACGTGTGGATTCCAGACCGGGAACGTAAAGCCCGGATCCTTCACCGAGTCGGGATGCATGATCCGCCACGAGTCTGCGTAGCCTTCGGTCTGCATCATTCCGATCGTTTTGCGCGCGATGTCGCGGCCGCTCAGCCAGATCATGCCGCGAATCCAGGCCGGCATCGGTGAGGGATCGAAGGCCTCGCCGGGAGCGAGCGCGTTGAAATCTCCGGCGAGAATGTGAAAGGCGAAGGAGTGGCGCTCTCGCACCAGCTGCTCCTTGATTCCGTCGAGCAGGCCGCTCAGCTCGCGCCAGCGTTGCTGCTCACTCCAGTTGGAGAACCAGGCCCGGAGGTGCACGACGAAGATCCGCGGCAGGCTCTCTCCGAGCGAGACCTCGAGCACTGCGTGCCGCGTTCGCGGCGGATGACGCCAGGCATGCTGGACGACCGGTAACCGACTAAGGAATCCGCTCGAGTGCGACGGGCGCGATCCGCAGTGGCGCAGTCCGGTGATGGTCGCGATTTGTTGAACGACCGCCGGGTCGCGTGCCTCCTGGAGCGCCACGAAATCCGCCTTTGCGGCTGTGATGACCTCCGCGATCTGCTTGGCGCGCCCGACTCCGCCTTCCCGGATGTTGTAGGTGAGCAGCCGCACGGTCAGCTGCCGGATGATTCGTCCGGCTTGCCTTCTTCCGGGGTTTCCAGAAGCACGAGATAGGGCTGACCCATCACCACATCGCGAAGGAACTGCACGAGCGATGTCGTCGCCTGGAGATTCACCGGTCGGCCCGCCATCTCGCACAACCGCTTGCGCAATGGGCCGAGGGTCGGCGATGCGAAGGGATGCGCTTCACTGAGTGGGACCGAGTGCACGCCGGGAATATGAAACTCCCGAAACAGCGAGACCATGTCGCCGCCGACGAAGGTGACGTCCATGTCGCTCGTGCCCGGACCATCTGCATCGAACGGCTCATCGGTTTTGAACTTGTGACCAGTGACCGCGCTGCCGCGCAGGATCACCTGGACGCCGGCGGGCGTCGCATCCTCCAGCGTGCGCAGAAACTCGTCGAAGCGAGCGTCGTCCCCTCCGAAAACGAGCCGGACTACGCGATCGCGGATGACCCGCTGGTCGCCGACCTCCGCGGTGTCGGTGCGACCAGGCTGCGCATCGTCTGCGATCACTTGTGGCTGTTCTTGCCGCCCTTGCGGGAGCCCTTCTTCCCGCTGTTGGCGATCTTTGCCGCGCGGGTCTTGCTCATGCCTTTGTCCTTCAGGGCTTCGTATTTCTTGCGATTCTTGATTCGGCCTTTGCTCTTGGTTGCCATTTCTCCTCCGGGATTGTTCACCTTGAGGAGGGCAAACAGAGGACCATCGCTCGTGTGCCGGTCGGGTAATTCGAGCTATCTGATTGGAATCGCCGCACCGAGCGCCGACACGCCGTTCTCGTCGAAGCTCTCGATCGCGACCCAACAGCTCTGGCCGACGGTGAGGGCGCGAAGGTTCAGGGTTGTCCCCTGATCCGCGAATCGCTGGTAGGTCTCGTGCGGCTTTGATTTTCGTGATCGACGCGCACCGGCCCCGATGCGGCGACATGGACGTCGAACTCGCGATCCATTCCCTCACGACGACCCCGCCAGATCGCCCGCAGCTCATTCTCGTCACTCACTCGCCAGTATGCCGGAGAGAGAAGAGGCTCAGCGCGCTCCACCTCGAGCAACACCACCGCACTCACCGGATACGCCGGCTCGGCATCGCTGAAAACTCGCTGCAGTGCCTCGGCGTAAATCGGGCTGCCGATCAAATGAACTTCGGCGCGTCCGAAGAATCGATAGCCGCGCCGCGACAGCTGCTCGACGACGTTGAGCTCCATCCACGGTGTCCGTTGCAGATTCGCTCGGGTCCGCGGCGAGGCAATGTCGAGAAAAAAGAGATGGTCGTCGTCCCAGACACGGATCGTTCCCTTCGGCGACAGGTTCGGTCGACCGTCAGGCGTGACAGTGGCAGCGAAGCAGAGATGCGTCGCCTCTATCACCGCCTTCATGTCGCTATCTACCGCCTTCATCATTCCCCGAATCGCACCCGTCGGGTGTCCTGCTCACGCCCCGTACGTTTCGCGAGTGATTCGTACAGCTCCGGCCGCCGCGCGCGCATCCAGCGCCGGCCCGACGATGTCTCGAGCAGCGCAGCATCGAGATCCGCGCACACCATCGCATCGTCCGCCGATCGGGTCTCGGCGATGATCTCGCCGTAAGGATCGAGGATCATCGCGTTGCCGGTGCGGATCTCATCGTCATCAGGACCGATGCCGTTGGCGAACAGCAGGAACATCCCGTTGTCGTGCGCGCGGCTCGGCAGCCACCGCATCAGCCAGCCGCGCCCTTTCGGACCACACAGTTCCGCTTCACAGGCGGCAGGATCTTCGTCGCGCCGAGCCCAGATCGCCGGGTCGACTGGCTTCATCGCCTTCGGGCTCACCGAGTTGCAGCCGCCGGTCTGGTGCGGAGCCAGCAGGATCTCAGCGCCAAGTAATGCTGTCGCCCGCGCGTTTTCGACGATGTTGTTGTCGTAGCAGATGAGTACGCCAACACGGCAACCGTGCGGCGTGTCGAAGACCGTGTACTGATTGCCCTCTGACAGGAATCTCGACACGAAGACGTGTAGCTTGCGATGCACTGCCCAGCGTCCGTCCGGCATCGCTACGACGTAAGCGTTGTAGAGTTTTCCACCTTCGCCGCGCTCGATGAGCCCAGCTCCGATCGTCATGCGCTGCTCGCGCGACATCCGCAGCAGTTCACGGGTGCTCGGACCGTCGGGAACCGACTCGGCCAACGCTTCGACGTCCTCGCGCGGGAGCTTGCGCACGTGCCAGTAGCCGGTAATGCACATCTCCGGAAACGCGATTATCTCGACGCCATCCTTTGCTGCCCCGGCGACGAAATGCCGGACGCGGCCGATGTTGTACGCTTTGTCGCCCGGCCGATGCTGGAACTGCACCGTCGCAACGCGGATGTTGCGCATTCAGTCTTCGACCTCGAATTGCGGATTCCAGACGACTTCCCAGACGTGGCCGTCGGGATCCTGGAAGTATCCGGCGTAGCCGCCCCAGAAGGTTTCCGCCGCCGGCTTGACGATGCGCGCGCCGGCCCGCTTGGCCTCCGCCATCGCGGCGTCCACCTCTTCGCGCTTGTTGACATTGTAGCCGAGGGTGATCTCGGTCTGATTGGGCGCACCGCGGGGCAGGCCGGTATCGTGCGCGATCGATGTGCGCGGCCACACGGCCAGCCGCAGACCGCCCTGCAGATCGAAAAATGCAACCGCACCGTGCTCGAATTCCTGGCCGATGATGCCTTCAGTGCGCCAGCCGAGTCCATCGCGATAGAACTTCACGGCGCGGTCGAGATCGTCGACGCCGAGGGTGAGGACTGTAAGGCGGGGGCGCATCAGCGGGGAACGGTCGCCGCCGGCGATACCTCACCGGCGATGGCGCGCAGCTCGTCTCGCCGCACTCGGTATTCTTGCGCCGCCTCGCATAACGCCGCGATCGCCCGTCGCAACGGCTCGGCGAATTCTGCGCGCGCGGCGATGGCTGCGGCGTCGAGTCGATTTTCT
>Ga0207661_10003670_pt1 | contig 10697 bp, 5 predicted proteins | sample KBSC713LmetaG_FD_184337 | JGI IMG/M metagenome (GOLD analysis project Ga0207661, IMG submission 184337) | Corn rhizosphere microbial communities from Kellogg Biological Station, Michigan, USA - KBS C7.1-3L metaG (SPAdes) (version 2) | ecosystem: Host-associated > Plants > Roots > Rhizosphere ... | reverse complement strand
CTGCCGCCCAGTCTGGTAGGCGCCCTGGTACTGCCCCTGCGCCCAGTCCGGGGCCAGGTCGAAGATGACCGCGAACGTCGCGCTGGACAGCCACAGCTCGCCGAGAACGTGCACGACGGCGGCCGCGAGCACGAGCACGGCGACGAGCCAGGCCGGCCGGTCGGCGGTGGCCGCGAAGAGCACGCAGGCCCCGGCCACGAAGAACGCGCCCCGGCGGGTCACCGCGATCGCCTCGCGGGCGGTGTGCGTACCGCGGGCCGCCCACACCTGCAGGGTCACGCAGCCGGCCGTGTTGACCAGCAGCGCGGCCGAGACGAGCGTCGGGGAGGCGTGCGTGGAGGCGACCAGCCACAGCGGCAGCGCCAGGCTCAGCAGGTCGTTGAAGAGCGCGCCGACGAGGCCGTCGACGAGCGCGAAGGCGAGGAACGGCCGGTCGCGCAGGGCGACGAGGGCGGGGCCGTTGGCCGGCCGGGTGGCCGGCCGTACCCGGGTTGCGCGTCCCAGGATCAGGGCGGCGACGACGCCGGTCGCCGCGTTGAACAGCAGCACAGCCAGGTAGCCGGACCGGCGGTCGAGCAGCAGTGGGACGCTCCCCGCGAGCGTCCCGAGGCCGATGCCGGCGTTAATGGTCGAGCGCACGTACGCGCGGACTCGCACCCGGTCGGCCGGCGGCACCGCGCCGGCGATCATCGCCCCGGTCGCCGCCTTGACGGTCGCGTCACCGACGGCGATTGCGCAGGCCAGCGGCGCGAAGGACCACACGCCGCCGACCAGCGTCAGCCCGGCGTAGCCGGCGGCCAGGACGAGCAACGCACCGATCTGCACCTCGCGCGGGCCCCAGCGGTCGACCAGGTAGCCCATCGGCGTGGTCAGCAGCATGCCGGCGAACGCCGCGGCGCTCAGCCCGATCGCCACCTCGGCCGGGCGCAACCCGACCGAGCGGGTCAGAAACAGCGCGCCGGTCGTGAGGTAGGCGCCGTTGCCGAACGTGTTCACCAGCGTGGCGAACATGAGGATTCGCGGGGTGCCCTGCACCCCGTCGATTTAACAAGACGTACGTACGGTTTGTAAATCCGCTTGCTGACACTGTTCAGGCTCGGGCGGGATCCGAGGATGGTGGCGTTGACGTGGTGAGCGAGTGTGGCTGGCGTGTTGTGCTGCATATCGTGTCGTTCCGGAGACGGTGGCCGATCCGCCACGGGAGTAGTTCCGGAGACGATGGTCGATCCGCCACCGGAGTCGGCCGACGGTGGCCGATCTACCGACATTGCGTCGGCGTGTCGCGACGGTGGATCGACCATCGTCTAGGTATTCGTCTGGATGATGGCCGATCCGCCACCGTTTGGCGGCCGGCCGCGGTGGCACAGCGGCCACCGTTTTTCTCGCCGGGCAGATGGTGGCCGCTGTGCCACCACGACTCGCCGGCGCAAGGTCGGCAGATCGGCCACCGTCAGGCGGGTTCGGAGGCAGATCGGCCACCGTCAGGCGGGTTTGGAGGCAGATCGGCCACCGTCTCAGAATGACCCCAGGCTATCGACCAACTGACCCGACATCCGGGCAACGCCGCAGCGGACAAACGCCGCCGCAAACAGCAACGAGCCGTCAACCAACCCACACACAACGCCGAAGTCGTACCAACGAACAGCTCAGCCGATCGACTGGAAGAACTTGCCGGCGATCGGGACGGCCGCCGCCGTGCTGGCCCCGCCGTTCTCGACGAAGACGCAGAACGCGATGTCGCCCCGGTAGCCCATGAACCAGGAGTGCGTGTGCGCCGGGTTGCTGTCGTACTCCGCCGTGCCGGTCTTCCCGCGCAGGTCGCCGGGCAGGTTCTTGAGCTGGCTGGCGGTGCCCGAGGTGACCACCTCGCGCATCATCTGGCGCAGTGCGTCGAGCGAGGCCGGCTGGATCGCCGGGCCGTCCGCCGCCACCTTGGTCGGGGCCGGGTCGCTGACCAGCGTCGGCTGCTTCCACTGGCCCCGGGCGATCGCCGCGGCCGCCCCGGCCAGCACGACCGGCGAGACGAGCGTGGTGCCCTGGCCGAACGCGGCGGCGGCCTGCTCGGCGGCCGAGCCGTTGGCCGAGACCTTGCCGGTGAACACGCCGGCGCCCAGGTCCCACGGCACCCCGATGCCGACCGTCGCGGCCGTCTTGGCCAGCCCGTCCGGGCCGAGCTTGGGGGCGAGCGAGGCAAAGGCGGTGTTGCACGACTTGGCGAAGTCGACGTGCAACGGCACGTTGCCCAGTTCCTCGTTGTGCGAGTTCTTGAACGTCCGCCCGTCGACGGTGAGCGTCTTCGGGCAGTTGACCGGCGTGTTGACGGTGGCGGAGCCGTTTTCGAGGACGCCGAGCGCGGTGATGGTCTTGAACGTCGAGCCCGGCGGCACCTGGCCGACCAGCGCGAAGTTGTTGGCCGCGACGCCTGGCCCGTTGGCCACCGCGACGATCTGGTTGGTGCTGACCTTGATGGCGACCAGTGCGGAGCGGCGGGTGTCGGTGTTCAGCGCTGCCTCGGCGGCCTGCTGCAGCTTCACGTCGAGCGTGGTCTTGATCACGGTCCCGGCCTTCGGGTCGGTCTTGAACAGCACCTTGTCCGGCACGCCCTCCGGCTTCGGGACGACCACGCTGATGCCCGGCGTACCGCGGAGCTGGTCGTCGTAGCGCTGCTGCAGCCCGGCCAGGCCGACGACGTCGCCGATCTTGTACTTGCCCGGGTTCTTGTCCATGATCTCCTTCGTCACCTGGCCGGTGTTGCCCAGCAGAGCGCGGGCGAACTGGGCCGACGGGGCGAGGGACTGGGTGCTCTTGCGGGTCACCGTGCCGACGGTGGAATTGATCTTCCCGGCGATCTTGTCAAAGACCTCCTGGCGCAGGGTGATGATCTCCACGAACTGGTCGGACTTGACCGAGGCGAGCCGTTTCGGCAGGTCGGACAGGTCGATCGTGGTGCCGACCGAAGCGAGTGCGTCGGTGAGCGCCTTCTGCGTGGCCGGGATGTCGGTGATCGACCGCGGTACGAGACCGATGGTGATGACCGGCCGCGTCGTGACCATCGGCTGGCCGCCGCCGTCGAGCATGTCGGCGCGTTGGGCGGAGACGCTCTTGACGGTGAGTTTGTCGCCGGTCTCCAGATCGGGGTTGATGGTCTTCAGGTTGAAGACCACCTTCCATTTGTCCTTGCTCCGGTGCAGGTTCACCGTGGTGTCATAGGTCCATGTCACGTTGTCGGCGACCGGCCAGGCGACCGTGACGACGGCGCTCGCGTCGTCGTTCTTGCTCACCGGCTTGCCCTTCAGCGTCAGCTTCGGATGGCGCGCCTCGAGGTCACCCTCGACGCCAGTGAGGGTCCGCTGCGCGTCGGTGCCGGCCAGCGACCGCCCGTCGGGCGTCATGAAGGCCTGGTCGTTGAGGTCGTGGTTGCCCCAGGCGGTGATGAACGCCGACAGCGCTTTGTCCGGGCCCTCCTTGGAGCAGGCGGGCAGACCGGCCACGACCAGGAGGCTCGCGGCCAGCGCGATCGAACGACGAGTGGAATGGACCATGCCCGCGATTGTGCGGCACAGATACCCGAACGTACATCCGGCAAGTGCCACGAAACTCCATAATCCGGATATCACAGTCGGGCTCCGATCGGGAAACCGACGCGCGTGAACCGAAACCCACAGCGGTCTGTCGACGGTGCGAGGTCATAGGCTAAAAGCACAACAACCCACAGCGTCGTGGGTATGAGGGGAGAAAGACCGATGAAGCGGCCCGCGACCGTTGCGGTCACCGACGTCGCCGAAATTGACGAGGTCGACGAAGCAGTTCCTAACGGCGAGCGGCTGGTGGCCGAGGCGGTTTCGCTCGGCGCGCAGGACGCCGACGCCGAGCTCGTCCAGCTCGTCGCCCGCTACTGGCGGCTGGTGCCCGACGAGGAACTCACGGGCTGCACTCCCCAGGCGATGGTCGAGGCCACCCGCTCCCATCGCGAGCTCGCACGGCAACGGCTGGTCGGCGAGATGAAGCTGCGCATCGGGACAACGGTGACCGGCGGCACCGCTCTGGAGATCGTCACCGACGACATGCCGTTCCTGGTCGACTCCGTCACCGCCGCGCTGACCGCCCGCAACCTGGACATCAACCTGCTCGTGCACCCGCTGGTCGTGGTCCGCCGCGAGCCCCTCGGCGCGCTCAAGGAGATCCGCTTCGACGCCGAGCCCGAGGACGCCGGCCGTGGCGACATGGTCGAGAGCTGGATGCGGGTCGAGGTCGACCGCATCCGCGACGACATCGTGGTCGAGCAACTGCGCAACGACCTGGCTCGAGTGCTCAACGATGTGCGTGAGGCGGTTGAGGACTGGCCGCGCATGCGCCAGCAGGCGCTGAGCCTGGCCGACGACCTGTCCAGCGCCCAGCTTCCGGTGCCCGACAAGGACATCACCGACTCGATCGAGCTGCTGCGCTGGCTTGTCGACGACCACTTCACGTTTCTCGGCTATCGCGAATACAAGCTGCTGAAGAACGACAGCGGCGAACTGTCGCTGCAAGCGGTGCTGGGCACCGGTCTGGGGATCCTCCGGGCGGACCAGCCGCAGCCCCGGGTGCTGTCCTCGATGACGCCCGAGGCCTACGCCAAGGCGCTGGAAAAGCGGCTGCTCATCATCACCAAGGCGAATTCCCGGGCGACCGTGCACCGCTCGGCCTACCTGGACTACATCGGGTTCAAGCTGTTCGATGCGGCCGGCAACGTGATCGGCGAGCGGCGCTTCCTCGGGCTGTTCTCCACCGCCGCCTACCGCACGAGCGTCCGCGACCTGCCGGTCGTCAAGCGCAAGGTCGCCGAGATCATCGAGCGGTCGGGGCTGTCGCCGCGCAGCCACTCCGGCAAGGACCTGATGGCGATCCTCGAGACCTACCCGCGCGACGAGCTCTTCCAGATCGCGACCGAGGACCTCTACCGCTCGGTGATGGGGGTGCTGCGCCTGGCCGGCCGCCGCCAGCTGCGCCTCTTCGTGCGCCGGGACGCCTACGGCCGGTTCATCTCCTGCCTGGTCTACCTGCCGCGGGACCGGTTCACCACGGCCAACCGCCTGAAGATCCAGGACATCCTGCTGCGCGAGCTCAACGGCGTCGGCGTCGACTACACCACACGCGTCAGCGAGTCGATGCTCGCCCGGGTGCACTTCATCGTGCGCACCGATCCGGCCAACCCGCCCGGCGTGCTCGACGTCGAGGCGCTCACCGAGCAACTGGCCGAGGCGACCCGGCTCTGGGACGACGACTTCCGGCTGGTCCTGGAGAAGATGCTCGGCGAGGAGTCGGCCAAGGCGCTGCACCACCGCTACTCGGCGGCGCTGTCGGACACCTACAAGGACGAGCACACGCCCTACGAGGCCGGCAAGGACATCGCCAAGCTGGAGCTGCTCGACGAGCCCGGCCAGCTGGTGATGCACGTCTACCGCCGCCGCCAGGACGATTCCGACGTGCGGTTCAAGGTGTTCCGCTACGGCGAGCCGATGGTGCTTTCCGCGGTACTGCCGGTGCTGCACTCCCTGGGCGTCAGCGTGACCGACGAGCGGCCCTACGAGGTGCGGCGGGCCGACGGGACGGTGTTTCTCTACGACTTCGGGCTGCAGATGCCGGCCGACGCGCACGACGTCGCCGAGGTCCGCCCGCACCTGGAGAACGCGTTCTCGGCGACCTGGCGCGGCGAGGCCGAGATCGACGGGTTCAACGCGCTCGTGCTCAAGGCCGGGCTCACCTGGCGCGAGGTCGTCGTGCTGCGGGCCTACGCCAAATACCTGCGCCAGGCCGGCACGCTGTTCTCGCAGGAATACCTGGAGGCCACGCTTCGCGCGTACCCGGAGATCGCCTCGTTGCTCGTGGCGCTGTTCGCCACCCGCTTCGACCCCCGGCTGCAGCTCTCCGACGAGGACCGCTCGACGCAGGCCAAGGCGCTCGTCACCGCGATCGACACCAAGCTCGACGCGGTCACCAGCCTTGACCAGGACCGGATCCTGCGCTCGTTCCAGCGGCTGATCCAGGCCACCCTGCGCACGTCGTTCTTCCAGCGGATGGCCGACGGGCGGCCCAAGTCCTACACCGCGTTCAAGCTCGACCCGCAGCAGATTCCCGACCTGCCGGCCCCCCGGCCGAAGTTCGAGATTTTCGTGTACTCGCCCCGCTTCGAGGGCGTGCACCTGCGCTTCGGCGCGGTCGCTCGGGGCGGCCTGCGCTGGTCCGACCGGCGCGAGGACTTCCGCACCGAAATCCTCGGGCTGGTCAAGGCGCAGACGGTCAAAAACGCGGTCATCGTGCCGACCGGGGCCAAGGGTGGCTTCGTGCTCAAGCAGAAGGCCGGCGACCGGGACGAGGCCGTAGCCTGCTACAAGCTCTTCATCTCGGCGCTGCTCGACGTGACCGACAACCTCGGCAGTGGTAGTCAGGGGGGCACCGTGCTGCCGCCCAAGGACGTCGTCCGCCACGATGCCGACGACCCCTACCTCGTGGTGGCGGCCGACAAGGGCACGGCGACGTTCTCTGACATCGCCAACGAGATCTCGCAGCAGTACACCTACTGGCTCGGCGACGCGTTCGCGTCCGGCGGCTCGGCCGGCTACGACCACAAGAAGATGGGCATCACCGCCCGCGGCGCCTGGGAGTCGGTCAAGCGGCACTTCCGCGACCTCGGCCTGGACACCCAGTCGACCGACTTCACCGTGGTCGGCGTCGGCGACATGTCCGGCGACGTCTTCGGCAACGGGATGCTGCTGTCCGAGCACATCCGGCTGGTGGCCGCGTTCGACCACCGGCACATCTTCATCGACCCCAACCCGGACGCCGCCACCTCATACGCCGAGCGGCGGCGGATGTTCGACCTGCCGCGCTCATCGTGGGACGACTACGACCGGACCAAGCTGTCCGACGGTGGCGGCATCTGGCCGCGCACGGCCAAGTCGATCCCACTGTCCAGCGAGGCCCGCACGGCGCTCGGCATCGTCTCGACCGCCCCGACACTGGCCCCCAACGAGGTCATGCGGGCGATCCTGGCGGCCCCGGTCGACCTGTTCTGGAACGGCGGCATCGGCACCTACGTGAAGGCGGCCAGCGAGACGCACGGCGATGTCGGCGACAAGGCCAACGACGCGATCCGAATCAACGGCCGCGACCTGCGGGTGCGCGTGGTCGGCGAGGGCGGCAACCTGGGCCTGACCCAGCGCGGGCGCATCGAGTACGCGCTGTGCGGCGGGCACGTGGCAACCGACTTCATCGACAACTCGGCCGGCGTCGACTGCTCCGACCACGAGGTCAACATCAAGATCCTGCTGAGCCGCGTCATCGCGGCCGGTCGACTCGACCCGGCCGACCGCAATGACCTCCTGGCCGAGATGACCGACGAGGTCGCCGAGCTTGTCCTGCGGGACAACTACGGCCAGGCGACGGCGCTCGGCAACGCGCGGTCGCAGTCCCGGTCGCTGCTGCCGGTGCACCGCCGGATGATTGCCGACCTCGAGCGGCGGGGCCAGCTCGACCGGGTGCTCGAGGGCCTGCCGACCGACGAGGAGCTCGAGGCGCGGGCCGAGAACGGGATCGGGCTCACCTCCGCCGAGTTCGCGGTGCTGCTCGCGTACGTGAAAATCGTCCTGGAGCACGAGATCCTCGACTCGCAGCTGCCCGACGAGGAGTGGACCCGCAAGACGCTCGTCGAATACTTCCCGACGCCGCTGCGCGAGCGCTACGCCGACGCGATGCCCGGCCACCCGCTGCGCCGCGAGATCGTGACGACGCAACTCGTCAACGAGGCGGTCAACCGGGGCGGCACGTCGTATTTCTACCGGGCCTCCGAGGAGACCGGCGCCGACGCGGCCGACGTCCTGCGTGCGTCGGCGATCGTGAGCGAGATCTACGGCATCGACGAGATCCGGTCCATCGTCGAGTCGCTCGACAACAAGGTCCCGACCGATTCGCAGACCGCCGTGTACCTGGAGTTGCGGCGCATCCTCGACCGTGCCGTCCGCTGGATGGTTTCCAACCGTCGGCTGCCGCTGGACGTGCCGGCCGAGATCGCCCGTTTCAAGCCCGGCGTGTCGAAGCTGCTGCCGCAGCTGAACCGCCTCTTCTGCGGCGACGAGCGGGAGGCGCTGGACGCCAACTGCGACAAGCTGTGCGGGCTGGGTCTGCCGCGGCCGCTGGCCGAGCAGGTCACCCGGATCATGTACGGCTTCGGCCTGCTGGACATCGTCGAGGTCGCCGCGAAGTCCGAGCACGACCTCGACGAGGTCGCCGGCATTTACTACGTGCTGTCCGAGCAGTTCCGGGTCGACAGCCTGCTGTCGCAGATCTCCCAGCTGCCACGCGAAGACCGGTGGCAGACGCTGGCTCGGATGGCGTTGCGCTACGACCTGTACGCGGCGCTGGCCGGCCTGACCGCCCAGGTCCTGAACGTGACGGCGTCCGGCGGCTCTCCGGAGGCGCGGATCCAGGAGTGGGCTCAGGCGAACGCGACGTCGATCGCGCGGACCCGCAACGCGATCGGCGAGATCGACGAGTCGAAGGCCGGCCTGGCCGCGCTGTCGGTGCTGCTGCGCCAGATCCGCACGCTCGTCCAGGTCACCATGTAGCCGGCCGGGCGCGGCTGACCCAACGTAACGGGATCGGCCAACGTCTGGGTCACGGCGTCGATCAGCGCAGGAGGCGATACAGCGCGAGCGCCTCCCGCGTGATCGGTCGCAGCAGGCGCAGCCGCGACAGCGCGACCAGCCGGTCGATCAGCGGCACCGCCTTCTCCACCAGCAGCCGCGTCTTGGCCTGGCCGGGTGACATGTCGTGCAGCCAGTACAGCGTGACACCCATGTACGAAAGCCACAGCAGCTCGGGCAGGTCGGCGCGCAGCTCGTCGTCGATCTTGATCGTGGACCCGTCGATCACCGAGCGGAAGAGCGCCAGCGAGCGCTCCCGCGCCGGCCGCGAGTCCTCGCTGAACGGGCTGGCCGGCGAGCCGGGCTCGACCGCGGTCTTGACGAACTTGCCGGCGAACCCGTGGTACGCCGCCATGACCTCGACGCCGGTCAGCATCGCGATGCGCAGCCGGTCGACGAACTCGGTGGCGGCGTCGCTCGCGACCGTCCAGGCCGCGTGGTGCGCGTCCTGGACCTGGGCGTAGAACTCCTGGACCAGATGGTCCTTCGACGGGAAGTAGTAGTAGGCGTTGCCGACCGAGAGGCCGGCCGCCTGGGCGATCGCCCGCATTGTCGTCTTCTCGTATCCGTGCTCGCGGAACAACCGGACCGCCGTGTCGACGATCAGCCGCTTGGTCTGCTCGCCCCGGACTGACGCTTCAGCGTTGGCACTCTGGTCCACAAGCCTCACCGTAGTTGCGAACTCCGGCTACGCGCCCAGTGGCCGTCACTACTCGCCGGGCGAGCGGCCGCAGGTGCGGCTGGGAGAGGCGCGCCGCCAGCCCCCGATATCCATCCAACGCCCACAGGCACATGAGCCAGGCGCTGTCGTCGACGTAGACGGCCCCGTCGTCGCCGATCACCGTGATCTCCTTCAGTGTCTGCGCATGGTCGAGCGTTGGATACCGGCGGTGCGCCTCTTCCGAGCCCGCCGCGACGAACTCCAGCGGGACCAGTTGGGCCCGGGAGTCCAGGAAGCGGCGGGCGGTCCGGCAGATGCCGCAGTTTTCGTCGTACAGGACGGTGAGCGTCACGGCTGCGGCCACTCGGGACCGTGCCGGGCTGGGGGGCGAGCCGGCATCGGCGGCGGTGCCGGCGGTGGCGGCATCTGCCGGGTCGGTGGCACCGGAGGCGCGGAGACCTCGAGCAGGCGACGCCGGCGGAAGCGGCTCAGCACGTACAAGTTGAAGAAATGCACCGCGCCGAGGACGAGCAGCACGAAGCCGACCTTCCAGGCGAGGTTCTCCATCGCCGCGCTGGCCGTGCCGACGCTCGCGGTGATCTTGAGCGCCACCGCGACGTAACCGAGGTTGAGCAGGTAGAAGCCGACCACCAGCAGGTGGTTGACCGAGGCGGCCAGGCGCTCGTCGCGCAGCGCTTCGTCGAGGAACACCTGGCCGTTGCGGAAGAGTGTCCGGCCCACCCACCAGGTCAACGGGATGCTGACGGCGAGATAGACGAGGTACGTGGCGAGCTTGTAGTCCACAGCGTCCGCCTCCTTGAACGTGTTCAACTCACATGCTCAGTGAAGCACAGGAGTTGAACACGTTCAAGAGTGATCTGGGTTACGCGGCAAGTCCGAGTGTCTTGGCCGCCGCTCGGCCGTTGGCGTGGCTCGCGCCCCACGTCGTGACGAACGCGCGGGCCGACGGCGGCCGCCAGGAACTCGGCCAGCCCATCTCGACGACGATCACCGGATGGGTCTCGGCGAGCGCCTCGATCAGATCGCGAGCCCCGGAGAGCCGGTGCAGGTTGCGCCCGACGATCACGATCGGCCGGTCACCCGCGCGGGCCAGCAGCGCCGCCGGGTCGGCCTGCGAGGTGGCCAGGCGGACCTGCTCGGTGCCGTTGATGTGCGGCCCGAGGCCCCACGGCACCGGGCCGGCCGCGATCGACGACTCCGACTCCAGCTGGACGACCAGCGGCGTCCGGAGCCCGTCGAGGCTGCCCTCGATTCGCACGGCGCCGAGTGCGGCCGGGTAGCCGAGGCCCGGCTCCTCCCGGTCGGTGCGGTCGGTGCCGCGGGTCCAGTCGGCG
>Ga0207661_10003664_pt1 | contig 10704 bp, 8 predicted proteins | sample KBSC713LmetaG_FD_184337 | JGI IMG/M metagenome (GOLD analysis project Ga0207661, IMG submission 184337) | Corn rhizosphere microbial communities from Kellogg Biological Station, Michigan, USA - KBS C7.1-3L metaG (SPAdes) (version 2) | ecosystem: Host-associated > Plants > Roots > Rhizosphere ... | reverse complement strand
CGCGGCACCGAAACCATGCAGAGGAAGGGGCGGCCGTCCTCGGCCCAGCGGGTGTTGGCGATGACGCCCACGCCCTGGCAGTAACCGGCGATCTCGCAAAGGGAGGAGTTGAAGGAGCCGATCTTCCTGGTCATCGCCGGAACCAGCAGCAGATTTACCCCGGCCGAGAAGAGCAGCTGCGGAATCTGCAAGTCGTCGAGGTCAGCGCAGATGGCTACCGCGACGCGCGTCTGACGCCCGGAGAGAACCATGATCGTCTTCTGCTCGCCGGTCAGATCCTCGGATATCTCGTCCGGGAGCGACTCACCCTGCAGCTCCTTCGTCACAAACGGATGGTGCTTGTGCGCGATGGCGACGCACTTGCCGTCGAGGTAGACGCGAGACTCGTTCGAGCGAATCTCATCGCCGGCGGCGGTGGTGGTGTGGCAATGGGCGCTGCCCGCGACGACCAGCGGCGGGTAGCGATCCGGGTTTGCTGCCAGCCCCTTCTCCAGCGCCCCGGGATTCGGCAAGCTCAGCTCCGGCAGGACCGCGATATCCGCATCTTGGTCTTTTGCCTGCGCAAGCAGCGAAAGGACGCCCTCCGGATCCCAGTGCTCCGGGCGCACGTCGAAGAAGCGATCCCCGTCGACTTTGACTGCGAGGTTGCCGCCGGCGTCGGGGTGGATGGTCGCGACGCGCGGCAGGCCGCCCTCCTCGCTCCACCCCAGCTCGTCGATCCGGTCGCGGTGGCTGAAGTCGAGGGTCACGCGTACCTGATCCCGGGCAGAAAACTTGAAGAGCGAGTAGGGCAACCGCCCCAACAAGCTGCCGCGGTTGAGCGTCACCTGGGCGGGGGTGCATTCCCCCTTGAACCTTCGGTGGATGGGACGCGTCGCGAACGGGATGGGCAGGCCCTCGTCGAGGCCCACCTGCCCTTCGGCGCTCGCGTAGAACTCGGGAAGCGCCTTGCCGCAGAGACCACGGAGGACGCCCAGGACATCGAGCGGCTGGCGCAGCTTGGCCCAGGAAAGAGTGCTCACCAGTCGCTCCCCGGCCAGTTGCTCGAACTTCGCGGGATCGGCGATGGCTTCTTCCCAGGCGTCCCGAGACAGCTTGCCGGCCAGGGCCTCGAGACGCTTGAGCTCGGCGGCAGTCGCTTCGTCGTTCAGCATCCTTCCCAGTTCGCCCGCCTCTTCGAGGCAGATGCAGCCGAGGCGCTGCGCGAGGTCCAGCAGCGAATCGGCATCCGCCAAGTGCGATGAGAAATCAACGAGGGCCATCGTCCGGAGCCGGGAGCGGCAGTCAGGCCTTGCCGTCCGGGGCGGGCAGCTCGAGGTCGATGAGTTCGGCGACGTGGCGCAGGAAAGCGTCGGCGGCATCGACCAGCTCGGCGGCGGGCGGATCCTCCTCGGGCCCGCTGGGCAAAGCGTCGGCGAGCAACTCGTCGATCCCGGCGGGCTTACCCTTGATCCACTCCTCGATCGCGATCGGATCCGGGATGCCGGTGGGCGCAAGGACATCGAGCTGGACCGTCGTCAGGACGTGGTCCATCGCTTTCGACAGGCGATTGATGTCGTCAGAGCTGAGGTCGGGGAGGACAGCCACCGCCGCCTGCGCCGCCGCGGCGTTGTGGATCGCATCGAGGCTGAGCCAGGTGTTGGGGATGTCCTGCATCTCGAATGCCCTGACGACCGGCGCGTAGTCGCCGCCGCTGCGAAAGAGCTCGGCCCCCCACCAGAGGCGCCCGAAGGCGTGGTCGCGGTCGCGGCCGGTGAAGCGCTTCAACGCCGTGCCGTTCTTGGCCGGGTCGGGATCGTCGCGTTTGCCAGGGAAGCGCCACCAGACGTACTCGGGAAACTCCTCCACTGCGAGCCAAGCCCAGAAGTGGCGTTCTCCTGCCTCGGCCCGCGTCAGCCGCAACAGCGCATGCAAGCGCGGAGCGAGCCAGCGGTCGGAGGCCACGTAGTCCTCGCCGAAGCGCTCACGCGCCTCACCCAGGAGCTCGCCGAGCCGCTCGAACGGCAGGTCGCGGCCGATACCGTATACCTGCACGAAATCCTCGAGTTCGGGCTTGTCCTGGCCCATCCGGAAGCTCGGGGTCAGGTGGGACCGGCAGGCCGGCATCAGGATGCGAGCGTTGCTCATCGGATTTCCTCTCCGTCGCTGGATTCGAGCGCCCGCATGACCGTGACCGTGTGCGCCGCCGTTTTGATCGAGCGGCCGGCGGCAGCCTGTAGGCGGGTCTGCAGGTCGAGCGCGCCGTCCCCCGCGACGATCGCCTCGACCGCCGTTTCGAGAGCGGCGTCGGGGTCGCGGTCGGGGTACATCACCGGCAGCAGCGATTCGAGAACGCCCCGCTGCCAACTCTCGCCCGGCCAATCGATCTCGCCCGAGCCGTCGCCGGCGGCCGCCACGAGCGCCGAGTTGGCCATCGCGACGAGCGCGGGCTGAGCGATCAGGTCGAGCATCGTCTCGCGCACCGACTTGGCCAGGCGGGGCCTGCCAGGCCGCTGATCGAGCAGCCGTCGCAGTCCCTCGATCCCCTCGTTGAGGTAGATCACAGGGCCTCCGAAGGCGTTTAGGTCGACGAAGGAGATCTCACCGTGGAAGGCGGGGTCGATCGGGGCTTCGCCCTCGGGGGTCTCGGTGAAATCGCGCCAGCGGCAGGGGATCTGTCCGCCCGCGATCTCGATCTCGCGCGGCGGTCGCACGTCGACGCTCCAGGGCTTGCTGCGGGCCAGCCAACGGTTGTCGATGCCGTCGATCGAGCCTGTCACCGTCACGTAGATCTCGGCGCGGTCGTAGAGGTGCACGTGCGGCAGCTCGACCGCGCCGACCCAATTGCCGGCACCGTCGCCGGCCTCGAGGGCGGTGACGGCGCGCAGGTTGGTCGGGCCGCAGTGCACGGTCAGCACGGCGCGGAAATCGCGCGCTCCGATCGCTTCCAGCGCATCGGGCGGGATGGTCGCCCGAGCTTGCAGCCTGGCCTGCTTCCATCCCGGAGGAAGCTCGTGCAGCGAGACCCGCCCCTCACGGCTGAGCAGGGCCTCGGCGGCACCGTCGACCGTCGGCGAGCTCAGGTGGAGGGACGGCTCGACCTCGAGCGTCTTGTAGGGGAACAACGCTTCCGTGGCCATCTACGCGTCCTTCCTCGACGGGGTGAAGCGCACCATCGCGACCGTCTCGTTGGCGGGAGTGGGATGACTGTCGGGGTCGGTGACGCCCCGGAACTTGCCGGTTCTGACTTTGGGCGCGATCAAGAACGTGCCGTCGTCGCGCACCGAAACTCCGTCGCCGACGGCATCGAGGCTGCGCCACTTCACCTTGGCCCGCGACACGCTCTCGCCGAGGAAGACCACTTCCGGCCGGCCTGCGGTTCCGCGGCTCAGGTCGCCGCGCAAGCGCACTGCCCCTTCGATGTGCCAGGAGCCGTCTTCTGCGACCGACTGCGCCTGCACGACGATCCGCGGCGCCCGCTCGGGATTGGGCCGCTCGCCGAACTGGAAGCGCCGCGAGAGATCGGCGGGCCCGTCCGGGGGCAGGTTCGACTCGATCGCGAGCAGATCCCGCACCGCCCGCCGAATTGCCTGCTCGAACTCACGCAGGCCTTTGGAGTAGCCGGGCGAGTAGAGGCGCTTGAGACGCGGCGTCGAGGTCCAGTCGTCGTGACTCGGTGGCTCCGCCGTGCGCAGGAACTCCTCGGCCCAACGATCCTCCTGGGAGTCGCCGGCGGCGCGACCGGCGAGGACGACGGCGTGAAACGGCTGCGCCCCCACCGTGCCCTTACTCAGGTCCAGCGTCTTCACCGTCATGTTCGCGCCGCGGATCAGGGCGGCGCGGCGCAGGCTGGGCGAGTCGCCGGCGCCGTCGCCTTCGAGCTCGTCCGGGGTGGCGCGACGGACGAGGACGACCGCTTGGTGGGTAAAGGCAGCGTGACGTTCGACCCCGGCTTTGCGCTTGGGAACGTGCAGCTCGGCGACCCCGACCGCGACGTCCCCGTCGTCGATCAGCACCTCGACCGCTTCGTCCTCGTCATGGGCCCGCACCGCCTTTACCAGCGGACCCGTCACCCGGGTCTGCGCCGGTACGACCAGGTTGTCGATCTCCGCCGCAGGTTCCGCCGCGGGGTCGTCGATCTCGACGTATTCGACCCGCGCCGAGAGCTCGCCCGCCTCGATTGCAGGCCAGAAGTTCGCTTCGACTTCGCGGCCGATCTGCTCGACGATCTCGCGGGAGGGACGGCGCTTGTCGGCGTCGAGATCGCGCAGGCCAACCACCGCGATCGTCGTGCCGCTGCCCTCGCCGGAACGGGCCATCTGCAGGTCGCGGGTGAGGACGTCGCTCTCGGCGCCGACCCAATGGGAGACCGGGATTTCGCCGTCCTCGCCGCCCGCCTCGCCGAACCAAGCGGGACCGGCGAAGGAATGAAGCTCACCGTCCTCATCTTCGAGCTCGTGCCAGACCAGCTCGGCCCGGCCAAAGAGCCGACCCCTGGTGTTACCGCTCGCCGGCTCGGGCTCGGACAGGTCGCTGAGGAAGAGCACCGTGCCGAAGGCCGAGGCCGCGTACTGGGTGGCCTTGCCGAGGCCGTAGGACCCGGCCGCTCCCTCCTTGTTCTTGTAGGAGTAAAGGCTGTCTCGTGTCAGGGCCGCGAAGTTGCCGTCGCCGACCTCGGGCCCGGTCAGGCCCCGGGTTCCCGAGTCGATGATCTGCAGGACGGTGAGCTCGCCGGAGTCGGCGATCTCCAGTGCCTCGCTGAAGCCGCCCGCCGCCTGCTCGTCGCCACGCTCGGCGCAGGCCTCGAAGTGGGGCTCGAGCTCGTCCCAGAGCATCGCGTCGAGATAGCGGCGCTTGGCCTCCCCGCGCAGGCTGAGCATGCGGAAGCGGACCTCAACCGGCTGCACCTGACCCAAACGCTCGTCGAGCGTGTTCTGGATCGACTCGCGCACGAGGTTGCGAAGGGTCGGGCGAATTGCGAACTGGTTGGCGTTGCCACCGTCGCGGCCGCCATCGGCGAAACCCCGGCGCGGCCGCCAGTCGACCTTCTCGAAGGTGCTCCGCAGGGCGCGCTCGCGCGTGCCGCGAGGCTCCCGCCCGCGTCCGGTGAGGAGCCACTCGGGGTCCGTGTCGAGCACCTCGGCCAGCCGCTCGAGCGCCTCCTCGTCGGGGGTCCGCGTCCCCTTAAGCCACATCGAGGCGAGCGAGGGCGAGACGCCGACCGCCTTTGCCAGCTCGCTCTGCTTGAGGCCCTTGCTCCTCCGTGCCGCTTGCAATCGTTCTTTGACGCCCATCTGAACCCCTTTGTGAAGTTTTCGTCCCCTGCACCTCGTATTATACGGATTCTTCACAGGTCTGTGAAGAATCCGCGCAAAGGGCAGGAGAATGGGCTACAAGTTCACAGGAGAAAGATAATGAGCGACGATTCCCTCCTTAGCTTCGAAGAAGCGAGCAGTGACCCCGACGAGGGGTTCGACCGCGTCGCCGCCCGCCTGCGCAAGCTTGCCGGGCGCAATCCGGATCGTCTCTTCGGCGAAGCGATTCGCCAGTCGATCGACGAAGTGCTCGACGGGCCGCGGACCGGGCGCTGGGACTTCCAACAGCTGGAGAAGACCGAGAAGACCTACGTCGGCACCAAGGTCGAGATCGTCGTCCGCACGGCGCTCAAGCTCGAACCGGGGCCGAAGCTCGACCTCCGGATCGACGGTGAGGACGTCGACATCAAGTGGGCGATGAACAGCCAGTGGCAGATTCCCCGCGAGGCGGTCAGTGAGATCTGCCTCTGCATAGGCGGTCGCAAAGAGCTGACGAATTTCGAAGTCGGCCTGATTCGCTGCGACGAGGACACCCTCAACAAGGGCTCGAATCAGGACGGCAAGCGAACCCTCTCCGCGGCCGGCCGCAAGCGCATGCGGACGCTCGTTCGACTCGCGCCGTTGCCGCCCAACTTCGTCGCCGAACTCGACCCGGCGCTGCGGGCCGAGGTGATCGGTGAGCCGACCATCCAGCGCCGCGTCACCAAGCTCTTCAAGCTGTTGCCCTACACGCCAGTGCCGCGGCTCGCCCTGCAGACCGTCGCCATGACGACCGGAGACCCGGTGCGACGCACGCGGGCCGACGCCTGGGCGGGAGACCCGCTCGACGGGATGGCGGTGCTTTCGAGCAAGTACACGAAGCGAATCGTCGAGGAGCTGGGACTCGAGCCGATGCCGCCGAACTGCTTCATGTCGGTGCCGCGAGCCGAAATCGAAGCGCTGTCGGCGGCGGCGCGAAAACGCCTCTCAGAATCCGAACGCGAGCGCTTCGACCTCTTCTGAGCAGCCTCCCGGCACTCGCGCAACGTCTGCGCCTCGAATTACCCTGGCGGGCCGTGGCCCGCCTTACGCTCATGGACCTCTTTGCCGGTTGCGGCGGCCTCACGCGGGGGTTTCTCGACAGCCGCAAGTACCGTGCGGTTTTCGCGGTCGAGTGGGACGAGGACGCGGCGGCAACCTATGAAGCGAACTTCGGCGATCACGTATTCTGCGGGCCGATCGAGCGGGTGGAGGAGTTTCCCAAGGTCGACGTGATCGTCGGCGGGCCGCCTTGTCAGGGATTCTCGCCGCTCAACATGCGCGGCGTTGGCCTCGAGCGACGGACGCTTTGGCGCGAGTACCTGCGAGCGTTGAAAGAGGCCGAGCCGGACGCTTTCGTGATGGAGAACGTCCCTCAACTGCTGCGCTCGGCGGAGTACATCTCGTTTGAAAAGGCGGCCAGGAAGCTTGGCTTCGAGATCGCCGCCGACGTGCTCAACGCCGCCGACTTCGGCGTACCGCAGACGCGCAAGCGTGCGATCGTGATCGGCTCGCGGCTCGGCACGCCGGAGTTGCCCGAAGGCAAGTACCGGCCGCTCAACTCGATCCCCGCCAAGGGGCGCGCCTGGCGTACTGTCCGCGACGCGATCGGTGACCTCCCCGGCCGACCCACCGACGAGGCGTGGCACAACGCCCGCAACCCACGACCGATCAGTGTCGAGCGCTACAAGACGATCCCCGCCGAGGGCGAGGGTCGTTTCGAGCTTGCCAAGCGTCGACCCGACATCACCCCCGCCTGCTGGCTGCGCAAGACCAAAGGCTCAACCGATGTCTTCGGCCGGCTCTGGTGGGACCGACCCGCCTTCACGATCCGCACCGAGTTCTACAAGCCGGAGAAGGGCCGCTACCTACATCCTTCGGAGCACCGGCCAATCACCGTTCGCGAGGCGGCACGACTGATGGGCTTCCCCGACGACTTCATCCTGCCCACGGATCAATCGATGACGTCGATTTCGAAACAGATTGGAAATGCCGTGCCCCCACCCTTGGCCCAGCAGCTCGGCAAGGCGCTGGCCCAGCACATCGCGAAGGCGCGGGCCGAGTCGACCCCGCAACCGCAGGCCGAAACCGCTTAGGCGGGCAGCCTCAAAGCAGCGGCGCCGAGCCCTCCAGGCCAAGCGCCGCGCAGACGGCGGCCACGCACTGCGCCGGCCGCCGTTCGACTTCGAAGTCCCAGAACCGCAGCACCGTCCAACCGGCTTCGATCAACTCGCCGGTGACGCGCTCGTCGCGTTTGCGGTTGCGCTCGATCTTCTCGTCCCAGAACTTGCCTGACTGTCCCCAGTAGTAGTCGGGATGACCGTGCCAGAAGGCACCATCGACAAAGACGGCCAGGCGACGACCGATCCACGCCACGTCCGGTTTCCCTGGCACTTTGCGCGGGTGAAGGCGCCACCCCCTGACCCCCGCGGCCCAAAGGGCGCGACGAAGTTCAACCTCGGGAGCTGTGTCGCGACTACGGACACGAGACATCAGGGCGCTCCGCTTCTCAGCGGTGAGCGAGTCGGCCACGCCAAAAAGCTAGCCGACCGCGAGACCTGCCTGGTCCGTGCCGTGCGGCAAGCGCGCTACCCGCCCAGGCCTCCGAAGACCGCATACGGATTTGGCGGGCGCTCGGCGTAGGCGGCGGCCCAGGTCCCCTCGAAGCTGACCTTGCTGCCGGGCGGAGCCTGGCCCTGGATCTTTTCGGTGAGTTCCTTGCCGCTGTCCTCGTCGGGGACGCCGACCAGCAGATACCTCCAGCGGTGGACCACTGGGAGGCCCTCGCTGCGGAGCGTGGCGGCGAACTGACTTGCCTGATGAAACGAGGGGAGATCGACGCGGACCTCGTATTCGGGGTGTCCGCTTTTCTCGGTCTGCCGGCGCTCTGCGGCGATCAATGCTTCGTGCTCGGCCTTCTTGGCCGCGTCACCGCTCGGAAGCGGAAGGTCGGGGTCCTCCCATTCCTCCGCTGTCGGGTGCCAGTGCGTCAGTTCGGCATCGAGCTTCCAGCCGTGCTGCTGGGCGAGGCTGAGCACGTGGTTGCGGGCGGCTTCGGCCTGCTCCCTCGAGCCGGCGTAGAGGAAGACCGTCGGCCCTTCGCGGCTGACGACAACGCGATCTTGGAAGGCGCCGCTCAGATCGTGTTCGAGCTCACCGGCCTCGAGTCGCTCGGCCAAGGGCCCGATGTGCCCCGGATCGTCGAACTCAACCTCGATGCGCCAATCGTCGTTCATCGGGCAGGAGGCTACCGGCGCGCTCGTCCGGTCCGATTAGACAATTGAACGACTAGACGATTAAACGTCTAATCCGACTCGGCCAGCCGCCCGAGCAGGCGCACGGCCTCGTCCAGCGTCTCGCGCTCCGCCTCGCTGAGGTTCTCCTCGATCGCCTCGGCCAGCCAGCCCTCGCGGCGGCTGCGGTCCTCGTGCAGCTCGGTGCGGCCTGCCTCGGTCAGCTCGATCAGGAAGCGGCGACCGTCGGTGGGATCGGGTGAGCGATCGACGAAGCCCTGCGCTTCGAGGTCGGCGACCGTTTGACCCATCGACTGGGGGCGCACGCGTTCGAGCTCGGCCAGCTTGCTCGTGCTCTGCGGGCCTTCGCGGTCGAGGCGGCCGAGGACCGAGCCCTGGGAGAGCGAGAAGCGGTGCTCGCTGCGCAGGCGGCGGATCAGCCGGCCGAGCACCACGCGCAGCTCGCTGGCGAGGGGACCACTCTCGACGCGGGTCGGCATGCGTCGATCATACCCGAAAGTGCACAGGCAAACTGCGCAGTTTGCCTGTGTATATTGGGCCTGTGCCAACGAGCGCGACGACCACGGCGCAGAGCAACGGGAGTCAGGCGGGCGACCGCTACAAGTGGATCGCCCTCTCCAACACCACCCTGGCGATCCTGCTGGCGACGCTCGACGCCTCGATCACGCTGATCGCGATGCCCGACATCTTCCGCGGCATCCACCTCGACCCCCTGGTCCCCGGCAACAGCTTCTACCTGCTCTGGATGATCCTCGGTTACCTGGTCGTCTCCAGCGTGCTGATCGTCAGCCTCGGCCGGCTCGGCGACATCTACGGCCGGGTGAAGATCTACAACCTCGGCTTCGTCATCTACACCGCCGCCTCGCTGCTGCTGGCGATCGACTGGATGACGGGACAGGCCGGCGCCATGTACCTGGTCGTCTTCCGCATCGTCCAGGGAGTCGGCGGCGCCTGTCTGCTGGCCAACGCGGCGGCGATCCTCACCGACGCCTTCCCGGTCAACCAGCGCGGCATGGCGCTCGGGATCAACAACATCGTCGGCGTCAGCGGCATGTTCGTCGGCCTCATCCTCGGCGGCCTGCTGGCGCCGATCGACTGGCGCCTGGTCTTCCTGATCTCGGTCCCGGTTGGCCTCTTCGGCACCGTCTGGGCCTACCTCAAGCTGGAGGAGCGCAGCAAGCCGCGGCCCGCCTCGATCGACTGGGGCGGCAACATCACCTTCGCCCTCGGCCTGATCCTGGTGATGGTCGCGGTCACCTACGGCATCCGCCCCTACGGCGGCAGCCCGACCGGCTGGGGCAGCCCCCGCGTGCTCGCCCTGCTGGCCGGCTCGATCACCTCGCTGATCGCCTTCGCCGTGATCGAGCGCCGCGTCGCCGAGCCGATGTTCCGCCTCCCCCTCTTCCGCATCCGCGCCTTCACCTTCGGCACCCTCTCGACCTTCCTCGCCGCAGTCTCGCGCGGCGGCCTGATGTTCATGCTGATCATCTGGCTGCAGGGGATCTGGTTGCCGCTGCACGGCTACGGCTTCACCGAAACGCCGCTCTGGGCCGGCATCTACATGCTGCCGCTGACGATCGGGCTGCTGGTCGCGGGACCGATCTCGGGCCTGCTCTCCGATCGCTTCGGCGCTCGCCCCTTCGCCACCGGCGGCATGATCGCCGCCGCGATCAGCTTCGCCCTGCTGATGGCGCTGCCGATCGACTTCGCCTACCCCGTCTTCGCCGCGATCCTGCTGCTGCAGGGGATCTCGATGGGGATGTTCGCCTCGCCCAACCGCGCCGCGGTGATGAACAGCCTGCCCGCCGCCGACCGCGGCGCCGGCGGCGGCATGAACCAGACCTTCCAGAACTCGGCCCAGGTGCTCTCGGTCGGGATCTTCTTCACCCTGCTGATCGTCGGCCTCTCCTCCAGCCTGCCGAGCGCGCTGAGCGGCGGCCTGGAAGCCCATGGGGTCTCCCCCGGGGTCGCGCACCACGCCGGCCAGACGCCGCCGATCTCGGTCCTCTTCGCCGCCTTCCTCGGCTACAACCCGGTCCAGCACCTGGTCGGCGCCCACGCCCTGGCCGCGCTGCCCGCCCATGCCCACGCGGCCCTCACCGGGCAGGCCTTCTTCCCCCACCTGATCGCCGGCCCCT
>Ga0207661_10003663_pt1 | contig 10706 bp, 7 predicted proteins | sample KBSC713LmetaG_FD_184337 | JGI IMG/M metagenome (GOLD analysis project Ga0207661, IMG submission 184337) | Corn rhizosphere microbial communities from Kellogg Biological Station, Michigan, USA - KBS C7.1-3L metaG (SPAdes) (version 2) | ecosystem: Host-associated > Plants > Roots > Rhizosphere ... | reverse complement strand
CGCTCGCCCTCACCCGCCTCGCCGTGGCGGGGCTGATGGTGCTGAGCTTCGCGCGTCTCCTCCAGGTCGACCCGGGCTTCAGCGCCGGCGGCACGGTGAGCCTCCGGGTGACGCTGCCCGCGTCGCGGTACGAGAAACGGGAGCAGCTCCGACGCTTCCACGACGAGCTGGGAGCTCGGTTCCTCGCGCTTCCCGGTGTCCGCGATGCGGGAAGCGTCCAGGTCCTTCCCCTGAGCGGAGGGCTGTCGCGGGTGGACTTCACCGTCGAGGGAAGCCCGCCGGCCCGCGAGGAGGACGTCCCGAGCCTCGACTACCGGATGGTCTCCCCCGGCTACTTCCGGGCGACGGGGATCCCGCTCCTCGCCGGCCGCGCCCTGACCGAGGCCGATGGTTCCGATGCCCCACCGGTCGCGCTCGTCAGCCGCCGCCTGGCGGAGCGCTTCTTCCCCGGCCGGAGCGCGGTGGGCGCGCGCCTCCTGGTGGGCGACGGCGGACCGGTCCCGCGGCCGGTGGAGATCGTCGGCGTGGTCGGGGACGTCCACGATGCCGGTCTGGACTCGGACCCGGGCATCACGCTCTACGTCCCCCTGCCCCAGGTCCCGGAGGCGGTCATGGTGTACGCCCGGAACATGTTCTGGGTGCTCCGGACATCGGGCGATCCACAGCCGCTGAAGAAGCCGGTGCTCGCCGCGCTCCGGTCCCAGGACGGGATGCTTCCGGCGACCGCGGTGCAGACGCTGGACGAGGCGCTTTCGCGGTCGGTGGCGCCGCGCCGCTTCAACCTGCTCCTGGTCGAGCTGTTCGCCCTCGCGGCGCTCGCGCTCTCCGCGCTGGGGGTCTACGCGGTGAGCGCGCAGACCATGGCGCTGCGGCGGCGCGAGCTCGCCATCCGTCTCGCGCTCGGGGCCGCGCCGTCCGGGCTGCTCCGCCTCGTGGTCGGGGGTGCGCTCCGTCCGGTGGGAGTCGGCGTCGCGCTCGGCCTCGTCGGCGCGTTGCTCGCCGGCAGGTCGGTCTCGGGACTCCTCTACCGGGTGCACGGCGCGCACCCTGGCGTGCTGCTGGGCGCGGCCGCAGTGCTCGGGCTCGCGGCGCTCGTCGCGGTGTGGGTGCCGGCCCGTCGTGCGGCCCGGGCCGATCCGCTCGGCGCGCTCGCGCCGGACTCCTGACGCTCACCGCCGTGCGCGCCGCTGCGGTCCGTCGAGCGCGAGAGCCGGGTAGGCGCCGGCCTCGTCGAAGGTGGGCACTCCGCGTGGCCGCCGGGCCCATCCGTTCATCACCAGGGTCAGGCGGAGCTCCCCCCGCGAGCGGAGGCGGCCGGTCGGCACGCCGTTCCGGGCATCGAGCACGCCGTGGGTCAGCCGCCCGTCGAACGTCGCGAGCCGATTGGCGCGTGGGCCGACGAGATCCGCCTCGAGGGGCAGCGGGACCAGCGCGGGATTCGTCGGCTCGGGCGGCTGTGCCGTGACGGCGAGCGCGCCCCCGCGGACCCGGTTCAGGAAGAGGACCGAGGAGAGGCGCGGATGCCGCTCCGGCCCGCCGGCCAGGGCGAGCCGCTCGTCCCGGTCCCGGTGGAAGTCGACCCGGACGTCGTGGGTCCACATCCGCGAGAGCCACCACTCCACGCCGCGCGCCCCAGCGTCCCGGAACACGGTCCGCAGGGAGTGGGCCGCGAGCTCGGGCAGCGCCACGGGCCTCGCCTCGAGGTCGAACCAGAACGTGGTCTCGTAGGTCCGGCGGATTCCCCGCGTGCCGAGCTCGACGACGCCTCGGCGGAGCCTGCGGAAGAGCGCCGTCGGCAGCGCGCGGTCCGTCACCTCGATAAGCGGCTCCGGACGCGAGGCGGAGCCCACGTTCAGAGGAGCGCCAGGACGGCGGAGGCGAAGGCGTCCGGCGCCTCCTGGGGGAGGTCGTGGCCCGCGCCGGGGACCCGCTGGTGCCCCCGGAGCGCGGTGAACCGGGGCGGAGGCTCGTGTGGCGGCGTGACCCCGTCGTCCTCTCCTTCGAGGATGACGGACGGAACGGCGATGTCCGGCTGCGCCGCGAGCTTCCGCTCGACGTCCTCGAGCGCGGGGTCCCCCGGCACCAGGCCGAACCGGTGGCGGTAGGAGTGGATGACGACGTCGACGAAGTCGGGGCATTCGAACGAGACCGCGGTCCGCTCGTACTCCTCGTCGGAGAAGCGCCAGGTCGGTGACCAGAGGCGCCAGAGGAGCCGGCAGAAACCCTTCCGGTTCCGCTCCAGCCCGCGCCGACCCCGCTCCGAGTGGAAGTAGTACTGGTACCAGTAGCGGTGCTCGGCCTCGGGGCTGTGCGGCTCTCCGGCCTGGGCGATGTCCTGGATGTTGTAGCCGTTCACCGAGACCAGCCCCCGGACTCGCTCGGGCCACAGGGCCGAGACGATGCAGGCCGCCCGTCCGCCCCAGTCGTAGCCGCCGAGGATGGCCTGGTCGACCCCGAGTCCGTCCAGGAAGCCGAGGAGGTCCGTCCCGAGCGCCGCCTGCTGCCCCGAGCGCATCCTGTCCGGCGACAGGAAGCGAGTGGGGCCGTAGCCACGCAGGTAGGGCACGAACACCCGGCACCGGGATGCGAGCCGGGCCACCACGCCGTCGTAGGCGCGGACGTCGTAGGGGAACCCGTGGAGGAGCACCACCGCGGGTCCGCCGGAGGTCCCCGTCTCCTCGTAGGCGATCTCCAGCGAGGCGGTGCGAAGCCGCTTCAGCATGCCGTCTCTCCCGTCGGGGCCGAGAACTGCGGATGCGCGAGCACCGCCCGCTCGAGCTCCGGGCTCAGGACCGAGACGCCATGCGGGGCTCGCGCGCTCGAGCGACGCCACCGCTGGAGCCAGCGAGCCCCGAGCGGGGCCTCGAGCGCCTCCGGCCCATCGCTGGCGACGGTGGTCTCCTTCTTCACCGCCGCCGGCGCACCCGCGCCGACCCAGAATCCGGCGAGGAGGAGCGTCACCCGGGTGCGAGTGGATGTGCTGTAGGTCGACAGCACGCCGCCCGGAGCGAGCACCTGCCGGAAGCGCCGGAGCGTGTCGATGGACCACAGCGCAGGGTTCGCCTCGGGCGAGAAGGGATCGAAGCAGACGACCTCCTGGCGTGCGTCGAGCCGATCGAGCGCCTCGAGCGCGTCGCCGGGAAGCCAGGTCCAGCGCAGCCCGGGACGCTCGACGCGACGCCGGTCGAGGATCTCCTCCAGGAGCTCCCGATGCCGCGCCTGCAGCGGGAATCGGTCGGGGTGGGCGAGCGCGAGACGGAGGGCTCCGTCGTCCCGCTCCAGGGAGGTCAGGACGAGCTCCCGCCGTCCGGAGATCTCCTCCGCGCAGCGGATCACCGCGAGCGCGTTGGTGGCAGCCCCGAGCCCCACGTCGAGCACCGCGAGAGGCCCGCCGCCGGGTTCCTGGAGCCGCATGGCGAGTCGGGTCTGCCGGACGTAGAGGAGCTCGGCCTCGCGCCGTGGACCGAGACCCGGGTGCAGCAGCTCGCCGGTGCGGAGATCGCGGAGGGTCACCTCCCCGTTGCCGAGCACCACCGGCTCGAAGTCGCTCACCCCCACAGGGCTCTCATCTCCCCCACCAGCGCGGCGAAGCGGCCGGCGAGGATGGCCTCGCGCATCCGGCTCATCAGCACCTGGTAGTGACGGAGGTTGTGGATGGAGAGCAGGCGGCTTCCCAGCGCGTGCTTGCCCCGCATCAGGTGGTGCAGGTAGGCGCGGCCGTGCCGCTGGCAGGCGAAGCAGTCGCAGGTCGGATCCAGCGGACTCTCCTCCAGCCGGTGCGCCATGCGGGTGATCCGGAGCAGGCCCTGGAAGGTGTAGGCGTATCCCTGCTGGGCCATCTTGGTGGGGATGATGCAGTCGAACATGTCGATGCCCTGCTCGACTGCCTCCACCAGGTCGAGCGGCGTGCCCACGCCCATCAGGTAGCGCGGGCGGTCCGGCGGGAGCTGGCCGGCGACACGCGCGGTCATCGCGTCGCGGTGCGGCTTCTCCTCCCCCACCGCGAGACCGCCGATGGCGAAGCCGTGGAACGGCAGCCGGGTGAGGAAGGCAACGCTCGCGTCCCGGAGCTCGGGGTGGATGCCGCCCTGCACGATGCCGAACAGGGCCTGGCCGGTGTCCCGGGCCTGCGCGGCCTCGAGGCTCCGCACCGCCCAGCGATGCGTGCGCTCCATCGCCTCCCGCGCGGGCTCGAGCTCGGCCCGTGCGTCGTGCACCACGTCGAGCACCATCATGATGTCCGAGCCCAGCGCCTGCTGCATCCCGATGCTGCTCTCGGGCGAGAGCAGCTGCCGGCTGTTGTCGTGGAAGCTCCGGAAGTGAGCGCCGCGCTCGGTGATCTCCCGGTCCTCGGGGAGGCTGAAGATCTGGTAGCCGCCGGAGTCGGTCAGCACGCAGCCTTCCCACCCCATGAAGCGGTGGATGCCGCCCAGACGCTCGAAGACCTCGCGACCGGGTCGCAGCATCAGGTGGTAGGTGTTGCCGAGGAGGATGCGTGCTCCGGCCGCGCCGGCCTCGTCCACGCTCACGTGCCGGAAGGCGGCATGGGTGGCCACCGGCATGAAGACCGGCGTCGGCACGTCGCCGCGGCGGGTGTGCAGCACGCCCGCGCGGGCAAGCCCGTCCGTCCGCTGGAGGGTGAATCGCAAGGTGCTCACGGCTCGCCGGCACCCTGCCCCAGGCACGCCGGTGACGCCAGCACCGCTGCTGTTAGGGTGCCGGGTCCCGGATGCCCGCCCTCGCCGACCTGCTTCCAGCCGTGCCGACCTCCGATCCGGACGTGCTGCTCGAGCGCTTCCTGGCCTGGGTGCAGACCACCGGCCTCACGCTCTATCCGGCGCAGGAGGAGGCGTTGCTCGAGCTGATGGCCGGCAAGCACGTGCTGCTCGCGACGCCGACCGGCTCGGGCAAGTCGCTGGTGGCGGTCGCGCTGCACTTCAAGTCGCTCGCGGAGGGGAAGACCTCGTTCTACACCGTGCCGATCAAGGCGCTCGCCAACGAGAAGTTCTTTGCCCTCTGCGAGCTGTTCGGCGCCGAGCGCGTGGGGATGCTGACCGGGGACGCGAGCATCAACCGCGGCGCGCCGATCGTCTGCTGCACGGCCGAGGTCCTGGCGAACCTGTCACTCCGGGAGGCCGAGCCACGCGTCGACGCGGTGGTGATGGACGAGTTCCACTACTACGGCGACCGGGACCGAGGCGCCGCCTGGCAGATCCCGCTTCTCACGCTGCCCCACGCGACGTTCCTCCTGATGTCCGCGACGCTGGGGGACACAACCGCCATCGAGCAGAGCATCCGGGACCTCACCGGTCGCGAGGTGGCCTCGGTCCGGAGCGGAGAGCGCCCCGTCCCGCTCGAGTACGAGTACCGGGAGACGCCGCTGCACGAGACGCTCGAGGACCTGGTCCAGGGCGGCCGGGCGCCGGTCTACCTGGTCAACTTCTCCCAGCGCGCCGCGGCCGAGCAGGCCCAGGCGCTCACCTCCGCCAACGTCACCACTCGCGACGAGAAGGAGGCGCTCCGGGCCGCGCTCACCGACGCGCGGTTCGACTCCCCGTTCGGCAAGGACATGCGACGACTGCTCTCCCAGGGAATCGGCCTGCACCACGCGGGGCTGCTCCCGAAGTACCGGCTGCTCTGCGAGAAGGTCGCCCAGGCCGGGATGCTCAAGGTGGTGAGCGGAACGGACACGCTCGGAGTGGGCGTGAACATCCCGATCCGCACCGTGCTCTTCACCCAGCTCAGCAAGTACGACGGCGAGAAGACCGCGCAGCTGACCGCCCGGGACTTTCACCAGATCGCTGGACGCGCGGGCCGGAAGGGCTTCGACGACAAGGGGTGGGTGGTCGCCCAGGCGCCCGAGCACGTCATCGAGAACCTCAAGCTGGGGCAGAAGGCGGCGGCAGGGAAGAAGGTGGTCCGCAAGCAGCCGCCGAGGGGCTTCGTCGGCTGGGACCGGCAGACGTTCGAGAAGCTCGTCGGCCGGCAGCCCGAGGCGCTGGTGTCGCGGTTCGACGTGACGCATGGCCTGCTCCTGAACCTCCTGCAGGCGGACCTGATGGAGCGAGGAGGTGGCTACGGGCGGCTGGTCCGCATCGTTCGCCGGGCGCACGTCACCGAGACCCGCAAGAAGCAGCTCCTGGTGAAGAGCGCGGTCCTCTTCCGGACCCTGCGCGCCGCGGGGCTGATCTCGACCTTCAAGCACCCTCATGGGCGCTCGGCCGAGGTGGAGATCTCGCCGGACCTGCAGCGGGACTTCTCGCTCCACCACACCCTGTCGCTCTACTTGCTCGACACCCTCCCCCGTCTCGACCGCGAGGCGCCGAGCTACGCCATGGACGTGGTGACGCTGGTCGAGTCGATCCTCGAGGACCCGACCATCGTGCTCCTCAAGCAGCTCGACGCGCTCAAGACCGAGCGCCTCGCCGAGCTGAAGGCGCAGGGCGTCGAGTACGCCGAGCGGATGGAGGAGCTGGAGAAGCTGGAGCACCCCAAGCCGCTCCGGGACTTCGTCTACGGGACGTTCGATGCCTTCGCCCTGAAGCACCCCTGGGTCGGCCACGAGAACATCCGGCCCAAGTCGATCGCCCGGGACATGCTGGAGCGCTTCGCCACCTTCGCCGACTACGTCCGCCAGTACGAGCTGCAGCGGAGCGAGGGGGTCCTGCTCCGGTACCTCTCCGACGCGTACAAGACGCTCCAGACCGTGCCCGAGAGCTACCGGGACGAGGCGCTGGAGGAGGCGTTGCAGAGCCTGCGCCGGACGGTGCGCGAGGCGGACTCGAGCCTCATCGACGAGTGGGAGCGGCTCCAGCGCCCCGATGCCGGCCCGGCGCAGCCGGCGACGGGCGGCGGACCGGTCGGGCCGACCCCACGGGAGATCTCGGCGCGGATCCGCTCCGAGCTGCACCGCCTCCTCAAGGCCGTGGCGGAGAAGGCGTGGGACGAGGCCCTCTCCTGCCTCGCGCCCGGCCAGGAGTGGAACGCCGAGTCGCTCGCCGCAGAGGCCGGGCCCTACTTCGCCGCCCACGAGCGCATCGTGCTGACGCCCGAGGCTCGGCGTCCGAGCATGGCGGTGGTCCGCTCCGACGCGCCGGGCCACTGGGAGGCCCGGCAGAAGATCCTCTCTCCCGACGGAGAGGCGGACTGGATGCTGGACTGTGCCGTGACGCTCGACCCCGGTCCGCTCCCGGATCGGCCGATTCTCCAGCTCCGGCGCATCGGAATCTGACGACCTACGCGGCGATCAGCGTCCCGCTCCCGCCCATGTCCGCGGGGTAGTCGTTCTGCTTCGGCAGACCGTCGTGCATGCGGAGCACGGTCTCGGCGTAGTTCACGTGGACGCCGGGCTCGAAGCGAAGGCCGGGGATGGTGGCGGCGTACACGTCGATCACTCCCCAGAGCGGATGCTCGGTGAGGACGTGGCCCCCGCACCGGGTGCACCAGCGGCGGATGCTGCGCTCGGTCTTCTGGTAGCGGCCGAGCCGGTCCGCACCCCGGAGGACAGTCACCGCGCTCGGAACCCAGAGGGTGAAGGCGTTCACCGGCGCTGCGGCCCACTCCCGGCACGACGTGCAGTGGCAGTACCCCATCGCGACCGGCTCTCCCACGACCTGGATCTCGACGGCGCCACAGAAACAACGACCCTGGGTCTCCTGCTGCTTCGACATGATGAGTCTCGTCCTTCGACAGCGGGGGAAAGGGAGAAGCACGGGTCCCGCTGTGAGAAGCTGTTAGGAGCGCCCGTCCAGGGAGCCCATGACCACCCATCCGCCCCTCATGACCCGTGTTCCGGCGAGGCGGCGGTCGAGGTCCGGCGCATGACCGGGCCTCCGGAATCCACGACCGCACGTCCAGCGAGGCACGGGCGGGCTCCCCGGACGCCGTTCCGCGTTAAGAGCCTCGGATGACGGTCGAGCCCCAGCCCCTGCCATGCCCTCCGGGCGAGGGTCCGGCGCCCGACGTCCTCTCCGACGTGCTTCGTTCGATCCGCCTGACGGGCGCGGTGTTCTTCTCCGTCGACGCCGTCGCGCCCTGGGCGTTCGACGGCCCGGCCACCGCGGCGGTGGAGGCGTTCCTCCACTCCGGCGTCGACCGCGTGGTCCCCTTCCACGCCATCGCCTCGGGCTCGTGCTGGGTCCGCGTGCAGGGGGAGCCTCCGGTCCAGCTCCAGGCCGGTGACGTCATCCTCCTGCCGCAGAACGACGGGCACATCGTCTCCAGCGAGCCCGGCCTCACCGGCCCGCCGGTCGAGGTCCGGATGGATCCCGCGTCGAGGATGCCGCTGCCGCTCCCGGTGCACCTCGGCTCGGGCAGCGGAGAGCGGTGCGAGGTGATCTGCGGGTTCCTCGGCTGCGAGGTGGGGCCGTTCAACCCGCTCCTCACCGCCCTCCCCCGGCGAATGCTCGTCGCCCGCGGAGCCGAGAAGGGCGAGGCCCTGGCCCGCTTCATCGAGCTCACCCGGGAGGAGCTGACCCGGTCCGGTCCTGGCCGCGAGGCGGTGCTCGCCAGGCTCGCGGAGCTGATGTTCGTCGAGGGGCTTCGCCGGTTCATCGAGGCGTCCCCCGGCGAGCTCGGATGGATCGCAGGGATGTCGGACGAGCTGGTGGGCCGCTCGCTCGCAGCGCTCCACACCCGCCCCGACCACGCCTGGACCCTCGAGGCGCTGGCGCGCCACGTCGCGGCGTCCAGGTCGGTCCTGGCCGAGCGCTTCACCGGCTTGCTGGGGATGCCGCCGATGCAGTACCTCGCGCGCTGGCGGATGCAGCTCGCGGCGGAGCTCCTCTCCGGTTCGCGGTCCAGCATCGCGGAGATCGCGCACCGCCTCGGTTACGGGTCGGAGGCGGCGCTGAGCCGCGCCTTCAAGCGGATCGTCGGCGTCTCCCCTGCGCACTGGAGGCAGGGCCGCCGGGGCGGGCAGCCAGAGGTCACCGCCGCCCTCTAGAGGCGCGGGCTCCCGGGTTGCCTTCCGGACCAGGGTGTGGTGTGGGTGACCGCCGGTCCCTGCAGGCGACGCACGGCAGCATTATCGTGCGTGGCTGCAGTGTCCGGTCCGGCGCCGCGGAGGCTCGCCTCCTCGTTCCCGGGCCCCGCTGCATCCCCGTCTCGCCCGAGCACCCTGAACCGATGCCCACGCTGCAAGTCACCCAGGTCACCAAGGCCTACGGCCAGAAGCGCCTCTTCGAGGACGTCGACGTCGCCTTCTCCGAGCACCGCCGCTACGGCCTCACCGGCCCGAACGGCGCCGGCAAGACGACCTTCATGAAGATCCTCGCCGGCGAGCTCGATCCCGACACCGGGATGGTCAGCCGGCCCAAGAAGACCTCGGTCCTGAAGCAGGACCAGTTTGCCCACGAGGAGGTGCGGGTCCTGGACGTCGTGCTCCAGGGGAACCAGGTGCTGTGGTCGGTCCTTCAAGAAAAGGAGGGTCTGCTCCACAAGCCCGAGCTGACCGACGACGAAGGACACCGTCTGGCAGATCTGGAAGGCATCATCGCCGAGGAGGACGGCTACACTGCCGAGAGTGACGCCGGCGCGCTGTTGACCGGCCTGGGTGTGCCGGAGTCCGAGCACACCCGGCTGATGCGGGAGATTCCCGGCGCCTACAAGCTCCGGGTGCTCCTCGCGCAGGCGCTGTTCGGGAAGCCGCAGGCACTGCTCCTCGACGAGCCGACGAACAACCTCGACCTCGACTCCATCCGCTGGCTGGAGGGTTTCCTTCACCAGTACGAGGGCATCCTGGTCGCGATCAGCCACGACCGGCACTTCCTCAACGCGATCTGCACACACATCGCGGACATCGACTACCAGACCATCATCACCTACCCCGGCGGCTACGACGACATGGTGATGGCCAAGGCTCAGGTCCGCTCCCGGGTCGAGTCGGAGAACGCCGAGAAGCGAAAGAAGATCGCCCAGCTCCAGGACTTCGTCGCGCGCTTCTCGGCCGGCACCCGCGCCAGCCAGGTGCAGAGTCGCAAGAAGGCGATGGAGAAGCTCCAGCTCTCCGACCTGAAGCGGAGCAACATCGAGCGTCCGTTCATCAAGTTCGAGCAGAAGCGCCCCAGCGGCAAGCAGACCCTCACCGTCGAGCACCTCACCAAGCAGTGGCCGGGCGTCACCGTGTGCGAGGACTTCAACGCCCTGGTCACCCGAGGCGAGAAGATCGCCATCATCGGCCGCAACGGCGTGGGCAAGACCACGCTGTGCAAGATGCTCGTGGGCCAGCTCGAGCCCGACGAGGGCAGCGTCACCTGGGGACACGAGGCCAGCGTCGGCTACCTCGCCCAGGATCACCGGGAGGGCATCCCGAACGACACCACCGCCGCCGAGTGGCTCCACACCTTCGATCACAAGGCGGGGAACGAGGCGATCCGTGGCCTGCTGGGGCGGATGCTCTTCAAGGGCGAGGAGGGCCTGAAGCCGACCCGCGCGCTATCGGGCGGCGAGGCAGTGCGGCTCATCTTCGCCAAGCTGATGCTGACCAGGGACAACGTCCTGGTCCTCGACGAGCCCACCAACCACCTGGACCTCGAGCCGATCATCGCCCTCGGAGACGGCCTGGAGAGGTACGAGGGCACGGCCTTCGTCGTCACCCACGACCGGGACCTCATCGGGCAGTTCGCGACCCGGCTCTGGGCCTTCACCCCAGAGCGGCTGGTCGATTTCCGCGGAACCTACGACGAGTTCCTGGAGAAGCTGGGCGC
>Ga0207661_10003662_pt1 | contig 10706 bp, 9 predicted proteins | sample KBSC713LmetaG_FD_184337 | JGI IMG/M metagenome (GOLD analysis project Ga0207661, IMG submission 184337) | Corn rhizosphere microbial communities from Kellogg Biological Station, Michigan, USA - KBS C7.1-3L metaG (SPAdes) (version 2) | ecosystem: Host-associated > Plants > Roots > Rhizosphere ... | reverse complement strand
ACGTGTCCGGAAGTCAGACCGCCGGGCGCTACATAGATGGGCTCAACCTTGAAGGATCGAGTTCCTATACAGAATCGGAGGATTCAATAACCTATATGCAACCCAAACTTCTAACATTGGCCCTTGGCGGCCTGCTCACCCTCGGCAGCACGTGCGCCGTCCTCGCCCAGGACACCCCTCCCCCACCGCCCGATCAAAATCAGGCTGGACCACCGGCTCAAGGCATGGGCCGTCGCGGCATGCGGATGGATCCCGACCGCCAGCTTGAGCGGCTCACCCGCGAACTTAACCTGACCACGGATCAGCAGGCGCAAATCAAGCCGCTTCTCGTCGAGCGTCAGCAGAAGATGCAGGCTCTCTTCCAGGACCAGTCTGCTGCTCCTGAGGATCGCCGCACGCAGGGCCGAACCATCATGGAAGGCACCAATAATTCCATCAAGGCAGTGCTCAACGACGATCAGAAGCAGAAGTTCGAAGCCATGCAGGAACGCATGCGCCGGAATCGTCCTGACGGAGGCCCGGGAGGTGCAGCGCCTCCTCCGCCACCGGACGGATCAGCTCCTCAACCCCAGAACTAAGGCCAAAGCGAAGCGCCAGAACCCCCTCAGGTCCTGGCGCTTTCGTTTCTTCAATCACTCCAAACGAGAACCTACCGCTTCGACGCCTTCTCAATGAACCCCGCCAGATCATCTCTCAGTTGTTTCAGCGCATCGACATTCAGATAGATCATGTGCCCCGATGGGTAGTACCCGAATTGCACGTTCCCCCGAAGATCTGGTTCCAGGTTCATGTGATACAGATCGTATTCCGTGAGGAAGAACGGAGTAGCGAGATCGAAGTACCCGTTCGCCGAGAACACCTTCAGATGCGGATTCTTTCGAATAGCCGCACCTAGATCTCCGGCCACATACGGCGCCAATTGCTCTCCGCCGGGGCCCGGACCTCCGCTGGGCGGCTTATGTTTCCAGTCCCACTGCCCGATTGACCCTGCGCTTACCTTGTACGATTCCGTGCTGTCATATTTCAGCTCGCGCTCCAGGTAGTCATGAATCGCCGCAACATAGGCCCCTGTGATGCCTGTATCTGACGCGTCGTAGCTGGGATTCTCTCCGGCCGCATCCAGGTCGATTCCCTCGAAGCGCATGTCATAGCGGCCCAGGGTTCGGCGATCGCCACGCATCACTTCCTTACGGAACCTCGTCGGCGAGACCCGCAAGTTCGCTTCCTTGATGTACTGCTCACTTAGACCCGTCAGCCGGCTCATCTCTTTGGCGACCGAATCGAGTTGCGCTGCAGGCAGCCGGTCGCCCTGAAACAACGCCTGAACATAGGGGCCCGAAGCGAAATCTCGAGCTTGCTCGACCCATGTCGATACATCCGGAGGCTTGTTCTGAACCTTGTTGAAGTACCATGCAGCCGCCGCATAGCTCGGCACGTTGCCGATGTAGATCATGTCGTACCCGGGCGAGCGGATGGCGTAGTTCAAAATTGACGAGATGAGCACGATTCCATTCAACTGAATGCCATCATTTGCCAGCAGGTCCGATAATCCCGCCGACCGCGTAGTTCCATACGATTCGCCAATCAAAAACTTCGGCGAGTTCCACCTCTGGTTCACGGATATATAGCGTCCGATAAAGCGATCGAACGCCTTCAGGTCCTGATCCACTCCGGTGAAATCCTTCGCCAGCCCTTTTCCAACCGCACGCGAATACCCAGTCAGCGGCGCGTCAACGAACACCAGGTCCGTCTTATCCAACAGCGAGTACTGGTTTGGGATGAGCTTGAAGGGCGGTCCAGATGTCGGATTTGGGCTGTCCGTCTCGATCCGCACCGGCGAGAACGATCCCATATGCAACCACAAAGTTGCAGCTCCTGGACCGCCGTTATAGAGGAAACTCACTGGCCGCATCGAGGAATCCGTGCCATCAAGCGTGTAGGCGACGTAGAACATGCTGCCGTAAGGCTTGTCCTCTTCGTCGCGGATCAGCAGGATTCCCGCGGTCGCCGTATACTTAAGCGACTTCCCGCCCATCGACAACTCATGATGCGTGACTGAGTTCTTCTCCGGCGGTACCGGCGCTTCCTTTGCGTCCTTCTGCTCTTCTCCGGTGGGATGCGATTGCTGAGCCTGTGCCGTCTGCTGCGCAGGCGGGTGTTCCTGCGCGGCCACCGGCATGCCACAAGTTGAACTAAGTCCAAGGATCACCGTGTTGGACAGCCAATCGTTTTACGACATCCATGCGCAATGCCTCCCAAGATGACTGCATCTTAATCTACGCATGGCTTCCAGCCTCCCTCATCCCGCATCAAAGCTACCGTGCGCTTCCTCTCTGCTTTGCGCAAACACTTCAGATACCCCGACCCGCTCGGCGAATAGGCAGCTCCATGAGTCACTCCGCAAGTTCCAGACGATTTCCAATCTACCTTCCTGCGTCTCTCCTTTTCGTTGCGGTCATGATCAGCTCCTGTGGAGGAAGTGTATCTATATCCTCGAACCCTCCTTCCTCGCCAACCCCGACTCCGACGCCAACACCTACCGGCATGCCAACGAGCCAGCATGTGGTGCTGGTGATGGAAGAAAACCAGAGCTACCTGACCGTTGCCGGAAACATGAACGCGTGGCCGCATCTCAATGCTCTGATCAAAACCGGCGCGCTGGCCAACAACTACTTCGCGGATGCGCACCCTTCCATCCCGAATTACTTTATGCTCACAACCGGACAAACCCTGACGTTCGATGACAGTTCAACGAAGGTCTGGGACGTGGATAACATTGCCCGTCGCATGCTCTCGGCGAAGATGAGTTTCAAGGTCTACGCGGAAGGGATCAAGCAGGGATATGTCGGCGGAAACACCGGGTTATACGTGATCCGCCATAACCCGTTCGCGATGTTGTCCGACGTGGCTTCCAACACCCAGATCGCCAATCAGGTCATCCAGCCTTTCTCTCAGTTCACCACTGACGCCGCAAACAAGACGCTGCCAGCCTTCTCCTTCGTTGTGCCGGACGTCAACGACGACGCCCACAGCAGCACTCCGCAGGCCGCTGACAATTGGCTTCAGTCGAACGTCATTGGGCCCCTCGCCGCCAATCCCGCATTTCAGCCCGGGGGCGATGGCCTGCTCATCGTACTCTTCGATGAATCAGTAGATTTCGACATTGTCAACGGCGGCGGCCGGGTTGCCTGTGTCTTCTGGGGGCCCATCGTCAAAGCCGGATATACCCAGAGCACGAAGAATGCTTACGAGCACCAGAACATGCTGCGCACCGTAATGGAAGTGCTTAGCCTATCCAGCCCTCCCGGGGCCGCAGCATCTGCTGCCGACATGAGCGAGTTCTTCAACCTCAAATGAGGTACGCGCACTCCGGCATAGGGAACGACTGGAATAGTGCGGCTTCCTGGCCCTTGCTCCTCCAGCTCCTGTTTCTTCCGCCCCCTGTTCCCTGTCTTCCGGCCATCCCGGCCGGTCGTCAACTCATCCCAAACCTCTGCAGACCAGCACCCGTCAGATGTAGCATTCGGTTGGCTAGATACCGTTCGATGGAGTTTCTGTGAAACACGCTTTTGGTCTTCTCGTCGCGCCAACTCTCGTGAGCACAATCTTTCTTCTTACACTTCCATCACATTCTGAGGATCTCCCTCAGCACGGCCCTGCCATCGCCCCCTCCTATATGGCGAACTCCGTACGACCCGGTGATGAGTTCTACCTTTACGCCAACGGCACGTGGGAAAAGAACACCCAGATGCGACCGGACCGCGCGTTCGAGAGCCCTGCCTCTGATATCTATGACCAGCACGAGCAGAAGCTGCAGGACCTGATTCTGGAAGCGGCCAAGGCGCAGGATGCCGTTTCCCGCCGCATCGCCGATCTGTACCACTCCTACATGGACGAAGCCGCTATCGAAGCCGCTGGAATGAAGCCTCTACGGCCGCACCTTCAGGCCATTGCCGCGATCAACGACAAGCACCAGTTGGCTCGTGCCATGGGCGAGACTCTTCGCGCCGATGTCGACGCGCTCAACAATACCAACTATCACACCGACAACCTGTTCGGTCTGTGGGTAGCGCCAGGCTTCGACGACTCCGAACATTACCACGCCTATCTGATGCAAGGTGGCATCGTCCTTCCCGATCGCGAATACTACCTCTCCGACAGCGATTCGATGCGAGAGATCCGCACCACTTACGAACAGCATGTCTCAAGCATCCTCAAGCTAGCGGGCTTCGACGATCCTGATAAACGCGCTGCGCGTATCGTCGCGCTTGAGCGCGCCATCGCACAGACGCACTGGTCCCTCGCCGACGACAACGACGTCCACAAGGCCAATAACATCTGGAAGCCTGCCGACTTCGCATCCAAGGCTCCCGGCCTCGACTGGACGGAGTACTTCCGGGCAGCCGGTCTCGACAAGCAAGCCGGCTTCTACGTCTGGCAGCCCACCGCCTTCACAGGCGAATCGGCGCTCGTCGCCTCCACTCCTCTGGAAGACTGGAAGGACTGGCTCGCGTTCCACACTGTCGAGCACTACGCCTCCATTCTCCCCAAGGCATTCGCTGACGAAGAGTTCTCCTTCTGGGGCAAGACGCTCAACGGCGTTTCTGTCGAGCAGCCTCGTTGGCGTCGCGGCGTTGCAGTCGTGGACGGGCATCTGCCGAGCGAGTTGGGTCGGCTCTACGTCCAGCGCCACTTTCCGCCTGAGGTAAAAACCCAGGTGCAGGCGATGGTCACAAATCTGATCGCCGTCTATCGCCAGCGACTCCAGGGCATCAAGTGGATGGCTCCGGCAACCAAGGCGCAGGCGATTGCCAAGCTCGATTCTCTCTATGTCGGCATCGGATATCCCGATCGCTGGGAAGAGGAGAGCTTCGAAGTCAAGCCGGATGACATCGTCGGCAATCTATGGCGCAGCCGGGAGGCGAAGTACAAGCGCGAACGCGCACTCATCGGCACCGCGGTCGATCGCAAACGGTGGTGCATGTCTCCGCAGACCATCAACGCGGTGAACCTGCCGTTGCAGAACTCGCTTAACTTTCCCGCTGCTATTCTTCAGGCTCCATCCTTCGACGCACATGCACCCGCCGCTGCGAACTATGGCGCCATCGGCGCAGTAATCGGCCACGAAATCAGCCACACGTTCGACAGCGAGGGCAGCGCATTCGATTCCAAAGGACGCCTGCGCAACTGGTGGACGAAGGACGACTTCGCGCACTTCAATGCAGTCGCTGCCCGGCTCGTTGCGCAATACGACTCCTACAAGCCTTTTCCCGATCTCGCGCTCAATGGCAAGCAGACATTGGCTGAAAACATCGCCGACGATGCCGGACTCGCCGCGGCCTACGACGCTTACAAAGCCTCGCTCAAAGGGCTGACCGCTCCTGAGCAGGATGGTTTCAATGGTGATCAGCAGTTTTACATCGCATTTGCGCAATCATGGGCGGCGAAGCTACGCGATTCAGCGTTACGAAACGAAGTGATGACCGACACGCACTCGCCCGATCACTGGCGAGTCTTCGAAGTCCGAAATCAGGATCCGTGGTACAAGGCCTTCGATGTGAAGCCGGATGAGAAGCTTTATCTGGCTCCCAATGAGCGCGTACAGATCTGGTGAGAAAGGCAGCTCCTGGCTTCTAGCCTGCAGCAAAGATGACCAAAGCAGATCACCATGAGAGGAATGTCTCGATTGGAACTGATCATTGACCCCTGATCCCTGATCCCTGTCGTTTCTTCCACATCAGGTACAGCCCCCATGCGGCCACGGTGCAACCATCGCGGATGCGTCCGTCCAGCATCATCTGCTCGAACTCTTCCACAGGCTTCGTGTGGATGACGATGTCATGCTCTTCTTCGTCAGGATCGCTCTCCTGCAGCGTCAATCCAGTCGCCAAAAACACATGCTGCTTCTGCCGGCAAAATCCATACGCAATCCACAGAAACCCCAGATAGACCATCTCGGCAGCATGCAGGCCAGTCTCCTCTTTCAACTCTCCGCGCGCCAGCTTCTCGGGATCCTCGATCTCCATCTCCCAACCACCCTGGGGCAACTCCATCGCACGTTCCTGAATCGTGTAGCGAAACTGCTCCACGAGCCACACATTTCCGTCCTGGATGGGGAGAATAACCGCGCAGTCGTCTTTGTCGACGACGCTGTAGATTCCTCCCTTCCCGTTTGATCGCAGGATCTTGTCTTCGCGCAGCCTGAGCCACTGGTTGCGATAGACCTCGCGCGTCTCAAGCGTGGTGATGGATTCGACCTGCTCACTGCCCCCCTGCTTCAACGTGCCTCCTCGAATCCTGATCATCTTCGCCCGCGATCGCATCGTCTCGCAAACGATACTTCCGCAACCGCCCAACCAGCGACGCAGGCCCGCTCACCTTCAACCGCACAAGATTTCCCTCATACTTTCGCTCATGAATCACCATGCCCGACTCGATGGCAGCCAGCGCCGCGCCATCGCTCTGCGGTACCCGCATCTCCGTCTCAATCACCGGGTCGGAATAGAGCGCCTTGTCGATTGCTTCAAGCAAAGCATCCATACCCTCGCCCGTTTGGGCGGAAACCAGCACCTCGGGATGACGATGCTGTTCGCGTTCTGCAAGGCCCTCGCGCTCGTGCGTATCGAGAAGATCGGCCTTGTTGAGAACCTCGATCTGCGGCTTGCTCAGTGCTTCCAGCTCGTCCAGAACCTTTTCCACCTGCGCCTTCTGCTCCTCGCCGTAGGTAGACGAAGCATCGCGAACATGCAGCAGAATTTCCGCCTGCTCCACCTCTTCCAGTGTGGCGCGGAAGCTCGTGACCAGCGTATGCGGCAGGTTGCGTATAAATCCCACGGTATCGCTCAAAAGCACACGACGGCGGCTCGGCAACTCAATCGCTCGTAATTTCGGATCGAGCGTCGCAAACATGCGTGACGACTGCAGCACATGCGCGCCTGTGAGCCGGTTGAACAAGGTGCTCTTGCCTGCGTTCGTGTACCCCACCAGTGCAACAGTAGGTACGGGAACCGCCTCGCGCCGCTGCCGTTGCTGCCTGCGCACGCGCCTCACTGCCTCGAGGTCCGTCTTGAGCTGATCGATCCGTCGCTGAATCTTTCGCCGGTCGGTTTCGAGCTGCGTTTCGCCGGGACCTCTCGTTCCGATACCGCCGCCAAGCTGCGACATGGCTTTGCCTCGCCCAGCAAGTCTAGGCAGCATGTACTCGAGCTGCGCCAGCTCCACCTGTAGCTGGCCTTCGCGCGTCCGCGCATGTTTCGCGAAAATGTCGAGGATCAACTGAGTTCTATCCAGCACGCGACAAGGCAAAGCCGCTTCAAGGTTGCGCAATTGGGTTGGGCTCAGATCGTGGTCGAAGAGCACCAGGTCGGCATTGGTTGACGCCGCAATACCCGCGATCTCCTCCACCTTGCCCTGTCCGATCAGAGTGGCCGGATCTGGCCGCGCGCGCCGCTGCATCAGTTCGGCGGCAATTTCCCCGCCCGCGCTGCGCACAAGCTCACGAAACTCCGCAAGCGACTCCTCGGCGTCGAGTCCCGGTGAGTCCACTGCAGACACACGGGCGCTGTTCCGGCGATCGCCTTCTTCGCTGGCCAGACTCTCAATTGCATCTTCACTGGGGCGCGCCGCGGCTCTGCGCGCACGGTCGAGAGTGGGCCGATTCCGTCGTCCGCCCGCCGTCAGGTCCACTGCGACCAGAACGGCGCGCTCCGCCGATCCCTCCCAACGGCCTGCATCAGCCATCGAGCGGTTCCGGCTTTGGCTCCCGGTGCCGCCTTCAACTGCCAAGTACGGCGCTCCCTGTCTTATCGCTGCTCGGCGTTCGCTGCCGGCGGTGCGGGCGCCGGAACGGCGGCGGGTCCCATGCCGGTCAACGCAGGGCGATGCTCCGAGTGCATCACACTCCGATTGCTCACCACGGTCGAAATAGCGTGTTTGAAAATCAACTGCTCCTGACTGTTGTTCTCCAAAAGAACGGAGTACTTGTCGAAGGAGCGGATCTTTCCGGTTAGCTTCACGCCGCTGACCAGATAAATCGTGATGGGAGTCTTGTCTTTGCGAACTGTATTCAGGAAAGTGTCCTGAATGTTCTGTGCCGGCTTGTTATCCATATGCCGATCTCCTGCTTCTTTACTTAGATTTGTTGGATGCAAACGCGCTGCGCCCTTGTGATAAGACAAATCGGCGGGGACGGCATCGGAAGCCCCGGAGCCGCCATTTCCCGCAATGTGACCACAATATAGCGGTTCCCTGACCTTTTCAACCTCTCCGCTCCGAAACTCTCCTGAACCCAAGTGCCGCTCGTCACAATCCGGCACGCCTTGCCGGCGAATCGCGACCGAACCTGCTGTTACCATGATCTGTGCCAGACCACCCGGATTCAGCACCCTCCCAGAACAAGACGGCAGCCGCCGTCCCCATGCTCGACCTGAAACGGCAATATGAGCCGCTTCACGCGGAACTCATGGCCGCCCTCGAGCATGTCCTACAGACGCAGCAATTCATTCTTGGGGAGCAGGTTGCGTCATTCGAGCGCGCCGCCGCCTTCCAGCTCGGCGTAAACCACGCAATCGGTTGCTCTTCGGGTACGGACGCGCTCTGGCTTGCCCTCGTCGCTTCCCAGATTGGCCCCGGCGATGCCGTCCTCACCACCCCCTTCAGCTTCTTCGCCTCCGTAAGTGCAATCCTCCGGGCTGGGGCGCAACCGGTCCTGGCTGATATCGACCCGGTCACTTTCAATCTCGATCCCGACGCAGTCAGATGCGCCCTCGACACCCCAGCAGCTGCGAATACCAAGGCCATCCTGCCCGTCCACCTCTATGGACAGTGCGCTGACTGGGACGCCTTCTCGAAAATCGGCGGCGAGTACGGTCTCAAACTCATCGAAGACGCCGCCCAGGCCTGGGGAGCCAACTGGAACGGCAAAGCGGCCGGCGGGCTCGGTGACGCCGCCGCGTTCAGCTTCTACCCAACCAAGAACCTCAGCGCGGCTGGCGATGCCGGCATGGTCACCACCAATGATGACGAAATCGCAGAGCGAGCCCGCATGTTGCGCCAGCACGGAATGCGCCGCCGTTACTATCACGACGAAGTCGGATGGAACACGCGCTTGGACGGCTTCCAGGGTGCGGTTCTCGAAATCAAACTCAAATACATCGTGGGCTGGAACGACGCCCGCCGGGCAATCGCGGAGAGATACCACTCCCTCTTCCGCAAAGCCGGCGTGGTCGATCCGGGGCCCTACCCCGGCAAAGGCATTGTCCTGCCGGTTGAAGTCTCCGGCGCACATCACGTCTGGCACCAATACGTCATTCGCTGCACCCGCCGCGACGTTCTCCGCGACTTCCTCTCAGCGCGCAAGATCGGATCCGAGATCTACTACCCCGTCCCGCTCCATATGCAGGAAGCTCTCAAAAGCCTTGGCTACGCGGAAGGAGATTTTCCGGAATCGGAGCGCGCCGCCCGCGAAGTGCTGGCACTGCCCATCTTCCCCGAACTCCGCGAAGACGAGCAGCAAACGGTCGTGAATGCAATCGCCGACTTCCTCGGCTAAGCTGATCCCCGATCCCTGTTCCCTGTTCCCTGTTCCCTGCATCTACATGCCTTAGAATTCCCCATAGCATGAAGTGCCCCTACTGCGGATTTCCTCAGGATCGCGTCGTTGATTCGCGCGAAAGCAAAGAAGCTGACTCCATTCGCCGCCGCCGCGAATGCGAGAAGTGCAATCGCCGCTTCACCACATACGAGCGCATTGATGAAATCCCCTACATGGTCGTGAAAAAGGATGGCCGGCGCGAACGCTTCGATCGCCAGAAAATCCTCAGCGGTCTGCTCCGCGCCTGCGAGAAACGCCCCGTCTCTTCCACGCAACTCGAAGAGGTCGTCGACGCCACAGAGGGCTTTCTTATGGATGCGCCCGAACGGGAACGCACCACGTCCGAGATCGGCGAGCTCATCATGAAGTACCTCAAGGGACTCGACACGGTCGCCTACATTCGTTTCGCCTCTGTCTATCGCGACTTCAAAGACGTCCGCGAATTCAAGGAAGAACTCGAAGACCTGCTCGAGAGCCACCGCACCGGCAAACCCAAGAAGTGATCCGAGTTCACAACGGCCCGGCAAAAGCCTGCCGATGCGGGAACCGCGCTATCCTTCCGTCATGGACAAGCGCCGCGACATCGCGATGCCGGCCAGGCGCAAACGCAGGACCGCCCCGCATCAATTTGTCCTCGAAGCTCTCATGCCGCTCGAACCGGAAGTCCGACCCATGTTTTCCGGTTTTGCAGTCTATGTTGGCGACAAGATCATGCTGATGCTTCGCGACAGTCTCAAGAGCCCGGCAGACAATGGAGTCTGGCTGGTCTTCTCTGAGTCTGCCAGACTCGATGATGCCGGCATCCTCCAGGACTTCCCTTCACTGCGTCCCATCGAGTTGCTCGCCGGTAAGATCGGGCACTGGCGCCTTATCCCGTCCGACAGTCCCACATTCGAGTCTGAGGCCTTGAGGGCATGCGAACTTCTCCTTAGGAAAGACCCGCGCCTCGGACGTACCCCGCAATCAAGAAAAACCAAGCCGGTAAAGCGCCCTCTCAATTAGTCTCGACCGAACATCGTAACTGTGCCTTCCTTTTGCCGTGAGGTTCGTTGCGTATTTAACCGACGGGTAACGTACGAGTTGACGGTGATTCACCAACGACATCAGGATCGGG
>Ga0207661_10003661_pt1 | contig 10707 bp, 4 predicted proteins | sample KBSC713LmetaG_FD_184337 | JGI IMG/M metagenome (GOLD analysis project Ga0207661, IMG submission 184337) | Corn rhizosphere microbial communities from Kellogg Biological Station, Michigan, USA - KBS C7.1-3L metaG (SPAdes) (version 2) | ecosystem: Host-associated > Plants > Roots > Rhizosphere ... | reverse complement strand
TCGATTGCGTGGTCGAGTTCAACGGCAAGAAGACGGCTTATCTGGGGTATACCAACCCGGAGAATAGCTTTCTATTTTTCCAAAACGTGCACAGTCAATACGTCGGGTTTCCAACAATATGGGGCAGTATTTTCCCGCAGATAAACTATGTTCAGGCGCGTAATATAACCTTTTCTAGTCCCGTGATCCCTGGGCTGCGGACGATCGCGCCCGGTTCGCACACCGGTGCGCTCGTCATTCCGTACAATTCGCCTGTTCTCTTATGGAAGCTCGGACGGAAGGTTGTCGTCGCCTCGGACCAGTCGCCAAAGTGCACTGCGGCGCCCTCCATTGGCAACGATGGGGTGCAGATTACGAACTCGGACGGAACAACGAGTACCGTGTACCCCCCAGGCAACGGCTCGCTTCCCGCCGCAGTTGTGGGCACCGAGAGCTTCGGCAGCGATGGCCTGGCGATAGGACGCACCCAGGGCACATTTGACGTGACGCCCGACGGAGCGGGTTCCTACTCCGTTCCCATTTGGGCCCCTGAGGGCCGCAACGGCCTTCGCCCTGACCTCAGGCTTTCCTACAACAGCCGTTCCGGCGACGGGTTGCTCGGTATGGGATGGAGCTTGTCGGGTCTTTCGGCGATCAGTCCGTGCAGAGCTACGGTCGCGCAAGACGGCATGGCTGGTCCGGTCAATTTCGACAAAGGAGACAAGTTGTGTCTCGACGGCGAGCGCCTGATCCCGGTGAGTTACTATGAAAATGGGTTTTTTGAGAAAGGGTTGCCGTCAGAATACCGCACAGAACACGATTCGTTTGCGCGCGTTGTTCCGTTCAACTACGGACTAAACGGCGTCCCCGAATTTTTTGTGGTGTACAAGAAGGACGGGCAGATTCTTTTCTTAGGATGGAATTCCACCCAAACGCATTCGCGTTTGACGGGAGCGCAATTCTCGTGGACGGCCTCTCAAGACAACACGTCGCCCCCAGCGGCCGGGACGAAGCAGGTCACTGCTGGATGGTACGTTTCCCGAATCCAAGATCGAGCGGGCAACGCGCTGACGATCACCTATGCGCAAGTGCCAGAGTCTAGCCCTGCCACTGCGCATGAAATCTGGCCGGACACCATCTCGTACACGGACTATTACAGTCCCGGTGCCGACAGCCCAAGTCGCCAAGGGACCAGGAACATCCATTTCGTGGTCGAGGATCGACCCGATCTGAGCACAGGGTTCACCCGAGGCTTTAAGACGCAGAGGTCAAAGCGGCTCAAGACGATTGAGATCAAAGGCCCGGCGCCAACCAGCATGGGTCTCCTGAAGACCTACGAGCTCACTTACCAGACAAGCGGGACAGGGCGAAGTCTGTTGCATTTCTTATCAGAATGCGATGGCCAGCACGTCTGTAAGCGGCCGACGACGTTCGGTTGGGAGGCAACTGGCACATTCACGGACGTGAACACCAATGTCACGGATGCGCATACCTCCGGAGGGGGCTGGTACTGGACGCTCCACACCCTGGACATCGACGGTGACGGCAGGGACGACCTTCTTTACCGAAAGCCCGCAAGCGGCAATACACCCGACGGCTCCGGTACCTCCTGGTACTTCCGGCTCAGCAACGGGACCGGCTTTGGTCCGCCGACCGAGACGGGGATCTTCTCTGGAAAGATGGGGCGGGGCGAATTTGATTACGACGAGGGTCAGGTAGTCGACGTAAACGTTGATGGGGTGCCCGATTTGATAATTTGGGGCGACCCAATCGTTGACGCGACCCACCCTCGCGACGACGGATTCCGGTACTACGATGCGCAAGGCGGAGCATTCGTCGAACGACCGAATTACCTCCCCTGGGACGCGCACGATTCCAACTACTTTCTGTTGGGCGACGTTGATGGAGACAGCCTGCCCGACTTCATGTACGTGGACTTCGAGCTGGTCGACTGCCCGCAATGCAACCCCCCCGCCCACTTCAAGCCGATGCAATGGAGCTTTGACCAGAACCTAGGCACCTTCAAGTTCGGCTCCTTCGTCGACACTGGAGTGCTGGCGCCTAGTTCGGTCAATCTCAACTATCTGGTCGACACCGACGGGTCGGGACGTGTGTCCGCACTGGTGCGTCAGGCGAAGATCAACGGAAACCGCTTTGATCCGACCGGGACCCGCTATCAAATCCTGAACCCAAACTTAAATCCGGCGTCGTGGCCAACGGACACTGGTGTGGCACCTGGTCCGGTGGTCCAGACGTCGACGTTGCTTCAGGCCGCCGAAGGAATCACAAACGATCAAAACTGGGTCTACCTCTTTCTCGACGTAAACGGCGATGGATTGGCAGATGCCGTCCAGATTCTGAAGGGCGGGGGCAATCCCGTGGTGTTCCTGAACACCGGCAACGGATTCGCGCCGGGGATAACGAGCCAGCTTGATCCGCGCTTCCGGCCGAACAGCCCCATTATGTTCAATGGGACCAATTACGTGAAGTTTGACGCCGGCTTCAGGGTGATGGACTACAACCAAGACGGCAATCAGGACCTGCTTCTTTTGGGGACCGACAATATGTCGGTTCGATCGTCGGCCGTCGTTCTCCAGTCTGACGGGCAAGGCCACTTCCAGGGAGTCGACCTGTTCGCGGTGCCGATCGGGATCCGACCTGTGCCCAACGGGAGCGAAACCGACCGCGGATACCCCACGTCCAAGGTGCTCGACATCGACGGCGATGGCGTGTCCGACATCGTAACCGAGTTGTCTGATGGCAGCGTTCACATCTCACAGCGAAAGCGAAAGAGAGCAGATCGGATGGTCAGCGTGGTGGACGGCCTGGGCGTACACCTGACTGTCGATTACGAGGCGATTTCTTCACACCCGCCGCGCGCGACCGGCGACGAGCTATACACACCCGGCACGTCATGCGTTAAGCCGCAATATTGTATGCGTCGCGGGATGGACGTCGTGGCGTCGTATCACACGGACAATGGCGTTGCGCAGGACGTGTATCAGTTTTCATACGTCGACGGCAGGACCAACCTAACCGGCCGGGGCTGGCTTGGTTTTCAGAAGCGAATCCGAAAGGACCTGAATACAGGCGCCGTCCTGACGACGGAATACGACAACCATAGGACTGTTGGCAGCGGCCTGAACGAAGCCTACCCGTACGGCGGCATGCCAAAGAAGGAATCAGAGACAATACCGGTCGATAACGGACGGACGCTAACCAAGACGAAGGATTATACGAACGTTATCATCAGCCAAAACGTTGCGGGCGATCCTTCGGTGTTCGGGCCGCCTTATGCCGCGCGGGCGACGACGATTGTCGAGAGCACCTACGACCAAGGGTCGGCAGGAAGCGGAGATCCGGGGGGCCTCGCTACTCAGGTCACGACGACACGCAACTTCGACAATTTCGGTAATCCGACCCTGTTGCAGACCGTCGACCTTCAGGGGAACCAATATCAATGGCAGGTACCCACTGGTGGCTACATCAACGACACGACTAAGTGGCTGATCGGTCTGCTAACGAACGTCACCGAGACGAGTACGACGTTCTCGGGAGAGTCGAAGCAGCGCACCAAGCAGTACCAATACTTCCCCAGCACCGGACTTCTCGAGCGAGAAACTCTGGGCCCGGACGCCGACGAAGGGACCTTCAGGGAGACCACATTTGTGCGGGATCCATCTGGGTATGGGCAGGTCACGTCGGCAACGACGACTGATGGGTCAACATCTCGAACGACCGGAATCACTTACGACGATATCGAAGGTGCGTATCCCAACGTTGTCACGGGCGAAGAAAATTCGTTCATGACCTATGTCTTTCATCCTGGTTTGGGCGTCCTTCGACTACGCACCGACGCAAACGGCATCTCGCGGAGGTGGCGATATGACGGCTTCGGCCGGCTCAGGCACGTCGGGGGCACGGAGCCTTCCAGCACCGAGCAACAAGCGGACTCGGTGGATTTCAGTTACCACCCGCCCATCGTCTATACGGACGCGAACGGCGGGAGCTCCTTCCATGGGGTCGAGGAGGTATCGACCACTCCGGCGGGAGGGGTAGCGCGGATCATCAGCTACGACGGGTTCGGAAAAGAGGTCTTTCGACGGGTCATCTCGAGCGATGGAGACGCCCTCGTTGAAACGCAATATGACTTTGCTCATAGGGTGGCGAAGCGATCTACTCCCTACTTCTCGGGCGATCGGCAATTCTTCACGTCGTACTCGTACGACAACGCCGGCCGCCTCCGGGTCACCACGAATCCGCTGGAGCCAGGCGAAACGACGGGCTCGACGAGGACACTCCAATACACCTTCCGTAAAGTCGACTTCGTCGACGAGCGCGGCCACGAGAGCTACATGACCCAGGATGCGGCGGGTCACCTGGCAACGAGCGTGAACGTCGCAGACGGTGGGCGAACCATCACGACGCAGTACACGTATGGTCCGTTTGGCAAGGCGGAAACAGTCACGGATCCGAGTTTCAACACGATGACGTTCGGACACGATGCGTGGGGACGGCAAACCACGGTTAGCGACCCGGATGCTGGGAACCGGACGTATCACTACAACGGGTTTGGTGAGCTGATACGCGAGGTCGTTCCCGGTCAGACTGTCGACAATCAATATGACCATGACGGTCTGGGACGGCTGAAGACGGCCACGACTCCGGACGGGACCACGACACTGACCTGGGACACGGCCCTTCATGGCTTGGGGCGGCTCGGCTCTGCCACCAGCGCGGACGGCACGCTCATCACAGAGGAATACGATTCCGGAGGACGGGGATCGCGTTCGACGTGGACGATCGGGACGGAGTCATTTGCGATCGATCGTCCTGTGGATCAGTTCAGCCGGCCCAGCGGACTAACATACCCGGCCCTTCCGGATGGAACGCGCTTCTGGCTGTCATTCGACTATTCCGCTGCGGGTGAGTTGGCGGATGTCAGCACGAACAATCCGCTGATAACCGAGAATGCCGGAGGGCTTAAGCTATGGACAGCGGTCCGTCGCGACGCGGCTCGGCGGCTGATAGACGAGAGCTACGGCAATAGCGTGGCCGCCCACCACGACTACGACCCAAAGCGCGGGGTCCTAAAGGGTGTTCAGACCTGGTTGCCCGGAACTGGTGGGTCGCGGACGTTCGTTCAGAACCTCACGCTGAACTACTGGCCGGACCTCGGCCTGAAGGACCGCATCGACAATGCAAACGGCGTGACCGAGTCGTTCGACTACGACTCGCTCGATCGTCTCACGTCGTGGCGCGGGACGGGGGCCGTCGGCAGTGCGTGGAACATCATCTACGGCTACGATGACCTTGGGAACCTTACGAGTCGGACGAACCAAAACGGCGCGACGACACTCCCGGATCTGGTCAACCACTATGACCGTACCGCGGGTGCCGGGCCGCACGCGGTGACGTCGTCGACTCTCGGTGCGTACCAGTACGACGATCGCGGCAACCAATACATCAGTCCGAACGGGCAAACGAGCTACACCGCTTTTGACCTGCCGAAGCAGATCTTCACGCCGACCGAGCACACCATCGACTTTTTATATGATGCGTTCCATGCGCGCGTGTCGAAGGTCGACGGACAAAGAGTGACCACTTACGTTGGCGGACTCTACGAGCGGCGGACGGACGGCAATGGCACGACGAAGCACGTCTTCTACGTTCCCGGCGGGCAGGGCATCGCCGCTCAGGTCGAGTGGCAAATAGCTTCAACCACGTCAATTACGTCGACCATCCGTTACCTACACGGGGACCAGCTGGGCTCAGTGGACAGCGTGACCGCCGAGGACGGATCCTTGGTCGAGAGATTCCGCTTCGATCCTTTCGGCCAACGTCTCGACCCAGGAAATCTACCGGCACTGGCGACGGACAATCTGACCGACGTTCGTCGAATCTTCGAAGATCACGATGAGGAGGACGACCTTGGCCTCATAAATATGGGCGGGCGGATGTACGATTCCGCGACCGGTCGTTTTGTATCGCCGGATCCTTTCGTCCACAATCCACTGAACGGTCAATCGTACAATCGATACTCGTTCGCATTGAACAACCCGTTTCGCTACACCGACCCGACGGGCTACGACTTAGGCGACGTACCCACGATCACGAATAGACCAGGCGGGAGTCTCGAGGGCGCGGATCCGGGACCGCCGCCCGAAGTTCCCAACGATGCGCCCGCTCCCCAGGCGCCGCCGGGCACGAACCTTCCGACTCTCGAACCTGCGAAGGCGCCGCCTGCGGCTGCAGCACCCCCAGACAAGGCGGCGGTCACGTTGCCAGAGTCGAAGTTCGACGACAGCGGAACGCCCTTTTCCGAGCGGGTCGAGGCGCCGCCTTCCTCGAATGTCAGGCTGGACGGGCAAACTCAACCGAACGACGGCGACGAGGGCGAATTCTCGCTGCGGCCTACGGACCTCCTGCCCATCGCCGGGCCGGGTATTGCGGCGATTCACGATTTCAAGACGGGACATCCGGTCTGGGGGACCATAAACGTGTTGTTTTGCGTGGTCGATATCGTGACCCTGGGAGAGGCATCGATAATCAGAGGTGTCGCAGTTACGGCCGGCAAAGCCATCCTGAGGGCGGAGGCCAGGGACCTTGGTAAGAGTCTCGTCGAATCGGTGGCCACAAGAGGCGCCGAGCGAACGATTCCTTGGTCGAGCCGCGCGGTTAGAGATGCCGTAGGCAGACTCGAGCGGGGCGCCACCGAGGTTCGGGTCGGTAGTCGAGCAGAGGCGGAAGAGGTGTTCCTCGGTCGGTACCAAGGGGAGGGCTATCGGAACACGACAGGCATGTCTCCGACGGAGGCGAAGGGGTTGTCCGGTGGCAAGGAGGGAACCTACCACTGGGATATCGGTGAGAACGCCTACCCACACGGAGAGTCACATCTGCAGGTTCATACGTACGGTGGCGATGTCGTCCGGATCTTCTTTCCATGACCCGCGATGCTGTTCTTCAGACCCTCCATCGCAGAAGGTCGCTGGCGACCAGCGTTCCCGCGAGCAACGAGAGCAGACTTGCGTGGGTCGGCGTGTATCCTCTCGATCCCGGACGTCCCGGAACAGCAGAACTGCTGCGTCGCTACGGTATCGCGACACTACACGCTGACGAGCAAATCTATCGGATCCGGAAATTCGAAGTCGACCGATCCCTCATCGCCGCTGACGCTTCTCTCTACGAACAGCAACTGTCAGACAAGGAGGATGCCCTCGCTATCGGTGACGAGGACCTGGAAGCGAAGCTCCAGCGTTTCGGGGTGAGCCTGGAACGGTTGGACCTGCCTTTCAAGTCGGACTACCCGATATGACGAGACCGGCGCTGATCGTTTAGCGGCGAAAAAGATCTGGGCGGTTCTAACAATGCTGGCCGTAAGGCGAACGCCGAACCTTGCTGTCGGCGAGATCAGTGCCGATTTCTTCGGCCCCTCTCCGGAGGTAGCTCACCTCGTCGAAGCAATGGAGCGAGACAGCGACGTAGCGCAATCGGCCTACGGTAGTAGGCGTGCTACAAGAGGTCGTGCAAACGGAGCTGAAGAGGTTGCCAACTCTCGAAGTCGGAGAGGCCGCCATCAGAGTGACCGTCGCCCCGCACGATCGCGGGTCTGCTCGAGCGCGTGCCCCTGAACCTGTCGAACGCGCGCGGCACGCCCGCTCTGTCAATATCGGAACCTGGGCGCTGATCCTGGTCGCGCTGGCCGGTCCACTGGCACCGGCCACGGGCAATGCGCGGGCAGCGGCCGACGTTCGCGCTGCCGAGGCGGCCCGCCGAACGGCGCAGGAGGCGTATACCGCGTTCTTTCACGGCAATTACGAGCGGTTCGTCGATGCGCTTTACCCGCCGCTGGTCAGGACTATGGGCGGCAGGGAAAGGGTGGTCGCCCAGATACGCGGCGACATGGAGAAGATGCGGTCGAGTGGAGTAACCATAAAGGCGGCCAACGTTACCGCTCCGCTCAAGATCGTCCGCGTCGGGCACACCGAAGTCCAAACGCTCATGCTCTCGACGCTCCTCGCCGCGACTCCGAACGGCGACATCGAGATCCCATCGTATATCCTCGGCATCTCCGCGGACGGCGGCAAGACCTGGAAGTTCATCGACGCCGGGAAAATGGGACGTCCGGAGCTCGTTAAGGTCGTGCCGACGTTGAGCGGCGAGATCGAGATCCCGGCGCGCCCAGCGGCCGTGCCGGTCAGGAAGCAACCCGGGACTCACTGACGTCGCGGCGCTGCCGGGCGAGCACCCACATTGGTGCCGCACTAAGAATCGAGGAGCGTTGCCTCGCGCGGCAGGAGGAGCGTTGCCTCGCGCGGTAAGATGCCGAGCATGATCCGAGTCGCGCGCGTCCTGATGGTCTCGACCTTGCTCGTGATTGGCTGCGCCCAGGACAACAGGCCCGCCGCCACGTGCTCGGCTCTCGACGATGCCACCGGCATCGTCTGTACGTCTACCGTCGCCCAATGCATCTCTGACGGTGGCGGCGTCTGCGAGATCAAGAAGGCCAGCTTCACCCTGGACCTGAACGGCGACGGCACATTCAGCGCCATCACGTCAAGCGGTCCCCTGAACGGGACCTGGACCCAGAGCGGCGACACCCTCGTCCTGACCAACCCCGACCTCAGCACCACGACGCTTACGGTCTCGCATGGGTGAGGCGCGGGGCGTGGGGACGAGCTCATACGCATTCTCAATGGGGTGCATCCCAGTATGGCTGCTACCCGGACGCCCTGGCGTCCTCCTCCCTGAGGTAGCCGCCGACGTAGCAGCGCTCCCCGTTGTCGGTCCACCGGATCGCCCACAGACGTTCGCGCTGGTGAACCTTCGTTCGCCTCGTCGCGTTCTCGTTGGTGGGGGTCAGTCTCGAACCGAACGGTGAGGAAAGGATCGGGAGTGCGCGATGAACCAACATCCGAGAGCGCGTCGGAGTACACACGCACGTCAAGTCGCTACCGGGACACTTGCGCGGCGACACACGCGCGCGGCGAACGGTCCGCCGAGGTTCCCGACCTTCGCTACGCTTACCGCACCCGCACGTAGGGGATCAGGTGGGGGACTCAACCAGCAGCCCATGCCGACCACCTTCGCCCTGCCCGACCGGCTCCGGCTCTGTCTCAGGAAACTTCTTGTGCGGTCGGGGAGAGTCGAACTCCCACAATCGTAAGATCACCAGAGCCTGAATCGGAATCGCCGCCGAATCACCGACGAGAACTTGCGCCGTGGCGGAGGCAACTGCCACCCGGGGTCACGGAGCGCCGCGCTCCGCCACGGCCAAGGGGGGAAAAGGTGGGGAGGGGGAGCGCCGGAAACGGTGTCTGGCGTGGAGCAAATGTCGGGGCGGTGGTTGCTCCAGCCGATGGTCCGATGAGACCGTTTCCGTCAACGCGCGACTCCTCCGACGCCTGCAGAGTGCCGGTCTTCCGCATCCGGCGTGTAGAGAACCCCGCCTGACGGGCAGAGCAATTGATTGCATTCGGGTCGTGCAATCGACTGCCGGCCTGTCGTGCAATTGATCGCCGGCTGGGCACGACCCCGTCCTGCTACTGTTACGCCTCCACGCGCCACAGGGTGCGCATCGATAGGGATTCCACGTGGTTGGCGAGACTTTCGGCACCTACCGGATCGTCCGTAAACTGGGCGAGGGGGGGATGGGCGCCGTCTTCCTCGGCGAGCACGCCCGGCTTGACCGGCGCGTGGCGATCAAGCTGCTGCGCGCCGAACTCTCCGGTGATCAGGAGGTGTTGAACCGCTTCTTTACCGAGGCGCGGGCCACATCGCTCATCCACCACCCCAACATCGTCGAGATCTTCGACTGCGACATCGACCCCCGCGGGCGCGCCTTCATCATGATGGAGTTCCTGGACGGCGAGACGCTGGCCGCCCTGCTCGAACGCCAGGGGTCGCTCGCAGGCGATCTCGGCAGCGTGATGGCGATAGCGATTCAGACCACCAACGCGCTGGCAGCAGCGCACGCGAAGGGGATCATTCACCGCGATCTCAAACCCGAGAACATCCTTCTCACCACGGACAGCGACGGAAAGCTGCGGGTCAAGGTCGTCGATTTCGGCATCGCTAAGCTGGTCGGCGACGCCGGCGCGGGTCTCGCGCACCAGACCCGGACCGGCAGCATGATGGGAACGCCGCTCTACATGGCCCCGGAGCAAGCGCGCGGCGCGAGCAGGGTCGACGCCCGGTCGGACATCTATTCCTTCGGCTGCATTCTCTTCGCGATGCTGGCGGGCACGCCGCCGTTCGTACGCGACGGCGTGGGCGACCTGGTGGTCGCGCACATCACCGAACCGGCGCCCGAAATCGCAGGGCGCGTCCCCGGGCTGCCACCGAGAATTGCCGCGCTTGTAATGACCTGCCTGGCCAAGGATCCCGTCGCCCGACCGCAGGAGATGCGCGCCGTCGAGCAAGAACTGCGCGAGATCACTCGGACCATTGGGGCCGCAGGCGCGTTCGCGCCGGTGCCGGAACAGACGCACCCACCGCGCTCGCCGTCCATTGCCCCCGCCACGCCGGCCCCCGGGTCGGCGTCGAATGCACCGGACGCGCGGCCCGCGTCAGGCGCGTCGCCCGATCGGCGGGCCTACACCACGTTTGACAGTGGCCGCGGACAGGTGGGCGAGGAGGCGGACGTTCCGGCAACGCCCGGGCATCGCTGGGTGAAGATCGCGGTACCGGCGGCCGTCGTCGTCGGGGCAGCGGTCCTGTTCGGCTTGA
>Ga0207661_10003658_pt1 | contig 10710 bp, 9 predicted proteins | sample KBSC713LmetaG_FD_184337 | JGI IMG/M metagenome (GOLD analysis project Ga0207661, IMG submission 184337) | Corn rhizosphere microbial communities from Kellogg Biological Station, Michigan, USA - KBS C7.1-3L metaG (SPAdes) (version 2) | ecosystem: Host-associated > Plants > Roots > Rhizosphere ... | reverse complement strand
GAAGTTCAGGAGCTTTGATCAGTTCCGAACGAGCATCCGACTGCCCTACGCGTCTGACCTGCCCCCGGAGCGCTGGATGCGGGAGTACGACACCGTGCACGCTGGTATGAGCGAATCAGAGGTTGAGATCATTCTGGGCGCTCCGGATTTTGTGGGCTGCGATGTGAGTGACAAGGGAGACAAGTTCCTTGGGTCGATTTGGCAATATGAAGTCGCCATCCCGCAGGATGCGATGAATGACGGCCAGAACAGCGTGTTGCGAGTGTGGTTCGGTCAGGAAGGCAAAGTGATTGAGAAGAACGCATTAAACATGCAGCCGAAGGCGAGTCCAACGCCGAGTGCGGTAGCAACGCCGGCCCCATCTGTGCCGGCAGCGACTGGCACTCCGCCGCAGGATGTAACCCCGTCGCCAACTGCGACGCCGCAGCCGACGCCGAACGTGAATGCAACGCCGGCAGTGGTACCGAGTCCGACGCCAGTGACTGCGCCGTCCGCGACGGCAACACCGAGTCCGACGCCGCAGTGAAATCTTGGCGCACGGTCAATGATTGAACACCGCAGACGGTGCAGAATTTTATGGGACGCGCAGAACAGATCAGAAAGAGAGAGCAGGAACTGAGCTCGCTCGAAAAGGAGTTTCGTGATTTGCTCATCACCGCGCTGAAGAAGTGCGATGACGGTGGATCTGGAGTCTTTCTACTGTCCCAAAAAGCTGAGAAGCTAGGATTGAATTGGTTGGTTTGGCCAGTCACCAGGGAGCTTGAGGCTATAGGTGAGAGAATTCGCGAGCTGCGGATTTCCTTAGTAATGCCGTTAGAAGAGTCTCTCTATGAAGTCTTTTTGAAGTACTGCAACATCAATGGGCCAAATGCGCCCGGCGGTGCAAAACGTGCAGCTGCGTTGCTGAAAGAGATTGGAGCGTAGCTGTTTAGAACTTAAGAATTAGAGATTAAGACCAGAGGCAAAGTTTAAGGGGGCAAAAGCCAATGGCCAAGAGCCAAGCGCTATAAGCCAGGAGCTATTTATGCGTGAAGTAGTCATAGCAAGTTCAGTTCGCACTGCAGTCGGCAAATCAGGCAAAGGCACGCTACGCGCTACGCGTCCGGACGACCTTGCCGCGGTGGCCATTAAGGGCGCGCTCGACCGTATCCCGCAGCTCGACAAAAAAGAGATTGAGGACGTGATTATCGGCTGCGCCACGCCGGAAGCCGAGCAGGGGATGAACGTTGCGCGCATCGCGTCATTGCGCGCGGGGTTGCCGGTGGAAGTTTCAGCCATGACCATCAATCGTTTTTGCTCGTCGGGTTTGCAGGCCATCTCGCTGGCCGTGGATTCCGTTGCGGCGGGCCGCGCCGAGGTCGCTATCGGCGGTGGTACGGAATCGATGAGCATGATTCCCATGGGCGGGAACAAAGTCTCCATCAATCCCTGGCTGATGGATAACTATCCTGACAGTTATCTCTCTATGGGACTGACGGCGGAGCGGCTGGCCAAACGCTTTGGCATCACGCGCCAGCAAGCAGACGAGTTTTCCCTGAATAGCCACAAGAAGGCCATTGCGGCGATTCAGGGCGGCAGGTTTGAGGATGAGATTGTGCCGGTGCCGGTGAGCTTTACCACCCCGAACGGATCCAAGCCGAAGCGTATGGAGATTGTCTTTAAGGTCGATGAAGGTCCGCGCGCGGACACAACCATGGAAGCGCTCAGCAATCTGAAGCCGGCTTTCCATGCCAAGGGCAGCGTTACGGCGGGAAATTCGTCGCAAACTTCGGACGGCGCGGCGGCAACTGTTGTAATGAGCAGTGACAAAGCCCGGCAACTCGGCATCAAACCTATGGCGCGATTTGTGGCCTTTGCCACGGCGGGCTACCTGCCGGAGGAAATGGGCCTGGGGCCGGTTTACGCCATTCCCAAAGTACTCAAGATGGCTGGACTAAAGCTGGAAGATATTGATGTGATCGAGTTGAATGAAGCTTTCGCGGCGCAGGCGCTTTCCGTGATTAAGGAAGCCGGGCTCGATCCGGGCAAGATTAATCCGAACGGCGGCGCGGTGGCGCTGGGGCATCCGTTGGGATGCACTGGCGCGAAGCTGACGGCGACGATTTTGCGGGAACTGAAGCGGCGCAATGGTCGGTACGGGATAGTGACGATGTGCATTGGTGGTGGCATGGGCGCAGCAGGGATCTTCGAAAATATTGCATGAGTTCTTCACCACAGAGGGCACAGAGGAACACGGAGGAAGGTGGAATTAATTCCATTACTGCTGCCATTATTGGCGCGGCAATGAAAGTCCACTCAGCCCTTGGCCCCGGATTGCTCGAAAAGGCATATTCAGCGTGCGTCGCATACGAACTTAGGAAGCTCGGATTTGACGTGAAAGTAGAAGTAGAGCTGCCTGTGATTTATGAATCGGTTCGCATCGACCTTGGATATCGAATCGATCTGCTAGTGAATGATCTTGTTGTAGTTGAATTCAAGTGCGTTGAGAAGATTGCGCCGGTACATGAAGCACAGATCATCTCTTACATGCGTATGTGCAAGAAAAGTGTCGGTTTACTTATCAACTTTCATGTTCGTCATCTCAGAGATGGAATAAAACGATTTGTGGAGGGAACAGACTGGAACTGACTCCGTGTTCCTCTGTGTCCTCTGTGGTAAAAGGAGCAAAGCAATGGCTACAGTAGCAGTCCCAAACAAGACGAAGCTCGCGGGTGGAAGTTTTCTGATTGAAGAGCACGCAACTGACCAGGTTTTTACCCCGGAAGACCTGAGCGAAGAGCACCAGCAGATTGCGCAGACCACGCAGGATTTTGCCCGAAATGAGATTCTGCCCAACGCAGAGAAGATTGAGCACAAGGAATTCGACGTGACGCGCGGGTTGATCCGCAAAGCGTGCGAGATCGGCATTGCCAACGTCGATATCCCGGAACAGTACGGCGGATCGGACATGGACAAGATTGCCTCCGCCATTATCAATGAGCATATCTCTGTTTCCGGCAGCTTTAGCGTGGCCTATGGCGGACACACCGGAATCGGTACGCTGCCAATTGTTTATTTTGGCACGCCGGAGCAGAAGGCCAAATATCTGCCTAAGCTGGCCAGCGGCGAACTGATCGCAGCCTATGCGCTTTCTGAGTCGACGTCGGCTTCCGACGCGATGAATGCACGCACCAAGGCCGTGCTTTCTCCTGATGGCAAAGAGTGGATCCTAAACGGCGAGAAGATGTGGATCACCAACGGCGGCTTTGCCGATGTGGTGATCATTTTTGCGAAGGTCGATGGCGAAAAGTTCAGCGCGTTTATTGTGGAGCGCAGCTTTCCTGGGTTCCAATCGGGCGCGGAAGAAAAGAAGATGGGGATTCGCGGATCGTCAACTACCCCGATCATCCTGAATGATTGCCGTGTACCTAAAGAGAACCTGCTCGGCGAAATCGGCAAAGGTCATGTGATCGCTTTCAACACGCTGAACATTGGGCGATACAAGCTGGGCGCCGGAGTGGTGGGCGGCGCGCGCAATGCGCTGAATAATTCCATCGGTTATGCCAAGCAGCGTAAGGCTTTTGGCAAAACGCTGGCGGATTTCGGGATTATCCAGGAAAAGCTGGCCAATATGGCGGCGGGAATTTATACAGGCGAGTGCATGTCTTACCGCACGGTGGGCATGATTGACGCGGCGATGTCTGAGATCGACAAGAACTCGCCCGACGTCTACAAAGAGACGGCCAAAGGCATTGAAGAGTACGCGGTCGAGTGTTCCATTTTGAAAGTGTTTGGCTCGGAAATGTTGGATTACGTAGTCGATGAGACCGTGCAGATTTATGGCGGCTATGGTTTTGTCGAGGAGTATCCGGCGGAGCGGGCGTATCGCGACTCTCGCGTGAACCGCATTTTTGAAGGTACGAATGAAATCAATCGCATGATCATTACCGGATGGCTTTTGAAGCGAGCGATGAAAGGCCAGCTGCCTCTTATGCCGGCGATCAAGAAGCTGACGGACGAAATCATGTCTGGCCCGAGTTCGGCGGAGCCGCTGGAAGGCCCGCTGGCTGCCGAGCGCACGCTGGTAAGCAAGGCTAAAAAAGCTGGCCTGATGCTTGCCGGCGCTGCGGTGCAGAAGTACATGGCAGCGATTGAGCAGCAGCAGGAAATTCTTTCCGCGATTGCAGACATGGTGATTGAAATTTTTGCCATGGATTCAGTGGTGCTGCGCACGCAGAAGCTGATTGAGCGCCAGGGTGAAGCGAAGTGTAGTCTCGCCATCGCCATGGCCCAGGTCAGCCTGACCCATTCCATGGACAAGCTTGAAGCGGCGGCCAAGAAAGTTGTGGCTGCGGTTTCTGAGGGCGACATGCTGCGTACGCAGATGGTCATCCTGCGACGTTTGTTCAAGCATGAGCCGTTCAATGTGATCGCGCTGACCCAACAGATTGCGACGCGGTTGATTGATGCGGGGAAGTACGTGCGGGCGTAGAAAGACCTTTATCGACATTCAGCCCTGCTTGCCTTACAGCAAGCGGGGCTTTATTGTCTTTATCATCCATGATCAAACCGAGCCATGAGTGCGCCCGCAGGTGTGAGGTCATCCTGGAAGGCGACGAGTTGACGGGGGCCGGCGCGGGTCTGCGCGCCCTGATGCATGCCTTTGCCGGCCGTGACCTGGTATGGTTTTCGACCATCTACGGCATACATGGAGATAACTGCATCGCATATGCGGTTGAGCCTGAAATCGCAGCCACGATCCCAAAGACGCCAACGGACGATACTCCTGCGATCGGGGCCGCGCTACAAGGGGACTTCAAGGTGGAAGAATACGCTCTTGACGAAGCTGCCCGGTCAGCTTTGGGAGTCCACATTGAAGGGACCGAAAGCTACGAGGACTGGGTCGATGAGGGCATGCCCAAATACATGAACGACGCGGAACTGCACGAGGAAAGCGTGCGCAACGTGCGCTATCGCGTGTATGTCCATGACGATTGTTTTTTCAGCGTTAAACCGCTGGATGATACGCTGCTGCGCAAGCTGATTTTGTGCATTTTGGAGCAGCAGAGTTTTTATTTCCAGCAGGAGGTTGACTGGTCACCGGTGCTGGAGGAGATTGTTGCAATCGTTTCCAACGCGCCGGCGGTCGAGTTCAAGAATGATCCACCCCGCAAGCGTCTCAAGCTGACATGCAAGAAGCGTGGAGTACGGATGATGGATGCATTATTCGGAAAGCGCCGCAGTTATTCCCTGGATATTGCGGCCGGAATCGCCCGCTTTGTGTCATGACCGTGATCTTTCGGTGGAATTCAGGCGCGATCCAGCCGCTGGAAGATTGTACAACTTCGATGAGCTAACTATCATCCTTGTTGCAACCACTTATTTTTTATGACTGAATGCAATCGCATCGCTTATCAACTTGCCTCCACCATCAACGGAGAAGCGTGGTACGGGGATTCACTGCGCGAAATCCTTAACGGCGTCACAGCCGAGCAGGCCAAGGCCCGTCCCATTCCGAACGCTCATTCAATCTGGGAGATCGTGGTCCATGTGAATGCCTGGATCAAATTCTTTTCCGGCGCGATTGAGGGAACGCCGATCCCGGCCTGGTCGACGATGCCGAAAGAGATAGATTGGCCGCCGGTGAAGGAGACGAATGAGCAGGCGTGGAAGCAGGCGGTCACGACTTTCTTCGATGAGCATCTGAGGCTGGTGGAAACAATCAAGAGTTTTGGCGATGAGCGGCTGGAAGCAACTGTCCCGGGCAGAACGTACAACTTCTACCGGCTTTTCCAGAGCGCGACGCAGCACGCGGTCTATCACTCGGGGCAGATCGCGCTGTTGAAGAAAAGCAGCTCTTAGCCTTTAGCTCTTAGCCCTTAGCTAATGCCGGTTGAGGAAGAAGTTGACTAAAGACTAAGAGACTAATGGCTAATCGCTAATGGCTAGTTGTTCTTGCTGAAGACAGCTGCAGTCATCTCCTGCGGGGGATCGCCGCCGGCAATCTGTTGCGCGACAATCATTTCTCGCGCGGCAGGACGGATTGCATGCAGCTTGGATCCGAAAACGGCAGCTCCCACAATCGCTACGGCACCGCCAAGTCCAACGGTCATAGGTGCGCCTAGCGTATGCGCGAGGCTACCGGCGAGAAGAGAGCCCAGCGGAGCCATCCCCATAAAGGTCATAGCGTAAACGGACATTACGCGTCCGCGGAGACGGTCTGGAACCATGCTTTGGATCAGCGTGTTGGAAGAAGCCATCTGGATCATCATGCCGAAGCCGGTAGGCACGAGTAATACCGCGGAGAGCCAAAGCATGCGCGAGAGGGAAAACGCCAGGAGGGCCAAGCCGAACCCGGCACATGAAACGGGCACCCAGACGCTCAGCCCTTTGAGGGTCTTCCGCATGGCCAGTGTAATCGCGCCGCACAAGGCGCCTGCGCCGGAACAGCCCATCAGTAGCCCCAGGGCTTTAGCGCCGCCGTGCAGAATTTGGGCGGCAAAGACCGGCATTAGCACGGCGTAAGGCATCGCGGTAAAGCTTACGAGTCCCAAAAGCAGCATCAGTGCGCGCACCGGTCCGGTGCCGGCCACGAAGCGGAAGCCTTCAATGATATTTTCTATCGGGGAGCCTTCAATCACCTGGCGCGGCCGCTCCATCGTCATCAGAAGCAGCCCGGCTATGACAGCGATAAAGCTAATGCCATTGGCAAAGAAGCACCAGCCTTCGCCGATTGCGGCCACGACAATTCCGGCCAGCGCCGGGCCGATGATCCGCGCGCCATTGAACATTGAGGAGTTGAGAGCAATCGCGTTTACCAGATCGGCGCGGGCCACCATGTCCACTACAAATGCCTGGCGGGCGGGAAGATCAAAGGCGTTGACGACGCCAGTAAGCGCGGCAAGCGTGACCACATGCCAGATTTGCACTCGGTGCGAAAGGGTAAGCCAGGCCAGGATGAAAGTAAGACCCATCATGCTGGATTGCGTAGCCACCAGGATGCCACGCCGGTCATAACGGTCGGCCAGAGCGCCACCGATGGGCGCCAGCAGGAAAACCGGGATCTGGGAGGCGAATGCCACTGTCCCCAGTAGTAGAGCGGAACCAGTAAGCCTATAGACCAGCCATGACTCGGCGATCTGGTCCATCCATGTGCCAACCAGCGAAATAAGCTGGCCGGAAAAAAATAATTGATAGTTTCTATGGCGCAAAGCCCGAAGGGATTCAGGCCATCTGGAATTAAGGCCGCTGGCAGCGTTTTGAGAAGGACCGTCCGGCATCTGCCCATTAGATGCACGTCGAGGAGAGAACTATAACCTTTTTAGAAACGGGCGATTGGCCGCCCTTGGGAGTGGGCATTGGGAATTTGTTTTTGCTTCTTCGAGAAAGCACGTAAAAGTTCCAACGGGGATTACATGAGCAGGGATTAGATGCACAGTGCGCAAACCCCAATAAAAATCGCATGTTTGCTGCATTTGGCTATTTACAGGGGAACACCTTACAGAGTATCTTGGGTACACCCTTCGCGAGTTGCTTGAACGTCTCCCACTTCACGAATGAAGCGGATAAGCGCGCGGAATAGCTGTCTTTTGTTGTATTGATTTGCCCAACCCTCACTTCAGGAGTGACACAAAATTATGTTCAGGAAATCGATTTGTCTGAGCGCGCTGCTCGCGTTCGGCATGGTAGGAAGCTCGTTTGCCCAAAACCTTACAGCTGCAGCCCAGGCACAGGTAGGAGCCGACTCGGATGCCGCTGGAGCAGCCCAAGCAGTTACACCGCAGTTAATTCACAGCGTGCCTTCGGACCTGGTCGCGGACGATTCGACCGGTCCTAACGCAATTGCCGGCAATCCTGGCGCAGTTCCGAACGTTATCTCTGTTCCCAACTTCACCCGTTCATTCACCGTTAACGGCGTAACATTCCCTTACACGATGGTTGGCAATGATCCGTCACTCGGCCATATCACGACGATTCCAACCAAGATCGTTTCCGTATCTTTAAGGTTGCTGAATGCGGACGGCACGGTTTTCGACACCGTGGATGCGACTCGGTTTGTAGTGCCTGCGCTGAATTCCCCTAACTTCCAGAGATTCAAGTATGAGCACGACGCCACGTCGGGAATTCCCGCTGAGTCCACGCAGTTTTCAGACGCAGTTCAACGTGCTGAGTTTGCCAGTTCCATGGATCCCAGCTGGCACACCGAACTGGCCCCGACAGTCGTTGACAACATCACCATTACAGTGCCGAAATTTGTGACCGTTCGCTTCCGCGGTCAGAATGTCCAGACGATCAACTACCTTTCCGGCATCGCTGCTGATGGCAACCGCTTTGTGCTGATGCTGAACCTGTTCTTCAACCAGCAGCTTGGCATTATCGTGAACAACGAAATCGACGCCGGCAACTTCACCACCGATTCCTTCAATCTGCCATTGTTGCCCAACACGTTCCTGTACTCGTTCAATCCCAACAACCCGCTTGCGCGCGGCAGCTGCTGCACGCTGGGTTTCCACACCTATTTCACCGATGGAGCCTCACCAGAGCACCGCTGGACCACCCAGTTCGCGAGCTGGATTTCCCCGGGAATCTTTGGCGGAGGATTTCAAGACGTAACCGCGATCAGCCACGAGATCGCTGAAACGTTCGACGATCCTTTCGTCAACAACGTGACCCCGCGCTGGCAGTTCCCCGGTGAACCTGGTGTTTGCCAGGGCAACCTGGAAACCGGCGATCCGGTTGAGGTATTGGCGAATGCAACCTTCCCAGTAACCCTGAAAGTTGCAGGAGTGCCGACCACGTACCATCCGCAAACCGAGGCTTTGTTGCAATGGTTCGCCGAGACGGTTCCGTCCGATGCTCTTCACGGTGCTTATAGCTACCCTGACCTGACAGCATTGACTGCACCTGCAACTCTTTGCCACTAAAAACAACTTTTCTTTACAAATGGCACCGGTTTTCCGGTGCCATTTTTTGTTACTCGCACTATTTCCGGCATCCTGAATAGCTACTTTCCACCGGCATGAACCTTGTGCCGGGACGCACTTCGTCCCATCCCTACCGTTTGCGCATCCTGGCTTGTTCTTTTTGTGAAAAATTGATGACTTCCGAAAGCTTTGGATTGCAGAGCTGACCAGAGTAGGCGTATTGTTGCAGGGCTCCTGCAACTCTGAAATTCCCCCATCTTTAGGAGAAGTGAGATATATGAGACCCTCTGTGCGATTTAGTCTGCCGTTTCTAGTTATTCTTACGCTCGCCTTTACCGCTGCCTATGCGCAAACGCCTGGCGACGAGGCCGCCGCACGTGCCGCCATTGCCGGTGGCCGCGCCGATATGGGCGATCGTGGCGTAGTGGATGCTCAACATGTGGCTGTTTTTTCGATCGGCTCCGTGCTTCTTGATGCTGATACCGGCAAGGTTGTAGGCGGATCAAACTTCGCCAGCTTCAACGGCAAAGCCAAGCCCAGCGCCGCCGCTCTGGCCGGCAATGATGATAAGTTCGATATCGACGATCCACGGCCAAACGTTTCCACCATCGACCAACTCGATACCATCGCCACATTTAGCGGTGCGTTTGTAGCCCAAGCCGGTCCTGACACGGACGAAGATTTCCGGTTCACCATGGTGGGAAATGACCCCAAGCTCGGCGGCACCACCGTCTACCCCGGCCTGATTCTGGAAACTTCCTGGCAATTGCTCAATGCGGATGGATCGGTCTTCAAAACTGTCTCATTCGATCCTTTCGAGAAGCTTTTCCTGGAGTCTCCCAACTTTGAGCCGCTGACCTACCGCTCCGGCCGGAACATCGAGTTTGGTGACGCCGTTCACCGCGCCCAGTTCTTCAACTCCATGAAGAACAATTGGCACACCCTGATCATTCCCCAAGTGGTGGACAAAGTTACGATCCAGGTCCCATTCTTTGTGAATGTCCGGCTGAGCAACGGCACCATAGTTCAGGCCCGGTCTTATTTCACTGGAACTGCAGCGGATGGCAGCACCTTTGTGCTGATGTTGAGCCCGCTCTTCAACCTCTTTTTTGATACTACTGAGGTGAATGAAATCAATCTGGGCAATTTCCGCACCAATGCGATGAACATGTCGCTGTATCCCAACACCTTCCTGTTCAATCTCAATCGGAATAACCCCAATACTCCGGGTGGCTGCTGCGTACTGGGCTTCCACACTTATTTCGCTAATTTCGATGGCCTGTTCCCGCAACAGCGCTTTGTCAGCCAGTTTGCAAGCTGGATTTCACCGGGACTGTTCGGCGCCGGCTTCCAGGACGTGACCGCGCTCAGCCACGAATTGGCAGAGACGTTCGCCAACCCCTTCATCAGCAATCCTGCACCGAACTGGCAGTTCCCGGGTGAACCGGCCAATGCTGCGGTGTGCCAGAACAACCTTGAAGAAGGTGATCCGATCGAGGTATTGGCGAATGCCACATCCGCGATTGAGGTCAAGGAAAAAGGCTTCGATTTCGTCTACCATCCCCAGAACATTCCACTGCTGCAGTGGTTTGAGATGGGTACCGGTTCAAGCGCAATTGATGGCGCATTCAGCTTCCCGGATGAGACCGTCCTGCCACACTCTGCAGTGCCTTGCCCGAACGGTGTGGGTTAGAGCTTGCGTTTTTGACAGTAAATTGAAACAACAGGGCGCCGGATTTCCGGCGCCTTTTTATTTGGGGTGGCGCTGCTTTGGGGCAAAACCTCACCACAGATAACTGAAACTGAT
>Ga0207661_10003657_pt1 | contig 10711 bp, 5 predicted proteins | sample KBSC713LmetaG_FD_184337 | JGI IMG/M metagenome (GOLD analysis project Ga0207661, IMG submission 184337) | Corn rhizosphere microbial communities from Kellogg Biological Station, Michigan, USA - KBS C7.1-3L metaG (SPAdes) (version 2) | ecosystem: Host-associated > Plants > Roots > Rhizosphere ... | reverse complement strand
CCCGCGCGAGCTCGAGAAGGTCCTGTACTTCGCCGCGTCGATCGTCACCTCGGTCGACAACGAGGCACGGGCGAAGGACGTCAACGACCTCGAGGACAAGGTGCGCTCGGAGGCCGAGCGGATCGACGTCGACCGCGACGAGCAGCTCGCCGCACTGGAGCAGCGGCTCCAGCGGCGCCGCGACTACTTCACGAAGGGCAAGGAGAAGGACTTCGACGAGGACGACGACTTCTGGGCCCGCGGCCTGTCCAACTGGGCCGAGGAGCAGCTGATCCCCGGCCTCGAGGACGCGCGCGGCCTCGCCGGCGGCCTCTTCGTCGAGATCGCCCCGGAGCTCAGCACCGAGGACTCGAAGAAGATCCGCGAGCGGGTGCACTCGACGGCGATCCGCGACGACCGCAAGCTGGCGACGCGTGAGTTCGAGTCGGTCGCCACGGCCGCGACCCAGGTCCGCGAGGCGCTGGCGCCGCTCTACAAGGAGCTGGCGAAGGCGAGCGGCTCGAAGAAGGGTGCGGTCACCAAGCACGTCAACCGGGTCGTCGACGGCCTGCTCGATCCCAAGGCAGGGCTGAGCGAGGAGGACGCGGCGCTGGTCGGCTCGGTCGACGTCAAGAACCTCGAGAAGGCGCGTGACCTCGGGAACGGTCTGCTTCGTGAGACCCTCGACACGGCGTCGCCGGAGGCGAGCGCCGACGAGATCCGCGACGTCGCCAGCGACCTCTGCCTGAAGACCGACGGGAAGATCGCCAAGGAGGAATACGACGCGATCGTCCAGTGGCTGATGAAGGTGCGCGAGATGTACCAGGACATCGAGTCGCGGCGGAACGACGCCCGCGAGGCCGCGGTCGAGGCCGTCCGCCGGCTCGAGACCACCTGGCAGCTCTTCAAGGATCTCGAGCCGAAGATGGTCGTCAACGACGAGCAGATCTTCCGCGAGCTGAAGGACCGGTTCGGATCGTCCTACGGCTTCGGCGTCTACTTCCACGGTGGGATGGGCGCCGAGTCGATCCGCGAGCTGCTCAAGGGCCTCGACCTGAACGCCGAGGCCGCCTCGCTCCGCGAGACGATCCGCACGTCGAAGGGTCAGAAGCAGGCGCGGGCGATCAAGCGGCTGAAGGTCGTGAACGCGTTCATCAAGTCCGAGAACAAGCCGGAGTGGATGGTTCTCGACGCGGTGCCGGTGATCCCGCCCGAGCTGCGCCCGATGGTGCAGCTGGACGGCGGCCGGTTCGCGACCAGCGATCTGAACGATCTCTACCGGCGCGTGATCAACCGGAACAACCGCCTCAAGCGGCTGCTCGACCTCGGCGCGCCCGAGATCATCGTCAACAACGAGAAGCGCATGCTCCAGGAGGCCGTCGACGCCCTGTTCGACAACGGCCGCCGCGGGCGCGCGGTCACCGGCCCGGGCAACCGGCCGCTGAAGTCGCTGTCCGACATGCTCAAGGGCAAGCAGGGCCGATTCCGCCAGAACCTGCTCGGCAAGCGCGTCGACTACTCGGGGCGCTCGGTGATCGTCTCCGGGCCGTACCTGAAGCTGCACCAGTGCGGGCTGCCCAAGCTGATGGCGCTCGAGCTCTTCAAGCCGTTCATCATGAGCCGGCTCGTCGAGCGGAAGTCCGTCCAGAACATCAAGGCGGCGAAGAAGTACGTCGACTCGATGACGCCCGAGGTCTGGGACGTGCTCGAGGAGGTCATCGCAGAGCACCCGGTGCTGCTGAACCGGGCGCCGACGCTGCACCGCCTCGGCATCCAGGCCTTCGAGCCGGTGCTGGTCGAGGGCAAGGCGATCCAGGTCCATCCGCTCGTCTGCCACGCGTTCAACGCCGACTTCGACGGCGACCAGATGGCCGTCCATCTGCCGCTGTCGGCGGAGGCCCAGGCCGAGGCGCGGATCCTGATGCTGTCCTCGAACAACATCCTCTCGCCCGCTCACGGCCGGCCGCTGGCGACGCCGACGCAGGACATGATCCTCGGCGGCTACTTCCTCACCTACGCCGAGCAGGTCGACGGCAAGGACATCTCGCAGCTCGACGTGTCGAAGCTGAAGCCGGCCGACCGGCCGAAGCGGTTCGGCAGCGAGACCGAGGTCGTGCTCGCAATCGAGTCGAAGCAGGTCGAGCTCCAGCAGCCGATCGAGTTCCGGCACAACGGCGTGCTGGTCGTCACCACCCCCGGCCGGGTCGTGTTCAACGCGGCCGTCGAGGAGGCGCTCGTCGACGCGTTCCGCAGCACATCTGCGAACGGCGGCCGCGACGGCAAGCCGGTCGACCACGAGTTCATCAACCGGACGCTCCCGAAGAAGGAGATGGACCAGCTGATCTCGGACCTGTCGGACCGACACGGCGCGCACACGCTCGCCGCCGTGCTCGACGCGATCAAGACGCTCGGCTTCCGCTACGCCACGGACGCGGGGGTGACGATCTCGAAGAACGACATCGTCATCCCGCGGGAGAAGGAGCAGATCCTCGCCGACTACGAGAAGCGGGTCGCCGAGGTCGAGGCCCAGTACGAGCGCGGCCTGATCACCGAGGAGGAGCGGCACGAGAGCATCGTCAACATCTGGACGGAGGGGACCGACACGGTCGCCGACGCGATGGAGAAGACGCTCTACGAGCTGAACCCGATCTTCATGATGGCCAACTCGGGAGCGCGCGGCTCGTTCAAGCAGATCCGCCAGCTCGCCGGCATGCGCGGCCTGATGGCGAACCCGAAGGGCGAGATCATCGAGCGGCCGATCAAGGCGAACTTCATGGAGGGCCTCTCGGTGCTCGAGTACTTCATCTCGACCCACGGTGCCCGCAAGGGTCTCGCCGACACGGCGCTGCGCACGGCCGACTCGGGCTACCTCACGCGGCGCCTGGTCGACGTGTCGCAGGACGTGATCATCCGCGACCACGACTGCAAGTCGAGCGAGCACGTCGACCTGCCGATCCACCTGCCGGAAGGGCTGAACCGCAGCCTGCTCGGCCGGGTGATCGCCGAGGACGTCTACAAGCCGCTTGCGACCGGTAAGCCGGGCAAGACGAGGCTGCTCGAGAAGGGAAAGGTGCTCGACAATCCGATGCTCCAGGCGTTCGTCGCCGAGCTGGAGGACGATGAGATCGAGACGGTGCCCGTCCGCTCGGTGCTCAAGTGCAAGAGCGAGTACGGCGTGTGCCAGGCCTGCTACGGGATCTTCCTCGCCACCGGCGGGATGTGCGAGGTCGGAGACGCCGTCGGGATCATCGCCGCGCAGTCGATCGGAGAGCCGGGTACGCAGCTGACCATGCGGACGTTCCACACCGGCGGCGTCGCCGGCGCGGACATCACCCACGGCCTCCCGCGCGTCGTCGAGATCTTCGAGGCCCGCAACCCCAAGGGCGCGGCACGGCTCGCGGAGATCGGTGGCAAGGTCACCGTCGAGGAGACCGAGCGTGGGCCGAAGGTGATCATCGACCCGATGTCCACGGACGAGGACGACGAGCCCAAGGAGTACCAGCTCCCGCGCCGGACGCGTCTGCTCGTGAAGACGGGCGACGACATCCTGCCGGGCGATCCGCTGCACGAGGGCTCGCAGAACCCGACCGAGCTGCTCGAGCTCCACTTCAAGGGTGGCCGCGGCTCGTCGCCGACCGAGCTGTACCTCGTCCGCGAGGTGCAGAAGGTCTACAAGTCGCAGGGTGTCGACATCCACGACAAGCACATCGAGCTGATCGTCCGGCAGATGCTGAAGAAGGTCCGGATCGAGAACTCCGGTTCGACCGACTTCCTGCCCGGCCAGATGGTCGACAAGGTCGTGCTCGAGCGCGAGAACAAGCGGGTGAAGAAGGAGAAGGGCGAGCAGGCGACGTTCGAGCCGCTGATCCTCGGGATCACGAAGGCGTCGCTCGCGACCGAGTCCTTCCTCTCTGCGGCCTCCTTCCAGGAGACGACCAAGGTGCTTACCGACGCCTCGATCGAGGGCAAGGTCGACCGCCTGCTCGGCCTGAAGGAGAACGTGATCATCGGCAAGCTGATCCCGGCTGCCACCGGCCTGAAGCGGTACCGGACGATCGAGATCGGCCCGTCCGAGAAGGTGCCCAAGGAGGCGTACGAGCGCGAGACGCTCCTCGCCGCCCTGCAGGAGATCGGCTCCGACGGCGGCGGAATCGACCTCGCCTCGCTGGGGCTCGACTTCGGCGGCCAGCCCGACCTCAACGACGAGGCCAAGCCTCAGGAGGCCGGCGAGGCCGAGGAAGTTCCGGAGGTCGACTCTCCGCTCGACGACTAGCCGCTCGCCGCGGCCTGCGGCCGCGGGCTCGCTCGCACGGGGGGAACGGCCGGTTTCCCCTCGTGAACCCCCCTCCCCAACCACGCCCGCACCCCGGTGACCGTCCTGGCCGCGACCGCGCAGGTCGGCCGCGGCGGCGGTAGTGGGTCGCCGGTTCCCCTTGACCGGCGGCCTGTCCTGGGTACGGTTTGTCTTGCAGGTGCACGTTCGGCCTGCTGGGAGAGAGGACAGCATGCGGCCCGCGCGTTTCGCGAATACGTTCAACCCTGGCCTGAGGAGATCGGCGCGCTAGCGCGCGTCCGGTCTTGCGCGACACGGGACGGGCAAGGCCAGAACCGGCATGACGGCATTGATCATCGCTCTCGCCGCCGCAGTGGTGGGCGTCCTCGTCGTCGTCGTGGTCGGCCAGCGGCGCCGCGCGCCCGGCAGACCTCGGCGCGCAAACGGCGCCGACGAGCTCAAACAGGCCCAGCTCGAGCTTCGTTGGGCGCGGCAGCTCTCCGCGCTCTCGGAGACGCTCGACCTGGACGAGCTCCTCTCCCGCGTGCTCCAGGGCGCCGCGCAGCTGGCCAACGGCGACGCCTCCGCCGTCGCGCTGTGGGGGAAGGGCGAGCCGCCGATCGTGAAGGCGATGAACCTGACCTCCGACGAGGCGCTTCCGCTGCTCGGGAGCTGGCCGGCGGAGAGTCGCTCGCGGGCGCTCACCGTCCGGTACCGGTTCCCGGGCGAGACGATCGCGGCCAATGCCGTCCAGCTCGGTGTGCTCCTGCCCCTCTCGTCCGAGCCCGGTTCGCCGACGGGGACGCTGGGAATCTTCTGGCGGCGTGCCGCGGACGAGCCTGGCGACGAGACCCTCGCGACGCTCGAGGAGCTGGCCCTCGCGGCGGGAAGGGCGATCGAGAACGCCCGCCAGTTCCGCGAGCTCCACGAGCTGGCGGTTCGCGACCCTTTGACGGGGCTGCACAACCGGCGCTACTTCCACGAGACGCTCGCGCACGAGGTGAAGCGGGCGCACCGCTACGACCGCCGGCTCGCGATGCTCTTCTTCGACCTCGACGACTTCAAGGCGATCAACGAGGAGATCGGCCACCTCGGAGGGGACTCGGTCCTCGCGGAGGTGGCGCAGCGCCTGCGGCTCGTGGTCCGCGGAGCGGACATCCCCTGCCGGGTCGGAGGCGACGAGTTCGCCGTCATCCTCCCGGAGTCGTCGCTCGAGGACACCGACCTCTTCTTCCAGCGCCTCCAGCTGGCGATTCAGGGGCAGCCGATCGGCCGGATCCCCAGCCTGCAGATCTCGGCAGGGATGGCCGAGCTCCAGCGCGACGACGACGCGACCTCGCTCTTTCGGCGGGTCGACCAGGCGTTGTACCGGGCGAAGCGCGCCGGCAAGGGTCGCGTCATGACCGCTGCCGACGAGCCGGAGGAGTCGAGCGGAACGACCTAGGACGTTCTGGCGGATTCCCGAAGCTGAATCGACCCAGGTAGCTTGATCGGTCCGCTCCGCGGAGATCTCGGCACCATGCGCCGACTTCTCCAGCGGCTCGAGTCGGACGAGTTGCTCTAGCTCGGTCAGGGCGTCGGCACGGTGTGGCCGCCCGCATCGGGGGCAGGCACGGAACCGCTGCCGTCGGCCGGCTGGCCGGCGTCGCCGTGGTCTCCCGGCAGCTGTCCATCGTCGCCGACCAGCTGCTGGAGTGGATTCGCAGCTGCGGCCGCCTGCACGACCGGCGGCTCGGGCTTCTTCCCCTTCGGCGGCGTTGCGTCGGCCGAGGCCAGCTGCCGGGCTGCAGAGCTGGCCGCCGGGTTGGAAGGCTTGGACGTGGCGCCCGACGACGAAGCGGACGGGGAGGGCAGGGTCACGTGTGGCCTGGGCTTCGTGGGCTTGGGGCGCGGCTTCGGGATCGACGTCGGCGTCGAGCGCTGCTCGGGCGGCTGCGCAATTCCCGAGGTGGGCACGGTCTTCGCCACCGGCGGCGGCTTGGAGGCCGGGGCGGTCCCCCGGACCGGAATCGTCCGCGAGACGAGCTGCGTGTTGGTGGAGGTCGAGTACGAGGACCCCGGCGTCGAGCGGCCGGTGGGGACGACGTTCCGGACCACGGCGTAGCCGGCGGACGGACGCGAGCGACGCCCGACGACCAGCTTCCGGGCGCGGACGTCGGGCGGACGTGTCGTCGCGAGCCGAACGGGGGCGCGGGCGGCCGGCCGCGCGGCCGGCGTGGAAGGCTTCGAAACCGGCGCCTTCGGGGCCGGCATCGCGGTGACGACGGCGTCGGAGTGCGAGGCCTGGATCGCCGGCCGGGCAGCGAGATAGATCGCCGCTGTGGATCCGGCTGCCGCCAGGCCGACTCCGCCTGCGAGCGCCGCCTGGCTCGGCACCAGCAACATCGCTGCGAGCGCCGCCATGCCTTTCCGCGGAGTCGCCGGATTCGGGCCGACCGGGCTCGCCCACGGCTCGGCGGTCAGTGTCGGCAGGACGACCGGCGTCAGCGCCGCAGCGTCCAGGCCGCGGAGCAACGCCGCCTGCCGGGCACACTCGATCGAGTCGAACGCCTCGTTCGACGGCGGGACCATCACCTTGAAACGACCGTCGAACGGCCGCCGGCAAACGGAGCACTCGGGCATCGCGGCCCAGGTATAGCCGGGCGGTCGGACGGCCCGGAGCCCGGTTTGACGCACCGCTCGGAACTTCGCTACCATTCCGCCCCGGGTTGGCGGTGGCGTTGCCCCGCCGGCCTTTGTTGTGTGCACGCCCTGAAAGCCCTCTGGAGGAGTTCTCATACCGACTGTCAACCAACTCGTGCGGAAAGGTCGCACCGCGCCGAAGGCGAAGGTGAAGACTCCTGCCCTCCGCGGCGCGCCGCAGAAGCGGGGCGTCTGCACGCGCGTCTACACGACCACGCCGAAGAAGCCGAACTCCGCGTTGCGCAAGGTCGCGCGCGTCCGGCTGACCAACTCGATGGAAGTCGGTGCATACATTCCCGGCGAGGGGCACAACCTCCAGGAGCACTCGGTCGTGCTGATCCGCGGCGGCCGCGTCAAGGATCTCCCGGGCTTCCGCTACAAGGTGATCCGCGCCGCGCTCGACTCGTCGGGCGTCGCCGACCGCAAGCAGGGCCGCTCCAAGTACGGCGCCAAGCGGGGGAGCTGAGCTTGCCCCGTCGTGCCGAGATCCAGATCCGTCCGCTGGACCCGGACCCGGTCTACAGCTCGCGCCTGGTCACCCAGCTGATCAACCGCGTGATGACCGCCGGCAAGCGGTCGACAGCCGAGCGCATCGTCTACGGCGCGCTCGACAAGGTCGGCGACCGCACCGGCAAGCCGCCGCTCGAGGTGCTCGAGCAGGCGGTGAAGACGGTCACCCCCGTGCTCGAGACCCGCAGCCGCCGCGTCGGCGGCGCGAACTACCAGGTTCCCGTCGAGGTGCCGCAGCGGCGCGCGCGCACACTCGCGATCCGCTACCTCGTCACGTACTCGCGCGAGCGGCGCGAGAAGAGCATGGACGAGAAGCTCGCCGGCGAGATTCTCGACGCCCTCCAGAACCAGGGCGGTGCGTGGAAGCGCAAGGACGACATGTACCGGATGGCCCAGGCAAACAAGGCGTTCGCGCACTACCGGTGGTGATTGTGGCGACCGTGGAAAAGAACACGCGGGCCGGCCTCGAGCGCGTCCGCAACATCGGGATCATGGCCCACATCGACGCGGGCAAGACCACGACGACGGAGCGGATCCTCTACTACACCGGTCGCACCCACAAGATGGGGGAGGTCCACGAGGGCGCTGCGACGATGGACTGGATGGCGCAGGAGCAGGAGCGCGGGATCACGATCACGTCGGCGGCGACGACGGCGTTCTGGCGCGACTTTCGGATCAACATCATCGATACGCCCGGGCACGTGGACTTTACGGTCGAGGTGGAGCGGAGCCTGCGCGTCCTCGACGGCGCGATCGCCGTCTTCGACTCGGTCGCGGGCGTCGAGCCGCAGTCCGAGACGGTCTGGCGCCAGGCGGACAAGTACAAGGTGCCCCGGATCGCGTTCATCAACAAGATGGACCGCACGGGCGCGGACTTCTTCGCCTCCGTTCAGTCGATGGTCGACCGCCTCGGCGCGCACCCCGTTCCGGTACAGCTGCCGATCGGCCAGGAGGAGCACTTCCGCGGGGTCGTCGACCTCGTGGAGATGAAGGCGACCGTCTGGACCGACGACCTGGGCACGAGCATGTCCGAGGAGGAGATCCCGGCCGAGCTCGCCGAGCAGGCGCACGAGTACCACCACCAGCTGATCGACGCGGTCGCCGACCACGACGACGAGCTGATGGAGACCTACCTCGGGGCCGAGGAGAAGGTCACGCCCGACATGCTCCGCCGCGCGCTGCGCAAGGCGACCCTGGACATCAGCGTCACGCCGGTCCTCTGCGGCACGGCGTTCAAGAACAAGGGCATTCAGCCGCTCCTCGACGCCGTGATCGACTACCTGCCGAGCCCGCTCGACGTGCCCCCGGTCCACGGGATCGACCCGCGCACGGAGAACGAGCTCTCCCGCCGTCCCGAGCTCGACGAGCCGTTCGCCGCGCTCGCCTTCAAGGTCATGTCCGACCCCTACGTCGGGAAGCTCACGTACATCCGCGTCTACTCCGGTCTGATGAAGCAGGGCGACCGGGTGCTGAACACGACCACCGGCAAGGCGGAGCGCGCCGGCCGAATCCTCCAGATGCACGCGAACCACCGCGAGGAGCGCGCCGAGCTGGGCGCCGGCGAGATCGCCGCGATCGTCGGCCTGAAGGCGACGACGACCGGCGACACGCTCGCCGTCGACACGGCGCCGATCCGGCTCGAGTCGATGACGTTCCCGGACCCGGTGATCGCGGTCGCGATCGAGCCGAAGACGAAGGGCGACCAGGACAAGCTCGGCTCAGGCCTGCAGCGGCTGTCCGAGGAGGACCCGACCTTCCAGGTGCGCACCGACGAGGAGACCGGTCAGACGATCATCTCCGGGATGGGCGAGCTGCACCTGGAGATCATCGTCGACCGCCTCATGCGCGAGTTCAGCGTCGACGCCAACGTCGGGCGCCCGCAGGTTGCCTACCGCGAGACGGTCGGCCAAGCCGTCCAGAAGATCGAGGGCAGGTTCGTCCGGCAGACCGGCGGCCGCGGCCAGTACGGCCACGCCGTGATCGACCTCGAGCCGGCCGAGCCGGGCGAGGGCTACGAGTTCATCGACAAGATCGTCGGCGGGAAGATCCCGCGGGAGTACATCTCCTCCGTCGACCTGGGGATCCAGGAGGCGATGGAGTCGGGCGTCCTCGCCGGATACCCGGTCGTCGACGTCCGGGTGAGGCTGGTCGACGGCTCGTTCCACGACGTCGACTCGAGCGAGATGGCGTTCAAGATCGCCGGCTCGATGGCGTTCAAGAACGCGATGCAGCGGGCCAAGCCCAAGCTGCTCGAGCCCGTGATGGCAGTCGAGGTCGTGACCCCGGACGACTACCTCGGCGACGTGATGGGAGACCTGAACTCCCGCCGCGGGCGGGTCGAGGGCCTCGAGCCGCGGGGCAATGCTCAAGCGATCAGGGCGAAGGTCCCGCTCGCCACCATGTTCGGCTACGCCACCGACCTGCGCTCGACGACGCAGGGGCGGGCCACGTTCACCATGCAGTTCGATCGGTACGAGGAAGTCCCTCAGTCGATCGCGGGCGAGATCGTCGCCGCCCAGACCTAAAGGAGACCGGAGGAAGGAATGTCCAAGCAGAAGTTCGAGCGCACCAAGCCGCACCTCAACGTCGGCACCATCGGCCATATCGACCACGGCAAGACGACGCTCACCGCCGCGATCACGAAGGTGCTGTCCGAGCAGGGCACAGGCACCTCGGCCCGCGACTTCGAGTCGATCGACAACGCTCCCGAGGAGCGGCAGCGCGGCATCACGATCAACACCGCGCACGTCGAGTACGAGACGGCGAACCGGCACTACGCCCACGTCGACTGCCCCGGCCACGCCGACTACATCAAGAACATGATCACGGGCGCCGCCCAGATGGACGGTGCGATCCTCGTGGTCTCCGCGGCCGACGGCCCGATGCCCCAGACGCGCGAGCACATCCTGCTCGCCCGCCAGGTGGAGGTGCCGTACATCGTGGTCGCGCTGAACAAGGCCGACATGGTCGACGACCCCGAGCTGATCGAGCTCGTCGAGATGGAGGTCCGCGAGCTGCTCTCCAAGTACGAGTTCCCCGGCGACGACATCCCGATCGTCCAGGTCTCCGCGCTGAAGGCGCTCGAGGGCGACGCCGAGTGGACGCCGAAGATCCTCGAGCTGATGGAGGCCGTGGACACCTACATCCCCGAGCCGCAGCGCGACGTCGACAAGTCGTTCCTGATGCCGATCGAGGACGTCTTCACGATCACCGGCCGCGGCACCGTCGTCACCGGCCGCATCGAGCAGGGTCAGATCAAGTCGGGCG
>Ga0207661_10003656_pt1 | contig 10715 bp, 4 predicted proteins | sample KBSC713LmetaG_FD_184337 | JGI IMG/M metagenome (GOLD analysis project Ga0207661, IMG submission 184337) | Corn rhizosphere microbial communities from Kellogg Biological Station, Michigan, USA - KBS C7.1-3L metaG (SPAdes) (version 2) | ecosystem: Host-associated > Plants > Roots > Rhizosphere ... | reverse complement strand
CTTCCGGCGTCGTAGACCGGCGCGTGCAGCTCGTTGTCGCCGACGAACCAATCGAAGGCGACGCGCGCGCGATCGAGCCAGCGGCGCGCGCCGGTGAGCCGATGCGCTTCGAGGCAGGCCGACGTCATGGCGCAGGCTTCGATCGGCTGCTGATCGAAGCGCGCGCGCGGCTCGCCGCGACGGTAGAAGCCGTTCGATCCGATCGGCGCGAACAGGCCGTCCGCGGACAGTTGCTTGCCGAAGAGCCAATCGAGCGAGCGCAGCCCCGCCGAACGCATCGCCTCGTGCTGCATGCGCGCCGACGAAACCAAGAGCGCATGCGACAAGCGCGCGTTGCAGTAGGTGGCGCGCTCTTCGAACCACGGCCAGTCGGGCGCGCTCGAGCGCGCGTAGAGATCGAGGAGGCGCTCGGCCAGCGCAGTGCGCGCGGTCTGGACGCCGGTGTCGCCGCTGAACGCGCGCAGATACTCGTCGATGCCGAGGAGCGTGAAGGCCCACGCGCGCGGGCTGGTGAAGGTCGAGGGCGCCGGCAGCGCCGCGTGAAACAGCTGACCGGCGAGGCTGTAGCGGCCCGGATTCGCCGAGCGGCCGACGACGGTCCCGAGCGCCCACAGCGCGCGCCCGTGGCTGTCCTCGGAGCCGCACTCCTCGAGCCACCGTCGCGAGTACGACATGAAGTTGCGGAAGCGTCCCGCGGGCGCGTGGAAGGCGTGGCTGACGAACGCCATGTAGCGCGACGCCAACACGCGGATCGCCGCGATGTCCTCGGTGCCCTCGTCCTCGATGAGCGTCATCAGCAAAAGCGCGCGCGCGTTGTCGTCGAGGCAGTAGCCGTCGTCGTAGCGCGGCACGGTGAAGATGGCGTGCTGCAGGATGCCGGTGTCGTCGGTGAGCGCGCGCAGGTGTGCGAAGTCGACCGCGGGCAGCTCGAGCGGACGGCGCGCCAGCGTGTGCGCCTGAAAGCCGCTGCGCAGACGCCGCGAGTGCTCGCCGTGCGCGCGCGCGAAGCTACCGACGTAAGCGCGGGCGACGGCGGGCCAGCGCATGTCGCGCCCGTAGGAGGCGGCGCGGCCGCCCATCGCCAGTCGCCGCTCGTCGTCGCCGAGGAGATCGATCGCGGCGCGCGCGATCGCGGGCGCGTCGCGCCATGGCACGAGCACGCCGCGCTCGTCGGCCAAAAGCTCGCTGGCGTACCAATACGGCGTCGAGATCACCGCCTTGCCCGTGCCGACGGCGTAGGCGAGGGTGCCCGAGGTGATCTGCTCGGGCTTGAGGTACGGCGTCACGTAGATGTCGGCGGCGGCGAGGAACTCGGCGAGCTCGGCCTGGCTGACGAAGCGGTTGTGGAAGATCATGCTGCCGTCGACGCCGAGCTTGCGCGCGCGCGCTTCGAGCATGAGGCGATAGGTCTCGCCGTGATGCTCCTTGACGTGCGGATGCGTCGCGCCGAGCACGATGTAGACGGTGTCGGGATGGCGCTCGAGGATTGCCGGCAGCGCGTCGATGACGTGCTCGATGCCCTTGTCGGGCGACAACAGCCCGAACGTCAGGATCACCTTCTTGCCGTCGACGCCGAGCTGATGCTTGCCGCGGCCCGTCGCCGGCGCATCGAAGATGCCGTGCGGGATGTGATCGATCTTGTCGAACGGCACGCCGTGGACGTCGTGCAGCAGCGTCCGCCCCTGCCGGCTCATGACGACGAGACGCTCCGACAGCTGCGCCAGCTCGTCCATGACCGCGCGCTGCGCCGGATTGGGCTCGGCGAGAATCGTGTGCAGCGTCGTCACGATCGGCATGCGCAGCGCGCGCAACAGCGCGAGCAGGTGGCCGCCCGCCTTGCCGCCGAAGATGCCGTACTCGTGCTGTACGCACAGCACGTCGACGTTGTTCACGTTCAGGAAGTCGGCGGCGCGGCGATACGAATCGAGGTCGGTCTCCGCGATCTCGAAGCGCACGCGCGCCGGATAGGCGTGGCGACGGCCGGGATCGTTCATCGCCAGCACGAAGCTGTCGATGTCGGGGAGCTCGGCGGCGAGCGCGTCCGCGAGGTGCGTCGTGAACGTGGCGATGCCGCATTGCCGCGGCATGTGGTTGCCGAGCAGCGCGACGGTGCGAATGACACCGGTGGCGTCGATGGGTTCGATGGCGGTCTCCGATCGAGCGCGCGGTGGTGGTGCTGTGCGCGCCGACCGCCACGCCCGGCGATCGACCGACTTCGAAGCTGTGAGCATACGCGCGAACCAAGAATGCACAAGCAGCGCTTCCGAATGAAATGGGCTGCCCCTTGTAATTGGGTGCTTGTCGCCCCAGACTCACGCTGGAGTGTTCTCTTGCTCCGTCAGGAGCGCATGCCCCCGATTCGCATGGCGACGAGTGATGGCTTGAGCGTCGACGACGCGGGCGCGGCGAACGAGCGCTCGGCCGCCGCGCTATTCGCCATCGTCTGGGGCGCGCTCGCCGAAACGCTTGGCACCGCCGCCGCGGCGGCGATCGTGCGACGGGCGGCGTCGCGCGCTCGAACGGAGAGCGCGGAGCTCGTCGAGCTCGTCATTACTCGCGAGGAGCTCGAGTACCGGTACACGCTGCCGCGCGCCTGGTCGCAAGCGTCAGGATTGAGCGGGCTGCGCACGCTGGTCGCCGAGCTCGGGAAGCTGCTCTTGGAATTGACGGGAAACGTCGTCATCCGCCGGCTGGAGCAAATCCCGGAGCTTCGTGCCAGCGGGCTCGTTTGGCGAGCCGAGGGGACGAATTGATCCCCGCAGCGACATCGATCGAGTGTCTGTCGACGGGCAGCGTCGCGTTCGATCGCATCCTCGGCGGCGGGATCCCGCTGCGCTCGGTGAGCATGATCGCCGGAGAGCCCGGCGCCGGCAAAACGATCTTCGCGCTGCAGATGCTCTTTCAGCAGGCGCGCCAGGGCAAGAAGTGCCTGTACCTGACGACGTTGTCCGAGCCGTCGCTGAAGCTCCTCAGCTACATGCAGCAGTTCTCGTTCTTCGAAGAGAAGCTGATCGCCGAAGACCGCATCGTCTTCGCCGACATCGGCTCGATCATCCGCCGCAAAGGTGCGGTGGAGACGCTCACCGAGATCAACGCCCGCGTCGAGCACGAGCAGCCGGCGCTGGTGGTCATCGACAGCTTCAAGGCGCTGCGCGATCTCCTCGGCGACGTCGCGGCGATGCGCACCTTCGTCTATGACCTCTCGGTCCACACGTCGACGTGGGGCGCCACCAGCCTGTTCGTCGGCGAGTACACGATCGAGGAGATCGCGACGCTGTCGGAGTTCGCCATCGCCGACGGCATCATCCGGCTCTCCAATCGACGCCAGGAGCTGCGCGCGATCCGCGAGGTCGAGGTGCTCAAGCTGCGCGGAGCCAACGTCGTCACCGGCGCTCACTTCTTCGAGATCGGCCGCGGCGGCCTGCTCTTCTTCCCGCGCGTGCGCAGCCCCGAGGAGCCGTTCGCCGAACCGGAGACGCCCGACGAGCGCGCCCCGACCGGATCCGCCGGCCTCGACGCGATGCTCGGCGGCGGTTTGCCGCGCGCGAGCTCGACGGTGGTTCTCGGCGGCACCGGCACGGGCAAGACGCTCCTGGCGCTGCAGTTCCTGATCGAGGGCGCGCGCAACGGAGAGCCGGGGATCCATTTCACGCTCGAAGAGACGGCGAATCAGCTGCGCCGCATCGCCCGCAGCATCGGATGGGATCTGCATCCGTTCGAGGAGCGCGGGCTGTTCACCTTCAGCTACGTCTCTCCCGTCGAGCTTTCGACCGACCGCTTCCTCGACGAAGCGCGGCAGCAAGTGGAACGGCTCGGAGCGCGGCGCGCCGTCCTCGACAGCCTGACCAGCATGGCGCTCGGCGTGCCGTCGGAGCGGCGCTTCAAGGAGTTGGTCTACGCCATCACCAAGCACTTCCGCGCGGCCGGCGTCACCTTCAACCTGAACATGGAGATCACCGACCTGCTCGGCTCGGCGCAGCTCTCCGGGCACGGCGTTTCGTTCGCCGCCGACAACGTCATCCAGCTCAAGTACGTCGAAGTCGACGGTCACCTCGAGCGCGGGATCTCGGTCCTGAAGGCGCGCGGCGTTCGCCACGCGACCGACGCGCGTCGTCTCCGCATTGGCGACGGCGTGATCGACGTCGAGGCGGCGTTCACCGGCCTACACGGCGTGTTGACGGGACTGCCGGAGCCGATCGTCGGAACTCCAGGGGGGAAGAAGGATCGAAGCTCTTGAACCGGACGATCTACGACATCACGCAGCTCCTCGAATCAGCCGACGACTCCGAAGCGCGCGTGCGGCGCGTCCTCGGACGCTTGCGCGAGCTCGTCCCCTACGAGCAGTGCGCGATCCTCGAGGCGCGGCCCGGCCGAGAGCCAACGTTCGTGCTGATCCCGGAGCTGCCGACGGACGAGCGAGCCCGGTTGACCGAAGCGCTGCTGGAGATTTTCGGTCAGCTCGTCGACATCGACGTCAGCGGGTCGGTACGGACGTCGCGGCCGAGCGGGATGCATCTGGCGGTGCCGCTCATCGGGCTCGACGAGGTGATTGGACTGTTGTTCGTGCGCTCGTCGTCCGTCGACGAATACAACGAGGAGCACGTGCGTGCGCTCTCCGTGGTCGCGTCGACGCTCGCCGCCTACCTGACGACGCTGCGCGCGCGCGCCGAGCTCGTCGAGCTGGCCCGCGAGCGCGACGAGGCGCGGCGTGCTGCCGAGGCGGCCAATCGCGCGAAGGACGATTTCTTGGCGCTCGTCTCGCACGAGCTCAAGACGCCGTTGACCTCGATTCTCGCGTGGTCGCACGTCCTGCGCTCGTCGACCGACGATGCCGCCGCGCGTCTCCGCGCCAGCGACGAGCTCGAGCGCAACGTCATGGCGCAGAGCAAGCTCATCGACGACATCCTCGACCTGGCGTGCATCGCGTCGGCGGACCTGCGCCTGAACCTGCGCACCATCGAGCCGGCGAGCCTGATCAGGGCGACCATCGAGGAGCTGCGGCTCGAGGCGGAACAGAAGTCGATTTCCGTCGAGTCGAATATCGACGCGGCAGACATGCCGCTGATGCTCGATCCCGATCGCGTCAGTCAGGTCGTTTCGATCCTCATCGCCAACGCGATCCGCTTCACGCCGGCAGGAGGGCACGTCGAGGTGAGCCTCGACCGTACGTCGGGCTTCGCGCGGATCCGCGTCAGCGACGGGCGTGGCGGCATCCCGGCGGCAGATCTCCCGCACGTCTTCGATCGCTTTCGCCCGACGTCAGGAGCGGCGGGCGGTGACGCGCTCGGTGTCGGTCTCGCGATCGTCAAGGACGTCGTCGAGCTCCACGGCGGTCGCGTGCGCGTCGACAGCGCCGGGCCGCGACCACGAGCGACGTTCACCGTCGAGTTCCCTCATGCGCCGATGCTCGCAGTCGCAGCGAGCGCGCCGCCGGCGGGCAAGCGTACCGGCGGCCGCCTGCTCGACGGCATCCGCGTGTTGCTCGTCGACCACGATCATGGCCTATGCGAATCGTTTCAGGCCGTGCTCCACGACTATGGAGCCGAGGTCACGGCAGTCGCCACGGCGACCGAGGCGCTGGTCGCGCTCGAGCGCTCGCGGCCGGACGTGATGCTCTTCGGCGATCTGGCGCTGCAGGGCGAAATCGCCTACGACCTCATGCGCGGGGTGACGGCGCGCGCGGCGCCGCTGCCGGTCGCGTCGATCTCGTCGTGGCGCGCCGAAGATCGCGAGCGCGAGATGGCGGCGGGATTTCGTTTGCATCTCGCCAAGCCGATCGACATCGGAGCGCTCGTCGACGCAGTCGCCGACCTCGCCGGCCGAAGTTGATGAACATCCTACATTGAAGGAAACAGCGCGGGGCTTACTATGAGTGTGTCGAGGGTGTAGGCTAGTGTGACTCGACCCATCTCACCGGTTTCTCTCTCTGTCTCTAGCGACGAATCCTGTGTTGTGACGTACCGCGGAGGTCATCCGTGAAGAAGCGATCGGTGCGACGTGTAGCGCCCAAAGCATCTGCGCCGGCCAACGGCGACGCGGCCGCGACCGAAGCGGCGTGGTCGTCCAATCGCTCCTTTCCGATCGTCGGCGTCGGTGCTTCTGCCGGCGGGCTCGAGGCGTTCACGCAGCTCCTCGGCGATCTCCCCAGCGACACGGGGATGGCGTTCGTGCTCATCCAGCATCTCGATCCCACGCACGTGAGCTTTCTCACCGAGGCGTTGACCAAGGCGACGAAGATGCCCGTCGCCCAGGCCGAGGATGGACAAGAGGTCGCACCCAACCACGTCTACGTCATTCCTCCGAACGCGGACATCGGAATCCTGCACGGGCTTCTGACGCTGCTTCCGCGCGACGACGAGGCGCGCAAGCCGCACCTTCCGATCGACTTCTTTTTTCGCGCGCTGGCCGCCGACCGCGGCAACCACGCGATCGGCGTCGTTCTGTCGGGAACCGCCTCCGACGGCACCGAAGGGCTCAAGGCGATCAAAGCGGAGAACGGCATCACCTTCGCGCAAGATCCCAAGTCGGCGAAGTTCGGCGGCATGCCCCACAGCGCCGTCAACGCCGGGGTCGTCGATTATGCGCTGGCTCTTCCCGATCTCGCCGGCGAGCTCGCTCGCCTCAGCCGCCATCCGTATATCGCCGATCGCCAGCGAGTGCCGAAGAAGAGCGATCAGAGCACGCTCAACAAGATCTTCTTGCTCGTGCGCAACGCCGTCGGCCTCGATTTCAGCGAATACAAAGTGGCGACGTTCGAACGCCGCCTCGCGCGTCGGATGGCGCTGCGCCAGGTGGACAACCTGCAGCAGTATCTCGGCATCCTGCAACGGGAGCCGGACGAGATCAAAAGCCTCTACGAAGACGTGCTGATTCATGTGACCTCGTTCTTCCGCGATCCGGATGTCTTCGACAACCTCAAGACGCGCGTCTTGCCGGAGATCCTGAAGAAGAAGTCGGAGAGCGCGCCGATTCGCGCCTGGGTGGCCGGATGCTCGACGGGCGAAGAGGTCTACTCGCTCGCCATCACCCTGCTCGAGCAGCTGGGGGGCTCGCAAGCGCACCCCATTCAGATCTTCGGCTCGGACGTGAGCGAGACGGCCATCGAGAAAGCCCGCGTCGGAGTGTTCGCCGACAGCGTGATGCGCGATGTCAGCGACGAGCGCCGCAGGCGTTACTTCACCAAGGTCGACGCCGGATATCGCATCAACAAGATCGTGCGCGATCTGTGCGTCTTCGTCCGGCATGACCTGGGCCGCGATCCGCCCTTCTCCAAGCTGGATCTGGTGAGCTGCCGCAACGTGCTCATCTACTTCGACCAGCCGCTGCAGAAGCGGGTCCTCTCGACGATTCACTACTCGTTGAGCTCGCCGGGCTTCCTACTCCTCGGCCGCACCGAGAACATTTCGGGCTTCGCGCAGCTGTTCACGCCGGTCGACAAGGCCAACAAGATCTTCGCGCGCACTGCGGTCCGCAGCACGCTCGAGTTTGCGCCGCGATTGGAGACGCATCCGACCGTCACCAGTCGCGCCAACGTCGCGTTTCCCGAGCAGCCGCCGCGCACCGTCGACGTCGGCAAGCATCTCGATCACATGCTGGTGGCGCGCTTCTCGCCGCCCGGGGTTCTCGTCGACGACAAGATGGAGATCCTGCAGTTCCGCGGCGAGACCGGAGACTATCTGCAGGCGCCGGCGGGAGAGCCGCAGACCAACCTATTGAAGATGGCGCGCGGAGACCTGCTGGCGGAGCTGCGCGCGACCCTCGCAGAAGCGAAGAAGCGCAATCGCTCGGCGACGGCGACGGGCGTCGAAGTCCGGCGGAATGGCGCGACGAGGTTCTGCGACATCGAGGTGGTTCCGTTCACCGGGCTGCCCAATGCCAACGAACGGCTCTTCGTCGTGATGTTCAAGGAGTCGGAAACCACGAAGCGCGGCAAAGCGTCGCGAGCGAAGGCGAAGCGATCGGAAGGATCGAGCGAGCGGGGACGCGTTCAAAAGCTGGAGCACGAGCTGATCGCGACCAAGGAGTATCTGCATTCGCTCGTCGAAGATCACGGACGAACGAACGACGAGCTCAACGCAGCCAACGAAGAGCTGGTCTCGGGAAACGAAGAGCTCCAGAGCATGAACGAAGAGCTGGAGACGGCCAAAGAAGAGCTGCAATCGACCAACGAGGAGCTGACCACCGTCAACGAGGAGCTGCACAGCCGCAACCAGGAGGTCAGCCAGGTCAACAGCGACCTCGTCAATCTGCTCGGCACCGTCGACGTTCCGATTCTCATTCTCGACATCGATCGGCGCATCCGCCGCTTCACGCCGAAGGCGCGCAGCATCTTGAACGTGGTTCCCTCGGACGTCGGCCGACCGCTCGACGACATCCGGCTCAATATCGACGTGCCCAATCTCCACGATCAGATCACCGAAGTGATCGAGACCAACGTCATGCGCGAGTCGGAGGTCCAGGATCGCGCCGGATCCTGGTACCGGATGCAGATCCGGCCCTACAAGAACACCGACAACAAGATCGACGGCGCGACGCTGTCGCTCGTCGACATCGATGCGTTGAAGCATCACCTCGCCGAGGCCGAGCAGGCGAAGTCGGAAGCGGAGCGCGCCAATCGCACCAAAGACGAGTTCCTGGCGACGCTCTCTCACGAGCTGCGCACGCCGCTCGCCACCATGTTGATGCAGGCGCAGATGCTGCGCAAAGTCGACCATCCCAAGGCGCAACGCGCCGGAGAAGCCATCGAACGAGCGACCAGAACGCAAGTCCAGCTCATCGACGATCTCCTCGACGTGTCGCGCATCGTCGCCGGCAAGCTGCGGATGGAGCTCGAGGCGGTCGACCTCACCACGGTCATCAAGGCGGCGGTCGAGGGCGTGAGCGCGCCGGCCGAGAGGAAATCGATCGAGCTCAAGCTCCTCATCGATCCGTCGCTCGGCAAAGTGTCCGGCGATCCGGTGCGGCTGCAGCAGATCGTGACGAACCTGCTCACCAACGCGGTCAAGTTCACGCCCGCGGGTGGGCAGGTGACGCTCGAGCTCGAGCGCGTCGACGGTCGCGCGCGCATCGTCGTCACCGACACCGGGATGGGCATCGATCCCGGGTTCCTGGCGCACGTGTTCAATCGATTCTCGCAGGAGGACGGCTCGAACACGCGCGTCTATGGTGGGCTCGGCCTCGGTCTGGCGATCGTGCGACACCTCGTCGAGGCGCACGGCGGAACCGTCACGGCCCACAGCGCAGGCAGCGGCAAGGGTGCGACGTTCGCGGTCACGCTGCCGCTGATGGCGCCGTATCAGGATGGCCTCGAAGACAAGGACGAGCTTGCTGCGAGCGATCCAGCGCCCGAGGGTAACGACGGCCAGCGCTCCCGGAAAGCCACCGAGCCCGCTCCGCTGAAGAACGTTCGCGTCCTCGTCGTCGACGACGATGTCGGGACGCGCGAGGCGGTCTCCGAGATGCTGAAGAGCGCCGGTGCGTCAGTCAAAGTGGCGGAGTCGGCGCACGAAGGCATGAGCCTCGTGGAGGAGTTCCGGCCCGAAGTGCTCTTGTGCGACATCGCCATGCCCGGCGAAGACGGTTACTCGTTCATTCGCAAGCTGAGAGCGCGCGGCCCGGCGCACGGCGGTAACGTTCCGGCGCTGGCGCTCACGGCGCTCGCCGGCGAGGAAGACCGTCAGCGCGCGTTACAGGCCGGCTTCCAAATGCACGTCGCCAAGCCGGTCGACATCGCGCGGCTCACGCAGGCGGTGGTAGACCTCTCGCAGCAGCCTAGGTCTGGAAGCGGCGCTCAAGATCCCATGTCGGCGCGCTGCTCCAGCAGTTGACGCGTCACGGCCCACCGACGGTGATGGAGATCAGAAACGTACCGTCAGACCCATGGTGCCAACGCCAGTGTTCAAGGAGCCGCCGGGCCTCGTGGCGACGACCACGGTGGTCACCACCGTGGCGGCCGACAGCACTGCGGCCACGCCGCAGAGCCACCATTCGATCGATATCTCCCGCCGAGCTTTTTGTTGCGCGCGCTGAGCTGGCGCTGGTGTCGGCGTCGGAGGAATCGTCTCTGCCAGCGCCACGTTGCAAGTCAACACGGCCGCCACGACCAGCGCAAGCCTCGTCATCGTGTCACCAGGCCGATGCCCCACGGTTTCGTCAACACGGTCGCAAATGCTTCGAGCATTGGAGCCTCCAGTGGGGTGCGCAAACAGTGATGGACGATTGCCGCAGAGAGAGCCGAAGGATCGCGGGACGCCCGGGGAGCGGCGCCGACAAGAACAGCGAAGAGAGAGACTCGGCAGATCGCCTAACACCTAAGGTGGGGACGACTGCAGATTGCGCAATGGGAATCGTCATGCCGAAGGACGTCGTCGACATCTTGAAGTGGCACGTCGATCAACTGCCGATGGGACCGATGCGGGAATCGGAGTGGCTGTTCCCGAGCGAGACCGGCGGCTATCGCGCGGCGAGCTGCCGCGATACTCGACGGAGGCGATGCAGCGGCACTATTCGACGGTCAGCGGCAAGGAGCAGAAGGCGCGGCTGGCGAAGGTCGTCGAGCTGGCGAAGTTCCGCCAGGCGGCGCGGCTGGACCCCAGTGGGGAGATCAGTGGGGAGGCGAGGGCAGAAACAGAAACGGCGGTCGGAGCGTGACCTCCAAGCCGCCGTCGATACTGCTCGTTTTTCGTGGGGCGTACAGGATTCGGAAACGTTGGTCG
>Ga0207661_10003647_pt1 | contig 10724 bp, 10 predicted proteins | sample KBSC713LmetaG_FD_184337 | JGI IMG/M metagenome (GOLD analysis project Ga0207661, IMG submission 184337) | Corn rhizosphere microbial communities from Kellogg Biological Station, Michigan, USA - KBS C7.1-3L metaG (SPAdes) (version 2) | ecosystem: Host-associated > Plants > Roots > Rhizosphere ... | reverse complement strand
ACTACGCCTTCGACTACCGCACGGTCGACTTCAACCGTGCCGGCATCGACTCCTACGCCAGCTTCGGACGCAGCTTCGACCTCTTCGGCGACGGCTCACTGCGGCTCGCCTACACGCCGGGCCACAGCGCCGGCCATATGTCGGTGATCGCTCGCCTCGCCAAGCGCGACTTCGTGATCGGCGGCGATGCCACCTACATGCAGGCCCAGCTCGACGGTGACGCGCCGCTGGCGCCCCGCCCCTTCGACGAGCACAACTACCGCCGCTCGCTGCAGGAGCTGAAGCTGTTCAAGCGCCAGTACCCCGACGCGATCGTCACCCCGGGCCACGACCCGGAGTTCTACGCCGGACTCAGCGCCCGCTACGAGTAGCGACTAGCGAGAGCCGCTGAGCTCTTGGTACATCGCCCGCACCGGGGCGAAGATCTGCTCCGCGACCTCCTGCTGGCGCTCGCGGCTCGGCGCCGGCTCAGTCGGAAAAGACAGCGGCTCGCCGAAGCGCACGGTCACCTTGGGGAAGCTGAGCCGCTTCCAGCGGCGCACTCTCTCTGAGCCCTGGATCGCGACCGGCACCACCGGCGCTCCCGATTCGAGCGCGATGCGGCCGATCCCCGGCTTGACCTCTTTCAGCTTGCCGCTTCGTGAGCGTCCGCCCTCGGCGTAGACGAGCAGCATCTCGCCCTGCTCGAGGATGATCTCCGCGGTCTCGATCGCCTTCTCGTCATGGTGGCCACGCCGGACCGGGAAGACTCCGCCGTGCTTGAAGACGTAGGTGAGCAGCGGCGGACCGAACATCTGCGACTTGGCCATGAAGCGCACCTTGCGGCGCAGGTAGAGGCCAATGAAGAAGTGGTCCATCTGGCTGAAGTGATTGGGAGCGAGGATCAGCGCGCCCCGCTTGGGCACGTTCTCGACCCCAATCGCCCGCACCCGGTAGATCAGCAGCGTCGGCAGCGAGAGGATGAGGCGGACGAAGGTGTAGGTCCAGCCGACCCCCTTACGAGCGGAGGTATGGAACTGGTCGAAGTACTCCGCCGGGCGGTCGTCCTTATAGATCTGTGGCTTCATGTCGGCCATGGCGAACGACGGCATCAGGGCCGTCGTTACGCGGTACCCCCGCCGGGGGCGGGAGTTACGGCCCTTCTCCGACGCTGTCCGGAGAGGCCCAGCTCTTGGCCCGATCGAGGGCCCGGTGCCAGTCGGAGAGAAGCGTCTCGCGCTCGTCCTCTCCCATCTTCGGCTCGTAGCGCGCCGCCTCGCGCCACATTTCACCGACCTGCTCGAGGCTCCAGCGGCCGGTCGCGATCCCCGCCAGGTAGGCGGTGCCAAGCGCGGTCGTCTCGGCGATCTCGGGGACGACCACCGGGCAGCCGAGCAGGTCGGCCTGGAACTGCATCAGCCAGCGGTTGGCGACCGCACCGCCGTCGGCCTTGAGCGCCGTCAGCCGCTCGCCGGCCGCGGCCTCCTGCGCCCGTACGGCGTCGACGGTCTGAAAGGCGATCGCCTCGAGCGCCGCCCGGGCGAGGTGGGCGCGGCCGCTGCCGCGGGTGAGGCCGATGATCGTGCCGCGCGCGTATGGATCCCAGTGCGGTGAGCCGAGCCCGGTCAGGGCCGGCACGAAGTAGACGCCGTCGTTGCCACCGAGCGAGGCTGCCAGCGCCTCGCTTTCCTCGGCTCGCTCGATCACACCGAGCCCGTCGCGCAGCCACTGCACGGCGGCGCCGGTGACGAAGATCGCGGCCTCGAGCGCGTAGGCCGGGTCCTCCTCGGTGCCGCAGGCGACCGTCGCCAGCAGGCCGTCGCCGGGCTCGGCCACCTCCCCACCGGTGTTGAGCAGGACGAAGCTGCCGGTCCCGTAGGTGTTCTTGGCGCTGCCGGGGCGGTGGCAGGCCTGGCCAAAGAGGGCAGCCTGCTGGTCGCCGCCGATTCCCGCCACCGGCACCTCGCCGCCAAACTCGGTGGTGGTGCCGTAGACGTGGGCCGAGGGCAGCGCCTCGGGCAAGCTCCCCGGGTCGATGCCGAGCAGGCCACAGAGCTCCTCGTCCCAGGCCCGGCGGCGGATGTCGAAGAGCATCGTGCGCGAGGCGTTGGTGTGGTCGGTCGCGTGGCGGCCGGTGAGCTTGAACAGCAGCCAGGAGTCGATCGTGCCGAAGACCGCCCGCTCGGCCCCGGCGGCGTTCTGCAGCAGCCACTCGATCTTGGTCGCCGAGAAGTAGGGGTCGATGACCAGCCCGGTGCGCTCGCGCACCAGTTGCTCGTGACCGGCGGCGCGCAGCTCGGCGCAACGCTCGGCCGTGCGCCGGTCCTGCCAGACCAGCGCCCGGTGGATCGGCTCGCCGCTCGCCTGGTCCCAGGCAACCACGGTCTCGCGCTGGTTGGTGATCCCGATCGCGTCGAGCTCGCTCCCCTGGATGCCGGCGTCGACGATCGCCTCGACGGCGACCCGGCGGCTTGTCTCCCAGATTTCGGCGGCGTCGTGCTCGACCCAGCCGGGCCGCGGGAAGTGCTGCTCGAACTCCGAGTAGGCGCGACCGGCGATCCGCCCCTCGGCGTCGAAGACGAGGCAGGTCGTCCCGGTCGTCCCCTGGTCGATCGCCAGGATCAGGGAGTGACCCCGCGGATGATCGTGAGCAGGCTCGCGGCGACACCGGAGGCGTCCTCCCCGGTTGCCAACCGGCGCAGCCCCATCCCGTACATCAGCGCCACGACCGTGCGCGCGTGGCGCCCCGGCTCGGGCACCTCGAGCATCTCCAGCGCCGCCGCGGCGACCCCTTCGTAGGCCTCGAAGCAGCGCAGTGAGGCCTCGCGCAAGGCCGGGTCGCGGGCCGCCTGCAGGTGCAACTCGATCTCGGCCAGCTCCTGGAGCCGATTGCTCGACTCCTCCACCACCCGCTGGACTTCAGCCGCGATCTGGTCGACGCTCGGTTGCCTGCGGCGCAGCTCCGCCGCGATCTCCTCCTGGCGAGCAACCTCTTCGCCGACGAAAAGCAGCAGGCTCTCGCGCAGCAGGTCCACCTGGCTGGAGAAGTGGTAGGTGAGCGAGCCGAGCGCCACGCCGGCCGCGCCGGCGACGCGGCGGTTGGTGACGGCGGACACGCCCTCCTCGCCGATCAACTCGACCGTGGCGCGAAGAATTCGCTCGCGGGTATCGGAGGGCGCGACCGTGGCCAAGAGGCGCCAGCCTACCTCTTTCGCCTATCGTTCGTTCGAACGAACAACTGGTGGCGAGGGAGGCAGGAAATGGCGGCGACATCGACTTCACCCGGCGGGCTGCAGGAGCAGGTGCTGCTGCTGCGGTCCGGGGAGACCACATCGCGCGAGCTGGTCGAGGCGGCGCTGGCGCAAGCCGAGGCGAGCCAGGAGACCCTCAACGCGTTCCGAGTCATCTGCGCCGAGGAAGCGCTGGAGGCAGCCGAGGAGGCCGATCGCCGGCTCGGCGACGAGGACAGCGCGCCGCTGCTCGGCGTCCCGGTCGCGATCAAGGACGATGTCCACCTTGCCGGCCACACCAGTCCCTTCGGCTGCGGCGGCGGCAAGCCGGCGGTGCGCGACGCCGAGATGGTGCGGCGCCTGCGCGAGGCCGGCGCAATCCCGATCGGCAAGACCCACGCGCCCGAGGTCGGGCTCTGGCACTTCACCGAGACGCCGCTGCACGGCGCCACCCGCAACCCGTGGAACACCGATCACACCCCCGGCGGCTCCAGTGGCGGCGCCGCGGCGGTGGTGGCGGCAGGGGTGGTCCCCGCGGCGCTCGGCTCCGACGGCGCCGGCTCGATCCGCATCCCGGCAGCCTGGACCGGGCTGGTCGGGCTGAAGCCGCAGCGCGGGCGCGTCTCGACCTGGCCCGACCCCGAGGCCTTCAACGGGCTCAGCTGTTACGGCCCGCTGGCCCGCAGCGTCGCCGACGCGGCGCTGCTGCTCGATGCCGTCCACGGCAATGTCCCGGCCGACCTGCACCGGCCTCCGATGCCAAGTGAATCCTTCTCGGAAGCCGCGGAGCGCGAGCCCGGCAGCCTGCGGATCGCGATCTCCTTCGCCACGCCCTTTGGCGTCCCCGCCAAGGTCAATCCCGAGCACCGGGCGACGATCGAGTCCTTCGGCGAGCGGCTCGGCGAACTCGGCCACGAGATCGTCCGCGTCGATCCCGAATACGGCCTGGTTGGCCCGACGATCGTCGCCCGCGGCGAGGCGGCGGTCGAGGAATGGCTCTGTGCCCATGGCGAAGACCGCTCCAACCTGGAGCCGCGCACCCGCGCCGCCGCCCGCATCGGCAAGGCCCTGCAGGGCGTGCCGCTGCGCATCGCCCGCGCCGCCGAGCCCGGTCTGCGGCGGCGGATCGGCCGCGTCTTCGAGCGCTGTGACGTCGTCCTCACCCCGACCACGGCGAAGCCACCCCCCCGCATCGGCGCGCTCGAGGGCGAGGGCTACTGGAAGACCGGCAACACCGCCGGCGCCACCTGTCCCTTCGCCTTCGCCTGGAACGTCGTCGGCTGGCCCGGGATCAGCGTCCCTGCCGGCTTCACCTCCAACGGACTCCCGATCGGCGCCCAGTTGCTGGGCCGCGAAAACGACGAGGCGACGCTGCTTGCCCTCGCGGGGCAGGTTGAGCGGGCCGAAGGCGGCTGGCCTCGGCCAGAGTGAGAGCTGATCCCGGTAGGGGTTCCGCTTAACTTTTTCGGTGAGAGCGCGGAAGCTGGCGCCGCGAGGAATTGCCGAAAAAGTGCAAGACGCTCCACCCCTACCGGGATCAGCTCTTAGCGCGGGGGCGGTAAGCGCCTCCGAAGTCGACAAGCTGGCGGCCGCGATGGAGGAAGCCGGCGAAGCTGCGGGTAGTCGCGCGGTGGGTGAGATTCAGCTCGTACTCGCCGACCCGATACCCGGCGCGCACGGCGTCCACCGTCATTCCGATCTCCATGCCGTACCCACGGGCGAAGGGCAGGGCTACTCGCAGGACCTCGGTTCGCATAGCCCGCTGCCCCGAGATCGGTGCCTTCGCATCGAAGCCGCAGAGACGGCGAACCGCCCAGTGAGCGAAGCCGAGAGCGAGGCCGAAGCCGCCGCCAACCCGATTGGCGAAGGCGGCCACGGCGAGATCGCACTCCCCCGCCTCGACCGCCGAGACCAGGGGCGCGAGTCGTGCTGCGGAGTCGCCCAGGTCCCCGTCGCAGAGCAGGATCAAGGCTGGTGGCTCGCGCTCGCTCAGCGCCGCCTGGGCCGCCGCCGTGACGTTGCCGCCCTTGCCGTGCGGGCGGCCGCGGCTGACGACGCGGGCGCCGGCGCTCATCGCTATCTCGGCCGTGCCGTCGCTGGAAGCGTCGTCGGCGACCCAGATCGCCGCCGACGGTAGCGCCTCGCGCAGGGCCTTGACCGTCTCGCCGATCCGGTCGGCCTCGTTGTGGGCGGCGACGATTACTGCCAAGGAGTCGGACACGGCGGATATTGTCCCCCGCCATGAACATCGAGGCTCACATCACCGGCAACGTGTGGAAAATCGAGGTCGCCGTTGGGGACACCGTCGAGGACGGGGACACTGTGGTGATCCTCGAGTCGATGAAGATGGAGATCCCGGTCGAGAGCGAAGACGACGGCACCGTGAAGGAGATTCGCTGCGAGGAGGGTCAGTCGGTCAGTGAAGGCGACGTCCTCGTAGTGCTTGAGTGAAGACACAAATCGACACGGTGACTTCCGGGTATTCGGATCCGGGTCGATTTGTGTCGGAACGCGGTGTTCGATGAACGAAAGGCTCGCCGGCGGCAAGCTGCTCCTCGACTCACCGGCCGAGGCGGTCGTCCGGCTCCGCATCTCCAACCCCGAACGGCGCAACGCGCTGGACCACGAGATCCTTGACGCCCTCGCCGAGACGCTGCCGCGGCTCGACCAGGGGATCGAGACGCGTTGCCTGCTGATCACCGGTGCGCCACCGGTCTTCTCAGCCGGCTATGACATCGCCGCGATCCCGACCGAGACCTTCGAGCGCGATGCCGAGGCCCTCGTCGCCCATCCCTTCCATGCAGCGATGGAGGCGCTCGCCGGCCATCCCTGGCCAACCGTCGCAGCGATCAACGGGCACTGCATCGGTGGCGGGCTCGAGCTGGCGATCACCTGCGACCTTCGCATCGCCGCGACCGAGGCCAAGCTCGGCATGCCGCCGGTCAAGCTCGGCCTCGTCTACGGTCACACCGGCCTGCGCAAGTTCCTCGACACGATCGGGCCGGCGCGCACCAAGGAGCTCTTCCTCACGGGCCGCAACTTCGAGGCCGCCCGCGCCGCCGAGATCGGGCTGGTCCACGAAGTCGTGCCCGATGCCGAGCTGGAAGCGACGGCGGTCGCGTTAGCCGCCGAGATCGCCGCCAACGCGCCGCTCTCGATGCGGGGCAACAAAAGCGCGATCGACCTGCTCACCGCCTCGCCGGTTCTCAGCCCGCAGCAGGAGGCCGGTCTGATCGCCCTGCGCGAGTCCTGCTTCGCCTCCGAGGATCTGCGTGAGGGGGTCGAAGCCTTCGCCGAGAAGCGCAAGCCTGAGTGGAAGGGGCGATGAGCGCAAGAGCGCGCAAGCAGCTCGCCGCCAGTGACCCGACGATGGCGGCGCTGATCGAGCGCATCGGCAAGATCGACCTGGCGACGCGGCTTGCACGGCGCAAAGAGGAGCGCCCCAACGATGCCTACGGCGCATTGCTGCGGGCAATCGTCGGTCAGCAGCTTTCGACTAAGGCGGCGCGGACTATCTACGGCCGCATTCTCGAGCTTTTCGACGGCAGCACGCCCTCGCCCGAGCAGCTGCTCGAAGCCGAGGAATCCGAGCTGCGCGCGGCGGGCCTCTCCGGTCGCAAGGTGGAGTACGTCCGCGACCTCGCCTCGCACGTGATCGAGGGCGAGCTCGAGCTCGACCGCCTCGATCGGCTCGGGGACGCCGAGGTGATCGAGGAGATCGTCGCGGTGCGCGGGCTCGGCGTCTGGACCGCCGAGATGTTTCTGATGTTCCACCTCGAACGGCCCGACGTCCTCTCCGGTGGCGATCTCGGTATCCGCAAGGCCGTGCAGATCGAGTACGGCCTCGAGGCGATGCCGACCCCGACGGAGGTGCTGGAGATCGGCGAGCCCTGGCGGCCGCAGCGCAGCCTCGCCTCCCTCTACCTGTGGGAGTCGCTTGCAAACGCGCCCGTGGATTGAGGCCCGCCGATGAGCGGCCGACAATAGGTCCATGCGCACTCGTTTTCTGCTCGGTTTCGCCGTGGTCGCCGCGATCGCGATCGGTTCGATCGCGGTGGCGCTGGTCGTTCACGACCGCGAAAGCACCAGCTTCGAAACCCGGCAGCGGGGCGAGGCCCTGCGCGCTGCCCATCAGGCCGAAGCGCTGGCTGCCCTCTCGGTAGGCCAGCTCTCCAGCGCCACCGCCTTCTACCAAGCCGAGGGGCATTTCAACCACCACGAGTTCAACGTCGTCGCCAACTCGCTGCTGCGCCCGGGAGCGCTGCGGGCAACCGCCTTCATCGGCTCGGTTTCCGCCGCGCAGCGGACGAGCTTCGAACGCAGCCACGGCGTCCAGATCCTCGAACGGGGGCCGCTGGGCAACTTCCGCCGAGCAGGCAGGCGCAGTCACTACTTCCCGATCGTCTACGTCGCGGCGCGGGGCCTCACGGTGCAGGCCCCCATCGGTTACGACGTGGGCTCGGACACCGTGCGCGGGACCTATCTGCTGCGAGCACGCGACAGCGGCAAGCCGGCGGCAACCCCGGTGCTGCGCCTGCCGGTCGGCGGCACCGGGATCAACGTCTTCCGCCCGGTCTTCCGCGACGGCGCGCCGACCCGGACCGTCGCCGAGCGCCGCGCTGCACTGATCGGCTTTGCCGGGGGCTCCTTCCGGGTTCCGGACCTGGCCGCGGCGGCGACGACCGCCCTGCCCGACAGCGTCGATGCTTCGCTCGTCGAGCGCGGCAGAACGGTCAGCGGGCCGCACCTCTCCCGTGACGAATCGGCGACCGCGCCGATCCAAATTGCCGATCACAGCTGGCTTCTCGTCGTCCGCGACCCGAACCGTCCGGGCGTCGACCTGGCGGTGATGATCGCCATCGTCGGGCTATCGCTGGCGGCGCTGCTGGCTGCGCTCGTCCTCGTTTGGAGCCGCCATGAACGGATGCAGGAGCTGGCGCTGCAGGCGAGCCAGGACCCACTCACCGGGCTGAAGAACCGGCGTCGCTTCGAGGAGGACCTGCGGGCCGAGCTGGCGCGCAGCCACCGCTACGGCGTCTCCGGAGCGCTGTTGATGCTCGACCTCGACCACTTCAAGCAGGTCAACGACACCCTCGGCCACCCGGCCGGGGACCGCGTCCTGGCCGAGATCGCCGCGGTGTTGCGCGCCCGCGCCCGCGAGACCGACGTGCTGGCCCGGATTGGCGGCGACGAGTTCGCGATCGTGCTGCCGCGCTGCGAGCTTGCCGAGGCCGAAGCGGTCGGCGCCGAGATCGCCGTGGCGATCCGCGAGCGCATGAGCGCCGAGCCGGAGGTGCCGCCGATCACCGCCAGCGTCGGCATCGCCGCCTTTGGAGTCGGCGAGCGGCTCAGCTACGAAACGGTCCTGGGCCGGGCCGACGCGGCGATGTACGCGGCCAAGGGCTCGGGGCGCGATCGGGTGAAAGTCTTCGATGACACCACCCCGGAGCCGGGGCTGGGCGAAGTGAAAATCATCGTCGGCGAGCCGCGTTAGCCGCCAGCGCGCGGCGCAGGCGCAGGATCCGGCCCGCCGAGATTTCGAAGGCGGCCCGGGCGCTCGGCGCGCCGCGCAGTGAGCCCAACAGGGCCCGTCCGGCGGTCAAAGCGGCGCGGTAATCGGTGAAGAGGAGCAGGTCGGTTCCGGCTGCGCTCGCCGCCCGTGCCGCCGCCGCGGGACCGCCGAAGTCGCGCACCGCAGCCGATTCGAGCGCGTCGGTGATCGAGACTCCCTTGAAGCCGATGCGCCGGCGCAGCTCTCCAGTGGCGATCGACCGGGCGAAGGCGGCCGGCTTCGACGAGAGGGCCGGGTAGATGGCGGTACTCAGCATCACCAGCTCACCGCCGGCGGCCGCGAAGCGCCGGTAGGGGCGCTCATCGACGGCGCGCAGGGTTCGCCGCGGCAGGTCGATCCGCTGCGCGGCGAAGTCGGTGTTTTCAGCCGCCGCACCGAGGCCGGGAAAGTGCTTCGCGGTGGCCGCTACGCCGCGGTCCTGCAGACCGGCCGCGAAGGCCACCGCGGTCGCTTCTACGGCGGCGGCACTGGCCCCAAAGCCCCGTTCGGTGCCCGCGATCGTGCCGCCGGGCCGGGCGACGTCCAGTACCGGTGCGAGGTCGACGTTCACCCCCACCCCACTCAGGTTGGTCGCCGTGGCCCGACCCTGGGCGCGACTGGACGCCGCACCCGCGGCGCCCATCGCGGCCGCCGAGGCCGTCGGGGGGCCCGCCAGTCGCTTCACCAAGCCACCCTCCTGGTCGGCCATGATCAGCAACGGGTCGCGCAGGCCAGGCGGGCGGTGGATCGACTCGAGTTCGGCGATCAGGGCCCGCGCCGCCGCCCGGCTCGGCAGGTTCTCGCGAAAGAGGACCACCCCGGCGAGATCGCCCTGGCGGATCGCCCGCCGCAAGGAGCGCGGCACGCTGGTGCCCTCGAAGCCGGCGATCAGGCGCACGCCGACGAGCCGCGGCAGTGGCAGTTGCGAGACCGGACCGGCGGGCGGTCCGCCGCCTCGATCGCCGAGTACGGCGCCGAACGCAAACGTAGCAATCGCCAGCCCGCAGGCGATCCCAACTACCGCTCGCTTGCGCCTGGCCCTCGCCGTCTTCACGGCGCGCGATGTTAGGCGCAGGCCACCGCGAGCGCACCAATCGACCGTCCGGGCCGGTACCTAGCCTTGCGCCCGAATGCCCTCCCTGATCACCTTCGAGGAAGCGCTCGCCCTCGGCGAGCTGAGCGATCATCAGGAGATCGGCGACCTGGTCGAGCGCGCCTGGGCGGTGCGGCGCGAGAACTTCGGCGACTCGACCGACATGTGCTCGCTGGTCAACGCCAAGTCCGGCGGCTGCGCCGAGGACTGCGGCTTCTGCGCCCAATCGCGCTACGCCGAGGCGGACACGCCGATGCACGCGATGATGGAGCCCGAGCAGATCCTCGAACACGCCAAAGCCGCAGAAGCGGCAGGCGCCCACCGTTTCTGCATGGTCACCCAGGGCCAGGGCCTCTCCAAGCGCGACTTCGAGAAAATCCTCGAGGGCGCCAAGCTCGTCGCCGAGCAGACCAACCTGAAGCGCTGCGCCTCGATCGGCCATATGTCGGGGGAGCGGGCGAAGAAACTGCGCGAGGCCGGCATCCAGCGCGTCCACCACTTCGTCGAGTCGGCCCGCTCCTACTACCCGGAGGTCTCGACCACGGTCCGCTACGAGGGCCGACTGCGGACGATCCAGGCGGTCAAGGAGGCCGGGCTGGAGACCTGCGTGGGCGGCATCCTCAACCTCGGCGAGTCACCCCGGCAGCGGGTCGAGATGGCCTTCGAGCTGACCGAGATCAACCCGACCTCGGTGCCGATCAACCTGCTCAACCCGCGCACGGGAACCAAGTTCGGCGAGCGGCCGCTGATGGATGCATGGGACGTGGTCAAGTGGGTGGCGATCTTCCGCCTGATCATCCCCGGCGCTCTCTTCCGCCTCTGCGGCGGCCGGGTCGAGACCCTCGGTGACCTGCAGCCGCTGGCGGTCAAG
>Ga0207661_10003644_pt1 | contig 10729 bp, 2 predicted proteins | sample KBSC713LmetaG_FD_184337 | JGI IMG/M metagenome (GOLD analysis project Ga0207661, IMG submission 184337) | Corn rhizosphere microbial communities from Kellogg Biological Station, Michigan, USA - KBS C7.1-3L metaG (SPAdes) (version 2) | ecosystem: Host-associated > Plants > Roots > Rhizosphere ... | reverse complement strand
CAGCTGACACTGCGCTGCCAGCTCGACCCTTTCCGGCGTCCCCAGTTCGTGCCTTTCCCGGCCTGCCTACCCCAGGAAATACCTCGCTCCATGTTCCTTCCTTTCGTTCGATGCCATAAACGCGAATGCTACGGCCGACAATGCCCCGCCTCCAGGAAAAGACACCGGCAACTGACCGGCACGTCGGTGAGCTAAGACCCGCCCGGCGCTTCTTCAGCGCGGCTGGCGCGTGCCTGACGAAACCCATCGATCGGTACGGCAGGAGCTGGTGGCGGTGACCGCCGATGGACGGCGTCGCGGCCACGTGACTTCCACCGGTTCACGCCTCCTTCACCGAGGCAGAGTCCCGGTCGATCGGGGCCTGTCAGATGCTGCCTCCCGTGTGGTTCACGATCACTTTCAGAACATCGGCCAGGAGGCTGGGCGGCGGGCTCCAGTCAACCGGGCCCTCCCAGGGGAAGCCGGTGCTCGCCGGATATTTCTCGGCGTGCGCGTTGAAGGACTCGTACAGTCTGATTGTGCTCCTGGAGCCCACGGGCGTCCGTTCCGCGGCCCGCAGGTTTCTCAGCTGGGCCTGCGCCCGCTCGGCGTCCGCCACGAGCCCCCGTTGCCGTTCGGCCCGCTCGGCGTCGGGCAGGGCGCGGGCAGCCCGGGCGAGCCCACCGGCGGCCTTCCCGGCGGCCTGCCTGGCGATCGCCTTGCCCCCGGCAGCGGCAGCGGACGCGGCGACCCGCGAACCGACCTCCGCCAGGACAGGGGAAGCGATGACAACGCTGGTGATGATGATCGCCGTTTCCAGACAGTCCCCGACGTTCGGGTCGCTGATGCACCGGCGGGCGGCGTTGATGCCGGTCGCCTCGGCGACGAAGTGCAGGCCGCGGTGCCACAGCGACGGCTTGGGCTTGGGTCGGACCGGCGGCCGGTACGGCGTGTAGTGGACGTTGCGCGCCGGTTCGTACCCGCCGTCGGGCAGCCGGGAGTATTGCCGGCGTGGCCGTGGACTGTAGCTGGCGTGGGCCGGGCGGTAACCACCATCAGGTAGGTGGCTGTACGTCACGTGGCGCACCGGGTAGTGGTGCGTAGCGGCGGCGTGGTGCACGGGCGCCGGCGCCGGGTGCCGCGGCCCGATGTACCGGCCCGTGTGGCGGTCGGTGTTGGGATCCATGCCGCAGCGGAAACCGTCCGGGCCGCAGTTGACCAGGTTCCCGTCGGCGTCGCTGAAGGTGATCGGGTTGTTGCTGGCGTACGTGTACCCGTTCATCTGCTGGGGGTCGCCGGGATCGATGACCGGGTCGACGGACAGGAACCGGCCGGTGGCGGCGTCGTACTCGCGCTCGCCGAGTTCTACCAGGCCGAGGGAGGCGTCCAAGGTGCCGTCGACGAACCCGCGCTCTCCCTTCCACGCCACCGCGCCACCGCGGACCGCGCCGAAGGGAGTGAACCGGCGGCGGGTGACCGCGAGGGTTGACGCGTCCACGGACATGACCGAGGTGTGGTTCTGGTCGCCGATCTGCCAGTACAGCTTGGCGTCGAAGGTCCGCACCGCGACCGTTCCGGTGCCGTCGCTGTAGTAGCGCGTGCCGGTCACCACGCCGCTGACCTTGGCCAGCCGCAACTCGGTGTGCGAACCGAGGTAGAGGGTCACGTTGTTGGGGTCGCGCCGGATCAGCCGGTTGCCGTCGCCGTCGTAGAGGAATGACGTCGTGCCGGTGGCGGTGGTGACCGACTCCAGGTCCCCCTCGGCGTTCCAGCTCAGCGTCTGGCCGGGACGGGCGGTGGTGTTTCCGGCCGCGTCGTATTCGTAGGCACTGGTGGTGGTACCGAACGGGGACTGCTGGGTGAGCGAGGTGAGCGCGTGCGGATGTGCTTGCCCGGCCGCGGGATAGGTGTACGTGCGGGTGGTGTCACCGGTACTGGCGTGCTGGGTCTCAGCGCGGCGATTGCCGACGGCGTCGTAGGTGTAGGACTGCCAGTAGGGCGCCGGCCCGCCCAGCACCGCCAGGGACGGTGCCCCCGCACAGTTGTCGGTGGCGGTCCACGCCTCGGTCAGCCGGCGCTGGTAGTCGTAGCGGAAGCACTGGGTGTCCGACGGCGCGTTCGCGGACGGCGGGGTGTCGGCGATGCGGGTGATGTTGCCAGCGGGGTCGTAGCTGTACGCCACGTCGGCCTGGGTGGCGCCGGTGGGCAGCTCCAGGTCGGTCTTCGCCCGGACCAGCCGGTTGGTGCCCTGCTCGTAGGTGTACGCCTGGACGATCCGGCTGCCGGTGTTGCCGTAACGGCGCTGCTCGACCGCGCCGAGCTTGGACCAGATGGTGTCGTTGATATACGTACCCAGCGGGGAGCTGAGCGTGGTGAGCATGCCCAGTTCGTTGTAGCCGTAGGTGAGTGTCTCGGCGGAGAGGCCGCCGCCGGCCGGGAGTGTGGCCGTACTCGCGGTGCCGTCCGGGTTGTAGCTGGTGGTGCTGGTATAGGTGCCGGCGAGCTTGCCTTCGACAGCCGGGATGGTGACGCTCGCGCCGGTGGGCTGGTACAGGTTGTTGTACCCGGTGACGGCCGTGACATACGCGTCGGCGCCCACGTACCGGGTGCTGCTGGTCTGCTCCCCCTTGGCGAGGGTGTCGTACACCTGCTTGGTCAGCAACGGCCCGGTCGCGCTGTCCTGGTGAGTCTCGATGCGCCGGCCCCCCGCGTCGTACACGTAGGCCACCGTGCGCCCCCGACCGTCGGTGCTGGTCGTCATGTGGTCCAGGTCGTCGTAGGTCTTCGTGCTGGTACCGCTGTCCGGGTCGTCCACCCGGACCAGGCGGCCGCGCAGGTCGTAGTGGTGGTGCCAGACGTTGCCGGCGGCATCGGTGATCGTGTCCAGGTTGCCGTCGGGCCGGTAGGTGTAGCGGGTGGAGTCGTAGGCCCCGCTGGGCGCTCCGCCGAGGTACTCGCGCAACTCGACCGTGCGGTCGCGCGCGTCCGTGATGGTGGTGGTGGCGGTGTCGCCGGCGGGCGGGTCCACGTCGACCCGGTCTCCGCCGTAGGTGGTGGTGGTGCGCCATTGCTCCACGCCGAGTTCCCGGAAGATGTCGGCTGTGTTGCGGTCGGCGCCGTCGATCACGGTCAGGTTCTGACCGGGGACCTGGTTGTCGGCCACGGCGAACAGGGTCGGGGACGGCGCCAGGCTGTTGTAGTAGTCCTGGTTGACCTTGATGGCTTGACCGCGCGTGTTGTAGAAGGTGTCGGTGATCACGCGGCCGCCGCCCGGTGCGGGCGACTGGGTCTGCCGGGGCCGCAGCAGAGAGTCGAACAGCTGGTAGCCCACGTTGTACTGACCGTCGTTGCGCAGGGTCCTCGTGGTGACGACGACCGGCCCGTTGACGGCCCCGGTGGTGTCGGTCGGGATGGTGTAGGCGAACTGCAACGACGCGCTCTGGGTTGCCTTGTCCCGCCCGGGCAGCCAGACCCCGGTCACCCGGCCCAGCGGGTCGTAGGCGAAGTCGGTGCGCTTGCCGTTCATGTCCATAGTGGACGCTGGGGAGCCCCAGGCGGGTTGCAGCGTCGTCGTGGTCGTGTACCCGAGCGCGTTGGTCTCGGTCGTCGAGGTCACCGGGCCGCCGGTGGCCGGGGTGTAGCTGGTGCTGGTCTGATGCTCGGCCGCGTCGAAGGAGGTCAGCGTCCGCCCGTAGCTGTCGACGGTGCAGTGGCCCGTCATCACGTACACCGGTCCGGTGGTCCAGTCCGCCAGCTCCTCGGTACGCGTCTCGTCGCCCCTGGTCGGGGTGGCACCGAAGGTGGTCGAGCCGTCGAAGTACGACCGGTCGTCGGAGATCACGTCGGTGGGCCGGGACGGCGTGACGTCGCACGCCACGGACACCGTCTCGGTGCGTGCCACCGGGTCCAGCAGCCAGGCGGTGGTATTGCGGGCGTACGTGGTGCGGGTGCACTTGTCGTCGGCGGCGGTGGCCGTGTCCGCGAGGTCGCTGACGGTCGAGGGCATCCCGAACTGGTCGAAGGTGGTGTCGACCTGGGTACGCCGCCACCCGCCGGCGGCCAACGCGATGCGGGTGCGTTCGGAGGCGGTGCCGGTCAGCATGGCCTGGCGGGAACCCTGTGTCGCGGTCACCCCCGACAGCCACGGATCGTCGATCTCACCGGACACCTGGGCGCCGCCCGGTCCATTGTAGACAATCGACTCCCGTTCGTAACCCTGCAGGCGCCAGCTGTCCCGGACGGTACCGCCCTCCGAGTCGGTGACGGTGACGCTGCGGGTCGCGCCGCCAGGCAGGGTGTCGCCGTCCATGCCGCGCAGGAACAGGTACTCCGCCTGGGAACGCTGCTCGCTGCTGTCCCCGTGGGTGACCCGGACCCGCTGGTACCCACGCCACGACGACCAGGTGCGCCTGCTCGCCGGCAGCAGGTACTCCTCGTCGTAGTGCCAGGCCGCACCGCCCAGGTACTCGTAGCTGGTGACGTCGAAGGGTGCCCCGGCCGTGTTGTCGGTCGCCACGACCTGCATGGTCACGTACTTGTGGAACCAGTCCTGGATCGGGTTGAGCGCCCCGTCCGGCAGCCAGTAGAGCGGGAAGCACCGCATGGTGTTGGACTCCGGCGATGCCGGCATGGTCACACCCTTGGCGCACTGGGTCGGGGAGTAGCTGACCGACAGGCCGCCGCCGGTCTCGGAGAGCACGGAGGACAGCCGGTACTTGATCATCGGGGCGAGCCCCTCCGCCGCGTCGACCCGGTTGGTGAGCTGGATGCCCGTCAACGTCACGGCAGGCAGCGTGAGCGTGCCGCCGACCAGGCCCACGTTGGTGATCTTGCTGAGCCACAGCGAGGGCCCGAGGCCGTCGCCCGAAGCGGGGAAGGTGTGCTGCAGGTTCCAGCGTTCCACGTCGCTGTAGCCGGTACCGCTGCGCACCCTGGTGGTCACCGCGGTCAGCATCTTGCGGGTGAAGAACGTCGGGGAGAACTTGCCGGTGCAGGTCGCGCCGGCGGCGCACAGCCGGTCGGCCGGCACGTCCGGCCAGTACTCCGGGTGGACAGCGATGTTGCTCTCGGCGCAGTCGGTGGCCGAGCGCAGGCACCGCTCGGCGACGGTGTACACCGCCATGGCCAGGGCCGGGGTGCTGTACTCGGCGCCGGCCCGCAGGCCGTACTCGGTGCGCAGCAGGTAACCTCCGCGGACGTAGGACGTACCGGCGCTGGCGGTCAGGTTCCGCCCGTAGTAGTTGGTCTCCTTTGCGTAGTAGTGCGCCAGCGAGTTGCCGTGCACGTCCACGATGTTGTCGAGGTTCCACCGGTACGCCTGCTGGCACCACGACGCGGCGAAGGTCGACTGGTGGCACGGCTCGCCCGCGTCGTCGCCGAAGACCGGTACCGTCCAGGTCGAGTTCGTCTCCGGGTTGCCGGACACCCAGCCGGGCAGCCGGTTACGACCGAAGTAGTACTGCGTGCCGTCCGTGGTAGTCAGCCGCCAGTACTCGCCGTTCTGCGCGCCGTTCACCGCGCCGGTGAGGTGCTCGACCCGGGTGCCGTCGTCCTCGCGCAGCCGCCACTGCCCGGTGGTGTCGTCACGGACCATTTCGGTGGCCCGGCCGCCGAAGGCCACGGACAGGTACTCCCCGCCATAGCACAGGTCGCCGGGCTTGGTCGTCACGCCGTCGTCGATGCACGAGCCGTACCGGCGCTCGATGAACCCCGGCGAAAAGGAGAAGCCCTCGCCGATCCAGGAGGATTGGTTGTTGCTGGTGGCGATCTCGCCATCCACGCTGCCCGACGAGTACGCCAACGCCAGGTCCACGTCCAGGTCGCCCGGTACCGGCGGCACCCGCATCGGGTAGGACCAGACGAACGAACCCGTCTGGGTGGCCACCTGCCACGACGCGGACGGCGCGAGCGACGTGGCCTTGTAGTCACCGCCGCCCCCCGAGGCAGTGGCGGTCAGCGCCAGCACCACGTCGGCGTCCGTGGCCGTCCCCGCCGCCACCGCGGCCTGTGTCGTGGTCCCCGACGTGGTGGCGACCTCCTGCGTGGCGTCACCGGCGGCGCTCGGGCCGGGTACCGCAATGTCCGCGGTGACCCGGCCCGCCTTGACGTCGTTGCTGCCGGGCAGCACGGTACCTGCCTGGCAGCCGGCCAACTCCGGGGTCGTCGCGGCGCAGGCGGGCAGCCGCACCAGGTGCAGCCGGGATGCCCAGTCGCCGCCATAGGCGTTGCGGAAGCCGCTGTAGTCCAGCGCCAGGGACACCCGGCCGGAGCCGGCCACCGGAGACAGCCGGATCAGCATTCCGTCCACGCCGGCGGCAGCCGCGGCGGTGCGCGGGAGGACCTGGACGCGTACCCGGCCGGGGGCCGCGCCGCCACCGGCCGGGGCGTTCACCGAGACGGGCGAGGCGCCCACGCGGGCCGGGGCCGCGCCGGCGGCGGTGGGCACGGAGACGGTCGCGTCGGCGGGCGCCGGTAGCGCGGGGGCCGGTGCGGACCAGCTGTGGCTGGTAGGTGCGTTTGGCGCCCCCACCGGCCGGCGGGCCACCTCGGTGCCCGGCACCGAACGCTCCCGCTGCGGTGCCGGCAGCTGCCACGCGTTCGCCACCCCCGACGCACCTGTCACGGTCATGGTGGGGACGACCACCACGAGGACGAGCAGCCGGGCCAACCGCCGGCGGATGGCGAGTAGTCGCCGCGATCGCAGTGCCATCAGAGCCTCCGGGGCGTCCCGGCCACTGTCCGGTTAGGACACGGTCAATTGGGAGATTTCGTCGTCGCCGAGCGCGCCCTGGTACACGCGCACGTCGTCGATGGAGCCGTTCCAGAAGTCGACCAGCCAGCCGCCCCAGCGGGCCCGGCCGATCTCCAGCGGCCCGCTGGCCTGCCACCCCCCGCTGAACGTGGTCAGGGCCATCAGCACGCCGTCGACGTACAGGCGCAGCTGCGCGGCCTGCGGGTCGTAGACCGCGGCGAGGTGGGTCCAGGTGTTCAGCGCCGGCGGTAGCGGCGAGACGGCCAGCACGTCGGTGGCGGAACCGGAGTCAGCGTTGGGCATCATGACCGCCCAGGTGCCGAACTGGCGGTTGTAGCCGAGCTTGAAGCCGCTGGCGCCGGTGCCGTCCTGGCTGACGGCCGTGTAGTTGCCGGCCGCCTGCTCACCGGCGAAGCTCACCCAGGCGGTGACCGTGAACGCCTGGTCGGTGCGCAGCACCGCGGTGCCGGTGCCGGCACTGCCCGAGGTGCCGTCCAGCGCCAGGCCGCCATCCAGCCACCCGTCGGTCCACGCGGTGCCGCCGCTGACGGTGGCGTTGTGGCCGGCGCCGGAGGAGTCGGCCGCGGTCGTGCCGGTGGTCTCGTCGAGCTGCCAGTGCCCCAACAGTTGCGCCGGCGGTCGGGACAGGTCAGCGATCGTGGCGTCGGGCAGCACCCCCTGGTACACCCGCACGTCGTCCACGGCGCCGTTCCACCAGTTGCCGATGAAGCCGTGCCACTGGCCCCGTCCGATCTGCAGGGTGCCGCCGGCGTTCCAGGGGCCGGTCCGGGCCACCGCGGCCACCAGCACGCCGTCGACGTAGAGACGGACCTGCCCGGCCGCCTTGTCGTAGACGCCGACCAGGTGGGTCCAGGCGTGCAGCGCGGGTGGTGCGGTGGACGCCGCGTCGACGTTGGACTCGGTGCTCGTGTCGGCGCTGGGCATCGTCATGGCCCACCGGTTGGTCTCGATGTTGTACCCGAGCTGGAACCCGCTGTTGACGGACCCGTCCTGGCTGACGGCGGTGTACCGGCGAGGTTCGGTGGCGCCGTCGAAGCGCACCCAGGCGGCCACGGTGAAGCTGAGGTCGGTGCGCAGGACGCTAGACGCGGTGCCGGCGGAGGCGTTGGTGCCGTTGAGGGCCAGCGCACCGTCAACCCGCCCCGCCGTCCAGCTCGTCCCGCCGCTCAGGGTCGCGGTGAACCCGTTTCCGGAGACGTCCCCGGCGGCGCCGGCGGCGCCCTCGTCCAGCCTCCACTGGCCGGTCGGGAAGGTGACAGGCCGTACGTAGAACTGGTAGCCGTAGACGGCGCTGGGGTTGCCCGCCTTGTCCTTGCTGTACACCCACAGGGTGTTCAGCAGGTCCGTCTTGGGCGTCAGGGTGACGGTGGCGGTCAACCCGGTTCCACTGGCGGCCACGGACGTGGCCGGCGGGAACGCGTTGAACCCGTAGACGTACCCGGCGATATCGGTGTCCCCCGCGGTAGGAGAGAGGATGAACGACCCGGACAGCCCGATGGCTCCCTTGTAGACGGGGTCCTGTCCCGGCAGGGTTTGCGGGTACGTGGTCGAGCTCACCACCGGCTGCCTCGGGGCGGTGGTGTCGACGGTCAGCTCGCACCATCCGGTGAAGCCAGACACGTCGGTGCCGTCCTCGGCCCGGACCCGCCACGAGTACGTGTGCCCGGTGGCGAATGCCCCGGCCGGTACCGTCGCCGAGTGCACGGTGCCGGAGGCGACCTTCGCGGTCGCCAGCTCGCCGATCTTCGCGCCGCCCGTGTTCCACCACTCGAACCGGGCGCCGACCGGCTGACCCGAGTCCGCGTCGGTGACGGTCGCGCGGAACGTCGGCGTCGTGGTACCGATGACCGGCCGGCTGGCCCCCGTCACGCAGGGCAGGCCCGGATCGGCAGACAGGTTGGTGGGGACGTTGGGAACGGAGTTGTACACGACTTCGAGGGTCGGGTTGTTCTTGAACTTCTTCCACGCGAACGTGTCGGTCTCGTCGAGAGCGGCGAGCTGGAAGGTGACGTCGGACATGTTCGACGCGGCGCGGCCGGCGATCGCGCTGGTCAGGTTGGCGCCGGCGAAGTCCACGCCGCCCGCCGGGCAGGAGGCGCTGTACCCCTTCGCCACGCCGACGCTGACCAGCGGCGAGGTGGTGGTCCGGGCCGGCTGGTTGTTCCAGTTGGTGCTCGAGCCGATGGCACCGGTCATCCACAGTCCCACGCTGCGCGCGGAACACGACCAGGACCACACCTCGGAGGTCCGCAGGGTGGCGCTGATGATGTGCTTGCCGCGCACGCCCGAGGTGTTCATCCGGAAGAACGAGCGCACGGTGTTGCCCTCCTGCGACTCGTGCCCCACCCGTGCGATGTCGGTGCTGTTGTAGTAGGTCGTGGTCGGGAACTTCTTCCAGACCGCCGTCCAGGCCAGCCGGGAGCCGGCGTACGACATGTTCGGGTCCATGTAGACCGGGTAGCGGGTGGCCGGGTCGGCGAGCATGGCCTGGTCCGGGTACAGCGCGAAGCCGGCGGCGTCCGCGCCGATGCGCACCGCGCGGTGCCGGCTGCCGGTGGCGGGCCCGGTCAGCAACTCCCCCTCGCTGGTATCGCTGGAGTCCCACATGGTCGGGGAACCCGTGCGGAACACCTCCTGCCCGGCACTGTCCACGGCGGACACGCTTCCCGCCGGGTCGATGTGCGTGGTCAGCGATGCCAGCGTCGCGGTCAGGTGCAGCGTGGCCAGCGCCGGGTTGCGCGCGGCGGCGGCGTCGTGCACGACGAGGACCTGCGTGTAACCGAGCACGCCGACCGTCAGGACCATGTCCACGCCCGGCAGGACGTTCCGGTACGTGGCGGTGTTGCCGGCCAGGACCGGCGCGGGCAGCGCATCCGGCCAGCCGAGCGCCACGTCCCTGCCCTGCCAGGTCATCCGCACCAGAGGGCTCTTGCCGCCGCCGGACAGCACCGTCGGTACCGTGGTCGCGGCCGGCCGCACCAGGCCGTCACGCCCGACCGCCAGGGTGGTGTCGACGGGCACCCACGACGTACCGCGGCGGACCCGGACCGGCAACACGCTCTCCTCCGAGGTGAACGTGCCGTCCGGGTTGGCGAAGACCTGTCCCGTCTCGGTACGCCGTGACGTGATCTCCACCCGCTGCCCCGTCTGCCGGGCCGCGGCCAGGGCCGCCGACTCGGACGGCTGCCCCGCGATAGCCGCCACCGGCCTGAGTACCGGGCCGGCACCCGTGGGTACCGGCAGGGTCAGCGCCGCTCCGGCCGCCACGGCGACCACGACCAGTCCCGCACGACGCCTCATGGCGTCCTCCTCCGCAGCCGCACCGACCCACCGGGCCCAGCGGACGCCCGCACAACCGTCCACTCAGTGGCTGCACGGTGTCACGCTCCGACGCGCGCAACCAGGAAATGCAACCGGCACATCGCAAACTTCTGCCACATTGCCGCCGTGCGTTCCTGTCCGACGATTGATCGCGGCCGTAGCGTCGGCGTGTTCGCTACATGGGAGGCAATCGATGCGTTATATGCGATGGTTGGCGGCGTGCGGCGCCACCACGGCCCTCGCGGCCCTCGGTCTGTTCGTCGTACCGCATGCGCTGGCGTCCGTGTCCAGCCTCTCGATCGCGGCGTCCGCCGATGCCTACGCGGCCGAGGCGGCGCCGGCCACGGCGGAAGGGACCGCCGACCCCGCCAACTGCTTCGTCAACGACGACAGCGGCGCCCGCAAGACCTGCCACCTGTCGTTCACCGTCACGGGTCTCGGCGCGGGTGACACCGTCACCGCCGCCGAAGTGCGGATCGTCGACAAGGGCGACGCGAGGGGTACCAAGCTCGTCAACCTGTCCACGTCCACCGGTTCCTGGAGCGAGTCCACGGTCACCTGGAACACGCGCCCGGCGACCGGAGCCGTGGTCGCCGCGCAGAGCGCGCACGCGTTCGGCGCCGACTCGGTCTTCACCCTCGCCCCCGCAACGGTTGC
>Ga0207661_10003640_pt1 | contig 10735 bp, 8 predicted proteins | sample KBSC713LmetaG_FD_184337 | JGI IMG/M metagenome (GOLD analysis project Ga0207661, IMG submission 184337) | Corn rhizosphere microbial communities from Kellogg Biological Station, Michigan, USA - KBS C7.1-3L metaG (SPAdes) (version 2) | ecosystem: Host-associated > Plants > Roots > Rhizosphere ... | reverse complement strand
CCGAGGGTTCGCAATCCAAGCTCTCAACCTGGTCGGACGGGCTCAGGATCCTGCGGACGATCGGGACGCTGTACCGCGTCGAGCGGCCGGCGCTGTTTTACGGCAGCATCGGAGCGCTTCTGCTGGTCGCCGCGATCCTGCTCGCGATCCCGCTGATCGTCACCTACGTGCACACCGGCCTGGTGCCGCGCCTCCCGACCGCGATCCTGGTCACCGGGATGACCATCGTCGCGGTGCTTTGTTTCTTCGCCGGACTGATCCTGGATACTGTCACGCGCGGCCGGCGCGAGGTGCGGAGACTGTCCTATCTTTCGTTAGCGGCTCCGCAGTAACTGTCGTTACTTTGCATCAGCAGTAAGCAATTCTGTCGGGCGGGTGACACTCGGCTTTGCGAATTTTCTGACTTGGGTTAGCTTTTCCCGGTGTGCCGCTGTTCGCGGCTGAAGCCAGGGGGAAATTCATGAATCGGTTCGACACGGTCCTTCGGACGGGTGTGGCGTTTGTTGCCTTGGCCGCAGGTAGCGGCACCGCATGGGCGCAGAGCACGCTTCCGCCTCCGGACGTGGTGACGGGCCAGGCGCCGCCGGCGACGGCCGCCCCCGCCGCAAAGGGACCGGGCAACGAAATCGTGATCACCGGATCGCGCATCCGCCGCAATCCGCTCGACCTCGACGCTCCGCGCGTCTTCCTCGACCAGTCCGACATCCAGAAGACCGGCCTCAACTCGGTCAACGACGTCCTCCAGCGGCTGCCCAGCGCCGGCGGCGGACTCAACTCACGCTTCAACAACTCCGGCAACCTCGGCAATCCGCCGGATGGCGCGGGCGTCGGCGCCGGCGCGGCGCAGATCGACTTGCGCTACCTTGGGGCGGTCCGCACCCTGGTGCTCGTCGATGGCCTGCGCTTCGTCAACGGCGCGTCGGCGAGCGGCGTTCCGGGCGCGGTCGACCTCAATGCTATCCCCGACGCGATGATCGACCGCATCGAGGTGCTGCAGGACGGCGCTTCGTCGATTTACGGTTCGGACGCCATCTCAGGCGTCGTCAACATCATCACCAAGTCGCACCAGCAGGGCTTTGCCGCTTCGGCGCAGGTCGGCAGCTATCTCGACCATGACGATGGCTGGACGCAGAACTACCAGCTGAGCTGGGGCAATGGCGAAGGGCCAACGCAGATCGTCGTCGGCGGCAATTACATCAAGGCGAGCGGCGTATTGTCCGCGGATCGCGCGCTCTCCGCTTTCCCCAATCCCTATTCGACGACGTGTGCCGACGGCGGCTGCTCGAGCTTCCCGCTCAACGGGCGATTCGGCGGCCCGGCGTTCGGGCCCGACCTGCTGACGCTTGCCCATGCGGTCACCGGCAAGCCCGCGTTCCCTGGCGACTTCCGCGCCTTCACGACGGCGGACCGCTTCAACTTCGCGCCATACAATTATCTCGAGATCCCGCTGAAGCGCTACGGCGCCTTCGCCAACCTGACGCAGGAGCTCGGGGGCGATACCCACTTGCGCGTCAAGGGCATCTGGAACCGCCGAGATTCGATCAACCAGGCGGCGCCGATCCCGCTCGGCGTTGGCCCCGACGTCGGCAACGGCAACCTGCTCGACACCGTCACCATTTCCGGCACCAATCCGTTCAACCCGTTCGGCTTCGACCTCATTCCCAACGGGCAGCCCGGGGGCAATTACAACGAGATCAAGCGCCGCGTGATCGAGGCCGGGCCCCGCCACTTCGAACAGAAGGTCACCACCTATTACGGCGTCGCCACCGTCGACGGCGGGCTTGGCGGCGACTGGTACTGGGACGTCAACGGCATCTACGGCTCGAACAAGGCCCGGCAGACGATGCATGGCAATATCAATGCCCAGAAGGTCCAGCAGGCTCTGGGCCCGCTGTCCGGCTGCACCTCGCCGTGCATCCCGCTCGACATGTTCGGCACGCCCGGGTCGATCACCGACGCGATGCTCGGGTTCATCGGCTTCACCCAGCACGACAAGAGCCAGCAGAAGATCTGGGACTTCTCAGGCAACATCTCGGGCAAGGTCGGCGACATGGGCGGCGGCCCGCTCGGCATCGCCGCCGGCGTCGAATATCGCAAGCTGACCGGCCGGTTCGACCCCGATCCGATCGTGGCCGCGGGCTTCAGCTCGGACATTCCGGCGCAGCCGACCAAAGGCGGCTACAACGTCAAGGAAGTCTATGCGGAGGTCGACGCCCCGTTCATGAAGGGCCGCCCGGGCGCCGAGCTGCTCGAGCTCGACGGCTCGGTCCGCTACTCGGATTACTCGACCTCCGGCTCGCACACGACCTTCAAGGCGCAGCTCAACTGGAAGCCGGTGCAGGCGCTGCGATTCCGCGCCTCCTGGGCGCAGGGCTTCCGCGCGCCGACGATCGGCGAGCTGTTCGGATCGCTGTCGCGCTTCGATTCGGCGATCGACGACCCCTGCTCGATCCAGAGCAAGCAGGCGCGGCGCTTCAACAATGACGCGGCGGTGAAGACCAACTGCATGGCGCAGGGCGTCCCGCCGGCCGGTTCGCAGACCGCGCCGACGGACCAGCTTTCGGTCATCACCGGCGGCAACAACAAGCTGAAGCCGGAAACGTCCGAGGGCTGGGTGCTGGGCGTCGTCGCGAGCCCGTTCCGCGGCCTCACCGGCGAGCTCAACTGGTACAACATCAAGGTCAAGGGCGCGATCCAGGCGGTAAGCGCGACCACCACGCTCTACCGCTGCGTCTACACCGCCGATCCGCTCGCCTGCAGCAACGTCACTCGCTCGGCGGGTACCGGCAACGTCACGCAGATCCGCGGGATCCTGCAGAATATCGCGGGCATCCGGACCAACGGCATCGACGTGAACCTCGCCTACCGCACGCCGCTGCCGCGCTTCGGCACGCTGGGGCTGACCTGGAACAACACGTTCCTGCAGACCTTCAACGTGTCGACGCCGACAGCCGCGGGCACGTCGACCGAACATCGCGCGGGGGTCGAGACCGGCAGCCCGAGCCAGGGCTATCCCAAGTGGAAGTCGATCGGCATTGTCGATTGGGACGGCTTTGGCTTCGGCGCGACCGTGACCGGCCGCTACATCTCCCAGATCAAGGAAATCCTCAACAACAACAGCCCCTTGAAAGCGACCTTCTACACCGACGCGCAGCTGCGCTGGTCGCCGAAGTTCAATTTCGGGGTGCATGACATCCAGTTCGCGATCGGCGCGAACAATCTGTTCAACGTGAAGACGCCGGGCTGCGTCAGCTGCGACACGAACAACATGGACCCGACGACCTACGACACGCCAGGCCGCTATTATTACGCGCGCATCGGCGTGAAGTACTGACCTTCAGGGGGCGACGCGGGGGAGGGGCGGTCCGGCTTGCCGGGCCGCCCTTCTACGTTTCCGCGGCTTGAACCTTCGCCGTTTCGCGCCGATGTAGGCTGCGCCACAACAGAGGAACCCGTCTCCCGTGATCGACCACCAGGATATCGCCTCCCAGCTCGTCCCCATCGTCATCGAACAGTCCAACCGGGGCGAACGCAGCTTCGACATTTATTCGCGGCTGCTGCGCGAGCGGATCGTGTTCATCACGGGACCCATCGAGGACCATATGGCCTCGCTGATCACCGCCCAGCTGCTCTTCTTAGAGTCCGAGAACCCGAAGAAGGACATCTTCATGTACATCAACTCGCCGGGCGGCGTGGTGACGGCCGGCCTCGCGATCCACGACACGATGCAGTACATCCGGCCGAAGATCAGCACCGTCTGCATCGGCCAGGCCGCCTCGATGGGGAGCTTCCTGCTCGCGGCCGGCGAGCCCGGCATGCGCGTCGCGCTGACCAACAGCCGAATCATGATCCACCAGCCCTCGGGCGGCGCCCAGGGCATGGCCGCCGATATCGAGATCCAGGCGCGCGAGATCCTCAGGATGCGCCAGCGCCTCAACGAGCTCTACGCCAAATATACCGGCCAGAAGCTCGAGGAGATCGAGAAGGCGATGGACCGCGACAAGTTCCTCGAATCGGACGAGGCCAAGGCCTTCGGCCTGATCGACGTGGTGTTCGACAAACGGCCCGAGCCCGGCGCGGACGAAGGCACCGGCGCGGGGGATGTGACGCCGGCTTAGTTCTCCTGCGAAGGCAGGGGCCCAGACAGCCCCTGCGCTTGCAGGGGCTTCAGAGCAGCGCCGGATAAAGGTTCTGCCAGTCCGGATTCATCTGCTCGGTCTCGCTGAGCTTCCATAGCCGCTTCCATTTCTTCATCTGCAACTCGCGCAAACGTGCTTCTTGCAGGTCTTCATAGGCGGCGTACCAAACGAGCAGCTTGCATCCATATTTGTGCGTAAAGCCTGCGACCAGGCCGTTGCGATGCTCCCAGACGCGCTTCACGAGGTCCGACGTGACACCGATGTAGAGCGTCCCGTTGCGCCCGCTCGCCATGATGTACACGTAGCCTGCTTTCATGGGCACAGCATGACCGGACTTGCGCTGAAGCTCCAGTCCAGGTCTGGGCCCCTGCCTTCGCAGGGGAACAGCGCAAGTGAGCCGAGCCCGTCCGACGTGCTCACGCGATTCGCTCGCGTGACCCTTCACCAAGGCACATCATCATCAGGTGTGATCTGGTGCTCAATCCGACTCACCAGACCTTTGATGACGCCAATCAAATGATCGACGTATTGGCGACCAAAGATCAGAAGCTTCCTACCTTCTGCATTCACGCCATTCCGATGCACACAATCGTGCCTGTGATTTACGCCTTCCAGTAACGTTTCCCAATTCGGTTCACTCGTCTTCATGGAAAAACCGAAGGCGGCTTCGTACAGAAAATTCACCCTCTCCAAGTTGTGATAGAGCACGCTGCCGAGGTACTTTCTCATATGCTCCTCCAACAGCCGCTCATTGTTGGCGAGCGCTTGTAGAGTGAATTTCTCTTGATTTATGACTTTGTCGCGATTCAATAACCGAACCAAAACGTCCCGGCTATTCGTTACGCGCCGGACGAGAGTGTCAAAGAGGTAGCTTTCCAAGGCCGTAATAGCCTGTGAGAAGACCATTCGGTTCAACAGCTGCGGATCGTCCTTGTGAGTCGCCTTGTCAGTTAGTTGCGACCCGATCTGTTCCAGAGTGGTCATGCAGATAGCGAACGGGTCATCTGGCGGATCGTAGTCCAGCCAGTAGTCGTTCTGGTCTTGGCTATAAAGCGGCGGATCTCCGGTCAGTTTGACGTGCGGGTAATCATCGAGTGTGAACTCGCAATGAGAGCCGTTGCACCAGACGGCTGATGGAAATTCATTCTCACACGCCTCGCACCAAAGTATCGCTTCGCCATTCGAGGTGTAATCGGATGGAGAGTCTGCGGAATAGTCGAGTTCCGGAACTTCTACGTTCTGTACATTGAAGTGGCGACAAGTCGGACACCTGAAATGTACCCGAGATTCAAACAGCTGCACATCGTGTACTTTCGTGCTTTGCGTTCACCGGTCAATCCTCAGAAATCCATATTCGCATACCGGTCGATCAACTCGGCTTCGTGTCGCGCGTAATCCTCCATTGTCTCCGTCGATGCCATCGCGCGAGCATACTCGCCGCTCCTCACCTTTGTAAGAATGCTGGGAAGTTCGTATTCTTGGATGTGGACCCATGCTGTCGCGCTTGATCCCTCTTGTAGGTGGTTGATGAACGTTCGAATAAGTTCGACCGCCTTATCTGGTACCAATTCGATGCCTTGGCCAAACTGGAACGACGACCTGTCCAGCTTGTATGGCAAAAGGAGAGGCACCGCGCCGGCCGTTGAGTGAAAGCTAAACGCTTCACCGTCTTTGCCGAATGCGCCGTGCGCGATGAAATTTCGAAGTTGGCGGCGCAGAATAGCAAGATTGTCGTACAGTTTCTTACTAACAGGATCATTCATGTCCAAAGCCGTTTTGTATTTCGTATTCCATTCTGCCGCTGCAAGCTCAGCAACCTGCTCGCCTGTCGAACATCGTCCCTTTAGAACGGCTAAGTGAATGAAGAAGTGTTCAGTCCAGCTAAAGAAGCAGTCGATGGCTGAGAGCGCAAACCATCTTGCCTCTCGTTTTAGTGCGATGGCGGGAAAAGTGATTGTCCAAGCGTTCTCGCGGGTTTGCGTTTCAATCTTCTCATCGCGCCGTCGTTCGGCGTCGATGTGTCGCGCTTCATAGAGATCAACAAAGAATTCGAATCTTGCGAACAGTTCCCTTGAGCGATTGATCACGTTGAGCTTCGATTCTTGGACAGCTTGCTCTGCACGCCAATCGAAATAGGGCCGCGCAACTCTTGCCGCTTTGTGAATTCGTTTCACAATCTCTGCCGCGTCGCTCTCGTCGTCAGGTAGGCTGGCTGCAAAAAGACCGAGGCCGAACTTGCGATGTTCCACTAGGAACGCTTTCCCCCTGTACTCGAGAGGCACAGACCATGCGATCTTCTCGAATCGCCCCAGATTTCTGAATCCGAGCAGATCGACCAAGAGAAAGTACACAAGATAGTAAGGCGGCAGAGTTCGGCCGGCATCGGTGCGCTTTGCACTAAATACAAAGTCATTTGGTGCGGGCGTTCCGGGCCCAGCAGGACGAAGCGGCTCAATCGCCCTCAGGCACCAGCTTCTTATTTTATCAATGTCCATGAGTGTGTCTTCTCACGCGGCCGTCACGGGAGTAAATCCCGTGACGTCGGACGGGTTCGCTCCCCCCGACCTGATCGGGACTCACGCCCGCCGGCCGGCACTCGATGACTCTACGCCCAAGCTCCCGAATGCTGCGCCTTCGTCCCTTGGTCTCGGCATCTCGAATGGGGGTCCCTGTGACCATCCCCCCGGATGGTCAGAATTCCGCTGTCCTACACCCCCTCAAATGGCATAACTAAGCCGCCTCCTTTTACCCGGAGGCACGATTGACGCGCGAACCCGAATTCCCGCCGTTCCCGCCCTGGCCCGAGCCGGCCGTCACCGGGCTCGTCGACGTCACCGACGAGCCGATCGACTTCACCCCCGTCCCACGCAGGCGAAGGCGGCGCAACGGCTGGACTCCCGAGAGGCAGCGGCTGTTCATCGCCGCGCTCGAGGAATGCGGCTGCGTCGCGCGCTCGGCGCGCGCGGTCGGGATGACGCCGCGCAGCGTCTATCGGCTGCTCCAAGCCGAGGGCGCAGACAGCTTCGCCGAAGCGGTCGACCAGGCGATCGCGCGCGGAGTCGAGCGGGTGCGCGGCGAGGCGATGCTGCGCGCGCTTCACGGCTCCTGGGTGCCGGTCGTCCGCCGCGGGCGGGTGGTGCGGATGGAGTTCCGCTTCGACAACAAGCTTGCGCTGGGAATCCTCTCCGGCCGCGACGGGCGCGCGATCGCCGAGCAGCGCGAGCAGGCGGTGTCGCGGCGCAAGTACCGGCTCCAGCTCAAGGAGCTCGACCGCGAGCGCGAAGACGAGCGGCGCCGCGCCGAGGCGATCCGGGCCGAGCACCGGGCGATCCTGGATCGAATCGAGGATGAGCGAATGAATCCGCCGCCGATAAGCGAACGCGCCCCGCCCCGGGTGCGAAGCCTCTAAGGCCTGCCTCCGAGCTAAAGGTCACGAAAAATGCGCACGCACCGCGTGACATTAGTGAACATAAGCGCAGCCGAGCGACGAGCGCCGCCCGGCAAGTCAGCCGGTCGGGAGGCTCACGCGGCCTCGGCCAAAGTTATTTCTTCTTGGCGGAGCCGCTCTTGCTGGAGCTCGACTTGCTCGAGCTGCTGCTGCTCTTCGAGCCGGAGCTCTTCGATCCGCCGGACTTGGACGCTGACTTGGCCATTAATGCTCTCCTCCTTGACAGCCGCCTCAACCGCCCAGGCAAAGGGCGGTTCCGGATCGGCGGTCGATGGACCGATGTTCCCTACTTGTTCTCCACGAACAAATGCGGTACGAACGAGTCTCAACCCGGCGGGGCTCGGCCGCCATCTTGACGCTTGAACGGAGGCAGGGGACATGGCAGCGCAGCTCAAAGTCATCGGAAGCACAGTGGAAACTCCCAAATTGCAGAACTCGGGCACGGATCGGCAGAAGGCGCTCGAGGCGGCGCTCGCCCAGATCGACCGCGCCTTCGGCAAGGGCTCGGCGATGAAGCTCGGCAGCCGCGAGAAGATGGAGGTCGAGACGATCTCGACCGGCAGCCTCGGGCTCGACATCGCGCTCGGCGTCGGCGGCCTGCCGCGCGGCCGGGTAATCGAAATCTACGGGCCGGAAAGCTCGGGCAAGACGACGCTGGCGCTGCACGCGATCGCCGAGGCGCAGCGCGGCGGCGGCACCGCCGCCTTCGTCGACGCCGAGCATGCGCTGGACCCGGCCTATGCGAAGAAGCTCGGGGTCGACATCGACGAGCTGATCGTGTCGCAGCCCGACACCGGCGAGCAGGCGCTGGAGATCGTCGACACGCTGGTGCGCTCGAATGCGATCGACGTGCTGGTCGTGGATTCGGTCGCGGCTTTGGTCCCGCGCGCCGAGATCGAGGGCGAGATGGGCGACAGCCATGTCGGGCTGCAGGCGCGGCTGATGAGCCAGTCGCTGCGCAAGCTCACCGGCTCGATCAGCCGCTCGCGCTGCATGGTCATCTTCATCAACCAGCTGCGGATGAAGATCGGTGTGATGTACGGCAACCCCGAGACGACGACGGGCGGCAATGCGCTCAAATTCTACGCCAGCGTGCGGCTCGACATCCGCCGCACCGGACAGATCAAGGACCGCGACGACATCGTCGGCAACACCACGCGCGTGAAGGTGGTCAAGAACAAGGTCGCGCCGCCGTTCAAGCAGGTCGAGTTCGACATCATGTACGGCGAGGGCGTCAGCAAGGTCGGCGAGATCCTCGACCTCGGGGTCAAGGCCGGGCTGGTCGAGAAGTCGGGCGCTTGGTTCAGCTACGACAGCGTGCGCATCGGCCAGGGCCGCGAGAACGCCAAGCTCTACCTCAAGGAAAATCCCGACGTCGCCAGGCGCATCGAGAATGCGATCCGGGGCAAGACCGAGGAAGTGGGCGAGGCGCTGATGGTCGGCGCCGGCCCCGACGACGACGCCGACGACGGCATCGCCGCCGAATAGAGCTCCCCAGCGGCGGGCGGTTGCGCTGCGCCGCCGCCCGCCCTTCACTCCCTCTCCCCGCCGCCGGAGAGGGTGGGGAGAGGGGCTTCGGCCTAGGCGAGATCCTCCGGGATGGCGGGCGATTCCCGCGCCGCCTGCTGCTCCCGCGGGTCGGCGTCGATCGCCGCGAACAGCCGTCGCGGCTCCGTCATGAGGAGCACGACGAACCCGCCCACCGCGCAGGCTGCGGTGCCGATCAAATAGGGCGCCACCGTCCCGTCGAACTGCCGGCCGATGAGATAGCCGAGGATCGCGCCGCCGATGGTGCCGATCATCCCCTGCACCGACGAGGCGGTGCCGGCGATCGGCGCCATATGCTCCATCGCCAGCGTGCTGAGGTTCGACGAGGTGAAGGCGAAGGCGCACATGGTCAGCGACTGGAGCAGGATGAAGCTGGCGAGAGTCTCGCGGCCTTCGAGCGCGAGGCCGGCATGGACCAGCGCAATCGCCGCGAACGCCGCCGCCGCCGCGTGCCCGACGCGGCGTAGCCCGAAGCGGCCGACCACCCGCGAATTGGTCCATGACGCGAGCGCCATCGGCGCGGCGATCGCCGCGAAGACCACGCCGATCAGCCGCGGCTGGTGGAACGCCTCGAACACGATCTGCTGGATCGAGGCGATGTAGGCGACGAGCGCGCCGAAGCTGATCGTCAGGGCGGCCGTATAGCCGCGCGACTGCGGCTCGCGGATCGTCTCCCAGGTCGCCGCCGCCATGTCGCGCCAGTTGAGGCTTCGGCGATATTCCGGGTGCAGCGTTTCCGGCAGGCGGGCGCTCGACCAGGCAAGCATCGCCAGCGCATAAGCAGCGAGCGCGCCGAAGATCGCCTGCCACGGGGCGACCAGCAGGACCGCAAGGCCGATGTTCGGCGCCAGCACCGGCATCACCATGAACACCATGAACACGAGGCTCATCACCCGGGCCATCGCCTCGCGCTCGAACAGGTCGCGGACCATGGCCACGACGAGCACCCGCGTGACCGCCGCCGATGCGCCCATCGCGAAGCGCGCGGCGATGAGCAGCGGGAAGCTCCCCGCCACGGCACAGAGCAATGCGAACAGCCCGTAGAGGACCACGCCTGCGCTGAGCACCGGCTTACGCCCGAAGCGGTCGGCAAGCGGTCCCCAGATCAGCTGGGTCGACGCGAAGCCGATGAAATAGGCGACGACGACGAGCTGGCGATCGTTCTCGTTGACGACGTTCAGCGAGCGGCCGATCGCCGGCAGCGCCGGAATCATCGCGTCGATCGCGAACGAGTTGAGGCCCATCAGCGCGGCGAGCATGAGCGTCATCTCGCGCGTGCCGGGGCGCTTCACGCCGTCATGTGCCATCGAATCGAACATGGGAGCGCGCCTGCTGGCCGATTGGCCCAAGGCGTGCAACAGTAAGCCCGGGCAAATGGGGGCTCGAAGATGATCGACTCGTCAATCCGTCGCCGGCACTTCCTCCAGGCCGGTGGGGCGGTCGCCGCGGCGATGACGCTGCCGCTCGGCCGAGTGCTTGCCGCCGCGTCCGAAGCATTGCGGCCGGTCCCGCTCCCGCCGCCGATCAGCCAGGCCGAGCGGCTGCAGCGGCTCGCGAGAGCCAAGGCGCTGATGCAGCAGAACGGCATTGGCGCCGTCAT
>Ga0207661_10003637_pt1 | contig 10741 bp, 9 predicted proteins | sample KBSC713LmetaG_FD_184337 | JGI IMG/M metagenome (GOLD analysis project Ga0207661, IMG submission 184337) | Corn rhizosphere microbial communities from Kellogg Biological Station, Michigan, USA - KBS C7.1-3L metaG (SPAdes) (version 2) | ecosystem: Host-associated > Plants > Roots > Rhizosphere ... | reverse complement strand
GGGCGGCGAGGCGCAGCGGACGAAGATGATCCGGCAGATGGGGTCGGCGCTGACCGACGTGACGTACGTGTTCGACGAGCCGACGGTCGGCCTGCACCCGCACGACATCCAGCGGATGAACGACCTGCTGCTGCAGCTGCGGAACAAGGGCAACACGGTGCTGGTCGTCGAGCACAAGCCGGAGGCGATCGCGATCGCCGACCACGTCGTCGACCTCGGCCCCGGCGCCGGTACGGCCGGTGGCGAGGTGGTCTTCGAGGGCACCGTCGACGGGCTGCGGACCAGCGACACCGTGACCGGCCGGCACCTCGACGACCGCGCCTCGCTCAAGCCGAGCGTACGGACGTCGGCCGGCGCGCTGGAGGTGCGCGGCGCGGGCACCCACAACCTGCGCGACGTCGACGTCGACGTCCCGCTCGGCGTGCTCGTCGTCGTCACCGGGGTGGCCGGCTCCGGCAAGAGCTCGCTCATCCACGGGTCGGTGTCCGGCCGGGACGGCGTGGTCACGGTCGACCAGACCGCGATCCGCGGCTCCCGCCGCAGCAACCCGGCGACGTACACCGGCCTGCTCGAGCCGATCCGCAAGGCGTTCGCGAAGGCCAACGGCGTGAAGCCGGCGCTGTTCAGTGCCAACTCCGAAGGCGCCTGCCCGAACTGCAACGGCGCCGGGGTCATCTACACCGACCTCGGGATGATGGCCGGCGTCTCGACCACCTGCGAGGAGTGCGAGGGGAAGCGGTTCGACGCATCGGTGCTGGAATACCGGTTCGGCGGCAAGGACATCAGCGAGGTCCTGGAGATGCCGGTCCTCGAGGCGCTGGAGTTCTTCGGCGCCGGCGAGGCGCACACGCCGGCCGCGCAGAAGATCCTCGAACGGCTCGCCGACGTCGGGCTCGGTTACCTCACCATCGGCCAGCCGCTGACCACCCTGTCCGGCGGCGAGCGGCAGCGGCTGAAGCTCGCCGCGCAGATGGCCGACAAGGGCAGCGTGTACATCCTCGACGAGCCGACCAGCGGCCTGCACCTCGCCGACGTCGAGCAGCTGCTCGCCCTGCTCGACCGGCTGGTCGACGCCGGCAAGTCGGTGATCGTCATCGAGCACCACCAGGCCGTCATGGCGCACGCCGACTGGATCATCGACCTCGGCCCGGGTGCGGGTCACGACGGCGGGCGGATCGTGTTCGAGGGCACCCCCGCCGAGCTGGTCGCCGGCCGGTCGACCCTCACCGGGCAGCACCTGGCCGAGTACGTGAGCGGCCGCTAGCCGAACGTCGCCGGGTGGACCGTTCGGGTATGGACCAGGACCTCGAACCACTCGGCCAGGGTGCCGCCCTCGATGACCGAGGCGGGCCCGTCGTCCGGCAGGCCGCGGGTCACGACCGGGTCATGCAGCCAGCGCCGCACGGGCCCGGGCACGGGTCGGCTGCGCAGGTCGAGGGTGAAGGCGGGGTACGGCACGGCACCGAGCGGCGCCTCGAACCAGCCGGGCGCCGGCGGGGTCAGTCCAACGGTCCGGCGCGGTCCGGTGCCGACCGCGCCGTGGTCGACGGTGAACCCGATCGAGCGGTAGCCATCGCCGTACCAGCGGCGCAGGTACGAGCCCGCGCTGGCGAACCGCAGGTCGGTGCCGCCGGGCCGGACGATGCGCAGGTCCGGGGCGTCGGCGGTGTGCGCGCTGGCCGCCCAGTAGGCCGTGCGGTCGCCGGTCAGGCGCTGCCACCAGCGCAGGCTCCGGGCCGCCCGCGCCTCCCGGTAGATCGTGTTGGCCGCCTCGGACATCGCGTAGTGCTCGTGCCAGGAGACGATCTGGGTCGCCGCGTGCAGGGCGATCGCGTGCGCGCGGTCGCCGCGGCGGTGGGGGAGGCGGGCGACGAGGTCGCGGACCGCGTGCGCGTGGTGGAGGTAGGGCCGCTTGTCCTTGACCCGGCCGTAGGCGTCGATGTGCGCGAACGGGTCGTCGCCGGGCGGCGGCCGCAGCGGGTCCAGGTGCCGGCGCAGCTCGCCGAGCCGGCGCTGGTCGGTCGCGGCGAGGTACCGCTCGACGGTGTCGTAAGCCAGCCGGCGGGTGAAGTAGTACTCGACGCCGAAGAACGAGACCGTGTCCCGGCGGCCGGCGTTGAACCGGCGCAGCCAGGCGAGCACCGCGGCGACCTCCGCCGTCTGGTACTGCGGGCTCATCCGGGCGGTGAGCCGGTCCAGGTCCTGCGGCCCGCCGTGGATGTATCGGTCGATCTCGACCCCGGTCGTCCAGTCCTCCTCCCAGGCGACCGTACGGACGCCGAGCCGCTCGACGAGCAGACGCAGGGTGCGGTGCTTGAGCGTGGTCTCCTCGGCCGCGCCGTGCGGCGCCTCGCCGAGAGCGACGATCCGGGCGGCGCCGATCGACCGGCGCAGCGGGGTCAGGTCGCGCAGCGGTGCGGCCGGGTCGGTCGACGCCAGGGGGTGCGCGTGCCGGTCGGCCCAGACCGTGACGGCGCGGTTCGGATGGGCCGCGCCGGACGTGGCGCCCGCCGCCGGAGTACCGAGCCCGACGGCGAGCGCCAGCGCGGTGCCGACCCCGATCGGGATCCGGAGGGTGCGGCGGGTGCTCATGCGACCTCCGTCCCCGGGTCCTCGCGGTCGGCGGCGGTGAGCGGGTTGTCGAGGAGGATCAGCCAGCTGCCGGCCTCGGTCCGGCGGGCGACCATCGTGCCCAGCCCGCGCAGCGGCGACCGGCTCCCGGTCCCGGTGAGGGTGAGCCGCCACCGGCTGTGACTGAGCGCGAACCCGTCGGCCAGCAGCGTCCGCACCACCGCCGTCTCCAGCCGCGGCCGCATCGCCAGCACCGGCGCCATCGCGGCCCGGATCTCGTCGTGGCCGTGCGCGGGCCGGCCGCCCGGCGGCACCACGACCGTCGCCGCCCCGTCGTGGGCGGCAAGGAAGGCGTCGAGGTCGGCCCGGTTGATCGCGTCCTCGATGATCGGCAGGAGGTCCTGCGGCTTCTCCGCTCGGGTGGTCGGCATCCCAGTCGGCTCCTCGGTCGTCGGCGCTGCCGTCCACCGTGCGACCGCCCCGGGCGTGCCTCCATCCCAGAAACCTGGGTGATCCCAGCCGTGCCGGTCGGGTAGGAACGGGACGTGGCTGCGACGGCTGCGACGCTCGCCCGGGTCCGCGACGATCTCGTCCGGATCGTCCACCGCACGTCGGGGCTTCCGGCCTTCGCCCGGGACATGGGCAGCACGTTGCGGCACGCGGTCCCGTTCGAGGGCGTGTGCCTGCTCACCGTCGACCCGGCGACGCTGCTGCCGACGGCGGAGATCGTGCAGAACGGACTGCCGGCCGCGGCCCGCGAGCGGCTGACCGAGATCGAGGTGGGGGAGGCGGACGTCAACAAGTTCGCCGCGCTCGCGGGCGGCCCGGTCCCTGCGGCCAGCCTCAGCGCGGCGACCAGCGGAGAGCTCGACCGCAGCCTGCGCCAGCGCGAGGTCCGCCGGCCGTACGGCTTCGCCGACGAGCTGCGGGCCGTGCTCACCGGTCCGACCGGCAGCTGGGGCACGCTGACGTTGCTGCGCGAGGCGCGCCGCCCGCACTTCACCGCCGCCGAGGTCGGCCTCGTCGCGTCGCTGGCCTCGACGCTGGCCGACGGGGTGCGCCGCGCCGTGCTCGTCGACGCCGGGATCGGCGACGGTCCGCACGAGACCGGGTTCCTGGTGCTCGCTGCCGACAACACGGTCGAGCTGGCGAACCCGGCCGCCGAGCGGTGGGTCGAGGAGCTGTCCCCGCCCGGGCCGGCGGCCGGTCCGCTGCCGGTGGTGATCCGGTCGGTGGCCGCTCAGACCCGCCGGGTCGCCGCCGGCGACCGGAACGTCCTGGCCAGCGCGCGGATCAGGACCAGGTCCGGGCGCTGGGTCGTGGTCCGCGGCTCGTTCGCCGGGCCGGACCGGGTGGTCGTCCTGCTGGAGGCGGCCCGGCCGGCGGAGCTGGCCGAGGTCGTCACCGGCGCGTACGGCTTCACCGAGCGGGAGCGGATGATCACCACGCTGGTCGCTCGCGGGCTGTCGACCGCTGAGATCGCCGCCCGGCTGCACCTGTCCGGCTACACCGTGCAGGACCACCTCAAGGCGATCTTCGACAAGTCCGGCACCAGCTCCCGCGGCCAGCTGGTCTCCCGGCTGTTCCTCGACCGCTGACCGGCCCGCTGCTCGGACGTCACCCGCGCGAGCACCGGCCGCCGCCGTTCCGCGCACCGCTGGATCGACCGTGACCCGGCCGCTCTGACGCCGGATGTGCTTCAATCTCCGCGTGATCGTGGACGGGTCGTACTGGGTGGGTCGCCGGGCCCACCACTTCGACCAGCGCTGTAGCTGACGCCGCCGACCTCCGGCGCGCGTCGCGCGAGGGTCGGCAGAAGCGCCCGCCGACCGCTCCGTCCCGAGGAATCCCGTCATGTCCGCCGTCCTGGCGCCCGCGCGCATGCCGCAGCGCACCCTGTCCGGCCGTACCGTCGTCGTCCTGCACGCCCACCCCGACGACGAGGCCATCTTCACCGCCGCCACCATGCACCGGCTCGCCCGCCGCGGTGCCCGGGTCGTCCTGGTCACCGCGACCGCGGGCGAGCTCGGCCCGGTGCTGCGCCCGCTGCGGCGCAACGAGACGCTGCCCGGCCGCCGCCGGGCCGAGCTGGAGCGCTCCGCCGCCGTGCTCGGCGTTGCCCGGCTGGTCCTGCTCGGCCACCGGGACTCCGGGATGGCCGGTTGGACCGACAACGCCCACCCGTACGCGCTGGCGGCCGCGCCGGTCGACCGGGTCGCCGGCCGGCTGGCCGCGCTGTGCGAGCAGGAGGGCGCCGAGGCGCTGGTGCACTACGACCCGCGCGGGATCTACGGCCACCCCGACCACGTCGCGGTGCACCGGATCGGTGCAGCCGCGGCGGTCCGGGCCGGCATCCCCGGGTATGAGGCCACGGTCGCCGCCGACCGGCCGCGGACCCGCCGGCCGCATCTGGTCGACCGGGCGGCCGGCGCCGACGTCGGCTGGGACGGTGGCGGGATCACCACGGTCGTCACCGCCGACGCCGCCGACCTGCGGGCCAAGCGGCGCGCGATGGCCGCGCACCGCACGCAGGTCCCGCGGGATGCCGTCCGCCGGGCCGGCTTCGCCGCCGCGTACGGGCGGGAATGGTTCCGCCGCACCGGCGGGCCCGGGCTGCTCGACAGCCTGTTCTAAAGGAACTCTCAAGAATCCCCTCTACGTTGGCGGGGTACCACGTACTGACCGACGCGAGGAGGCAACACCGATGGGACTCCTGGACCGGCTTCTCGGCCGTGAGGACCAGAGCCGGCGTGGGCCGGCGTGGAACACGCCGCCGGGGCCGCCCCGGCCGCCGCAGCGTCAGCGCACCGACGACGAGGTGGCGATCGACCGCTACCGGTACATGCTCCGCACCGCTCCGCCCGAGCAGGTCGAGCAGGCGCACGCGGAGGCGTTCGCGAAGCTCACCCCGCAGCAGCGGCAGCAGGTGCTGGCCGAGCTGTCCGACGCGGTGCCGGTCGCCGAGCGGGTGCAGTCCGACGACCCGCGGTCGCTGGCCCGGATGGCCACCCGGGCCGAGATGCGCCAGCCAGGCACGATGGAGCGGGCGCTCGGCGGTCGCGGCATGGGCATGGGCGGGATGATCGCCGGGGGCCTGCTGGCGAGCGTGGCCGGCGCGTTCATCGGCACCGCGATCGCAGACGCGATGTTCGACTTCAACGACAGCGGGGAATCGGCCGAGGCGGCGGACGCCGGTGGTGACGGCGGCGGCGATGGCGGTGGCGACGGTGGCGGTGACGCCGGCGGCGACTACGGTGGCGGCTACGGAGACGGCGGAGGCGTCGACGGAGGCGGCTTCGACGGCGGCGGCTTCGGCGGCGACTTCGGCGGCGGTGACTTTGGAGGTTTCTGATGGCTCGGGACGACCGGCCCACCGGTGACGAGGTGGTCGAGGACGTGATGTCCGCGCCCGGCCCGCCGGAGGTCCGCAGGGACCGGCGGGAGCACGGCGGCGGTGGGATGCCCGGCCACGTCGACGACGACGCGCTGGCCGAGCGCACCGAGCAGGAGCGGGTGGAGCTGGGGCTGGACGACTACGACCCGAACGACGTGCCGCCGGCGACCGACGACCCGGTGCCGACCGACATCACCGAGTCCGCGCAATACCAGGACGAGGTCACCGAGATCGAGGTCGAGCTCGACAAGGGCGAGCTGCCCAGCGGCCCGCGGCCGGAGTTCCCGCCCAGCCGCTACCCCGACAACTGAGCCCGGGCAAGCCGGTCACCGGGTAGGCGAACGGCAACCAGCCGGTCGGCGGCGCTGCCGGGCCGGCGCGCGCCGTGCTCCTGCCCGGTCGGGTCTGGTCCGGGGTCAGCCGGTCGGCTGGGGGGCGCGGGGCGGTTCGAGCTCGTCCGCCCTGGGCCCGAGCCATTCCGCCAGGCCGGCCGGCGTCATCGCGTCGCCGACGATCGCCCCCTGCACGACCTGCACCCCGTACGAGCGCACCTGATACAGCAGGCGCTCGGAGTCGACGCCGTCCGCCGCGGCGCGGATGCCCAGGGACTGGACCAGGTTCACGGTGGCCCGGACCACCGACTCGTCCTGCGCGCTGTTCATGGCCGAGGCGACGAACGACCGGTCGAGCTTCAGCTCCTGCACCGGGAGCGTCCGCAGCCGGGTGAACGACGGCGCGGACCGGCCGTAGTGGTCCAGCGCCAGCCGGACGCCGAGGGTGCGCAGCTGGCTGAGCGCGCGGCGGGTGCGGTGCGGGTCGACCAGCAGCAGGTCCTCGGCCAGCTCGAGCTGGATCGACGCGGGCGGCACGCCGGCCTCGCTGACCAGCCGGGCGAGCTCGTACGGCAGCCGGCTGTCGAGGACGTCCGTGGTGGTGAGGTCGAGGGTGACTCCGAGCTCAAGCCCGCCGGACCGCCACCAGGCGCACCGGCGCACCGCATCGGCCATGAGGACCCGGGTCAGCCGGCGGGTCAGCCCGGCCCGCGCGGCCAACGGGCGAAGGGTTGCCGCGTCCAGCACCCCGAGCTCCGGGTGCACCCAGCGCAGCTTCGCCTCGAGGTCGATCGCGGTCCCGCTGGTCAGGTCGACGATCGGCTCGTACGAGGCGACGATCAGACCGCTGTCGAGCGCGCCGATCAGCTCCGGCAGCAGCCGCGGGCCGAAGTCCCGGCCGACGTCCTGCGCCGGGTCGTACACCTCGACCTCGGACTCGGTCGCCTTGGCCTGGCGCAGCGCGTCGGCCGCGCACCGCAGCAGCCCGCGGCTGTCGGTGGCGTGCACCGGACCGGCCGCGATGCCGGCGGACAGCTCGATGTCGACCTGGCCACCGGGCAGCCGGACCGGCTCGCCGATCGCGGTCAGCAGGTCGCGCATCCACTGCTCGGCCTGTACCAGGTTCCCGTCGAACGGTTGCAGCACCGCGATCTCGGCGCCGCCGAGCCGCGCCGAGACGGTGCGGTCGTCGAGCCGCTCGCGCAGCCGGGTCCCCAGGGCGGCGAGCAGGCCGTCGCCGTACTCGTACCCGAGCGTCTCGTTGATCTCCGGCAGGTGGCGGATGCTGACGATGCTCAGCAGCAGCGGCCGGCCCTGGGTGCTGTCCGCGACCAGCGCCGGCAGCCGGTCGTCGAGCACGCGCCGGTTGCCGACCGTGGTGAGGTCGTCGGTCAGGGCCTCGGTGCGGCTGCGGCGCAGCGCCTCGGTCTGCTCGTAGGTGAGGGCGGCGACCGAGGCGACCAGGCAGGACGCGGCCAGCGCGATGGTCAGCGGGTGCAGGTGCATGAACGCGCTGACGACCAGGACGGACAGACCGACCAGGGAGAACAGGACCTGGACGACCACCGCGGTGAGGCCGCCGAGCACGGCCGGCGCGACGCGCCGGCGCAGGGCGCCGGCCAGCGGGATGAGGGCGATGCCGGCCATCCAGGTGCCGTCCACCCAGCTGCCGTCGTCGTACCAGCTGTTGGCGCCGAGCAGGTATGCCGTGTCGGCGACCGCGAACAGGCCGAAGCCGGCGAACAGCAGCCACCACACCGGGTCCGCGGGCCAGCCGACCATCGACAGCGTGGCCACCACGACGACGATGAGGACCAGGTCGCCGAGCGGATACGAGAGGTTGGTGATGATCTCGGCCGGCGAGCCGCTGATCCCGGTGATCACCCGGGACACGGTGAACGCGGAGACCAGCGCGCCGACGGCGAGGGAGGCGACCAGCGCGTCCAGCACGACGCTCAGCGACACGCGCTTGAGCTGCGACCGGGCCAGCAGGATCAGGCCCACCGAGGCCAGCGGGTAGAGCGCGAGGTAGCCGACGTCCGCCGGGGAGGGCAGCGGGATCTCGTCCGCGTCGGCGAACATGATCGTCCAGTACTGGTCGCCGACGGCCCAGGAGATCGCCGCCAGCGCGAGCAGCAGCCAGGGCACGCGGTCGCGCTTGACCAGCAGCGGGCGGGCGAGCCCGCCCAGGGTCACCGCGAGGATCGCGATCCCGTAGAACCAGGTGTCCCACCAGGCGGGCTTCGCGTCCTTCGGGAGAAGCGTGGCCAGCGCGTACAGGCCGGCCATGCCGCCGAGCAGCCACCGCCCCAGCCGGAATCCGAGCGAGTCGAGGACGGCATCGTCGGCTTGCGTGTCCGGGCCGATACCCGGCGCGGTCGCCATGACCGCGCAGAGTAGGACCGCTGCAGCCGCTACGTCCGGCGTTCACCGGATAGAGGCGAGAGAAACATTTCTGCAACGTGAGTAGTCGGCACGGCGAAGCCGTTGAAGCCGCTCGCGTAGCTTGTCGTGTACGCACCGGCCGTGCCGAGAAATATCCGGTCATCGACGGTCAGGTCGAAGGAGAGCGGGACGTCGATCATGATGGTGTCCTGGCTGTCGCAGGTCGGCCCGGTCAGCTGGGCCGGCGTCCGCAGCGCCGAGCCTCGCGAGTCGGTCACCGGGAAGCGCAGCCGGTTGCCGCTCTCCAGCGCCTCCATGAACCCGTTGAACGCGCCGACGTCCAGGTGCACCCAGCGGCGGCCGGCGCGCTGGGCCAGCCCGATCACGGTCGCGACCATGACCCCGGCCTCCGCCACGAGCGCCCGGCCCGGTTCCACCGCGAGCCTGCCCGGCTCGTACGGCAGGTGCGTGGCGATGCCGGTCCGGATCGCGGCCGCGAACTCGGCCAGCGGCGGCGGCTCGACGTCGGCGTACCGGGCCGGGAAGCCGCCGCCGAGGTCGAGCAGGTCGAGCCGGATCCCGTGCGTGGCGAGGTCCCGCAGCACCGCGCCGACCTGCCGCAGCGCCGCGTCCCAGGCCGTGGGGGAGAGCATCTGCGACCCGACGTGGAAGGCGAGCCCGTGCGGGCGCAGCCCGGCCCGGCCGGCGGTCCGCAGCAGGCGGGCGGCGCGGTCGGCGCCCACGCCGAACTTGCCTTCGCTCGGGACGGTGTTGCCGCCGGTCGAGGTGCGCAGCCGCACGTACACGGCCGCGCCGGGCGCGTGCTCGGCCAGCTTGGCCAGCTCCGGCTCGCCGTCGGCGGCGAACCGCCAGACCCCGGCTCGCCACGCCTCGGCGACGTGCGCGGCGGGCTTGACCGGGTTGCTGTAGAGCACGTCGGCCGGGTCGACGCCGATCTCCACCAGCGCCCGCAGCTCGGCCAGCGAGGCGATCTCGAACCGGCAGCCGAGCCGGTGCAGCCGTTGCAGGATCCGCACGTGCGGGTTGCACTTCATCGCGTAGTGGACGTCCACGCCGGGCAGTTCCGCGGCGAGGTTGAGGTATGCGGTGGCGACCCGGTCGAGATCGAGCACCAGGAACGGGGTCGGACCCGGCAGCCGGGCGAGCCGGTCGGCGGCCAGCGGGTCTGTCATCGGTGCATCAGCCTCTTCCGCAGCTCGTAGGAGGGGATGACGACGGCGTAGAAGCCGAGGTCGGCGAGCAGTTTGCCGATCAGCAGGCCGGCCGGGACGCCGGCTCCGGCCCATCCGGAGCCGGCCCAGCCGGCGGCGAGGTAGATCAGCCCCGGCCGGATCAGGAACGTGTCCGCGAGCTCGGCCGCCGCGAAGTCGCTCATCTCGGCGAGCAGACCGCGGCCGGTGCGCAGCAGCCGTCGTCCCGCACCGGTGGTCTGCCCGTACAGCCGCGGGATCGTGCGGCGCAGGATCACCCCGTAGTACCCGACGGTCTCGGCGACCGAGCCGGCCAGCGCGGCCGCGGCCAGCGAGCCGGTCAGCGCGTGCGCGGTCACCGCCGCTGCCACCGCGGTGAGCGTGCCGACGATCTCGGCCAGCAGGTATCGCCGCCGCCACTCCCGCACCTTCTCCCGTCCGACCCCCAGCAGCGCGGTCATCGGCCGGCGCGGTCGGCGGCGCGCGGGCGGGGCGCCGGCTGCCGCCCAGCGACGCCCGGGGCGGCCGGTAGCCCAACCGCAGCCCAGGCGGCCGTGCGCCCCCGCCGGTGGAACTGCGGTCCAGCTCCAGCCGCGCAGCACTGCGGTGGCATGCATGGCGGTGGCATGCATGGCGGTGGCATGCATGGCGGCGGGTGGCGGGGCGAGCGGGGTGGTCCCGGGATCCGGCCCTGGGCGCGCGGCGGCAGCACGGGACGCCCGACCGTCCCGTCCCGCCGCGCGAACCGGTTGGTCCGCGACGGCCGTCATCCGATCGGCTGCGGTTGCGGCGCGACGTGAGTGGGGTCGCCGGCGGGGTCGGGCGCGGGCGCGGTGCCGAGCCAGTCG
>Ga0207661_10003633_pt1 | contig 10746 bp, 12 predicted proteins | sample KBSC713LmetaG_FD_184337 | JGI IMG/M metagenome (GOLD analysis project Ga0207661, IMG submission 184337) | Corn rhizosphere microbial communities from Kellogg Biological Station, Michigan, USA - KBS C7.1-3L metaG (SPAdes) (version 2) | ecosystem: Host-associated > Plants > Roots > Rhizosphere ... | reverse complement strand
GAACATCGCGGGCGCCAGCATCGCAACCCCGCGCGCCTGGCCGAGCTTCAATGTCGCAACGCCATCCTTGTTGACGAAGGTCTGCTCGACCGCGGCTTCAGCCGGATTGAAATCGCGCAGCACGGCTGCGAGCCCTTCATGAATGGCGAGCAAGCGGCTTGCCAGCGGCAGGTTGTCCGGCGGTTCCACCGAGCCGCAACCGACAAAGGCCAGCCGGTTGCCGTCACTCTCGATCACGCCCCAGCCGGTGCGGCGGAGCCCCGGATCGATGCCGAGGATACGAAGGGGAACGCGAATCGCCTGCGGAGTCATGGGCTTTTATAACCCATGGAGGAGTTTCCGGCCTAGAACGCACTGACAGCTATCAACCGCCAAGCCACCCACCGATTCGTCATTGCGAGCGAAGCGAAGCAATCCAGAATCCCTCCGCGGAAACAAGTCTCGCAATGACGAGCGGCTACCCGCCCAGCTTCGCCATCAGTGCGTCGGACACCTCGAAATTGGCGAACACGTTCTGCACGTCGTCATGTTCGTTGAGCATGTCGATCAGCTTCAAGAGCCTCTCGCCCGTCTCGTCGTCGACCGAAACCGTGTTCAGCGGCTTCCAGGTCAGCGCCGCCTTGCGCGGCTCGCCGAATTTTCCTTCCAGCGCCTTCGCCACTTCGCGCAGACTTTCCTGCGAGGCGTAGATCTCGTGGCCGCTTTCGCCGGAGATCACGTCATCCGCGCCGGCCTCGATCGCCGCATCGAGCATGGCGTCGTCGGTGGCGACGCTCGCGTCATATTCGATGATGCCGGTGCGATCGAACATGAAGGCGACCGAGCCGCTTTCGCCGAGATTGCCGCCGGATTTGGTGAAGTAGGAGCGGATGTCGGAGGCGGCGCGGTTGCGGTTGTCGGTCAGCGCCTCGACGATGACAGCGACGCCGCCGGGGCCATAGCCCTCATAGCGGATCTCGTCATAGTTCTCGCCTTCGCCGCCGATCGCCTTCTTGATGGCGCGCTCGATATTGTCCTTCGGCATGTTTTCCTGGCGCGCCGCGACAATGGCGGCGCGAAGCCGCGGGTTCATGGCGGGGTCGGGGGTGCCGAGCTTGGCGGAAACCGTGATTTCGCGGGCCAGCTTGCCGAAAAGTTTCGACTTCTGGGCATCCTGCCGTCCCTTGCGGTGCATGATGTTCTTGAACTGGGAATGGCCGGCCATGGCGGTATCTCTTTAGGGAATAGGTCACGGATAAAGGGCTGGAAGCGCGGCCTTATAGGCGCACGGCCGGCCGGAATCAAAGATTTGGCGTCGGCTCCGGTACGAAAATGGTGCCCGCCCAATGCAATATGAGCCAATTGTTAACCCTGGCTGCGACGGCCTGTTGCAGATTCCCGACCTGCCTGGGCTCGGCCTCGACTGGAACGAGGACGCCGCGAAAGCGCACGCATTCGAGCGCTAGCCCTTCCAGAATTCCGGCAGCGCCGGTGCGAGGCGGCCGCCGATCCGCACCGGCGCGATCCTTTGCGCGAGGCCCGTCGCGTCGTCGGTCTCGACGGCGACACCGGAGAGCGTCGCCGTGCCGCCGGCCGCCTCGAAGCGGCCGGACGGAATGCCCGAGGTGAAGCGCCGCAGCGGCTCCTCCTTCTGCATGCCGATGATGGAGTCGTAGTCGCCGGTCATGCCGGCATCGGTCATGTAGGCGGTGCCGCCGGCAAGGATCTGGTGATCGGCCGTCGGCACATGCGTATGCGTGCCGACGACCAGGCTCACGCGTCCGTCGCAGAAATAGCCGACGCCCTGCTTCTCGCTGGTGGCCTCGCAATGGAAGTCGACCACGATGGCATCGGCCGCCTCGCGCAACGGACAGGCCTCGAGCTCGCGGGCAATGGTCGCGAAGGGATCGTCGAACGGCGTCATGAAGACGCGCCCCATGGCATTGATGACGAGCGCGCGCTTGCCGTTCTTGGTGTCGACCAGCGCCGAGCCGCGGCCGGGCGTGCCCTTCGGAAAGTTCGCTGGGCGGATCAGCTTCGGCGCGCGATCGATGAACACCAGCGCCTCGCGCTGGTCCCAGGCATGATTGCCGAGCGTGACAGCGTCGGCGCCGGCATCACACAACTCCTGATAGATCGCTTCGGTGATGCCAAAACCACCGGCGGAATTTTCGCCGTTGACGACGACGAGATCGAGCGCCCAGTCCGTCACCAGGCCGGGCAGATATTCCAAAATGGCCGCGCGCCCCGACCTGCCCACGACGTCGCCAACGAAAAGGATACGCAAACCCGTGTCCCAAATCCGAAGTTCGCCGTGAAGGTGTTGCGCCTCCCTTCGAGCGAACTTCGGATTCGAAAGGAACACGAGTAGTTTTAGTTTGCCAGTGCGGCTCTGGTTCAGATGTTCTCTAAAGAAATATGTTGTCGCAGCATAGAGAAGATCTGAACCGCCGCGCTAGGCGCTCCGGAAATCGAACACGCGCTTTTCCGTTAGCACAAAATCGAGCGGCACGTCGTGCGACAATGCCGGCACCCCTTCGATTTCCTGCGTGGCAAAGGCGAGCCCCATGCCGATGATGGCTTTCTGCTTTCTCAAGTGTGCGAAGGTGTAGTCGTAATGCCCGGCGCCGTAGCCGATGCGGTGGCCGGTGGCATCGAACGCGGCGAGCGGCACCAGCATGATGTCGGGCACGACCTCGGCGGCCGCCGGCGACGGCTCGGGGATGCCGAGCGGCCCCAGCATCAGCCGTTCGCCCGGCGTGTAGCTGCGGAAGATCAGCGATTTTCCGCGGCCCATCACCGTCGGCAGCGCCAGTCTTGCGCCCTGCAGTGCCAGCTTCTGCATCAGAGGGACCGGATCGATCTCGTTGCGGATCGGCGAATAGCCGGAGACGATGAGGCCGGGAGTGATTTCAAGCGGCAAGCCTCGCTTCGCCAGCGCTTTTGCCGCGGCCTCGCGCTGCTTGTCGCTCAACGCCTCGCGCTTCGCGAGCGCGGTCGCGCGAAGCTCGGCTTTCGATGGTGTCGCGGACATGGGCCGTTTTTCCCCGCCGCCCGCGTGGATGGCGCGGGCGCTGCACTTTCCAGAATCGACCGTAATGACCGCGCCAAGCGCGGCGCACTGGACTGACGCGGACAAGGCGAAAACCAAAGCGCGAAGCCGCAGACGCCGTTGAAGCGCTCGATCCCGGAGTTCCCTACGAAAGTAGGTGGGCACCATATGTCCGGATCCACGGACCCGGCCAGGGACAGTTCCCTAAAGGATCGATAAGGCCCCGGGGATATGTTGGCTCCTGACGCGCGACGCAGCCTCGCGGGCACCAATGTAGCAACGATACGGGGAAGGCGCCAGCGGGGTGGATGGGGCCAACCACAGGATCAGGCCTCTGGCATGCTGGATGCCCCGCCGGAGCCTGTCATCGGGCGCGCATTCGCGCGACCCGTTGGCGGGGCATGACAGCGAAGAGAGCATGAAAGAGCGTTCCCGCGGCACGAAATGCCCGAGTTGTGCATCGTCATTGCCCCTCGAAAGACAGAGGGGGCAGGGAATGCCGGGTGCAGGCCGCACCCATGGCCCGCCTGCAACAAAAAACGCAGGCGGCAGGTACCACAGGTTCAGCCAAAACATCCGGCATTCCCTGCGCAATGGTTTTAACGCTTATACGTGCTCTCCTCGGAGACCGGGCTTTGTTGCCTCCGTCGCCTCGCGGATTGCGGCGTGTCGGGCCCGTCAGGGCCGACATCGCATCATCCGCAAGACTTGATCCCAGCGTCGGGGGATCAGGACCACACGACTTCGCAGTCCGCCAGGATGCCTTCGCCCGCGCGCGATGCGCGCTGAACATCGCCAGCGTCCATTGCATCCCGCCTCCAACGTCCGTGACGATCGCGAGCCGTCCCTCTGCAGAAGGAAACGGGATGCGCGAGAGACAACCATATTTTTCCGAAAAACGGAAGCGGGATATTTTTCGCGAGAGGACTTGACAAACTTTCGATAAAACGAACTGATTTGCCCGTCGGCGGGCAAAATCGGTCGCGCGAAAGAAGCCGGCGCGTTCTATTTTGGCGACTGCAGGCCGGGCGATCTCAGCCATTCCGACAGATGCGAGGCGGTGTCGGCCCGCCGCGCACGGGTCAGAAGCTCGTCGCGCTCCCTGCCCGGGCGGAAGCGCTTCCGCCCGTTCGCGATCAGTCGAGGCCTGAACGCGAAGCCGCTCTTCGAGCGGTACGGTTTGCTTGAAACGTCGTCGTCGCTGCATGACGCGCTCCTTTCATTTCGAGGGGGCGGGAGCGCCATGGGCGTTCTCCTCGCCGGCAGCTGCCAGAGGATCGTAAGGCGACGACGATGTTACGCCTCTGTCGAACCGCGGCGCGACAACATAGGTCAATCCGATTTCGCAGCTGTGAAGGAACGCCTGCGGCGCAGGCCTTTTGCGTGAAGTTTTGCTTTTTGAGCGAATTACTCAAAAGCCTTATGTTATGTTTTCGCGACGAGGCGGCGCTTCTGCATCCTGGCCAGCGGCGCTACATATCGCGGCCGCCGCGCCGGCGCACCGCGCTTTTCCTTCAAACGCTCCTCGACTGTCGGCAAATGCGCGCAGCCACCGAGCAGCTTCCACTCGGCCACCATGGCCTTCATTCGCGTGCGCATGTCCAGCACGCGCCGGGCCGCTTCCGTGCAGTCCTGGTCGTGGTTGACCTGGTGGCGAATGACGTCTTCGGCGCGAAGCATCTCCGCGCGCAGAACGCTCATTTCCTTGCGAATCTTGTTCAGCCGATTGTCCATGCGAGCCTCCTGACGTACGGAGACGATCATAGGTACAAAACGTGAACAAATAGTCAATAGAGAAGTTCGAGCCGGGAGGCAAAGCAGGCGGAAAGCCGCACATGGACGAGGGCAGGCAGCCGATACGCGAAGGACCCCTGTAAGGTTGCTTGCGAATGACCGCCCAGCTTAAAGTCGCCAAGAGGTATTAGGAAGGTGATGAAGGGGCGAGCGTTCGCCAGGTACGTCATCGCGGTCGCGGTCTGTCTGCTGGCGCTGCTCAACGCCGCCGCGGCCGAGCACAAACGCGTCATGATCCTTCATTCGGTCGGGCGCGAGTTCAGGCCGTGGAACGAATATGCCAAGGACATCCGCGCCGAGCTCGACCGGCAATCGCCCTGGCCGGTGGATGTGCAGGAGCACGCGCTCGTCCTCGCGCGCTCGGACGATCCCAATCCGGAGGCGCCGTTTGTCGAATATTTGCGCACGCTGTACGGCGAGAACCCGCCGGATCTGATCATCAGCGTCGGCGCGCCGTCGGCCAGCTTCATTCAGCGGCACCGGCATGAGCTGTTCACCACCGTGCCGATGCTGTTCACGGTGGTGGAGCAGCGCCGCGTGCGAGCTTCCGACCTGACGCAGTACGACACCGTGGTCGCGGTGAGGCATGACTTTCGCGTCCTGTTCGAGAGCTTCCTGCGCATCGCGCCCGACACCAAAATCATCGCGATCGTGAACGGCGATTCGCCGAACGAGCGGTACTGGCAGGGTGAGATGCGCCGCGAATTGCGGCCGCTCGAAAGCCGCATCGAAATGAGGTGGTATGACAAGCTTTCTTACGAAGATCTGCTGAAGCAGACGGCCGCGCTGCCGCCGCACTCGGCGATCTTCTGGTACCAGATGATCGTCGATGGCGCGGGCGTCGCGCATGAGGGCGACCGGGCGTTGCAACGGCTCTACGCTACCGCCAACGCGCCGATCTTCAGCCATGACGATGCGTTCTTCGGCCGCGAGATCGTCGGCGGTCCGATGCATTCGGCGCTGGCGGGTAGCCGGCGGGCTGTCGCCGTCGCCATACGCATTTTGAACGGCGAAATGCCAGGCGACATCAAGACTCCGCCCAGCAATTTTGCCGCTCCCAAATATGATTGGCGGGAGCTGCAGCGCTGGAAGATCAGCGAAAGCCTCCTGCCGCCGGGCGCCGAGATCGACTTCCGCGAGCCGACCACCTGGGAGGCCCATCGCTGGCAGATCATGTTCATCCTGGCCGTCGTGCTGGCGCAGGCCGGGCTGATTTCACTGCTCCTGCATGAGCGCGGGCGACGAAGTTTCGCCGAGGTGCAATCCCGCCAGCGCATGTCGGAGCTCGCCCATGTCAACCGCTATGCGACGGCGGGCGAACTCACCACTTCGATCGCGCACGAGATCAATCAGCCGCTCGGCGCGATCCGGACGAACGCCGAGACCATGGAATTGATGGTCAAATCGGCGAGCCCCGACATGGACGAGATCAGGGAAATCGTGGCCGATATCCGCCGCGACGAGGAACGCGCCAGCGAAGTCATTCTGCGGCTTCGAAGCCTCCTGAAGAAGGCGCCGTTCGAACTGCGTGAGGTCGATTTCAACGGGATCGTCGGCGAGACCATCGAATTTCTTTCGGCGCTGGCCGCCGGTCGCCAAGTCAGTATCAGTATGTCGCTCTATTCCGGTCCGCTGCCGATCAAGGGAGACCGGATCCAGCTTCAACAGGTCATCCTGAACGTGATCGTCAACGCCATGGACGCAATGTCGTCGATGCCGGCTGCCGAGCGCCGCATCACGGTATGGACGCTTCGCGACAATGATTTTGTCGAGGTCGCGATTTCCGACGCCGGCCCGGGCATTCCGCCCGACAAGCTCTCGCGCGTGTTCGACCCGTTTTTCTCGACCAAGCCGGAGGGCATGGGCATGGGCCTGTCGATCGCGCGGACGATCGTGGAAGCTCACCAGGGAGAGCTAAAGGCCGAGAACCAGAAGAAAGGCGGGGCGTTGTTCCGCATACGGCTGCCGCTGGCCTTGACGAGCTAAAAGTAGAACAGGAACAGAAGCGCGCCGGCAAGGACGGCCACCCAGGAGTACCAGATGAACAAAATCCATGCGTCTCGCCTCATGCCAAAAGTAGGCAGGCTGACCGGTCCGATCAGGCTTGATCTGGATCAAGGCTTGTTGGGTCGTGCGGCGCGACCTTTCACTCGCGGGGGTACGCAGCGGAAATGCTAGCGGGCAGCCACTTCATCGAGATATGCGGGATTCCATCCTCGTCGAACGGCTCGCCGACGCGCGCGAATCCGAACGAGGCATAGAATTTTTCGAGATGAGCCTGCGCATCCAGCTGGATCGGCGAGCCGGGGTAGCGCCGCTGCGCTTCGGATAGCGCGTCGGCAACGATGGCGCGGCCGTAGCCCGTGCCGCGCGCCTGCTGTGCAACAGCGATCCTGCCGATCGAAGGCAGCGGATGCTTGCCACCGGGCGGCAGGATGCGCGCGACGGCGACGAGACCGCCCGTCTCGTCGCGGCCGAGCCCGTGAATGGCGTTGGCGTCAAGACCGTCCGCGTCGAGAAAGGCGCAATTCTGCTCGACGATGAAGACTGCCTGGCGGAGGCTCAGCGCGGCGTAGAGATCATGCGCGGAAAGCTCGGCGAACGTCTGCCATTTCACCGACAGGCTCATGCGGCGGCCCTCCTCCGCGCTTCTCGCTACCTGCGATGGCGGTTGTTGCCCAGGGTTGGGCGAGGCGCGCTGGAAAAATAGGGGTTGGTGATGCATTGGGCTGCGCCTCCCCATGCGGTCAACCTGCACTGATCCATCGAGACATAACTGCAATCGATGGTGTTGCCGGCAATGCCAAAGGTCTGGAGGCAGACCGGGAAATTCGGAGCATAGGTCTGCGCCGCTGCCGGCGCAGCAGCCAGGATCATCGCGATGCCGAACTGCCATCGAGCAAGCGTGTCCACGGGCAACTCCGTCTCGATCGGGCTAGGCTTGCTAACCAACCTCTTCCACGCGCAACGGCACTATCGCTCCTGGCTGTGCGTCGCGTCCGGGCCAATTGCCCCAAATAACCAATGCCTCAAATTCGCGACCGCGACAGGTGACCACGATCTTGTCACCAACCACCGGAGCAGGGCCCTCAAACAGATTCTCGTCGCGTCGCAATTCGCGCTCAGTGACCAGCTCTCCGGTTTTGAGCAGGATGCGCTTTACCCAATAGGTCATCGGCGCCTTCAACCCACAGCTGGCAACCCTACCCGATCGCGACCCCGCCCCCGATGGTGCGGTTCAGTACCTGCGTGGTGCGCTCGATCCGCTCGGCCGCCGCATTCAGCGCGTTGGCGACCGCGGTCTGCGTCTGGCGCGCGCGGTCGACGGCGGCGATGCGGACGCCGCGGAGATTGTCGAGCTCTTGCTCGAGGCTGCGGATGCGGGCGCCAGCGTCGAGCAATTCGTCGCACACGGTGAGCGCGGCCATCACGGTAAGGCGCTGGTCACCGATCTCGCCGAATTTTCCGCGCAAGGATTCAACGCGTGACTCCAGGCTCTCGGCGAGCTTGAGCAGGCGCACCTCCTGGCCTTCCTCGCAGGCCATGCGGTATTGCCGGCCGTTGATGGTGACGTTGATGTGGTTCATTCCTCGTCGTCCTCCGCCTCACCGCCCTCATCGCCGTCTTCCATCAGCGCCTCGGCGAGGCCCTCCGGATGGTCGTCGCCGTCTTCCACCTTGGGCTCGCCCTTGAGAACTTCGCTGATCGTGCCGATCGCGGCATCGAGCTTCTCGGCGATCTCGCGGTTGACGCGCTCGAGCTTGCGCGATTTCACCAGCGAGTTGTCGAGCTCGTCGGCCAGCCGCGAGCGGTCGGCGCCCAGCGCCTGGATCCGGGTGGCAAGCTCGTCCTCGTCGCGGTCGGCCTCGCGCCGCCGCTCGACCGCGCTCTCCAGCGCATCGAGCGCCGTCATCAGGCGCCGCGTCGCGGCGTCGATATCGGCAAAAGGCGGTTCCGGATGATTGGCGGGACGGTCGTTCATGCGGTCACGTGGTTGGCGCCTGGTCATTTCCGATCAGGGCGCGCAGGCCGCGGCAAAAGCCGCGATTCAGCAAGCCTTTAGACGGCGAAACTTACGTGGCCGGCCCGGTGAGCGCAACGGCGGGCGCACGCTATGCACCGCTAAGCAACTTTTCCGCCCAGCTAGGCGTTGGACTCGGGGAACCCAAGTGCTATCCAGCCCCAACTCCGCTCCTTTTCCGCCCGCGCGGACCAGACGAAGCAAGCACCTCATTTCAGACGGATTTCAGACATGACGCAGGTCGACCACACCCGTATGGCCAACGCAATTCGGGGGCTAGCGATGGATGCTGTGGAAAAGGCGAAATCCGGCCATCCCGGGCTGCCGATGGGCGCGGCCGATATCGCGACCGTGCTGTTCACGCAATTTCTGAAATTCGATGCCTCCGATCCGGCGTGGCCGGACCGCGACCGCTTCGTGCTCTCGGCGGGCCACGGCTCGATGCTGCTCTATGCGCTGCTGTACCTCACCGGCAACAAGGACATGACGCTGGACGAGATCAAGCGCTTCCGCCAGGTCGATTCGCTGACACCGGGGCATCCAGAGAATTTCCGCACCAAGGGCGTGGAGACCACGACCGGACCGCTCGGCCAGGGCATTGCCACCGCGGTCGGCATGGCGCTGGCCGAGAAGATGCTGGCCGCCGAGTTCGGCAAGAAGATCGTCGAGCACCACACCTATGTGCTCGTCTCCGACGGCGACCTGATGGAAGGCCTGTCGCAGGAGGCGATCGCGCTAGCCGGGGTCTGGCGGCTCAACAAGATGATCGTGCTCTACGACGACAACGGCATCTCGATCGACGGCCCGACCTCGATTTCCGACTCGGTCGACCAGGTCAAGCGCTTCAAGTCGGCGGGCTGGGCGGCGGAATTGATCGACGGCCAGGACCAAGCCGCGATCGCGGCGGCGATCACGCGCGCACAAAAGTCCAACAAGCCATCGATGATCGCCTGCAAGACCACGATCGGCTACGGCGCGCCGCACAAGGCCGGCACGGCGAAGGCGCATGGCGAGGCGCTCGGCGCGGACGAGCTGAAGGCTGCGAAGGAGAAGCTCGGCATCTCGCTCGAGCCGTTCTCGGTGCCGGAAGATGTGCTGAAAGCCTGGCGCGAGGCGGGCAGCCGCGGCGCTGCCGCGAAAAAGGAGTGGGAAGCGCGCTATGCCGAGCTCGGTCCGCGCAAGCGCACCGAGTTCGAGCGCAGGCTGCGGCACGAGCGGCCGGCGGCGCTCGCCAAGGCGCTGCGCGACCACAAGAAGAAGCTCTTGGAAAATCCGCTCAACGTCGCCACGCGAAAGTCCTCGGAAGCGGCGATCGATGTCATTGCCGAAGCGATGCCGTTCGAGTTCGTCGCGGGCTCGGCCGACCTCACCGGCTCCAACAACAACAAGGCGAAGAGCGCGACGGCGTTCGGCGCCAAGACGCCGAAAGGCCGCTTCATCCATTACGGCATCCGCGAGCACGGCATGTGCGCGGCGCTCAACGGCATCTTCCTGCATGGCGGTTTTGCGCCGAATGGCGCGACCTTCCTGGTGTTCACCGATTATGCGCGCCCCGCCATGCGGCTCGCCGCGCTGATGGGCACCGGCGTCAACTATGTGATGACGCACGACTCGATCGGGCTCGGCGAGGACGGCCCGACCCACCAGCCGGTCGAGCATCTTGCGGCACTGCGCGCCATCCCGAACATGCGGGTATTCCGGCCCTGCGACGCGATCGAGGTCGCCGAATGCTGGGAGCTGGCGCTGAACCGCACCACCGGGCCAACCGTGCTGGCGCTGACGCGGCAGAACCTGCCGCAGCTTCGCACCAATGCGCCGGCGGATAATCCTTGCGCCCAGGGTGCCTATGAGTTGGTCGCGGCTTCCGGTGACGCAAAAGTGTCATTGTTCGCCTCGGGCT
>Ga0207661_10003631_pt1 | contig 10747 bp, 2 predicted proteins | sample KBSC713LmetaG_FD_184337 | JGI IMG/M metagenome (GOLD analysis project Ga0207661, IMG submission 184337) | Corn rhizosphere microbial communities from Kellogg Biological Station, Michigan, USA - KBS C7.1-3L metaG (SPAdes) (version 2) | ecosystem: Host-associated > Plants > Roots > Rhizosphere ... | reverse complement strand
TCGAACGCGGGCAGGACTTCCTGGATCCGCACGGAGCCCGCGGCGGCGTCGGCCCGACCCAGCATCCGCACCAGGTTCTGGACGAGGATCGGGCTGCGGAGGTCGCAGTAGAACGGCTTGCGGTCATTGGGCACCCGCACGAACACCTGGTCGGGGACGCCGGCACCGCGCAGCGCGCCGACGAGGTGGTCGGCCGCCGCCCGCCCCGTTCCGGTGACGAGTGCGTCCGGCGCGAACTGCCAGGTCTCCCGCCAGATCACCACGTCGTCGATGACTACCCGGGGAGTGTGGGGCACCGATCCGAACGGCTCGAAGGTGTTGCCCACGAGAAAGGACAGCAGCTCGCCGACGAACTCGGTGAAGGGTGCGATGACCCGGTCGCCGTCGACGACCACCAGCACGGTACCTCGCACCTCGACGTGCAACTGCGCACACGGGATGCGCGCAAGTGCCGAGGGCAGGACGTCGTCCGCCTCGATCGACCAGTACCGGAACACGCCGGGCACGTCCACACTCAGCGGCGGATACGTCCGCGGGCTGACGTCCGGCCACTGTTCCGGAAAGGCCGGGACGTAGCGCGTCACCGCGCTCGACGCGGCGACCAGCCGTTCGATCTCCCCCGGCTGCTGCTGGTTGACCACGAAGGCTCGGTTGTCGAGGGTGTTCACCCCGACGTGGACCTCGCCGACGACCCAGCGGTACGAAGGAACAGCGCAGTCGTCCGCCGCCAGCATGACGTCGGGACTGTGGAAGGCTGCGGCGGCCCAGCCCGGACCCGGTGCCGCGAAAGCCTCTTGCCACGGGGCCGACAGCTCCGAGGAGGCGACGGTATGGACCCGTGACTGTGGTGGCGGATCCACCAGGCGGCTGATCCTGTCGCGCATTGCCGCCACGGCCTCGTCCCGGACGCCACCCGGCACCGCCCCGGCCAGCTCCGGCGCCAGCTCGGTCAGCAGGTGGGCAAAGGATTTCCGGGCCCCGGCGGCTTGGCTCACCAGCGCGCGCGCCACCCGCTCGATGCCGGTGGCGACGCGCCACGTGAGCCACCGGCACGCGCAGAGCAGCAGGCAAAGCGGCGGGCCGAGCGTGCCGACGGCCGGTGACCCGAGGGTGACCTGCCAGTCGGCCACACTGTCCAGCCACACCAGTCCCCGCCCGGTCCGCATGGTGGCCCGTCCCGAAGGCGACGGCTGGATGTCCCCGACCGCCAACCCCGCCAAGGCTTCGAACCGGGCATCCAGCGCCGCCAGCGCCGCCGCGAGGCGCACAGGGTGGCCGGCCGCGGCGTCGACCGCGGCCCGCGCGGTCGTCAGCAGGTCCAGCGCCGCGAGGTACCGGTCGGCCGCTTCCCGCGGGACGGCCAGCAGTTGCCGGCGCAGGTGGTGTTCGGCTCGTTCGTCGAACGGCAACCGCAGGCCCCACTGGACGGCACCGCGGTGTGCCAGCCGGGCCAGCACCGACCGGATCTCGAGCAAGGACGAGAATTCCAGGTCGGGCCGGTCGCCGTTGAGGCGGTGCAGGATCTGCGCCGGGGTGTTCGATCCGTCGCAGTACTCGAGCACCGCCTGCTCCTCCGCCGACAGTGACAGCGGTGACCGGCGGGGCCGCACGAGCCTGCCGGTGCACAGTCGCGCCGACGGGTCCCGCCGCGGTGGCAGATGGTCACGCAGCGCCGGGTCCTGGTCCCAGCGCCGGGCCAGCACCCGCATCGGTCGGCTCTCGAAGTGGCTGCGGCGCTGTATCCGGCCGCTGCCCCGCGCGGTGACCAACTCGGGATGGTCGGGCTCTATTCGGGCCCACCCGATCGGACCGAAGAAGCCAATCGTGTCGTTCTTCGTGGCGTACCGCTGGAGGTAGCGGGCGATGACGCCGAACCTGTACCCGCGCCGGTGCAACCTGGTGTCGCCGGCCTCGAGCCGCTCGGCGTAGTCGGCCAGCCACGTCTGCAGCATGGACCGGTTTTGCCAGGCCAGCGCCTCCTGGAACCAAGGGTCGCAGGCCGTCTGCATGATCTCGGCGGCCGGGTCCTCGACCAGGTGATCGATCCGCATCGCGGGCAGTCCGGCGGAGCGGAGCCCGGCCACCGGCCACAGGCCCCAGTCGCTGTCGAGCTCGATGAACCCGGTCGGGCCCGGTGCCTGCTCACCGGCGGCCGGCTGCGGCGACCCGGTCGGTGCCGTTCGGCCGGCCATCATGCACCCATCCGGTGCAGCTCCGCCGCGAGCTCGCGCAGCGTAGTCTTCTCGAACACCAGCCCGACCCCGAGCTCCACGCCGAAGGTGTCCCGGATGCGGGCGATCAGCTGGACGACCGACAGCGACGTCCCACCCAGATCAAGGAAGTCGGCGTCGGGCGATGTCACGGGATCACCGAGGATCTCCTGCCACAGCGCTCGGAGCCGCTCCACGACCGTGTCGGCGGTGGGGACCGGCACTACGGGCACATCGGCTCCGGGCCTCTCGAGGACGTCCGGCAACGGCTGCTCCGGCCGTTCACGGGTGGGCGGAGCCGGCTCCAGCAGCACGGTCAGATTCGCCGCCGGGGCACCTTCGATGATCGATAGGAGCATGGCCGCCCCGACCGCGGGGGCCAGGAGGTCACCACCGGCTGTCGACGTGGTCGTCGGGGCGGTCGCTGCCTGGTCGACCGCGACGGGGTCGGAGCCCGCGATTACCACGTCGGCGAACGCACCGGACTCCACCCGGCGCATGCCGAAGCCGCGGATCCGGGCCAGTTGCCGGCCGCGCAGGTCGTAGAGGTCCGCGTCACCGGTCAGGAACCCGCGCGCTGCCGCGGGCGCCGGACGGCCGACCGCAATCAGCTCGGCCGGAAGCGGCCGGAAGAAGATCGCCTCCCGGTACGAGAACGGCACGTGCGGCCCGCCGGCGTCGTGTTGCAGCACCGACGTCGCGTTGTCCAGCAGCGCCGGGTGTGCAGGGTGCTCGTCGAGGTCGGCGCGGCACGACTCGGGCAGCGCCAGCTCCACGAGCAGCCGGCCGTCCGCAATCACCGTGCGCACGACGTTGTGCCATCGCGGTCCGCACGAGAACAGCCCGGGCGCCTCGTCCGGCAGCAGGCCCGGACCGGCCTGGAGGGCATCGTAGATGTCGGTGAGGTCGACGTCGACCGGCTCGTCCTGCGCCGGCGCCAGCACGCCGCGGCAGTGCACGGTCCACGCCTCCTCGGTCGGCGAGGCACGGACCTCGACCAGGAACGCCTCGCCGGCCGGCGTGAACTGCAGCTCGACCGTCACCGGCCGGGCGACCACCAGCGGCGCGACGAATGCGAGGTCGCGGAGCACGACCGGCCGCTCGGCCGGGACCAGACCGGACTGATGCGCAGCGCGGACCAGCAGGTCGACGCACGTGGTGCCGGACAACACCGGCGTCCCGGCCACGCGGTGCTCCCGCAGGAACCACTCGTCGCCGGTGAGCCGCATCCGCACCGGCGACGGTGCCGGAACGGACGCTGCGCCAGCCGGTAACGGGGCCGTGCCCGGCACCGTTGCCGGCGGATGCGACTGCCCCACGGCCATACCGGCCTCCGCCCATCCGGGCCACGCCACGCACACCACCCGCCGGTCGCCGTGGTCGTGGAGGCTGGCCAGCGCCTCCAGATATCCGTTGGCCGCGGCGTAGTCGCCGCTGCCGACCAGGCCGCTCACTGCGGCCCGGCTGCCGAAGTGCACGATGAAGTCGAGGTCGTCCTCGGCGGCCAGGAGCCGGTGCAGCAGGCGGCCGCCGGTGACCTTGGCGCGCAAGACTTCCTCGACCCGCTGCCTCGTGCGGAGCTCCAACAACCCGCCACCGGCGACGCCGGCGGCGTGCAGCACCCCGTTGACCGGTCCGAACCGCTCCCGCGCCCGGCCCAGGGCGCGGGCGAGGCCGGCCTCGTCGCCGACGTCCACCGCCAAGGTCAGCACCTCCGCACCGGCCGCCCGCAGCTCCTCGAGGAACCCGCCGACGTCGTCATCGGCGAGGTCCTCACTGGCCCGGCGCCCGAGCAGGACCAGCCGGGGCATGAGGCCGGTCCCGGCCAGGGCCAGGGCGGCGACCCGGCCCAGCGCGCCGAGGCCGCCGGTGATCACGTACACCCCCCGCCGGCGCAAGGTGCGCTGCGGAACGGAGCGGACGAGCTGGACCGCCGGCTTCCACAGCTGCCCTCCGCGCACCGCCACGACCGGCTCGGCCCGCCGGCGCAGCGCCGCGACGGCCACGTCGGTCCGGAAGCGCGCCCCCACGTCGACGAACTGGTAGCTCACCGAGTCGATCTCGCGATCGAGCGTCCGCAGCAGTCCGAGCACCATGTGCCGCTCCGCCGACAGCGGCTCGGCACCCGACACGTCGACCGCGTGCCGGGTGAGCACCACAAGGCGCCACCGGGCCAATCCCGCCGCACTCCGGAACCGTTGAACGGCCTGCACCAGCCAGAGCAGCGAGTAGAAGCCGCGCTCGAGATCCGCGTCGGTCCGGTCGGGCTCCAGCAGCAGCCCGTGCACGATGACGTCCGGCAGCCGGCCGGCCTCGGCGAGGCCGCGGACCAGGTTCATCGTGCTATCTCGATCCGTGGACGGCAGGACCAGCCCACCCCGCACCGACGGGGCGCCGCTGGTCACCTGAAGCGGACGCAGCCGCGCTCGCTGCACGACGGTCAACAGCGTTCGGGCCGACTCCGGATCAGTGGGCAGCAGTGTCAACGCGGTCGCCGAGACGCCATCATCGGTCGCCTCGTCGACCGCGGCCACCGGTGTCCAGGTGACGGCGCCGAGCATCGCACCGACGGAATCTGCCTCGCGGTCGGTGCGGCCCGCGGCAGCCGGGACGGCATCGTTTGCGGACCCCCCGGCTTCCTCGAGCGACACGGACGGCTGGTCGGCTCGAGGCCGGTCGATGAAGTGCCGCTTGCGCTCGAACGGGTACGCAGGCAGTGCCACCCGCCGTCCGTCACCGTCCCATCGGCTCAGATCCAGCCCGTGACCGGCGCGCCAGAGCTTGCCGACGGTGGACAGGTAGGTCCGGTACTGCTGCTCGGGCGTGCTGTCCGGGAGCGTCTGGAGGCAGGTCACCGCACCGCCGCACCCGGGATGGGCGCGCACCAGTCGGCCGATGCTTCCCCCGGGTCCGACCTCGACCAAGGTCGCCGCCTCGTGCCGCGCCAGCAGCGCCGCCACGGCGCTGGCGAAGCGGACCGGCCGTTGGAGCTGTTCACTCCAGAACTCAGGCACGGTCAACTGCTCGTCTTCGAAGGTCGCCGACGCGGCCGACAGCACCGGGATGCGCGGTGGATGGCGCTCGAGCCCGGCGACCACCACCCGCAGGCGTTCGGCCGCTTCGGCCATCAGAGGGGAATGGTAAGCGTGCGAGGTGCGCAGCCGAACGGTGTGCACATGTTGTCTCGCGAGCTCCTCGGCGGCGGCCGCGACGGCCGGTTCCGGGCCGGACAACACGGTCTCGCCCGGCTGGTTCATCGCCGCGATCACCAGCTCGGCACTCAGCAGCGGGTCGACGAGCTCAGGACCGCCGGCCACGGCGAGCATCGCACCCGGTGGCATCGCCTGCATCGCCTGAGCCCGTGCCGCCACGACGCGCATGCCCGTCTCCGCCGTGAACACTCCGGCGATCACCGCGGCGACCAGCTCACCGAGGCTGTGCCCGAGGACGGTGGTCACCGGCACATCTAGCTGGAGCAGGCGGCTGGCCATGGCGTACTCGACCGCGAACAGCAGTGGTTGCGCCACGACTGTCTCGGCGAGCTGCACCTCGTCGCCCTCCCGCCACAACCGGCGCACGTCGCGGTGCAGCAGTTCGGACAGGATGTCGAGACACGGGTCGAAGACATCCCGGAAGGCCGCGTCCCAGCGGTGCACACCGTGCGCCATACCCGGTCGCTGCGCCCCCTGCCCGGGGAACACCAGCACGACCGCGGCCGGTGGCTCAGCGGGCTCGGCCGACCCCGGATCGGTGGTCAGCGCGGCGACGGCCTCGTCGACGTCGGCCGCGACAACGACGGCGCGATGGGCCATGCCGGCCCGCCCGACCCGCAGTGTGTGGCCGGCGTCGCGCAGGGTCGTACCGGTCCAGGCCAGGTGCTCAGCCAGCCGGTGCCGGCTCTGCTCCAGCGCGGTCGCGGTGGCGGCTGAGAGCGGCAGCAGCTGCGCCGTGCCGTCGTCCGGGCGCACCGGCTGTGGCGGTGCCTCTTCCAGCACGACGTGTGCGTTGGTGCCGCCGATGCCGAACGAGCTGCAGCCCGCGCGTCGAGGCGCTCCAGGTACCCGAGGCCACGGTGCGGCGCCCGCCACGACGTAGAACGGCGTACTGCCGATGTCCAGCGCGGGGTTGGGCGCGACGAAGTTCGCCGTCGGCGGGATCTGTTCGTGGTGCAGGGCCAGGACCGTCTTGATGAAACCGGCGATTCCGGCGGCGGGGCCGAGGTGCCCGACGTTGGACTTGACCGATCCGATTCCGCAGTATCCGGTCGCCGCTTCGCCCCCAGTGAGCCGGAATGCCGCCGTCAGGGCCTTGAGCTCGATCGGGTCACCGAGGGCGGTCGCGGTCCCGTGCGCCTCCACGTAGGAGATCGTCGCGGGATCGACGTCGGCACTGGCCAGCGCCTCGGCCACGCAGTTGGTCTGGCCACTAACGCTGGGTGCACTGAAGGCGACCTTGTCCGAACCGTCGTTGTTGACGGCCGAGCCGCGGATCAGCGCGTACACACTGTCTCGATCGCGCAGGGCGTCGGAGTGCCGCTTCAGCAGCACCGCCCCGACGCCGCTGCCGAACACGGTTCCGGCGGCGTCCGCGTCGAACGGGCGGCAGTAGCCGTCCGGCGAATAGATGCCCCCGGACCTATGCACGTAACCGACGCCGTAAGGCCATTCCACTTCGGCCCCGCCGGCGATCGCCATGTCACAGTCACCGGCTCGCAGCGCCTGGCACCCGAGGTGGACGGCGACCAACGATGTCGAGCATGCGGTGCCCATTGTGACCGCCGGACCGCGCAGACCGAGCTTGTAGGCGACGAACGTGGTCAGGTAGTCCGGGTGCGTGCTGGTCTCGATGGCCAGCTCGCCCACCCCCTTCACCAGGTCCGGATGGCGGCGCAGATACAGGTCGTCGTAACGGGTGGCGTTGACGCCGGCGAAGATGCCGACGCTGCCAGGATAGGTGTGTCCGTCGTACCCGGCACCGTGCAGCAGCGTCTGGCACGTCTCCAGGAAGATGCGGTGCTGGGGATCGCGGATCTCGGCTTCGCGGACCGTCATCCCGAAGAACTGGGCGTCGAAGTCCTCCATGCCGGGCAGCAGCGGGCGGCGGCGGACGTACCTGGGGTGTCGGAGCAGCTCGGGCTCCTCACCACGGGCGAGCAGCTGCTCGTCGCTGAGGTCGGTCAAGCACTCCCGGCCCTGCAGAAGGTTGCGCCAGAACTGCTCCACGTCCTCAGCGTCCGGAAAACGCCCGGCCAGCCCGACGACGGCGATCAGGTCCTCGTCAGCCATCTTCACGTCCTCTCCGTCGTTTCGGTGCCGCCGGCGTGCCTGCGTCGTTCCGGTCGCCGTGCAGCCAACGCCGGATGGCTCTCCGGCGCTCGGGCATGGATCCCGGCCGGGACATGTCGGTGGTTTGCCGCCAACCCGGTCCGCGCGGGGACCGCCGGCGTAAGGCCGCCGCCAGCGCGGCGATGTTGGGCCAGGTGAACAGGTCGACGAGGGTGAGGTCCCGGTAGCCGGCGCGACGCAGATCGTGCAGCAACCGCAGGACGGCGTAGGAGTCCAGGCCGGCGTCGAAGAAGTTGGTGGTGACGTCGAGCGGGTTGCCCGCCGGCACGTGCCGGCGCACCACCTCGACGAGCACCATGTCGGGCTCGGCTCCGGCGGCGGACGGAGGCACCTCCAGCACGACGCTGGCCGAAGGGTCGGGCTTGCCGTTACGGTCCAACCCGAGGTGGCGCACCGGTACGAGCTCGACGGGCACCGCGGCGGGCGGAAGGACGGCCCGCAGCTGGTCTGTGAGGTGGGTCAGCCACTCCCGTGATACCTCGAACCCCGGACCGGGCACCACGTACGCCACCAAGGCCGGCCCGACCTCGTCGGTCCGTACGGCGGCGGCCGCATCGGCCACGCCCTCCAGGACGCTGAGCCGAGCGGCGACCTCCCCCACGTCCACCCGGTGACCGTCGACGGAGACGTGACGATCAGCCCAGCCGCACCACTCGACGTCCCCGTCGAGGTTGACCCGGCCGACGTCGCCGGCGAGCACCACGGGCGGCCAGGCCTCGGCCTTCGCCGCGGCGGGCACGAGGACCGGCAGCTCGTCGTCGATGAGTGTCGACAGCCGCAGCGGCTCCACGACGCCGATCAGCCCGCGTTGGCCGGGCGCGGCAGGGGTTCGATCGCGAAGGACGACGAGCGCCCGGCCGGCGGCACCACGCCCCAGCGGGACAGCGGCACCGGGGGTCGGCCCGTCCGGCACCGGGTGCAGGCCGGCCAGTTGCGGAACCTCCGTGGTCCCGTATCCGTTGAAGAGGACGGCTGCCGGGCACATCCGCCGCACCCGCTTCACCAGCGTCCCGGTCGACGCACCGCCGCCCAGCACCACGGCTCTGACGTCCGGAAGGGTCGCCGCGCCGGCCTCGGCCGCGTCCGCGAGCAGCCCCGCGCGGACCGGCGTCAGGTGCAGCAGGGTGACTCGGGCCTCGGCCAGCAGGTGGAACAGGGCCGACGGGTCGGTCTCCGCCGGCCCCGGAACCACGGTGTGCGCACCGACCAGCAGTGGTGCGACGAGGTCGCGGAAGATCGGGTCGTGGCCGCTCCCGGCGAGCACTGCCAGGCGGTCGTCACGGTGCAGACCGATCCGTTCGACGTACCACGTCAACGCGGTGGCGAAGGCCTCGCCGTCAACCTCGACGAGCTTCGGAAGCCCCGACGAACCGGACGTGGCCAGGATGTGCGCCACACCCGTGTGGGCGGGCCCGGAGGGCACCGACGTGGTGACGTCCGCCTCGGGCCGGTCAGCGCGGACCGCCGTGAGCCCCGCGTCCGACGGCCCGGCGTCGATCAACTCGTCGAGGTCGACGGTCGGAACGGGCAGCCGGGCCCGGTCGCCGGGGCTCAGCCGAATCGCCCACGCAGCTCCCACCCGGGCCACGGCCGAGGCGAGATACGCGGGCGGGAGCTGGGCGTCCAGCAGGACGATCGGCACCATCGCTCGCCACCCGGCGAGGATCGCCACGGCCAGGTCGGGCGTTCGCCGGGCCAGCACCGCAACGCGACTCGCCGGGCCGCCGCCCCGCTGCTGCAGCACCGCGGCCAGGGCCGCCACCCGGCTGTCCAGGTCACCGTAGCTGAGCCGGCCGACGGTGCCCACGATCGCCGTCCGGTCGGGTTCACCGGCCGCGACGGACAATACCCGGTTCAGCAGCATGACGGGGTCGGTGCGGCGCGGCGCGGATCGCGAAGGCGGCTGGGCACCGGCGGGCAGGCTGGCACCGACCGTGACGTCGTTGTCGGCCACGAACCGCTCAAGCACCGTGAACACGGCGTCAAGCAGGTGCCGGGCGACACGAGGATCGAAGTCGGGCGCACAGGTCAACGACGCACGGAGACCTCCGCCGGCGATCGGGTGCAGGTGCAGCGCGACGTCAAAGAGCGCCGGCGGAGACGACACCCGCGGTCGGTCGACCGGCTGTCCACCGACAAGCAGGGGACGCTCGACCGCCTGCAGATCGTTGAACCAGGCCTGGAACAGTGGGTTGCGCCCGGGCGGTCGCGGGACCTGCAGCGCAGTCACAATGTCGTCGAACGGCACCACTGCTTGGCGCGCTGCCTCCACCATCGCACGTCCGCACCGGCAAGCCGCCCCGCGCAGTTGCGCACCGGCCGGCGTGGCGATCCGAATCGGTAGCGTGTCGATCAGCAACCCCACACTCTCGGCCTGCTCGATGGTGCGCCGCGCATCCATCGCCACGCCGACCACAACCTCGTCGGCGCCGGTCCAGCTCGTCAGCGCCGCGGCGTACGCGGTCAACACGAGCGCGGACATCCGGACCCCCGCTCGGTCGGCGGCCTCCCTGACCGCCTCGAGCACCATCGCGTCCATCCGCCGCACCGCGGTATGACCCTCCGGGTTGGGCACCACCCCGTCGCGGGTGCGAAAGGGCAGGTCGAGGTGCGTCGGAGCGCCCGCAAGCGACTCACGCCAGTACTCCAGCGCGGCTCGATGCTCCTCGCCGGGTGCGCCCCCGTTCACCGCGCCCGGCCGCCGGTGCAGTGGCTGCTGCTCAAGCTGCGCAGCCGCAGCGCCCGTACGTTCCCCCATCGCTATCACCGCCTGGTCGCCGCCTTGTTCGGCATGCATATCAAGGTGGTCGGAGCCCCGGTGACGGGCGAGGGCGTGCTGATGGTGGCCAATCACACCAGCTGGGCCGATATCGTGATTTTTTCCGCGGCCGCGCCGCTTTCCTTTGTCGCCAAGGCGGAGGTGGCGCGCTGGCCTTTCTTCGGCACCCTGGCCCGGCTGCAGCGCACCGTATTCGTCGAGCGCGAGCGCCGCTCGGCGACCGGCGAAGTGCGCGACGTGATCCGCGACCGGTTGCTGGCCGGCGACACCTTGCTGCTGTTTCCCGAAGGCACCAGCCATGACGGCAACCGGGTCCTGCCGTTCAAAAGCGCGCTTCTGGGCGCGGCCGAGGCGCGGCTGGCCAATGGGGCGCATGTGAAGGTGCAGCCAGTGTCTGCCGCCTTTACCGGCCT
>Ga0207661_10003624_pt1 | contig 10753 bp, 10 predicted proteins | sample KBSC713LmetaG_FD_184337 | JGI IMG/M metagenome (GOLD analysis project Ga0207661, IMG submission 184337) | Corn rhizosphere microbial communities from Kellogg Biological Station, Michigan, USA - KBS C7.1-3L metaG (SPAdes) (version 2) | ecosystem: Host-associated > Plants > Roots > Rhizosphere ... | reverse complement strand
CCGTGTGCCGATGCCCACGTCCTCGGCCATGGTGATCTGCACCGAGTCGACGAACCGGCTGTTCCAGACCGGTTCGTACAGGGCGTTGGCAAAGCGCAGGGCCAGGATGTTCTGGACCGTCTCCTTGCCCAGGTAGTGGTCGATCCGGAAGACGTCGCGGGGGGTGAACGCGTCATCGACCAGGGCGTTGAGCTGGCGCGCCGACTCGAGGTCGGAGCCGAACGGCTTTTCGACGACCACACGGCGCCAGCCGCCCGACTTGTCGTTGTCGGCCATGCCGGTGCGGGAGAGCTGCTTGAGCACGACCGGGAACGCCTTGGGCGGGATCGACAGGTAGAACGCCGCGTTGCCCGGGATCCCGGCGCTGTCGCGCAGCTCGTCGAGCGTCTCCGCGAGCTGGTCGAACGCCGCGTCGTCCTCGAACGAGCCGCCGACGAACCGGATGTTGCTGGACAGCCGAGTCCACACTTCTTCCCGCCACGGCGTGCGGGCGTGCTCCTGCGCGGCCCGCCGGGCGAGCGTGGAGAAGTCGTCGTCGCCCCAGTCGCGGCGGGCGAAGCCCAGCACGACGAAGCTGGGCGGCAGCAGACCCCGGTTGGCCAGGTCGTAGACGGCCGGGATCAGCTTCTTGCGGGCGAGGTCACCGGTCACCCCGAAGATCACGAGGGCGCAGGGCTCGGGAATCCTCGGAAGGCGCCGGTCCTGCGGGTCCCGCAGCGGATTGGTCATCAGTTTCCCCCAGGGACGGCCGATCGTGGACTCGATGCAATCTTGGCCGGTCGACTCCGCACGCGAACGTCAAACCGGCCAAGATTGCCCAAAGATCAGGAACTCGCCGCCTTGAGCGCCTTGGCGACGCCCTCCAGCATCTCCTTGCCACTGGCCGCGAACTTCTCGACGCCCTCCCGCTCGAGCACCTCGACCACCTCGTCGTAGGAGATGCCGAGCGCGGCCAGCTCGTCCATGACCCGCTTGGCGTTCTCATAGGAGCTGGTGATCGCGTCGGCCCGCACCTCGCCGTGGTCGGCGAAGGCGTGGATGGTCGGCTCCGGCATGGTGTTGACCGTGCCCGGCGCGACCAGCTCCTCGACGTACATGACGTCGCGGTAGGCCGGGTTCTTGGTCGACGTGGAGGCCCACAGCGGCCGCTGCGGGTGGGCGCCGGCGTCGGCCAGGGCCTGCCAGCGATCGCTGGAGAACACCTTCTCGTAGAGCTGGTAGGCGAGCTGGGCGTTGGCGATCGCCGCCTTGCCGTGCAGCGCCTGCGCCTCCGGCGTGCCGATCTTGTCCAGCCGCTTGTCGTATTCGGTGTCCACGCGGGACACGAAGAACGACGCCACCGAGCCCATCTTCGACAGGTCGTGGCCGTTGGCCTTGGCCTGCTCCATCCCGGCCATGAACGCGTCCATGACCTCCTGGTAGCGCTGCAGCGAGAAGATCAGCGTGACGTTGACGCTGATGCCCTCGGCGAGGGTCGCGGTGATGGCCGGGACGCCGGCGGGGGTCGCCGGGATCTTGATGAACAGGTTTTCCCGGTCGACCGTCCACCACAGCGCCTTGGCCTCGGCCACCGTGCGGTCGGTGTCGGCGGCCAGCCGGGCGTCGACCTCGATGGAGACGCGGCCATCGACGCCGCGCGAGGCGTCGTAGGCCGGGCGCATCACGTCGCAGGCCCAGCGCACGTCGTAGCCCATGGCGACCCGGGCCGCCTCTTCGAACTCCACGCGGCGCAGAGCGAACTCACGGGTCTGCTCGGCGTAGTCGTCGGCCGCCTCCATCGCCTTGGCGAAGATGGTCGGGTTGCTGGTAATCCCGACGACATGGCTTTCGCGGCGCAGCTTGTCGAGGTTGCCGGTGGTCAGCCGGTGCCGGGAGAGGTCGTCGAGCCAGATACTCACACCTGCCGCAGCGAGCTGAGCGAGCCGGTCGGTCATCGCAATCACCTTCAGTTCCGTCAGTTTCCCGTGGTCGTACCCGTGATCTCGCCGACCTTGGCCAGCGATGCGTGCGCCGCCGCGACGACCTTGTCGGCGGTGAACCCGAACTGCTCGAACAGCACCTGGTAAGGCGCGCTCGCCCCGTAGTGCTCAATGCTGACGCATTCACCGGCATCGCCCACCAGGTGGCGCCAGGACATCGCGACGCCGGCCTCGACGCTGACCCGCGCCTTGACACCGGTCGGCAGGACCTGATGGCGATAGGCCAGGTCCTGCTCCATGAACCACTCCTGGCAGGGCATCGACACGACCCGTGTAGGCGTGCCGGACTCCTCGAGCCGCTGCTGGGCGGTGATGCACAGCTGCAACTCCGAGCCGGTGCCGATGAGGATCACCTCGGGCTGGCCGGTCGACGCGTCCTTGAGGATGTAGCCGCCCTTGCCGACGTTGTCGGCGCTCGCGAACTCGGTGCGGTCGAGGGTCGGCAGGTTCTGCCGGGTGAGGCACAGCGCGGTCGGCCGGTCGGTGTGCTCGAGGGCCATCCGCCACGCCTGGGCCGTCTCGTTGGCGTCGGCCGGGCGGACCACGTCGAGCCCCGGGATGGCCCGGAGCGCCGTGAGGTGCTCGATCGGCTGGTGGGTCGGGCCGTCCTCGCCGAGCCCGATCGAGTCGTGCGTCCAGACGTAGATGACCGGCAGCTTCATCAGCGCGGCGAGCCGGACGGCCGGGCGCATGTAGTCGCTGAACACCAGGAACGTGCCGCCGTAGGGTCGCGTCGCGCCATGCAGGAAGATGCCGTTGAGGATCGCGCCCATGCCGTGCTCGCGGATGCCGAAGTGCAGCGTGCGGCCGTACCAGTCGCCGGGGAAGGCCTTGGTCGCGTGCTCCGGCGGCACGAAGGACGGCTCGCCCTCCATCGTGGTGTTGTTGCTCTCGGCCAGGTCGGCGGAGCCGCCCCACAGCTCCGGCAGCACCGGGGCGAGCGCGGCGAGCGTGTCGCCGGAGGCCTTGCGAGTGGCGATGCCCTTGGCGTCGGCCGGGAAGGTCGGCAGCGCCGAGGTCCAGCCGTCCGGCAGCTCGCGGGCGAGCAGGCGGTCGAGCAGGGCGGCCCGGTCCTTGTTGTTCTGGCGCCAGGCCGCGAAGCGGTCGTTCCACTCGGCGTGCAGCGCCTGGCCGCGAGCGAACACCTTGCGGGCGTGCTCGAGCACCTCGGGGTCGACCTGGAAGGACTTGTCCGGGTCGAAGCCGAGCACCTTCTTGGTCGCCGCGACCTCGTCCTTGCCGAGCGCCGAGCCGTGGATCTTGCCGGTGTTCTGCTTGTTGGGCGCCGGCCAGCCGATGATCGTGCGCAGCGCGATGAACGACGGCCGACCGGTCTCGGCCCGGGCCGCCTCGATCGCCGCATGCAGCGCCGGGACGTCTTCGTTGTACTGCTTGTCGCGGGGCTCGTGCCCGCCGCGCCAGTCGACGACCTGCACGTGCCATCCGTAGGCCTCGTAGCGGGCCGGGACGTCTTCGCTCTTGGCGATCCTGGTGTCGTCCTCGATCGAGATCTCGTTGTCGTCGTAGATAACGATCAGATTGCCCAGCTGCTGGTGTCCGGCCAGCGCGCTCACCTCGTGGCTGATGCCCTCCTCGAGGTCGCCGTCGGAGCAGAACGCGTAGACGTAGTGGTCGAAGACGCTCCCGCCGACGCCCGGCTCGGGGTCGAAGAGGCCGCGCTCGCGGCGGGCGGCCATGGCCATGCCGACCGCGTTGCCCAGGCCCTGGCCGAGTGGGCCGGTGGTGGTCTCGACGCCGACGGTGTGACCGTGCTCCGGGTGGCCCGGGGTGAGCGAGCCCCACTGGCGCAGCGCCGCGAGGTCCTCGATGGTCAGGCCGTAGCCGGAGAGGTAGAGCTGGATGTAGAGCGTCAGGCTGCTGTGCCCGCAGGAGAGCACGAACCGGTCCCGGCCGACCCACTGCGGGTCGCTCGGGTCGTGGCGCATCACCTGCTGGAACAGGAGATAGGCGGCTGGGGCCAGGCTCATAGCGGTGCCCGGGTGTCCGTTGCCAGACTTCTCCACGGCGTCCATCGCGAGCACCCGGACCGTGTCGACCGCCTTCGAGTCGAGCTCGGACCAGGAAAGCTTGGAGTCTCTAGCTGTGTCTGCGGTCACGGCGGTGTTGCTCCCTTGTCGGAAAGAGATGTCGTTTTGACCCTACCCACGATTGGGCACGTCCACCCGCAGTCGACCATCTTCCGGACATCGGCGACAGTGCCTGTTAGCACGGTAGACGATCGGCGATGGGTGCCGGAGCGTGACCGAGGAGACAAACCCGTGAACTGTTTCCCGGGGTGGCCGGAGCGGCTCAAGTGGCCTGGCATAGGATGCGGAAGCCCGCCGACCTTGGCGGCACCTTGGCCGGAAGGTGGCAACCCAGCGTGACGCAGCTCGCCGACCGGGTGGTGTCCGAGCAGCCGATCCTGCCGGTGTCACCGGGTGCGCTCGCCCGAGCGCGGCGCTCCGCGCAGCCCCGGCTCCGCGCCGTCCTCGGCGCCTACGTCGCCCTCACCAAGCCGCGCATCATCGAGCTGCTGCTCGTGACCACCGTGCCGACCATGCTGCTGGCCGCCCGGGGCGTGCCGTCGCTGGGGCTGGTGGCCGTCGTGTTGGTCGGCGGCGCCCTCGCGGCCGGCGCGGCCAACGCGCTCAACTGCTACATCGACCGCGACATCGACCAGGTCATGCGGCGCACCTCGCGCCGGCCGCTGCCCGCGCACACCGTGTCGCCACGTGCCGCGCTGGTTTTCGGGCTCGGCCTGGCCGTGGTGTCGACCGTGCTCATGGTGGCGTTCACCAACCTGCTGGCGGCCGCCCTGACGGCCGGCGCGATCGTCTACTACGACCTGGTCTACACGCTCTGGCTGAAGCGGACCACGCCGGCCAACACGGTCTGGGGCGGCGCCTGCGGAGCGGCCCCGGTGCTCATCGGCTGGGCGGCCGTCACCGGCGGCCTGGCGTGGCCGGCCTGGCTGCTCTTCGCGGTCGTGTTCCTCTGGCAGCCGCCGCACTTCTACGCGCTCGCCATCAAGTTCAAGGACGACTACGCCCGTGCCGGCATTCCGATGCTGCCGGTCGTGGCCAGCATGCGCCGGGTCGGCTTCGAGACGGTCCTGTACGCCTGGCTGACCGTCCTCGTGTCGCTCGCCCTGTGGCCGATGGGCATGACCCCGGTCTACGGCGTGGTCGCGCTCGTGGTCGGCGCGCTGCTGGTGATCGAGGCGCACCGGCTGGCCGGCCGGGCCCGCCGCGGCGAGCCGGTCAAGCCGATGCGGCTCTTCCACTGGTCGATCACCTACCTGACCCTGCTGTTCCTCGCCGTCGCCGTGGACGCCCTGATCCAGTAAAGATCCGGCAAAAGCGCTGGTCGGGACGTATGCGAACGACCTTCACGGCTGGGTGGTTTGCCCGAGAATCGCGGCAATTTTGTGGCACACTACGAGGCGTAAGATTGATGTTGCTCGTCGCCAACATTGGCGCCGCCAAATAGGTGGATTCGCCGCGACAAATGCGGACACAATTGCCGTGTCACACCCGCAAACAAACCGTAAGGCATGTCACATCTCGCAGGCAGTTCACCCGCGCGTGGTTCTGCGTGCCCCTATGGTTGCCCTCATGGCAGATGGTTCCGATACCACGATGACCCTGAGCCGCCCGGTTCCCAGCAGCCTCGTGAACGACCTCCGGTCGTTCGCCGGTAGCCACGGCGGCGCGAAGGCAGTCATCGAATACGTCGGCCGGCGTGGAGCGCGGATCGTGCTGGTTGGCGAGGACGGCGTCTGGGGCGACCAAATGGCGGGGGACACCGAAATTGCCCGACGGGCCTGCGCCGAGGCGGGCGTGGGACTCGAAAACGCGTGGGAGCGCGAGCTGACCGAGCAGATGCGACCGAGCAACGACCTGTGGCGTTCGATGGGGCGGCGCGTGCTGTCCCGCTGAACTGAACGACTTTCCTTCCCCTTTCCTCGCGACCCGGGCCCGCCGCCCGGGTCGCTGTCTTTTGTGCTCATCTCGCGGTGAGCACCGCCGATGAGAAACGTGTGAGGCGGACGGGGACGCTCATCGCGATCGCCGCGGCGGCCGTCCTCGGCGTCAGCGGCTGCTCGGCGCTGGGTCTGGGGGGCCCGTCCGGCTCCGGCGGCTCCTCGGGGAGCGGCGGCGCCAACGGCTCCAAGGTCCAGCTGCCGGAGAACACCGTGTACCAGGGCGGCCAGGCGGTACCCAGCCCGTCGCCGGGCGTCGGCGGATCACCGGTGCGGACCCCGCTGGCCGCGCTGCCGTCGCTGCCCGCCCCGACCGGGACCTCCTCCTACAACCCGAGCCCGATTCCGCCTGTCTGCGAGGGCCGCCTGCGTGAGGGCTTCCGCAACGGCCTGGATGTCACGCCGCTCGGCAACGGGCGGGCCCAGGTGCGCTGGTACGAGGTCGGCGATCCGGCGCTGCAGGGTTACAAGCTGGCCGCCGTGTCGCAGCAGTTCGTGTACGGCCTGCAGCCGCCCTGGAAGTGGCAGGATGTGGCCAAGGTCGGCGAGTGTGCAGAGGTCAGAACCACGGTGACCGGGCTGGTGCCCGGCGACCCATACATCTTCGTGCTGCACGCGGTGATCAAGAACTACGAGAACGTGCCGCCGATCATCCCGGAAATCGGCCGCTCGCTGGCCGTCACGATGACCTAGGCTGGTCGGCCTCGATCCGGGCGGCGGTGGCGACCAGCGGCGGCACGATCGTCCGCCGGATGCCCTCCAGCGACATGCGGGACGCGGCGACCGACACGTTGATGGCGGCGACCGTCCGGCCGTTGCGGTCCCGGATCGGCGCCGCCGCCGCCCGAAGCCCGTCTTCGAGCTCCTGGTCGACCATGGCCCAGCCCTGGGCCCGGATGCGCAGCAGCTCGGTGCGCAGCGCGGCGTGAGTGAGCACGGTGCGGGTGGTGAGCCGCTCCAGCCGTACCTTGGCCAGGTAGTCCTCAAGCTCGTCGTCCGGCAGCCCGGCCAGCAGGACCCGGCCCATTGACGTCGCGTACGCGGGGAAGCGCGTCCCGACGCTGATCGCGACCGTCATGATGCGCGAGACCGGGACCCGCGCCACGTAGACGATCTCGCCGTCGTCGAGCACGGACACCGACGACGACTCGTTGACCTCGGCCACCAACGCCTCGAGGTGGGGCTCGGCGATCTGCGGCAGCGACAGGCTGGACAGGTATGCGTAGCCGAGGTCGAGCACCCGGGGGCTGAGTGAGAACTGGCGACCGTCGCTGCGCACGTACCCCAGGCTCATCAGGGTGATGAGGAAGCGGCGGGCGGCCGCGCGCGTGACCCCGGTGGTCGCGGCGACCTCGCTCAGGGTCAGCGAGGGGCGGTCGGCGCTGAACGCGCGGATCACCGCGAGGCCGCGCTCGAGCGACTGGACGAAGTCCGGCCCCCGGTCGACCCCCGCCATGTCAGGAGCCCATCGCGTCGAGGATGCGCATGGCCGAGTTGCCGGCCGGCGCTCCCGCGTAGGCGGCGGTGTGCAGGAAGACCTCGGCGATCTCCGCGTCGGTCAGGCCGTTGCGGCGGGCCGCGGTGATGTGCATGCCGAGCTCATCCTCGCAGCGCAGCGCGGCGAGCAGGGCGAGGGTGATCGCGCTGCGCGTGCGCCGGTCGAGCTCGTCGCGCGCCCACACGCTGCCCCACGCCGTCCGGGTCACGTACTCGCGGAACGCCGTGCCGAGCGCGCTCGGCGGCTTGTCGGCGTAGTCAGGGCCGAGCACCTCCCGGCGCACCTTCGCGCCGGTCTCGGCGAACTCGTCAGCCATGGGCCACCTCCCGCAGGACCCGGTCGACCAGCACGCCGCAGGCGTCCGGGCCGGGTGATTCGATGCCGCTCGCGGCCAGGTTGGCCCGCATCCGTTCGGGGTCGACGACGAGCCGCTCGAGGCCGGCCCGCAGCCACGACGCGGCCGAGCCGGTCGCGACGAGCAGCTCGCGCAGCGGGCGCCACTCGGCGTGCCAGTTGCCGGCCGCCCGCTCGTGCTCCTGGGCCATCGCCGCGAGCAGGTCGGCGACCAGGCCGGGGGCGGCGGCCGCGCAGCCGGCCGCGCAGATCGCGGCGACCGGGTTCTTCTTGTGGGCCATCGCCGACGAGCCGCCGGGCGAGCCGTCGGTCACCTCGCCGACCTCGTTCTGAGCGAGGAGCGTGAGGTCGCGTGCGACCTTGGCGATGACCCCACAGGCGGTGCCGAGCGCGCCGGCCAGATCGGCGATGCGGACACGGTCGGTGTGCCAGGGCAGGAGAGGGGCGGCCAGCCCGAGGTAGGTGGCCAGGTCGGCGACCACGGCCGGGCCGGCGTCGCCGAGCGGGGCGAGGGTGCCGGCGGCGCCGCCCAGCTGGACCGCCAGCCGCTCGTCGCGCACGACGGTGAGCCGGTCGCCGGCCTCGGCCAGAGCGACCAGCCAGCCGGCCGCCTTGAGCCCGAAGGTGGTCGGTACCGCCTGCTGTAACAGCGTCCGTCCGATGACCGGGGTGTCCCGGTGGGCGGCGGCCAGGTCGCGGACGGCCACGATGGTCGCCTTCAGGTCGTCCAGCACCAGATCCAGCGCCCGCCCGGCGAGGATCATGGCCGCCGTGTCGAGGATGTCCTGGCTGGTCGCCCCGACGTGCACGGCCTCCGGGTGGCGCACCAGGCCGCGCAGCTGGGCGACGAGTGGCACGACCGGGTTGCCGGCCGCGCCCGAGCCGAGCGTGGCCACGTCGAACAGCTCGGCGCGGGCCACGGCGGCGATCTCGTCGGCCGCCTCGTCGCTGATGACGTGGTGCTTGGCGTGGACCGCGGCGAGCGCGGCCTCGACCCGCAGCAGGGCCGAAAGCCACGCCGCGTCGCCGATGGCCGCGGCAACCTCGCCGCGGGCCAGCACGTCGCCAAAGAGCTCAGACGTCGAAGAAGACGGTTTCATCCGCGCCCTGCAGGTGGATGTCGAACTTGTACGCGTCCGGCCCGTCCGGCTGGGCGACGAGCGTCCCCCGTACACGGGGATCGACCGTCGACAGAATCGCATCGTCGTCGAACGGGCCGTCGTCGGCGAGGTAGGCGCGGGTGACCACGCGGTCGATCAGGCCCCGCGCGAAGACCGACAGCTGGATGTGTGGCGCCTGGTCGCCGGTCGGTCCGGGCAGGGCGACCGGGCGGGTGGTGAGGAACCGGTAGCCGCCGTCGGGGTCGGTGCGGCAGCGCGCGAACCGCGGATCGGCCCCGGCCTGCCAGATCTCCAGCAGGCCGTCGGGGATCGGCGCGCCGGCCCCGTCGTAGAGGGTGCCGCGCAGCCAGATGGCGCCCTCGGTGCCCTCGGGCACGGCGTAGCAGCCGTCCGGCCAGTCGAGCATGATCGCGAAGAACGGCCCGATCGTCTGGGTCGGCGTTTCCCGAAGCCTCATTGTTCGTCCTCAAAGGGAGTTGACTCGGGGCCGCGCAGGATGATGTCGAACTGGTAGGCCAGCGCCCACTCGGGAACCGTCTCGTCCAGGTCGAACGACGAGATCATCCGGTTGCGGGCCTTCTCGTCCCGGACCGAGTTGAAGATCGGGTCGTGCGCGAAGAGCGGGTCGCCCGGGAAGTACATCTGGGTGACCAGCCGCTGCACGAACGCGGTGCCGAAGAGCGAGAAGTGGATGTGGGCCGGGCGCCAGGCGTTGTCGTGATTGCCCCACGGGTAAGCGCCCGGCCGGATCGTGATGAACCGGTAGCTGCCGTCGGCCCCGGTCAGCACGCGGCCGGCCCCCGAGAAGTTGGGGTCGAGCGGGGCCGGATGCTGGTCGCCCTGGTGCCGGTAGCGCCCGGCCGCGTTGGCCTGCCAGACCTCGACGAGCGTGTTGGGCAGCGGCCGACCGGTGCCGTCGAGGACCCGGCCGTGCACGATGATCCGCTGGCCCTGCGGCTCGTCCGCGTGCTGGCGGGTCAGGTCGTGGTCGAGCGGGCCGAGCCGGTCCTCACCCAGCACCGGTCCGGTGACCTCGCCCAGGAAGTGCGGCAGCGCGACGAGCGGCCGCTTGGGCGCCCGGAGCGCTGTCGACTTGTAGGCGGGCCAGTCCAGCGGCGGGTGGGCCAGCCGGTCCGGTGGCCCGTATGGGATCCGCAGCTTCGTCATTCCTCTGCTCCTCGCAGGTCGCGGAGCGCCTTGAGCTCCTCGGGGGTCGGTGGCTCGGTCTGCGTCACGTCGGCCGCCACGGCGAGTTCCCAGCCGGTGGCGGCACGGACCTGGTCGACCGTGACGCCGGCGTGCACATGGGTGAGCGTGAGTTCGCAGGTCTGCGGATCGGGGACGAGCACGCCGAGGTCGGTGATGACCAGCACCGGGCCCTTGCCGGGCAGGCCCAGCCGCTCCCGGTCGCCGGGGCCGTCGCCGTAGCCGACCGACGTGCGGAAGTCGACCCGCTCGACGAAGCCGCGCCGGCTCTGTCGCAGGACCACGAACACCTCGCGGCAGGAGGCGGCGATCTCCGGTGCGCCGCCGGCGCCCGGCAGCCGGGTCGATGGATTCGCATATGGCCCGATCACCGTCGTGTTGATATTGCCGTACTTGTCGAGCTGCGCGGCGCCGAGGAAGCCCACGTCGACCCGGCCGGGCTGGAGCCAGTAGTTGAACATCTCGGGCACGCTCACGACGGCGTCGGCCGTGGTGGCCAGCTCGCCGTCGCCGATCGACAGCGGCGGGCGGGTCGGGCGGGCGCCGATCGTGCCCGACTCGTAGATCAGCACCAGGTCGGGGTTGACCGTCCGGCGGGCCAGGTTGGCCG